>ERZ724521.331-NODE-331-length-21453-cov-4.496355_pt1 | contig 21453 bp, 17 predicted proteins | sample MGYA00376054_ERZ724521 | MGnify/ENA primary metagenome ERZ724521 (study PRJEB28724, sample SAMN07190883) | activated sludge metagenome | isolation source: activated sludge of sewage treatment plant in Hong Hong | place: Hong Kong | collected 2016-03-17 ... | reverse complement strand
ACCTCCGCAACCCGCAACCTCCGCAACCCGCAACCTCCGCAACCCGCAACCTCCGTAACCCTCAACCTCCGCAACCCGCAACCTCCAAAACCCGCAACCTCCGCAACCCGCAACCTCCGCAACCCGCAACCTCCAAAGATCAGTATCCTCCCCAGGCTCTGTCGCCCTTCTTGTAGTCGATCGTTTCATAACGACCGGGGTATTCCACGAAACGAAGCGCCTGGGTGGCGCCGATCTCCGAGGTGAAGTAGCCCCAAACAACGAGGTCTTTGATGACCCGGAAGTAATGTGAGGGATCGTCTTTCTTTTTGCTTTTCTGGAAATCTTTCTGTTCTGCATCCAGTGCAACCAGAAGTTCCGTGCGTTGCCCGGGCGTGAGTTTGAGGTACGACGACTTCGCGTATCGTTTTTTGCATTCCGCCTGGAGGGTTGTCAACCCGTCGAGGAATCGTTTCTGGTCGTCCGGCTCGTAGCAGTCGCTCACGATAACGGCCATGAACTGCCCGACTTTTGCCGCCTTGGCGCCGGGTGTTGAGGTGGCGGGCAGAATAGTATCGGCCACTTCGTTCATGAGTTTGATTTGCGCCTTGGTAAACAGGCCGATGCCTTTGTAGTCCTCTGGAAGGTTGTCCAGGGCATCCCAGTCGATGTTTTTGGCCAACAGGCTTTCGGCGCCAAGCAGGCTGCCGCCGATGACAAGAGCGCTGCGCTGGAGAAGTTCGCGTCGGTTCATATGATAAGAGTTGTAATGGTCAAAAATGTGATCAGGTTCAAAAATCCGCTTTACAGGTTTCCTTTTTTCAATTCTGCCACCGCATAATCTGCGGCGCGTGCCGTCAATGCCATGAAGGTCAGCGAAGGGTTCACACAGGCAATAGATGTCATGCAGGAGCCGTCGGTGACGAACACATTGGGCACGTCGTGCATCTGGTTCCAGCGGTTGAGGACGGAATTTTTAGGGTCATCGCCCATACGCGCCGTTCCCATTTCATGGATAGCCATGCCGGGGAAAGAGCCGTTGTCGTAGGTGGTGACCTCTTTTACGCCGCTGGCCTCCAGCATTTCAGCAGCATCGGCCATCATATCCTTGCGCATTTTATTCTCGTTGTCCTTGAGCTCGCAGTCGATGGCCAGCACATACTGTCCCCATTTATCCTTTTTCGTTTTGTCGATCGTGACCTTGTTGTCGTAATAGGGCAACATTTCGCCGAATCCGCCGAATCCGATCGTCCAGGGCCCCGGTTCACTGAGTGCTTCCTTGAAGGCGCCGCCGATATTGAGTTCGGCGATTTCGCGCCCCCAGCCTTCCCGGCTGGCGCCGCCCTGGTAGCCGAAGCCGCGCAGGTAATCGCGTTTGTCGCCGAACAGGTTGCGGAAACGTGGGATGTATATGCCGTTGGCCCGGCGTCCGTAGGTGGTTTTATCGTCGTAGCCTTCAACCTTACCCCCTGCGCCGCAGCGGAAGTGGTGGTCCATCAGGTTGTGACCGAGTTGTCCGCTGGTATTGCCGAGTCCGTCGGGCAGACCGCCCAGTTCAATGGAATTGAGCAGCAGGAAGGTGGAGCCGAGTGTTGAGCCGCATACAAAGATCACTTTGGCTTCGTATTCGATGGTCTGCATCGTTTCGGCGTCGATCACCAGCACGCCTTTTGCGCGTTTTTTGTTTTTGTCGTACAGGATCTGGTTAACGATCGAGTAAGGGCGAAGGGTCAGGTTACCTGTTGCAACGGCTGCGGGTAAAGTGGCGGATTGTGTGCTGAAATAGGCGCCGAAGGGGCAGCCCCGGCTGCACAGGTTGCGGTATTGGCAACTGGCCCTGCCGTTGTGCGGCTGGGTCAGGTTGGCCACCCTGCCGATAATCAGGCGGCGGTGGTCGTATTTCGCCTTGATGCGGGCAGCGACGTCTTTTTCCACGATATTGAGTTCCATGGGGGGCAGGAACTTGCCGTCGGGCAACTGGGGCAAGCCTTCCAGCGAGCCGCTGATGCCGGCGAAGGTTTCCACATAGTCGTACCAGGGGGCAATATCCTTGTACCGGATCGGCCAGTCGATAGCGATACCCTCCTTTGCGTTGGCCTCAAAATCCAGGTCGCTCCAGCGGTAACTCTGTCGCCCCCACATCAGTGATTTGCCGCCGACATGAAAACCGCGGTACCAGTCGAAGCGCTTGACCTCGGTGTAGGGACACTCCAGGTCATTGACCCACCAGTCGGGCTTGAATTCGTTGTACGGATAATCGCGTTTTTGTACCGGGTGGGTGGCCTTCATTTCGTTGGTCAGCCTGCCGCGGTGAGGAAATTCCCAGGTTTTTTTGGTGGCCGTGTCGTAATCTGTAACGTGCTTGACGTCTTTGCCGCGTTCGAGCAGTAATGTTTTCAGTCCTTTTTCGGTGAGTTCTTTTGCCGCCCAGCCTCCGGCTATACCGGATCCGACGACGATTGCATCATATTGTTCTGCCATGTCAAATTAGGATGTGCGAATGATAGTTCGGCCCAAAGGTGGCATTTGCCAAACAAATCAAGGCGGTTGTATTGTTAATAAAGTCAAAAATATCCATTTCCGGGATTACACATCACAAATATCAATCGCCTTGCTCAGTGCGGCGAATTTATTGACATCCGTCGGGATAAACTCCTGTGCCACATAGCCTTTATAGCCTGTTTCTGCGATGGCGCGCATGATGGCCGGGTAATATAATTCCTGTGATTCATCGATCTCGTGCCGCCCCGGCACCCCCGCCGTGTGGTAATGTCCGAAGTACTGGTGGTGGTCGCGGATGGTTCGGATCACATCGCCTTCATTGATCTGCATGTGGTAGATATCATACAGTATTTTGAAGTTTTCAGAACCGATGCGCCTGCACAGTTCAATGGTCCAGGGTGTATTGTCGGCCATATAGTCTTTGTGGTCCACCTTGGAATTGAACACCTCGATCTGGATGACCACGCCGTGTTGTTCGGCCAGCGGCAGGATCTTTTTCAGCCCTTCCACGCAGTTGTTCAGACCCGTCTCGTCGTCCATGCCCCGGCGGTTGCCGCTAAAGCAGATCAGGTTCCGATAGCCGGCCTTTGCCACAAGGGGGATCATCTCCGTATAGTTCCTGATAAGTTGCGGGTGGAATTTCGGGTCGTTCCAGCCGTCCACCAGGTTGATCTCCGCTCCGTTGCACATGGAGGAATCCAGGCCGTGTTTCTTTAATACTTCCCAATCGGCAGGGCCCACGAGGTCGATGGCGGATATCCCGATTTGAGTGGCGAAGCGGCACAACTCATCGAGGGGAAAGGCATTAAAGCACCAGCGGCAGACAGCATGCCTGATATTGCCTTTTCGTTCAAAAGGCTTCTGATGGGTTGGGGTGGTTTGATTTTCAGTCATTTCCGCCATCGTAAGTGCAGGGGTAATGGTGAGCGCGGCCGCTCCGGCCAGCATTTTCTTCAGGGCGTTTCGACGCGTGGGCATGGTATGTCAGACTAGAAGGTGAATCGATAAAATAAACAGTTTCGACTTGCCAAATTACTTGTTTTTAATAGACCGGCAGGACGGTTTTTGAAAAGCAGGACATCATTCCAAAACAGCATTGCATCGTTTTCCACCGGCGACTCATCGAAATAATCCTGTCCAAGGCGGTATATTCGCCTTGATTTGCAACACATTCACAGTACTTAGTTAGAAAAATTCTCAAATCAAATCTTCTGTACATGAAACGGACTGTCTTTTTTGCAGCGGTATTTTTGCTGCTTCATGCTTTCTCCTTCGCGCAATCTGCCGAAGAAATTATCGCCAAACATATTGCTGCTACGGGCGGCGACAAATGGAAAACGGTAAACAGCGTAAAAATGGAGGCTACGATTACCTCCGACGGCGCACCCGGTATGAATATCGTGTGGACCATGGTCGCCGTGCGCGACAAGGCGGCGCGTATGGACGTATCTGTGATGGGCATGACACAGACCTCTGCCATCAGTGGCGACAAGGGCTGGTCCAACAATCCTTTTATGGGCAAAATGGACCCGGAACCTCTTACCGCCGATCAGGTAAAATCCATGAAGGATATGACGGATATCGACGGCACCGTGATCGGATACAAAGAGAAAGGATATACCGTCGAGTATGTCGGCACGGAAGATGTGGAAGGCACGGAGGCGCTCAAGATCAAGATGAATAAAGAGGGTAAAAAGATCGAGTACATCTTTTACGACCCGGAAACCTACTACGAGATCAAAAACATCCAGGTGGACGAGGTAGACGGAAAAGTCGTGGAATCCGCTTCCGTTTACTCCAATTACAAAACACAGGACGGCATCGTATTCCCCTTTACCATGCAGCAGGCCAACCCTATGATGGGCAATTCCACCATCACTTTCACTGCTGTTACGCTCAATCCTGAGGTGGATGAGAAGATTTTCGATATGCCTGTAAAATAATTGCTGATCCTGACCATCCAAACGGGCCGGCCCTTTCCACAGGGCCGGCTTGTTTTGCATTAAACACTTTCATTATGAATAGATCATTGCTCCTTGCTTCGCTCTGCTTGTTGATTACTGTACAGGTTAAGGCACAAACAAAACTCAGTTCTTCCACTTTCGGACAGATAGAAGCCCGCAGTATCGGACCTGCCGTTATGGGTGGGCGTATTACGGCCATTGAAGGCGTAAACAGCAACCCTAAAACGCTGTACGTCGGCTCGGCCGGCGGCGGGGTGTGGAAGTCTACCACAGCAGGTTTCAATTTTGAACCGGTTTTTGAAAAATATCCACAATCGATCGGCGCACTGGCCATAGACCAGAACCATCCGGACACCATATGGGTCGGCACAGGCGAGTGCAACATGCGCAACAGCGTATCGGTCGGACTCGGTATTTATCGCAGTACCGACGGCGGCCGCAACTGGACAAAGAAGGGACTGGACAATAGCGAACATATTTCAAAAATCATTATACACCCCACTGATGCCAATACGGTCTTTGTCGCAGTACCGGGAAAACTGTGGAGCGACAGTCCGGACAGGGGATTGTACAAGACCACCGACGGCGGTAAAACCTGGGAAAAGATACTGTACACCGACGAGAAAACGGGCTGCGCCGATATTATTATGGACCCCCGCAATCCGGATATACTACTGGCCTCTATGTGGCAATTCAGACGTACGCCTTATTCCTTTGCATCCGGCGGCCCCGGTAGTGCGCTGTACAAATCCACCGACGGCGGTAAAAACTGGCGAAAAATAACCGATGGCCTGCCTACAGGTGAATTTGGCCGGATCGCGCTGGCGCTGGCGCCCAGCGCCCCGGACAACGTACTGGCCATTGTGGAAAGTGAAAAAACCAGTCTCCTGATCTCTGCCGACGGCGGCGAAACCTGGAAATACCAGAGCGCTTCATCGAACGTAACCGCCCGGCCTTTTTACTTCAGCACGCTGGTCGTCGATCCTGAGGACCCCAAACGCGTGTATCGCCCGGCCTTTTCCCTTTCTATCAGCCGCGACGGCGGCTATTCTTTCTCCGATGCCAGCGACGGCGGCGGCTGGGTGCATTCCGACCACCATGCGCTTTGGATCAACCCCAACAGTACCAATCACCTGTATCTCGGCACCGACGGCGGCGTGTACATGAGTCTGGACTACGGCGTGACATGGACGCACCTGAACACCCTGCCCGTTTCGCAGTTCTACCACGTCCAGGTCGACCAGAAAACGCCGTATAATGTTTATGGAGGCTTGCAGGACAACGGTTCCTGGCGTGGCCCCTCACAGAGTCCCGGCGGCATTGAAAACAAAGACTGGGAAAATGTCGGCGGCGGTGACGGTTTTTGGGTGCAGCCCGATGCCCTTGATCCGTCAATCGTGTACAGCGAAAGCCAGGGCGGCAATATCAGCCGGGTGAATACACGCACCAACCAATCGCGTTTTATCCAGCCGCAGCAACAAAAAGGCGACCCGGATTTGCGCTGGAACTGGAATGCCCCGATCGTGAAAAACCCGGCGAATCCGGGTGTTTTATATTGTGGCGCGCAGTTTTTATTCAAAACCGAGGACAGGGGTCATAGCTGGAAGCGCATTTCTCCCGACCTCACCACCAATGATTCCCTTAAACTCAAACAATACAGCAGCGGCGGACTTACCCTCGACAACACCTCTGCGGAGAACCACTGTACCATTTTCAGTATCGGCCCTTCTCCGCTCGATGAAAACCTTATCTATGTAGGCACCGACGACGGTAATATCCAGGTTACCCGCGACGGCGGCCGGAATTGGGAACTTGTTTCAGCCAATATCCCCGGCGTACCTGCAGGCGCCTGGGTCAGCCGTGTGGAACCGAGCCGCCATGTGCTCAATACTGTTTATGCTACCTTCGACAACCACGGTTACGGTGACATGCACACCTATGCCGCAAAAAGTACAGACGGCGGAAAGACCTGGTCGCTGATCAGCAACGGCAGCACGCTTCAGGGCTTTGCACGTGTGATCATCGAGGATGTGGAGAACCCGGATATGCTGTTCCTTGGTACGGAATTCGGTTTGTATTTCAGTAACGACGGCGGCCAGAACTGGGTACTCTACAAGTCCAAATTTCCGGAATACGTCGCCGTGCATGATCTGGTAATTCAGCCGGCAACAAATGATCTGGTGGTCGGTACCCACGGCCGCGGCGTTTTTATCATCGACGATATCTCGCCGCTCCGGCGTATGACTCCTGAGTTGCTGGAGCGTGATGTTGCGCTCCTGCCCACCCGGCCGACGGCAGTCACGACCGGGCACTACGGACAGGCATTCCCCAACACAGACTCCTATGCGGGCCCGAATGCTCCGGAAAGCGCTGTAATACAGTATTATCTTAAAGACAGACTGAACACCGGCGATGTGACCATCGAGATATACGACCCTTCGGGAAAACTGCTTGTCTCCATGCCGGGAACCAAACGAAAAGGTATCAATATGGTTCGATGGGAGATGCGGATCACGCCGCCAAAAGCCGCCAAAGGCGTGCTGGTACAGGGCGAACCGGGTGTCTATGCGGGGTTCATCGGACAGATGGCACTTCCCGGAACCTACGCGATCAAACTGAAGGCGGGAGATTTTACCGATGAAGGCCAACTGGTGTTGGTGCCGGACCCGCTGCAACCGGAACTCGATTATTCAGCCCGAAGAGCCGTTTCCGACAAACTTTTCCGGATGGTAGAAAGTTTGGGCCTGTTGGTGGCGCAAGTCCAGTCATTAAAAGACAATGCCGACCAGAGAGCCAAAGAATCGAAAGATAAACGATTGAAAAACAGCCTTTCGCAATACAGTGCCAACCTGGAGTCGTTCAGAAAAACACTCACCGAAACGATTGAATCCAGTGGCATCACGGGCGAAAAGCAGCTCCGGGCGCGAATCGGACGGCTTTATCTGTTCACCGAGATATCCGATGAATTACCCACACAATCCATACTCGATGCGATGGTTGCCTTGCAGGAAGAACTGCAAAATGCCCAAAGCAAGGCCGATGCTTTTTTCGGCAAGGATCTGAATGCCTTGAACAACGGCCTGAAAAAGGAAAAACTGGACCCTTTGGTCGTCATCGACCGCGCTCAGTTTGAAAAGGACTATGGAAAGGTATCGGCGCCGGGAACAGGAAAAGGGCAGGACTGGCGTCAGATGATGGAATCTTTTGAAGAAACCCGGGACTAGTTCGGGCGCCTTTCTCAAGAACCATGCTGACAGGAATGGAGATATTGAGACAGGATTTACCTGGTTTTCGGCAGCGAAGTTGCCTGATCAATCCTGTAAATCCTGTCTCAAAAACTTAGAAACCTGTCATTCCTAAACCGTCCGACTGATCTGTAGCCCCGCCTCTATAACGTCGCGAATATTGTTGTAAACAACCGGTTCGCCGGCAAGCCAGGTGCGCGGTTCTACCCAGCGGATTTCTTCGATATCTTCTTCTGTCTGCGGCACGACTTCGCGGTCGGTAGTATGCATATCGTACCACCAGGTAATTTTAAGGATGACCTGACCTTTTTCGCGGTAAGTGTGGTAGGTATGCGCCAGGAAGGCACCCAGGGTCAGGTGCACCAACCCTGTTTCCTCCCTGACTTCGCGCAAGGCCGCCTGTTCGGGCGTTTCGCCCGGGTCGATTTTGCCTTTTGGCATATCCCAGGACCCGCGCCGGAAGAAGACAAGTAATTGATTGTCATCGTTTCGGACGTACCCGCCCGCAGCCTCCAATACCCTGAAACAAGCCCTGAAGTCGTTCCAGAGGCCGGACAGGTCGTTGGAGTACAGCACAACCGCTTCTACATCCCGGTTTTTTTCCAGCAAGTCGAGGTACTGCCTCAGCAGCATTTTTTTACCCAGGTAAGGGGCGACATAGACCGTCTTGCCGGGCTTATACCCCAGTTCGGTCACACCGGCCGGTATAGTTAGAAAAACTGGCGTCCCGTTGATGTATATTTTATACTTTTGCTCGCCCATATGAACTCATTTTTGCTGCGAAAGTAGCTGCATTCCGGCATAAGGCAAACATCCATTTTTACCTTGTGCTTTTTCAAAACCATGAAGATTAAATGGACATAGCCGAGGAAGTTGCCCGCAAATTATTGGAAATCAAGGCTGTAAAACTTAATCCCCAGGACCCGTTTACCTGGGCATCGGGTATGCTTTCGCCCATTTATTGCGACAACCGCGTGGCGTTGTCATACCCGGAAGTAAGGACGTTTTTGAAAAACAGCATGGCTACGGCCTCGCGCGCGTTTGGAGATTTTGACGTGGTCGCGGGCGTTGCCACAGCCGGTATTCCACACGGCGCCCTGCTCGCCGATGTGCTGGAAAAACCCTTTATCTACGTTCGAAGCAGTGCCAAAGACCACGGCCGGCGGAATAAAATTGAAGGCGCTTTGCAAGCCGGACAACGTGTGCTCGTCATTGAAGACCTGATCAGTACCGGCGGCAGTTGTCTGGCGGCAACAGACGCCGTGCAGGATGCAGGTGGCGTTGTGGCGGGAGTGCTGGCTATCTTTCAATACGGCTTTCCAAAAGCGGAGACGGCTTTTGCGGAAAAAAAGATCAAATTCGGAACCCTTACAGATTACGACACCCTTGTGCAGGAGGCCCTTAAAACGGGCTATGTAACTGCACAGGATTTATTGACTTTAAAAAAATGGCGCGAAAATCCGGAAGGATGGGGCGCCTTGTATGCTTGAACTTAGGTTTCAAGGTTACAAGGTTTCAGGGTTTCAGGGTTAGTTAGGTAACCTTTTAGTCTTGCGAACCTTGAAACCCTGAAACCCTGAAACCTAAAAGTTTAATCGGATGACCGTTATTACACCAAATTCTGAATCATTCCTTAGGCAATACCTGAACAATGCCAGCCCTACCGGCTATGAATGGTCGGGGCAAAAAATGTGGCTGGAATACCTTCAGCCCTATATAGATGATTGGAAACTAGACAATTATGGTACCGCTTATGGTATCATAAACCCCGGCCAGAAATATAAAGTAGTGATTGAAGGTCATGCCGACGAAATCTCCTGGTTTGTCAATTACATCACGGAAGACGGGTTTATTCATGTTATTCGCAACGGAGGCAGCGACTTTCTCATTGCGCCTTCCATGCGTGTCTGGATACACCTTCGAAAAGGCGGCAAGGTAAGCGGCCTGTTTGGCTGGCCCGCCATTCATACCCGCACCGATAAGGAAGCGCCCGTGCCGGCACTCGACAATATTACCATAGACGTAGGCGCCAAAGACAGGGAGGAGGTGCTGAAAATGGGCATCCATGTCGGTTGCGTCGTTACTTTTCAGGATGAGTTTCAGGTGCTCAACGACCGCTATTACGTCGGCAGGGCACTGGATAACCGGATCGGAGGCTTTTGTATTGCCGAAGTGGCAAGGCTGCTGAAAGAGAACAAGGTCCAACTCCCCTATACGCTTTATATCGTCAATTCGGTACAGGAAGAAGTGGGGTTGCGCGGTGCAGAAATGATCACAAACGCCATCCAGCCGGATGTCGCTATCGTGACAGACGTCACCCATGATACCCATACGCCCATGATCAGCATGAAAAAACACGGCGATGTGCGCTGCGGGAACGGGCCTTCTGTGACCTACGCACCTGCGGTACATCAAAAATTGCTCGATCTGATCATCGGGTCCGCTGAGGAAAAGGCCATACCGTTTCAGCGGGAGGCTGCCAGCAGGGTAACCGGAACGGACACCGATGCGTTTGCCTATTCCAACGGCGGCGTGCCTTCGGCATTGATCTCCCTGCCGCTCCGTTATATGCACACGACGGTGGAAATGGCGCACAAAGACGACGTGAACAACCTGATCCTGTTGATCTACGAGACCTTGCAAAAGATTGAAAGCGGACATGATTTCAGGTACTTCTCTTCACTTGACGGCCAATGAGGAATAAAAATCAGATAAAAACAGGGTAAAACTTTGTACTGTAATTACCTGCCGTCTAAATTTGTTCGCAGCAACGTCGCCTCCACACTCACCTCTATACTTCACCCGTTTTGGAATACGCCGCCTGTCAAGTCTCTATCGCTCCGCTCCGCGCACAACACTCCGACAAAAGCGAGATGGTATCGCAATTGTTATTTGGCGAAACAGTTGAGGTTGTCGATGCGAAAGACAGTTGGCGCCATGTCATCTCTTCGTGGGACGGATACAGCGGATGGGTGGATGTCAAACAGATCAAACGGCTGACGGCTTCCGAATTTGAGGTCTATTCCGAACAGCAGGCCATCAACCTGTCCCTGGTGGAAGGTCTGATGGCTGCCGATCACTTTATTCCACTGACGATGGGCGCGGTGCTGCCTATGTATGACGGGTTGCGCTGTGCGCTGGGCGACCAGTCTTTCCAGTTCTCCGGACCGGTTGTCACTGCCGGCCAGCAAAGCCTGCGCAGCGACTGGATTGTAAAAATTGCCCGGCGGTATTTACACGCGCCTTATTTGTGGGGCGGGCGTTCACCTTTCGGAATCGACTGTTCGGGACTGACACAGATGGTTTTTAAAATTGCCGGTGTTCGCCTGCTTCGCGATGCTGCCCAACAGGTTACGCAGGGGCGTGCAGTAGATTTTATGGAGCAGTGCCAGTCCGGCGACCTGGCTTTTTTTGACAATGCCAAGGGCCATATTACCCATGTCGGCATTATCCTGCCGGACTGCCATGTTATTCACGCTTCCGGGAAAGTCCGCATCGACAAGCTCGATCATTTTGGCATTTTCAACAAGGAACTGAACCGGTATACCCATCAGTTGCGTATCGTAAAACGGCTTCTGCCTGATGAAGACCCCGCCACCTCGATGCAGGAAAATGAAAGCGCGAAGTCAGACGATCTGGTCGGACAAGGCGCGCTGTTCGGGTGATGGCCGTTCGTATCCACCGGTTCACGAAGTTGTAGCGTTTATATTGATCTGGATATGGCGAATCGATTAAAGCTCGCCCGGCTTGCGGGCCGGCCGGAAATATTTCACTCGATACAGGGAGAAGGGAAAAGCACCGGTGTTCCATCCGTTTTTGTGCGCACGTCATTGTGCAACCTGCATTGCATCTGGTGCGATACCGACTATACCTGGAACTGGACCGGAACGAAGTTTCCCCATATCAACGACAACAAACCGGGATATAAAAAATTTGACAAGAAGGAATGGATTGCCGAATGTGATATTGCATCTGTTGCCGATCAAATTGCCGCTTTCCGCTGCACCAATATTATCCTGACCGGGGGAGAACCCATGCTCCAGCAGCCTGCGCTGACTGCACTGGCGCATATACTTCGGGCGCAATCCACGGCTTATCGCATTGAAGTGGAAACGAACGGCACGCTGGTGCCTGCTCCGGATTTTGATGCGGTGATCGATCAGTACAACGTGTCGCCCAAACTGGCCAACAGCGGTAACGTGCGCCGGCTTCGGGAAAAATCTGCTGCGCTGCGATTTTTTGCGCAAAGCCTGAAAGCAAATTTTAAATTTGTGCTGTCGGAAAAAAATGACCTTCAGGAGGTGATCGATATGGTTGCAGCCTATGCTATCCCGCCTGAAAAAATTTGGCTCATGCCGGAAGGTACAAACGCCGCCGCACTGGCAAAACGCCGCAAATGGCTGGTGGAAGTTTGCAAGGAGAACGGCTTCCGTTATTCCGACAGGCTTCATATCCAGATATGGGGCAGTAAAAAAGGCGTCTAAGCCGCCACATCACCTAAACCAATCAAATCATGTCAGTCCAATTAGAGCAGATCAAACAAAAAACCAAAAGTATCATACGTCGAATCGTGTGGATACTGGTTGTTATTTTAATTGCCAGCGGTATTGGCTATTTCACGTACAGCCAGATGTCGTACTCCGACGGCTACCGTTCCGGGCAACTGGTAAAAATTTCCCGTCGTGGCGTACTATTCAAAACCTATGAGGGATCGCTGAATCTTTCTCCAAACGGCCTGATGACCAACTGGGATTAAAAAAAAAAAAATGGTCAGGTAGCCAAAAAACTGGAAGAAAATGAGGGGAAACTGGTGCGGCTGCACTACAGCCAGCGTTACAGGGTGTTTTTCTGGCAAGGCGACACCGAATATATTGTAGACGCAGTGGAGGTAGTGCAGTAGGGCGACAACCGTCACACCTTTATCTCCTGATATTTTTTAAAAACGCGCCAGCCGAAAAGGCAGAAAAGCAGTGCCGCAACAGCAGTTGCCTGAATACCGAGCGGGTTATCGGTGCTTTTCCCAAACAGCAACAGGGAAGGGAATACCAGGTTGGCCAGCGAAATACCGACCTTCATGGTAAAGGCGCTCACCCCGAAAAACATTCCGGACAACTGGGCGCCGGTCAGGCGCTCTTCCCGTTCCACCTCATCTCCGACGATGGCGTTTGGCAATATGCCGAACACTGCCAGCGGGATGGCAGCAGCAATGCCCAGTCCGTAAAGTATCCATGTCGCGGGCAACGGGACGGACCTGACAAAAACAAGTGCGCAGAATATGACACCGAACAGGATATAAGCGGCGAGCATGACGTTTCGTTTGCCCAACCGTTGAGTGGCCAGGTTAACCGGAAAATAGAGCAAGAAACTGCTCAGAAAACTCACCAGGGAAAAGGTAAAGGCATAACTCTTGTCCAGGCCCAACAAAATGGTGGTGTAAAACCCGATACCCAACTGGATAAAAGTGAGTGCAAGCCAGTACAATAGAAAAGAGGCCAGAAACCACCTGAAATTGCGGTTCCCGAATACGATGCGCAATGCCTCCCGGATATTGTGGTCGTTCACCGTCTGGCGGGCGTACCTGTTTTCATTCAGAAACAATGCCGGTAGCAACATAAACAACAATGCGGCGCCGTTCAGGGAGGCTATGGCATACTGGAACGCATTGACCGGAGTATATCCCGCCTGTTCAAATACGCCCTGAAGTACATATACGCTGTTGCCTGCCACAAACCCGAGCGCCCATGCAACCGAGATCATGGTACTGATCACCATCCGGTCTTTTGGCGTATGACCGAGTTCAGCCAGCAAGGCGTTGTGGGGTATGACATAAAATGCGAAGAAAAAATAATACAACCCGATCATGAGCGCCAGCCAGACAAAATTGCTTGCGCTTTCGGCGTATTCCGGTGGAAAAAACACCAGCGTGCTGAACAAGGCAAAGGGCAAGGCGCCCCGGAGCAAAAACCACCGTCTTTTTCCAATCGAGGCCGTTTTGTTGTCGCTCCAGTTCGCCACCAGAGGATCAATGATGCCGTCGAGCAGGCGACCGCCGGCACTCAGTATACCGATAAGGGTGAGCACGCCCACCACGGCGCCCTGGTACAGAAAACCCGGAAAGATCGGCTCGCCCTGTTCGGGAGGCATATAAAAGTAGACCAACAGGTTGCCGACAGAAAAACTTGCCAGCGACCAGCCCAGTTGACCAAATGCATATAACAGGAGTGCCCGCAGGGGCGGCCTGACGGGTGCTGTTGCCTGAAGCGGGGGAGAGGGGTCCATGAATGCCTATTTTTTGCCTTGTTCCAGTCCGGTGGTCACGCCCAGTGCCGGCTGAATGTCGGGCACGTCGCTCGGAATGTCCTCCGGATCCGGCGCATTTCCGGGTCGTGGACGTGCATCCACCTGCCTGATGGACGGTTTCCGGTATTTGGAAATCAGATCGGCATTGGCCATGCGCTCTTCCACAGGTTTTCGCGCAGTGGCGATGGTATCGTTCAGGAGCTTTTCGATCATGAGGCCCGCAATAGGAGCGGCGTAAGAGGCGCCCCAGCCGGCATTTTCTACATAAACCGCAATGGCGATCTTGGGGTTTTCCTTCGGCGCGAAGGCAAAGAAAACCGAGTGGTCGTCGCCATGCGGGTTCTGGCTGGTGCCGGTTTTGCCGCAAACCTGAATGCCCGGTACCTGTGCGATACGTGCAGTACCGCGGTTTACACATTCCGCCATGCCTTCCCTGACAAGATCAAAGTATCGCGGCTCAATTTTTACCTCGTGTTTTTCATAGAAACGGGGAGGAATAGGCGTACCGTCTCTGAATTCTTTTGCCAGGTGTGGCGAATACCAATAGCCCCGGTTGGCAATGCACGCTGCCAGGTTCGCCATTTGAAGCGTGGTCAATTGTATTTCGCCCTGCCCGATACCGACTGACATAATGGTTGGAGAGCGCCAGCCGCCCAGGTTTTTAGGATAAATCTTGTCGTAATATGCCGAGTTCGGGATATTCCCCGGACTTTCATTGGGATAGTCGATGCCGAGCCGGGTGCCGAGGCCCAATTGTTTGCAGTAGTCGGCAAAGACATCCAGGCCCTGCTGCGGGTTGGAAAAACCAAACTTGTCTATTTCATTCCTGAATTCGGTGAAATAGTAGGTGTTACAGGAATAGGCGATGGCATCCACAACGTTGCCGACGTGGCTGTGGTGGTGGCATTTGTACAGGCGTCCGGCATAAAAATAACCGCCATTGCAGCCCTGTCCCCTTTCCGGGTTGAGCGTGCCCTCCTGCAGGCCGACCAGCGTAACAACCGTTTTAAAGATCGAACCGGGCGGATATTTGGCCATAACCGTGCGGTCGAAGAAAGGCTTTAGCGTATCGGTGAGCAATTGACTGAAGATAGCGCCGCGTCCCTGCGTCATGGCGAGCAGGTTCGGGTCGTAGGTCGGGCCGCTGATCATACACAGGATCTGCCCCGTTTTAGGCTCGATAGCAACGATACTGCCCGTCTTGTTCTGAAGCAGGTACTCGCCGTAGGTCTGCAAATCGATGTTGATGGAGGAGGTCAGATCGCTTCCTGCCACGGCTGCCGTATCGAAAGCGCCGTTCATGTATTTTCCCACGATACGGCCAAGGTTGTCCTTCAGCAGGGATGTGGTGCCCTTTTTTCCCCGAAGATATTGTTCGTATTCCGATTCCAGACCGGCAGCACCGATATAATCGCCCGATTGGTAGATGCCTTTGGAGCGTTCGATATCCCTTGGGTCGACTTCATTGATGTAGCCCAGTACATGTGCGCCGGCGTGGTGCGGGTAACCCCTGATATTGCGCACCTGCACGAAAAACCCCGGAAATTCATACAGGCTTTCCTGCAGCAGGGCGTATTTTTCTATGGATAGTTTTTTGTCAAATACAAAAGGGACGGAGCGCGAGAATTTTCCGCTTCTCCAATCCTTTTTCAGGCGCAGCCGAAATTCTTCTTCCGTAATCCCGAGCAGCGCACAAAACTTGGGAATATTCATCTGGTCGAAGTCGATCTGGTTGTAGGTCACCATCAGATCGTACATGGCCTCGTTGTTGATGATCAGCTTGCCATTGCGGTCGTACACCAGTCCGCGCGGCGGATATACCGTTAACTTGTCAATAGTGGTGGCATCGGCGCGCCTGCGAAAGGAATCATCAATCAGCTGAAGGTATGCCACTTTCAATACCAGAAGCGCCGCACTCGCAAGGAATACGATCTGAATGGTACGTTGACGTTGCGCTGAGATATTCATCTGCCGGTTTTAACTCTTTGGATTAAACAAAGCGGAGTAAAGTACAACAAATATCATCGTGAGTCCCCAACCCGCCAGTGTTTTTAACGTAATTCTGGTAAAATATACGAAGGTGAAATCCATGACGGAGAAGTACCAGAACAGGTGCGCAACAAAGAAGAAACCGGCGACCTGAAGGTACCACCGCCAGCCGAAATATGCCGGCGAAGCAATGGGTTCTTTGCCGGTGAACCCACCCTTGGGCTCAAAGGTTGCCAGGATAACCGAACGCGCAAAACCCGAAAATGCCCCGGCACTTGCATGTAAGCCCAACGTACCGTAAAAGAAATCCACAACCATGCCGATGAGCCCTCCCAGTAAAACCACATAGGGCGCAGGCAACTGGATCGGCAGGAAGAGGATGAATAGCGGATACAGCAATATGTTGAAATATGGTCCGATAGACAGCGTAATCTGCTGCAATAGAAGCACTTGCAGTACAACCAGGCCAAAGAAACGCCATATGTTCGGGAAAATGCTGTTATTCATCTTTCGCTTTCAGATTCAGGCTGTCCAGTTCGCTGTAAAATATGTTGTTGACTACATAGAGATCATTGACTGATGCCATGTCCTGGTTGAGCCGGACTTTAATGATCCAGAAATAGGGGTTTTCAGGGTCTGATCCCGGCTTTTCCTCCACGTGGCCAACCAGAATATCTTTGGGAAACAGTTGGGAATACCCGCTGGTAACCACTGCATCGCCTTTTTCCACTTTAAAATGGTGGGGAACAAACTTCAAGGTCATTATAGCAGGGTCGCCGCCTTCCCAAATAAGGGATCCCAGCGCATGGTGGCGCTGCAGGTTGACGGAAATACGCATTTGCCGGTGCAGCACAGACATAGCCATGGAAAAATTGGGACCCACGTGCCGGATAATCCCGACAACGCCGTTCTTGCTGACCAGGCCCATGTTGGGGGTGATCCCGTCGTTGCTGCCTTTGTTTATGATCAGCCAGTTGTTGGCGCCGCTTATCGAATTGCCTACCGCCCGGGCTGAGATGAATTCGAACTGAGGTCTGACCGAAATCCGGCGGAGCGAATCGGACAACAATAATGTATCGAGGTTGCGGATAAAAAATGTATCGCGGTAGGGAACCTGGATGTTGCGGGCATTGGCCAGTTCCTCGTTAATTCTGATGTTTTCTGCCCTGAGGCTGTCGGCCAGTTGCTGAAGACTGAGATAGTCGGCGACCTGCCTTCTTTTGTCCAGCAACTTGCCCGAAAAGACAGTCGCGGTATGTGAAAAGATGGCGTTTTGGTCTTCGTTGTACTTGATAATGATGTAAAAACACAACACCTCCACCAATACAAAGGTCATAAAACCGCCGTTCCGTAGAAGTAGCTGAAGGAGTTTGCCCATCTCAAGTAATGATAAGTGATAAGTGTTAAGTGATAAGTGCTGTCCCAAACAGCACTTATCACTTAACACTTATCACTGATTAAACGCTTTTGCGGTCGATCAGGAAGGAGAATTGGTGCGAATTGCGGAGTGCCATGCCTGTACCGCGCACTACGGCGCGAAGCGGATCTTCCGCCACATGTACCGCCAGTTTTGTTTTTTGCTCGAGCCGTTTGTCGAGGCCGCGCAACAGGGCGCCGCCGCCGGTCAGGTAAAGCCCGGTTTTGTAAATATCGGAGGCAAGTTCGGGCGGCGTCAGTTCCAACGCCTTCAGCACAGCATCCTCGATTTTGCTGACACTCTTGTCGAGTGCATAGGCAACCTCCTGGTAGCTGATCTTGATCTGCTTGGGAATACCCGTCATCAGGTCGCGACCGTTGACGGCATAATCGGGCGGCGGGTTCTCCAACTCGTGCAGCGCAGAGCCCACGTGTATTTTTACCTGCTCGGCGGTGCGTTCGCCGATCAGGATATTGTGCTCGCGCTTCATGTAGTTCATGATATCATTGGTCAGTTCATCACCGGCGATGCGGATGGACTGATCGCAAACGATACCCGACAGGGCAATAACGGCAATCTCCGTGGTGCCTCCGCCGATATCGATGATCATGTTGCCCACAGGTTCCTCTATGTTCAGTCCGATACCCAGGGCGGCTGCCATAGGCTCGTGAATGAGGTAGGTTTCCTTGCTGTCCACGTGGTCGGCGGAATCGAACACGGCGCGCTTCTCCACTTCAGTGATACCGCTGGGGATACAGATCACCATTTTCAGGTGGCTGAAAAAGCTGTTTTTCCTGCCCACCATTTTGATCATGCTTTCGATCATGGCCTCCGCAGCCTGGAAATCAGCAATTACCCCGTCTTTGAGCGGGCGAACCGTTTTTATATTTTCGTGGGTTTTTTCGTGCATCTGCATGGCCCTGTGGCCCACGGCAATGGTTTCTCCTGTGCGGCGGTTTGTAGCAACGATAGAAGGCTCGTCCACAACTACCTGATCGTCTACCATTATAAGGGTATTGGCAGTACCGAGATCGACGGCTAATTCCTGCTTGAAAAATTTAAAGAAGTTCAACTGTGATGAGTGTTTGAATGTGAAGGAAACTTGGGCTTATCTAAAAATCACGCAAAAGTACGCAGGTTTTCGGGGAATCTTTGCTACCACAAAACCATAAATTTTGTTTTAACCAACTGTTACCACCCAAAAATCATCGGGCCGGAGATAACGACCGGCAAGTGCCTGCAATTGTGCAGCGGTTATGCTTCTTATTGTTTCTGTCATGGCATTGAATTCCAGTTCGGTAAGCCCTTCCGTAATCAGGCTTCGAACGACATCGGAAGTGTTCAGCGGACCGTCCAGTCCATTGAGCAGCATGCCCAGCAGGTAGTTACGCACCATTTCCAGTTCGTCGTCGCCGACGGGCTTTTCGCGGAGTTTTTTCATTTCAGAAAAAATTTCCCTGATCGCGGCGTCGCCGGAGCCGGCATTGACCTCGGTTGCCACATAAAAACAGCCGTCGTGAAGGTAGGCATCCAAAGTGGAGTATATGTTATAGGTCAGGCCCTTTTTCTCGCGAATATTGGTCATCAGCCGCGAACCGAAGTAGCCGCCGAATATGGTATTCAATACGAATAACCCGTTAAAATCGGGGTGGCGCTTGTTGAAAGTCCTTCGTCCGATCTTGACGGCGGTTTGAAGGGAACCGGGGTGGGGGAGTCGCACAACACTTTTTCGGGAAGGTCCTTCAGCCGGGAGCGGGTAAACGGACTGTTGTCCGGCGGCAGTTCCTGCTGTTTGACGCTGGCCAAAATGTTTGTTCAGCAGTCCGGCAACTTCGTCGTCGACCCGGCCGCTGGCAAAGATCAGGCAGTTGTCGGGTACATACCACCGGTCGAAAAACTGCACCAGATCGGCGCGTGTCAATGCCGTATAGTCATCCGGGGTGGAGTTATAGCCGTACGGGTGATTTTCACCGAAAATGAGCGCTGTTACCTTGCGATAGGCCAGCACTTCCACTTTTTCCAGTTCTACCAAAAGGTCCTGTGTGTTGGTGGTCTTGAATGTTTCCAGTTCGGTCTCCGGAAATGTTGGTTGCTGAAGCACTTCCGCATACACAGGAATGATATCCGCTATGTATTTCTTCAGGGAAAACAGCAGCACATTGGCCGTATCGAGGTTGGTCGGGACGCTCAGCGAACCGCCGTAAAAATCGATATGTTCGGCTATTTCGGCGCTGGTTTTATTTGCAGCACCCTCCCGCAACATGCGCGAGGTAGCACGGGCCACCAGACGCTTGTGTTCCTCCGGCCTGCCGGCGCGAAAAACGGTCTCAATCTTCACGATTTCCTGATCCGGATAGTCCAGTATGTACACGGGAATGCCATTGTCCAGTCGTATGATCTGCGGACGGGGGAGTGCAAGCCCTCTGATATCCTGAATTGGCGGCGCCACTTTGCGGTTCAACATGTACTTTGCGGGATATGGAGGTTACGGGTTGCGGGTTGCGGGTTGCGGAGGTTGCGGGTTGCGGAGGTTGCGGGTTACTGGTTACGGAGGTTACTGGTTACGGAGGTTACGGGTTACGGAGGTTGGGGGTTACGGGTTGCGGAGGTTACTGGTTACGGAGGTTACGGGTTGCAGGTTACGGAGGTTGCGGAATTTCTTGTTATTGGCTTCGGGTTAGCAGGGCTTCGGGGTTGAGTTGGGGATGCGAAGGTAGATTTTTCTGAATTTTTCCACAGTATGTTAGTTTTTTTGCACAAAAAGGCGGCCGGATGGACATACATTTGCCGCATGTAATTGCAACCCGCAACCTCCGTAACCCATAACCCGCAACCCGCAACCTCTGTAACCTGCAACCCGCAACCCGTAACCTCCGTAACCCGCAACCCATAACCCGCAACCTCCGTAACCCTCAACCCGATACCTTTCAAAAACATATTATCGATGAAATTCAGCGTATCTTCTTCCGAACTCCTCAAACAGCTCCAGATTGCATCAGGTGCGATCGGTTCCAACCCGGTGTTGCCCATTTTGGAAGATTTTTTATTCCGAGTTGAAAATAAGAAACTTACGATTGCGGCCACAGACCTTGAAACGAGCATCGCCACCACCATTGAAGTGCTCGCCGACGACGATTTTTCCGTGGCCGTGCCGGCGAAAATCCTGCTCGATACGCTGAAGGCCCTGCCGCAGCAGCCCGTGACCTTTTCGGTCAACGAAGAAAACTGGGGTATCGAGATCACCTCTTCCTACGGCAAGTACAAACTCGCCGGTGAGAACGGTACTGATTATCCCAATATCCCCGAGCCGGATACGGTGGAAACGGTTAAACTCAACAGCCAGTACCTGCTGGATGCCATCAATAATACGGTTTTTGCCACTTCATCCGACGAGTTACGGCCGGCTATGACGGGGGTATATTTTCAGATCGACCAGAATAAACTGGTCTGCGTGGCTACCGATGCGCACAAACTGGTCAAATTCACTACACACCACCTTGCCGGGGATGTTTCCACTACCTTTATCATACCTAAAAAGGCGCTGAACCTGCTCAAAAATGCCCTCCCGCCCAGCGATGCCGTTACCATTTCGTTCAACAAGGCCAATGCCTTTTTTACATTTGGCGACATGCACCTGGTGTGCCGGTTGATCGATGCCCGTTATCCGGATTACAACGCGGTGATTCCCGTGGATAACCCCAACCTGATGACGGTAAACAGGGCGGATTTTCAGAATTCACTCAAACGTATCGCTATCTACGCGAATAAAACCACCAACCAGGTGGTACTCGATATCAGCGACAAGAGCCTGACGGTCAGCGCACAGGATCTCGATTTTTCCAATGAAGCGACCGAGCAGATGGCCTGTACATACGAGGGCGGACCAATGAAAATCGCGTTCAATGCCAAGTTCATTGTCGAAATGCTCGGCGTGCTGGAATCCGACGAGGTGAAAATGGAATTCTCCACGCCCAGTCGTGCCGGCATCCTTACACCCGTGGAAGAAGAAAATAACGACCGGGAAATTCTGATGCTGGTAATGCCGGTAATGCTCAAT
>ERZ724521.328-NODE-328-length-21516-cov-7.076977_pt1 | contig 21516 bp, 16 predicted proteins | sample MGYA00376054_ERZ724521 | MGnify/ENA primary metagenome ERZ724521 (study PRJEB28724, sample SAMN07190883) | activated sludge metagenome | isolation source: activated sludge of sewage treatment plant in Hong Hong | place: Hong Kong | collected 2016-03-17 ... | reverse complement strand
CAACCGGCGGCGGCTCGACCGGCGCGGCCGGCGGCGAGGACTCCGGGCTCGTCCCGGCCGACGGCAACTTCGTCGGCGGCGTCAGCGACGTCGCCGGCGGTCGCACCGGGTTGGGCGTCGGCTTCGGCACCGCGGGCTTCTTGGTCTTCTCGACGACCTCGTTCGCGACCGACTTCGGCACGTCCGACGCTCGCTCCTCCAGCGCCGGCGGCAACCCGAGCCACACCACCAGCACCGCCGCCGCCGTCAGCCCGAGCAGCGCCCACGTCCACCACGCCTTCGGCGCGGGCTCCGGCTCCGCGATGACATCGATCTGCGAGATCGCCGTCTCCTGCGCGCGCTCGGTGGTCTGCGCCGCCAGCGCGAGCGCCACCAGCTCATTGAGCCGGCCCATGTCGTCGTGGCTCTCGGACAGCAGGCTCCGCGGCGCCGACAATTCCGCCGCGTGCACCGCGCTCGCCGACGTCGTGCTCGCGCTGCTCTTCACGATCACCGACGACGACGGCTTCAGCTGCCGCACGACCGGCGCGCTCTCCTGCGACACCACCTCGCCGAACGCCTCCGCGCGCGACGCACCCATCGGCGACGCGATCGCCCCCGTCGTCAGCGACTTCGTCGTCGGCGTCAGGTCCTTGTAGCTCGACCCGAGCGAGTCGGCCGGCTCGGCCGGTCCGTTCTGCGAGTCGTCCGGGATCCCGCCGACGAGCACGTCGTCGTGCTCGCCGCCACCGGACCCGCCGGGGAACGGCTGCGGGTAGCTCGGCAACGGCGGCAGGTCGGCCGCCGGCTCGCGCGCGGCGGGCGTGATCAGGCTCTTCGGAATATGCAGCGCCTTCGACGTCGCCTGGTGCAGCTGCCAGTCCTCGAAGTCCGGCGTCTCCGGCGCCGCGCCCTCGGTCGACGGCGACTCGTGCAGCTCCGTCAGCACCCCCTCGAAGTACAGCCGGCTGATCAGCTCGAGCGCGTCGAGGTCATCGAGCCCCGAGTCGTCGATCACCTGGATGATCGAGCGCGTCCCGTTGAACCGCCGCAGCAGCTCCACCTGCGTCGCCGGCAGATCGGTCGGCGCACACTCCGGGTCGACCATCAGCACATGGTCGAGCGGCGGCAAGCTCTCGAGCAGGCGCCCCCACTCGTCGATGCGCCGCATCCCCTCCATCAACAGGCCCTGCGTCGTCTCCTCGATCGTCGCCACCCGGTTGATCGGCTTGAACTCGACCTCGAACCGCCCCTCGCTCAGCCCGAGCAGGCGGAACACCGCCGACGACGCCGTCAGTCGACCCATCTGCGCGTCGACCACGCGCCCCTCGCGGAACCACAGCGTCGCCGGCCCGAGGTTCGTCTCGAACTCGATCGTCCCGCTCTTGCGCGAGATCTCGATCGTCTGCAGCAGGTCGACGATCGCCATGTCGGCGAGCAACCCGCTGAACTTCGTCCGCGCGTCCTTCTTCCCGATCCGCTCCTGCTGCTTGCGCTGCAGCAGCATCTTCACGCGGATCATCACCTCTTTCACGTAGATCGGCTTGGTCAGGTAGTCGTCGACGCCGAGCTCGAGCCCGCGGACTTTCTCCTCCAGCTCGGTCACGCTGGTCAGGAACACGAACGGGATCCCGCTCCACTTCGCGTGGCTCTTGACGTGCCGACAGAACCCGAAGCCGTCGCCATCGGGCAGCCGCGTGTCCGACACGATCAACTCCGGCTCCGTCAGCTCGAGGAATTGCAGCGCCTGCGCCACCGTCTCGGCCGACGTCACGCTGTAACCCGCCTTGCGCAGGCTGACCTCGAGCACCCGACGTGTGCGAGCGTCCCCGTCGACGATCAGCAGGTTCTGCCGCGCCATCCGTCCTCACCCACGCGCCGGCCCCCGGGCACAGACCCGCCTCCACGGGCACGCGCCGCGCACCCTCTCCCTGAGCAGACCAAGGCTCACGACAGGCCCGGAAACGATAGCAACCCCGCACCTGGGGCCGCAAGACGCCTGTCGGCGGGCCGCCGCCTAACATGACCCAAGAGCCATGTACGGTACTGCGCGCCCCTCCGTGCCCGCCGCGCCGTTTCTCTGCTAGCTTGTCCCCGTGGCCCCGGACCCGCGACATGTCCCAAAGGACAGATCGAGCCTCACACCCGAGCCCGAGGCCGCCCTGCCCCCGCGGCCCGAGCCCCTCGGCGTCCGGCTCCGCCACGCTCCGGTCACCGGGATCCTCCTCGCCACCTGCACGATCCTCTACGCGATCACCCTCGTCGTCACCCTCGCCCACTCGGCCGACCCGGTCGACACCGCGCTCTCGAGCCTGTGGAGCCTCAGCCTCACCGAGAGCACCGACGCCTTCCGCCAGCTCGGCGCCCTCGAGCTCTCGCGGATCTGGCTCGACCACGAGTGGTGGCGGCTCCTGACCGCCGGTCTGCTCCACGGCAGCCTGCTCCACCTCGTGCTGAACATGGTGGCGCTGTTGTCGATCGGCGAATGGGTCGAGCACGCCTGGGGTCACCTGCGCACGCTCGTCCTCTTCACCCTCGCCAGCATCGGCGGCGGCCTCGCCTCGCTCGCCTGGTGCGAGTCCCCGCTCGTGCTCGGCGCCTCCGCCGGCATCCTCGGCCAGGCCGGCGCCCTCTGGCTCGCGCGCCTCGCAGGCCCCGCCGAGCTCAAGGCCGAGCTCGCCCCGATCTCCGCCCGCCGCCTCGGGATCCTGATCCTCGTCTGCCTCGCCCTCGGCCTCCTGGTCCCCGGCATCGCCCAGGCCGGCCACCTCGGCGGCCTCGCCGTGGGCCTCCTCCTCGGCGCCCTCTGGTCCACCCGTCCCCTCCCGATCCGCCTCGTCCTCTCGGGTACGCTGGCCGCCCTCCTCGGCGCCCTCGTCTGGCAGGGCTCCGCCCCCACGAACCGAGCCAACTACCACGCAATTCTCGGCCTCCGCCTCCTCGAGGAGCAGCATTTCGACGCCGCCTTAAACCTCTTTAACAGGGGCCTCGAACTCGAGCCCGAGAGCCCCCACTTCCGCAACGCGATCGCTTACCAACTTGCCCTGGACGGCGTCCAGCTCGACCGCGCCGAGTCTCTCGTCCTCGAGGCCCTCGCCCGAGACCGCCTCAACCCCAGCTACCTCGACACCCTCGCCTGGGTCTGGTGCCGCCAGGGCCACACCGAGGCCGGCCTCAACACCCTCCACGCCGCCGGCTTCCTCTCGAGCACCGCTTTCCCCGAGCTCACCGAGCACCTCGAGTCCTGTGCCTCCGCCGCCGTGTTCCACGTGGAACACCCCTGACCTCGGCATGATCACTCGCCAGTGTTCCACGTGGAACATTCGCCCGCCCTCCCTTCACGCGTCCGCTCTATTGTTCCACGTGGAACACTCCCCAGGAGAGCACCGAGAACAGCCGCGCCCCTCTCCTCGAGTCGAGCCGCGCACACCGCCAGCGAATCGACCCGTGCCCCCAACGCCTCTCCTCAAATCGAGCCGCGCACCTCTCCACAAAAACCCCAACCCAACGCCTCCTCAAGTCGCGCCCAGCGAAGAGATCTCCCCCTCGAGCTCGAATGCGCGAGGAGATCTCCCTCTTCACCCCGCCCGCACCCCTCGGATCGACCACTTCTCCCCATCCACGCGCGCCGCCGTCCCCTCGATCTCCGCCGACTCCGGCCGCACGTGTACGACCACGATCCCCCCAGCGCGCACCAGCCGGCTCCCGACCGCGACCCACTCTTCGGGCGAGAACACCGCCCGCGCGCTCGCCCACGTGAAGCTCCCGAGCGCGACCTCGTCTCCGCGTCGGAGCGCCCGCCATCCGCGCTCGTCGACGTGCCCTCGCACCACCCGGCAGTCCGCGCGACCGATCTGGTGCACCGCCATGTCCAGGAACGACGCACGCCGCTCCCGCGGCTCGACCAGCGTCACCGGTCCTTCGAGACATGCCGCAACGACCAGCCCCGGGAACCCGGCTCCCGACCCGACGTCGATCCACGGCTCCCCCGCCTGCCACCCGATCCGCCGCGCGAGCGTCACGACCTGCAGGCCCTCGAGGACATGACCCAAGAGCCCTGACTCATCGAGCGAAGCGCTGAGGTTGAACGCCCGCCCGAAGCGCTGCCACAGCTCGAACAGCAGCCCGAGCCGCTCCCAGCGCACCTCCGCCGGCTCCAGCCCGAACCCCTGCACCGTCGCCGCCAGTCGGCGCTCCACAAGATCGGCGTTGCTCGCTTGCACACGGGCGGAGTAAGAAGAGCTCCACGATCTGTCAAGCCGCATGTCCGATCTGTTGAATCAGCGGCTCCGTCGACACCTCGATGCGCTCCACGCCGAGGGCCTCACCCGGGAGCTCCCGCCGATCGGCGAACGCGACGGCGTCAACTACCAGCTCGCCGGTCGGTGGGTCACGGGCTTCTGCAGCAACGACTACCTCGGCCTCGCCGATCACCCCCGCCTCCGCGCCGGCGCCTCACTCCACGCCGGCGCCTCCGCCTCACGCCTCGTCGCCGGCGATCTCCCGGAGCACCGCGCCGCGGAGCAAGCGCTCGCCGCCCTCGTCGGTCTCCCGGACGCAGTCCTCTTCCCGAGCGGTTTCCAGCTCAACGTCGGCGCTCTGCCAGCGCTGATCGAACCCGACGACCAGGTCTTCAGCGACAGCCTGAACCACGCCAGCCTGATCGACGGTCTCCGCCTCGCCCGCGCGCGCCCGACGATCCTCCCGCACCGGACCGCGCCGCCGACCCCGACCGCACCGACCTGGTGGGTCACCGAGTCGATCTTCTCGATGGACGGCGACACCGCCGAACCATCCGATCTCCGCGCCTTCACCACCGCCGGCGGCTTCCTCTACCTCGACGAGGCCCATAGCCTCGGCCTCTTCCCCGGCGGCGCCGGCTTCGCCTGCCACCACGGCATCACCCCCGCCGTGCTGATGGGCGGGCTCGGCAAGGCCTTCGGTCTCGCCGGCGCCTTCGCCGCGGGCAGCCGCGAGGTCTGCACCTGGCTCCGCACCCGCGCCCGCAGCTTCGTCTTCAGCACCGGCAACGCCCCCGCGCTCGCCGCCCAGGCGCGGCTCGCCGTCGACCTGGTCACCGGCCCCGAGGGAGACGCCCGCCGCGCGCGCCTGTGGAGCAACGTCCACCTGTTCGCCCGGGAGCTGAACCTCCCGACGCCAGCCTCCCCGATCTTCCCGCTGCTCGTCGGCCCGAACCAGCTCGCCGTCACCCTCAGCCGGACCCTGCTCGAGCGCGGCTGGCACGTCCAGGCGATCCGCCCGCCGACCGTTCCGCCCGACACGGCACGCCTCCGCCTGACGGTCACCGCCGCGCACACACCGGAGCAGATCCGCGGCCTCGCCGCCGATCTCCGGAATTTGCTCCACGAATTTCGGCCGAAAAAATGAGCCTCCTGGGGCTCATTTTCCGATGCAAAAACGCGCGAAAATGCGCGTCAGCACCTCGTCCCCGACCGGCCCGAGCGCGCTGCGCCCCGTGATCTCGCCGAGCTCTCGCTCCGCCGACCCGAGCAAGAACGCCGCGATCTCGAGCGGACCTTCGCGCTCGAGCTCGACACGCGCATCCGCCAACGCCTTCGCCGCCGCCTCGGCCCGATCGCGATGACGTGCCAGCCCGATCCACGGCTCCTCCTCCGGCCCGCGCATCGCTTCCTCGATCGCCGCGCGCAGCTCTCCCATCCCGTCGCCGCTTCGCGCGCTGACGCCGATCCACGCGGCTCTCCGTCTCCCGAGATCGATCTTGTTCTCGACGACGATCACCCGCGGCCCCTCGAGCACCGCGACCTCGGTCGCATCCGAAGCCTCGACCCACAACACGACCTCGGCCCCCTCGATCTGCTCGCGACTGCGAGCGATCCCCTCGACCTCGATCGCGTCGCTTCCGTCGCGCAGCCCTGCCGTGTCGACCAGCCGCACCTCGCGTCCACCGATCCACAACTCCGCCTCGACGTAGTCTCGCGTCGTCCCCGGCACCGGCGACACGATCGCCCGCGACTGTTGCAGCAGCGCGTTGAACAGCGCGCTCTTCCCCGCGTTCGGCGGCCCCGCGATCACCACGCGTGGTCGTCCGCGCGTTCGTTGCCCCGCCGCGAATCGACGCGTCCATCCCTCCAGCGTCGACGAGAACCCCGCGATCTCCTCGCACCACCGCCGAACATCACCCGCCGCGACGTCCTCGGGGAAGTCGAGGTTCGCCTCGATCTCCCCGCGCAGCTCACCGACCGTCGCGCGTAGCGACTCGACATCACGCCCGAGCTCGCCCGCGATCAGCCTGCGCGCCTGCTCGACCCCCGCGTCGGTCTGCGCGGCGATCAACGCCGCGATCCCCTCCGCCTGCTCGAGGCTCAGGCGTCCGTGCTCGAAGGCTCGCCGCGTGAACTCGCCGGGCCCCGCCGCGATCGCCCCGCGCTCGAGCAACGATGCGATCACGCGCTGCACGTTGAGTCGCCCCGCGTGGACGTGCAGTTCGACCACATCTTCGCCGGTCAGCGAGCGCGGCCCTGGCATCCACACCACCAGCGCGTCGTCGCCGACGCTCCTCCCGTCGCGCAGTCGCCTCCGCGCGAGCACGCGAGGCGCAGCCAACGAGCCGACGATCGTCTCGGTGATCGACCGCGCCTGCGGTCCGCTCAGCCGGACGATCGCCACGCCGCCGTCGGGGGTGCCGGTGGCCACCCCGACGATCGTCGTCTCGTTCGGGCTCACGCGCGCAGGTCGTCGACCTCGCCGCTGCGGCGCGGCGGATCGCCGGCGCGGGCGGGGAACACGACCACGTGACGGAAGCGGCCCTCGCCCTCGGACTCGGTCCGCAGGCCGTCGACCTCCATCAGCGCCATGTGGACTACGCGGCGCTCCATCGCGGACATCGGGTCGAAGTGGTACGGCTTCTGTGTCGCCAGCACCTTCTGCCCGATCCCCTGCGCGAGCTCGCGGAGGCTCTTCTCGCGGCGCATGCGGTAGCCGCCGACGTCGAGGGTGATACGCATCCGCTCGAAGCCTTCGGCCTGCAGCACGCGGAGGGTGAGGTACTGCAGCGCGTCGAGGGTCGCGCCGTGGCGACCGATCAGCAGGCCGCCGTCCTCTTCGCTCGTGTTGAGGTCACAGTGCAGCCCGTCTTCTTCGACGTCGATGTCGACCTCGACCTCGACGCCGAGCAGCCCGAGCACCGACTCGAGGAACGAACGGACGACGGGGACGGCCTTGGCGTAGCGCTCGTCGGCGCTGAGCTGCGCGTCGTGGGTGGTGGAGTCAGCCATGCTTCAATTCGTCTCCTGGGACTTCTTCGCGGGCGTCGACTGACTCGGACGGACCTGGATCATCGTCTGGATCAGCGACAGAAGGACGTTGGCGAAGATGTACACCCCGAGGCCGGACGGGAGGAAGAGCATCATGACCGTGAAGATGATGGGCATCATCCACGCCATCATCCGGGCCTGCTCGTTGTCCACGCCCGAGGGGGTGGCCTTCATCTGCACGAACATCAGGGCGCCCATCGCCAGCGGCAGGATGTAGAACGGGTCCTGCTGGGTCAGGTCGGGCAGCCACAGGAACGGCACGCGGTACAGCTCGACGGCCGAGTTGAGGGTCGCGTACAGCGCGATCCAGATCGGCATCTGGACGAGCAGCGGCAGGCAGCCGGCGAGCGGGTTGACGCCCGAGCGCTGGAACAGCGCCTGCATCTCCTGCGCCTGGCGGACGCGGTCCTCCGCGTACTTGCGCTTGAGCTCCTCCAGCTCAGGCTGGATCTCGCGCATCTTCTTCATCGACCGCATCTGCTTGAACGTCAGCGGCAAGGTCAGCACCTTGACCACGATCGTCAGCAGGATGATGGCGACGCCCCACACCCCGGTCAGGTTGTAGAAGACGCGCAGCAGCCACAGCATCCACTCGCCGAGCAGCCGGTTCAGGCCGCCGAACCAGCCCCAGTCGATCACGTCGTCGAGGTGGGCGCCCGGCACGGCCGCGAACTTCTCGAGCAGCTCGAGCTCCTTCGTGCCGAAGTACACGCCGAACGTGTACGAGTGCTTCTCGCCCGGCCCGAGCGTCACCGGCTCCGCGCCGATCGTCGCGGTCATCGCCTTGCCGTCGTTGCTGAGCGAGATCTTGCACGACGTCATCGGCTGGCCCTCGGCCGGCACGACGGCGTGCGCGAAGTACTTGCTGTCGAGCGCCGTCCAGCGGATCCGGCCGCGGATCTCGCCCGAGGTCTCCTTGACGTCGCCCTGGCTGAACGCCTCGACGTCGTCCGCCGTCGCGCACACGCCACGGTGGATGTCGTAGCTGCTCTCCTCCGCCGCGAGCCCGTACGCGCTCGTCAGCAGCAGGCGGTGCTGCTGCGCCTCGGCCGCGCGGTTGACGACGTCGATCGTCAGCACGCCCTCGTAGCCGCCGGTCACCTTCAGCGCGCTGGTCACCTCGACGTCGGTGTTCTTGAACGCGACGCTCCAGTCCTTGTCGGACTTCGCGCCCGTCGGCTCCCAGCCCGGCTCACGCGGGAACTTGAAGTCGGTCTCGCCGCCGTCGAACCCGATCACCAGGCTGCGCTGCGACCCGAGGCTCAGGAAGTCGTCGCCCTTGCCGCTCGGCCCCTTGAAGTGCGGGCTCAGCAGCTCGGTGCCCTTGATGAGCCCGCGGTAGTTCGTGACATCGAGCGCGATCAGCTCGGTCGCCAGGCGGTGCTCGGCGACCGGCACCTTCGGCGCCGCGGCGGCCGTCTTGCGCTCCTCGGCCTTGGCCTCCTCGGCCTTCGCGTCCTCCTCGGCCTTCTTCGCGGTCGCGGCAGGCTGGTCCTTCTTCGGCTCCGGCAGCGGCGGCGCGAGGAAGCGCTCGTAGACGAGCCAGATTCCGACGCAAACGACGATCGCCAACAGGGTACGACGCTGAAAATCCACGGGTCAGGAGTTCCTTGGAGGTAAAGCGGGCGGGGGCATGTCGATGCCCCCGGGGTGCCATGGGTGACAGCGCAGCAACCGGCGCACCGTCAACCATCCCCCGCGCAGCACGCCGTGATGGGTGATGCACTCGCACGCGTAGCGCGAGCAGCTCGGCGTGAAGCGACAACAGGGCCCCAGCAGCGGGGAGACCGCCACCTGGTACACGCGGATCAACGCGATGATGATGCGCCCTAGCACGCAGACCCTGGCAAAAAACGTCGAGACATGGCGTCCATCGCCGCCATGACTTCAGCATAGCGCACGGTCGCCGCGCTCTGTTTGGCGACCCAGACCATATCGCACGCGACGGCGAACTGACCGCGTTTTCGCCGGAAAGCCTCGCGCACGAGCCTCTTTATGCGGTTCCGCACGACCGCCGGACCGACCTTCCGCGTCACCGTGACGCCGAGGCGAACCAGCGGAGCTCGCGGTGTCGTGACCTCGTGCGACTCGGTCGAGGTCGGCGTCGAAGTCGGCCTCGCGGGCGGCACCACGAACACCAGGAAGTGACGCGTGTGGTGCTTCTGCCCGCCGTTCTGAGCCCGCAAAAATTCCCTGCGCTTCCGCATCCGGAAGAACGCAGGGAGTCCTTGCGGCTTCATTCGACCCTGGCCGGGCTCACTTGCCACTGAGCTGGACCGCGAGGCGCTTGCGACCGCGGCGACGGCGGGCCGCGATCACCTTGCGACCGCCGCGGGTGGCCATGCGGGCGCGGAAGCCGTGGGTACGGGCGCGGCTCAAGTTGTGGGGCTGGTACGTGCGCTTCATGGCGATGTTCCCTGGAGTCTTGCAGGCGGTGAATCGCGGCGGCCGCGTCCTCTACCGATCGAGCCGATGTGGCCCCTCGAGGACGAGCGCCTGTGAACAAGGGGCCGGATCGATACCAGCCGACCTCCCGCCTGTCAACGCGGCGGCCCAAAGCGACCCACCGGCGGCCCGCGACGTCCCTCATGCCCTCTCGCCGCCTCCTTCCCTCTCCTTCCCTCCTCCCCCTCTCCTCCTTTATCTCCCGCATCGTCCCGCGTCCCCGCTCCGGTCGCCTGTCGGGCCACCCGGTCACCCGTCCGGCCCGACGGATGTTCCTCCGCGGCGCATGTTCAGTGCCCCCTCGGGGTCCCGCTGAGGTCGCCTCACCCCCCTAGACCCGACTTTCACCGAGGCCCTCGAGTCGGCTCGGCGAGCCGACTTCCGGCATCGGCCGCCCGCAAAGCCGCTTGGCTCGGAGGGTCGTCTGACCACCCCTGCCCACAGCTCAAAATTATGCGTCCCACTCGGCTGCTATCGCGCGCACCTGGCCTGCGCGGCAGATCGATCTCGCGCGAACCCCGCGCCGCTCCCACCGCATTTCCCGAGCCATTTCAAACACTTGCTCTTTCCGCCCTGGATCCACTTGTCCCCCTCACCTCCCCCAAGTAAAAGAGCCCTCCCACCTCGGCCCCCCGGCCGGACCCCCCGGTAGCCCGCCTTTCTCACACCTGTGGATAGCCGTCGGTTTGTCACGGCCATCCACACGGGATGACAGGGCTTTTTGTGTTCTCCACAGACCTTCCCAACCTGTGGATGGAGGCTTCATGACCAACATCTGGAGCGAAGCAATTCAAGGACTGCAACCGAGGCTCGGCGCTCAGACCTACGACCTCTGGATCCGGCCCCTCGAATTGCGCCAGGTGCACGGCCGTCGCCTCTACCTCACGGCCCCGAACCGCTTCATGAAGGAGTGGTTCGAGAATCACTACCGCGCCGTCGTCCTCGACGAGCTCCGTGCGCGGACGGCGCAGGACTACGAGCTCGAGATCGACATCCACGAGGTCGCCGCGACCCCCGCTGCGCCTGCGACGCCGGCTCCCGCCCCCGCGGTCGAGGTGGCCCCGCCGCTGCCGCCGCTCCCCTCGCTCCCGCCGAGCGGCCTGTCGAGCCGCTACCGCTTCCACAACTTCATCAAGGGCGCCTCGAACGAGCTCGCCGCCTCGGCCGCCTGGTCGGTCGCGCAGGAGCCGGGCACCCGCTTCAACCCCTTCTTCATCTACGGCGGCGTCGGCCTCGGCAAGACCCACCTCCTGCACGCGATCGGCCACCACATCCACGCCACGCGCCCGGAGCTGCGGATCGTCTACCAGAGCGCCGAGCGGTTCATGAACGAGTTCATCACCGCCGTCCGCTTCAACCAGTTCGACCAGTTCCGCGCCCGCTACCGCGAGCAGTGCGACGTCCTGCTGATCGACGACATCCAGTTCATCGCCGGCCGCGACCGCACGATGGACGAGTTCTTCCACGTCTTCAACGCCCTCTACGAGGCCGAGAAGCAGATCGTCGTCACCGCCGACCGCATGCCGTCCGAGATGCCCGGCATGGAAGACCGCCTGATCTCCCGCCTCAACTGGGGCCTCGTCGCCGACGTCAAGGCGCCCGACCTCGAGACCCGCGTCGCGATCCTCAAGCAGAAGGCCGACATCGACCGCATCGACCTCGCCGACGACGTCGCGCTGCACCTCGCCCACCACGTCCGCAGCAACGTCCGCGAGCTCGAGGGCTCGCTCGTCCGCGTCTCCACCTTCGCCGCCCTCAAGAACCAGCCGCTCAGCCCGGGCTTCGTCTCCGAGGCGCTCGGCATCGCCGCCGCGCCGGCGGTCGCGGCGCCCGTCGGCATCGACTGCGTGCAGAAAGTCGTCGCCGGCCACTTCTCGGTCAAGATCGCCGACCTCAAGGGCCCGCGGCGCCACCAGGGCATCTCGCGCCCGCGGATGATCGCGATGTACCTGTGTCGCCAGCTGACCGGCGCGAGCTTCCCGGAGATCGGCCTGCGCTTCGGCGGCAAGGACCACTCGACCGTGATCAACGCGTGCAAGCGGATCGAGAGCCTCCAGGCCGAGGACAGCGAGCTCCGCGCGACGGTCGACGCCTTGCGCTGCCTGCTCGCCCGAGAGAGCGGCGCGCCCGCCCTCGCCTGACACCTCTCGTTCGTCCTCCACACGACGCTGTGGACACCGAGCCGGACCGCCTCACCGCGGCCCGGCTCTCGGCGCTTTCTCCACCGCGTTCACCCCGTCGCAGCGCCGACGCCGATCGACCCGTCCACAGCACCCCTGTGGAATCCACCGTGAACAACCTGCGGACGCTTGCCACCCCCTCGCGCCGGGGGTAACTCTCCCATCTCTCCCCAGCACTTCCCAACCTCCTCCCGCCGGATCCACGAGTCATCGCGGCGACTTGCCCGCCACTCCCCAGTTTTCACAGATCCGAAGACGGTGACGAGCTTTAAAATTTCCCTTTAAAACCTTAAACATCTGTCCCACACAAACTCTCCCGAGGCCGCGATGGAATTCGAGATCGAACAAGCCAGGTTTTTGTCTGCCCTCGCGCTCGCGCAGACCGTCGCCGACAAGCGCAGCAACAACATGCCGATCCTCGCGAACGTCCTGCTGCGGGCGACCAAGGACAACCGGCTCGTCTGCAGCGCGACCGACATGATGATCTCGATCACCGAGACCATCCCCGTCGAGGTCAAGACGCCCGGAGCCCTGACGCTCGGCGTCCGCTCGCTGCACAACGTCGTCCGCACGCTCCCGAGCAAGCCGATCCGGATCAAGTCGGCCGAGAACCACTGGGCCGAGCTGGCGGTCGCGCGCTCGTCCTTCAAGCTCATGGGCCAGGCCCACAGCGACTTCCCCGAGCTCCCCGACCCCAAGGGCCAGAAGTTCGTCGGGATCCCCGGCCACGCCTTCTCCGACCTCCTGCAGCGCACCGCCTTCTCCGTCTCGACCGACGAGGCCCGTGTCAACCTCAACGGCGTCCTCTTCGAATGCGACGGCGTCACCGGCACCATGGTCTCGACCGACGGCCACCGGCTGACCAAGTACAGCCTCCCGCTGGCCGGCCCGAAGCTCGACCGCGGCATCATCATCCCGCGCAAGGGCATGCTCGAGATCAAGCGCGTCCTCGACCGTCTGCAGGGCGAGGTCGGCCTCGCCGTCGACGGCCAGCACGTGTTCGTCCAGGCCCAGGAGCTGACCCTCTCGGTCAAGCTCAACAACGTCGTCTTCCCGCCCTACGAGAAGGTCATCCCCAGCGACCACAAGCGCCGCGTCACCGCGCTGCGCGACGAGCTGATCGACGCCCTCCGCCGGGCCGAGGTCATGGCCCCCGAGAAGACCGCCACCGTCCGCGTCCAGATCGACAAGGGCAGCCTGCAGCTGACCGCCGACAACCCGGACCTCGGCGTCGCCCACCAGGAGATCGAGATCGACTTCGCGGGCGAGCCCCTGGTCGCCGGCTTCAACGCCCGCTACCTGATCGAGGTCCTCGAGGCGATCGACACCAAGCAGGTCTACCTCGACTTCCAGGGCGAGCTCGACCCCTGCGTCCTGCGCCCGGTCGGCGGCGCCGACTTCCTCGGCGTCGTCATGCCGATGCGGATCTAACCCAAGAAACAGTTGCGCCCGGGTCAGGCTGGTACCCCGACCCAGGCGCTCAGTTCAACAAGGACAGCACCCCGATGAACCTGACGAAGCGTATCAAGAATCATCACGCACAGCTACTTTTCACGGCCTTCATGGCCACGCTCTTCGCGCTTGGTGGTCTGCCCGAGTGGGCTCTAGCTACCGTTCTGGCAGCGGCGGGGTTCTCGCCTTTGCCGAGCCACCGTCATCCAGGCGAGCACTCGAGCGTGTGAAGCTCCAGCACCTCAGCCTCCGCGAGTTCCGCAACTTCGAAGCCGGAGAGGTCGACTTCGGCGCCCGCTTCACCGTGATGCACGGCTCGAACGGCGCCGGCAAGACCAACCTGCTCGAGGCGCTCTACCTGATCGCCACCCTGCGGTCCTTCCGCTCGGCCGACCTCGGTCCGCTCGTCCGCCACGGCGCGACCGAGACCCGCGTCGACGTCGCCGGCCGCGACCTCCAGCTCGACCTCACCACGAAGCTCACCGTCCAGCTCACGCGCACCGAGCGCCAGACCCGCCGCCTCGCCCTCGCCGACGGCAAGACTGTCCGCTCCGCCATCGACTTCTACGGCCGACTTCGGGCGATCCTCTTCACCCCCGAGGACCTCGGCGTCCTGCGCGGCTCGCCCGCCGGTCGGCGCCAATTCCTCGACCGCGCCCTCTTCGCCCGTGAGCGCTCGCACATCTCCGACATCTCGGACTACGACAAGCTCCTGCGCTCGCGCAACCGCGTCCTGCGCGGCGAAGAAGGTGGCCTCTCGCGCGCCCAGCAGGACGGCCTGCTCGACGCCTACGACGCCGGCCTCGCCGCCTGCGGCGCACGGATCTGGGCTCGCCGCGCCCGCCTGCTCGCCGACCTGCACCCGAGCTTCAGCGAGGCCTTCGCGCGGATCCACGGCGCCCATCTCCCGGCCACGCTGACCTACGTGAGCAAGGTCGAGGCCCCAGCCGGCGAGACGGCGCTCGCCGAGGCTCTCCGCGCTCACCGGCGCCAGGACCTCGCCCGCGGCACCACCACCGTCGGCCCGCACCGCGACGACTTCGACGTCCAGCTCGGCCGGCAGCCGGCCAGCACCTTCGCCTCGCAGGGTCAGTCGCGCGCCCTGATCCTCGCCTTCAAGATCGCCGAGCTCAAGGACGCGCGTCTCCGCACCGGCGAGGCGCCGCTCCTGCTGCTCGACGACGTCTCGAGCGAGCTCGACCCGCAGCGGTCCGCCCAGCTCTTCGAGGCCCTCCTCCGCGACGCCGGCCAGTGCGTCCTGACGACCACGGCGCCGCACTTCATCGGCCTCCCGGCGGGTGAAGATTGCCGCTACATCGAAGTCACCAAGGGTCGGATCGAGAGCGGCGGCATCAGCGGCCCCAGACCCCCGTAAAACCGCGAAATCTGCCCGTTTGAGCGTGGCGCGCGGGCCTTTCGGGTGGTAGCATCCGGACGCTGTTTATCAGCCTGCAGGGCGCTCGCGCGCCCTCCCAACTTCCCATGTCTGAAGCTGACAAGACGCAAGCCTCCGCGGGCGACTACAACGCCGATTCGATCTCCGTCCTCGAGGGTCTCGAGGCCGTACGCAAGCGCCCCGGCATGTACATCGGCGACACGAGCGACGGCTCGGGCCTGCACAAGATGGTCTTCGAGGTCGTCGACAACTCGATCGACGAGGCGCTGGCCGGGTTTTGCCGCAACATCGAGGTCACGATCCACCCGGACAACTCGGTCTCGGTCGACGACGACGGCCGCGGGATCCCGGTCGGCCCCAAGGAGTTCGGCGGCCGGATCATGGACGCCGCGATCGTCATCCTCACCGTCTTGCACGCCGGCGGCAAGTTCAACAACAACGCCTACAAGGTCTCGGGCGGCCTGCACGGGGTCGGCGTCTCGGTCGTCAACGCCTTGAGCGACTGGCTGAAGCTCGAGATCTGGCGCGACGGCAAGGTCCACACCGTCCGCTTCGAGCGCGGCGATCCGGTGACCGCGGTCGAGGTCGTCGGCAAGACCGAGCGTCGCGGCACGCGGGTCCACTTCCACCCGGACCCGATCGTCTTCTCGAACATCGAGATCGACTACGAGATCCTCGCCAACCGCTTCCGCGAGCTCAGCTTCCTCAACCAGGGCGTCAAGCTGCACCTGAAGGACCTGCGGAGCGGCCGCGAGAAGATCTTCGACGGCGAGGGCGGCATCCCGAGCTTCGTCAAGCTGCTCGCCTCGAACAAGGAGCAGATCGGCGACCTGATCGAGTTCAGCCGCGACATCGACTTCGACTACGAGGGTCACACGGCGACCCTCGGCGTCCAGATCGCCATGCAGTGGACCGACGTCTACCAGGAGACGATCCTCTGCTTCACCAACAACATCGCCAACCGCGACGGCGGCACCCACCTGACGGGCTTCCGCACCGCGCTGACCAAGGTCGTCAACGCCTACGCCGAGGAGAGCGGCCAGCTCAAGGGCCACAAGGGCAACCTCGCCGGCGAGGAGGTCCGCGAGGGTCTGGTGGCGATCGTCTCGATCCGCCACCCTGACCCGAAGTTCAGCTCGCAGATCAAGGACAAGCTCGTCTCGGGCGAGGTCACCGGCCTCGTCTCGACGGTCGTCAACGAGGAGCTGTCGAAGTACCTCGAGGAGAACCCGCGCTCGTCCCGGCTGATCGTCGAGAAGGCGCTGCTGGCCGCTCGCGCCCGCGCGGCCGCCCGCAAGGCGCGCGAGACGATCACCCGCAAGGGCATCCTCGACGGCCTCTCCTTGCCCGGCAAGCTGGCCGACTGCCAGGAGAAGAACCCCGAGCACGCCGAGCTGTTCATCGTCGAGGGCGACTCGGCCGGCGGCTCCGCCAAGCAGGGCCGCGACCGCCGCACGCAGGCGATCTTGCCCTTGCGCGGCAAGATCTTGAACGTCGAGAAGGCCCGCGTCGACAAGATGCTGTCGAGCCAGGAGATCATCACCCTGATCACCGCGCTCGGAACCGGCATCGGCCCGGACAACTACGATATCAACAAGCTGCGGTACCACACGATCGTCATCATGACGGACGCTGACGTCGACGGCTCGCACATCCGCACGCTGCTGCTGACGTTCTTCTACCGCCACTTCCCCGAGATCATCGAGCGCGGCCACCTCTACATCGCCCAGCCGCCGCTCTACAAGGTCAAGGCCGGCAAGACCGAGGTCTATCTCAAGAACGAGGCCGCGCTCGACGAGTTCATCATCAACAGCGCCGTCGGCGACCTCGACCTGACGATCGGCGGCCACGCGGTCACGCCCGAGGTCTTCGCCGAGATCGCCCGCCAGAGCTCGCGCTACCGCCAGCTGACCGACTCGCTGGCCCGCGAGCACCGCCCCGAGGTGCTCGAGTTCCTGGTCGACAAGCTGCACGGCCACGCCGCCGACCTCCCGACCGCCTTCACCGACGAGGCCGTCGCCGCCGCCGTCGCCCAGGAGCTGACCACCCGGGTCGCGCCGAAGATCCACCCCTCGCGGATCGCCGTCGAGGTCCAGCCCGACCCGGCCGACCCGGCCCGCCGGATCCTCCGCGTCCAGGTCGTCACCGACGGCGTCTCGCACTACGAGACGATCGACGCCGAGCTCCTCAAGTCCTACCAGCTGACCGAGATGCTCAAGATCCGCCAGCAGATGGACCAGTACGGCGCGGCCCCGTTCGCGCTGCGCCGCCGCGGCGAGATCGTGATGTCGCCTGCTCGCCTGCTCGACGTCGTCCAGCACATCGGCGAGCTCGGCCGCAGCGGCCTGCAGATCCAGCGCTACAAGGGCCTCGGCGAGATGAACCCCGAGCAGCTGTGGGAGACGACGATGGACCAGACCCGCCGCGCCCTGCTCAAGGTCAACGTCGGCGACCCGATCGAGGCCGACAGCGTCTTCACGATCCTGATGGGCGACAGCGTCGAGCCGCGCCGCGACTTCATCACCGAGAACGCCCTCAACGCGCGCAACCTCGACATCTGAGGTGCTCGCGGACCTGGCCTTCGGGTCACCTGACCCGGAGGCCAGGTTTAGAACCTGGCCCCGGGGTCAGCCCGGCGCCTTGTCCCACGTCACCTTGTCGCCGCAGTGGAGCATCATCATCCCGTGGTACGGGTTGACGATCTCGCCGGTCTTCTGCACCCAGTACGCGCCCTTGTTGTTGAAGGCCATCGGGCAGAACACCACCTCGTAGCCATTCCGTTGGTCGGCGTGGCCCTTGAGGTACGTGATCAGCCCCATGCTCATCTTCTGGAAGCCCGCGCGCGCGGTGTCGATGTCCTGCGCCGCCACCCGGCCCGCGCCGGCCACCACCTCGCCTACGCCCGCCTGGCTCTGCACCGGCTCCGCCGCGACGACGACCTGCGCCGACAGCTCGGACAGCTTCTCCAGGCTGTCGCGCGCCAGCGTCTCCTGGATCGCGATGTAGGGCTCGACCAACGACTTCGGCGCCGTGGCCGCGGGCTTGCTGGCTCCGCCGCAGCCGGCGGCCACCGCGACGACGAGCGGCAAGAAGCGTCTCAGCATGGCTCTGGTGCGTACCACAGGCCTCGCGCTTGCGGTAGAGTGCCGCCGTTCATGCTCGCGCCCGTCCTCGCCGCATTGTGGCTCGTCGCCCCGACGGCCTCCGACGCGCGCGTCCCCGATGTCCCGCAGCAGCCCGAGCCCGCGCCGGACACGCCGCCCGCCGACAAGCCTTCCCCTGAAAAGCCCGCGGACAGGCCCGCCGGCAGCTTCTTCGGCGGTGACGTCACCGCCCCGGCCACCGCTCCGGCCACCACGTCGAGCGTCCCGCCGCCCGCCGCCGTCGAGGGCCCCGCGAAGGCGCCGCCGATGCCGCCGGTCGAGGACCTGCCCGCGCGCACGCCCACGCTCGCGAAGCCGTCTGGCCTTTCGAACATCTTCGGCCCGAAGGACCGCAAGCCGATCAGCGGCGGCGGCGTCGGCTTCTTCGACCCCGGCAAGCTGAGCGACACCGGCCCGACCGGCGGCGGCAGCCTGCAGGTCCGCGGCTACCTCGGCTTCAACTTCGTCGCCACCGAGCGCACCAACACGGCGATGCGCAACCCGGAGACGGGCACCTTCGATCGCCTCAAGACGCTCCCGTACTTCGGCGGCGGCGCCGCCAACCTCTACGTCGGCGCCCCGATCTACAGTGATGTCGTCTTCACCCGGATCGCCTTCGAATTCGTCTCGATCCCGCGCGCCCTGCCCGGCGCCGCCGACGTCGCCCCGACCTACACGCCGATCGTGCTGATGGAGGCCGCCGTCCTCGAGGTCAACCCGTTCGCCTTCGCCAAGGAGAAGGCCGGTCGATGGTTCAGCGAGGGCTTCAAGGTCACCGGCGGCGTCTTCATCGTCCCGTTCGGCCTCGAGGACGAGGAGCACGACGCCCCCGTCCGCTGGTGGGTCACGCGGCCGCTGGCGATGAGCGTCGGCCGCGTCTACCCCGGCTCGTGGATCGACATCGGCGTCACGCTCAAGTGGAAGCCGACCTTCGGCGCGCTGCGACCGATCCGCCCGATCGAGGTCGACTTCGGTGTGATCAACGGCGACGCCTGCACCCAGACGCGCAGCATGGACCTGCTCTACCGCTACGTCCCGGTCGGCTACGTCGACGAGACCTGCGAGCGGCGCCTCCGCGACGTCGAGAAGATCAACCGCGCCGACGGCTTCGTCCTCGGCATCACGCCCGACAACAACGGCAACAAGTCGATCGTCTCGCGTCTGCAGATCCGTCCGGTCCCGGCGCTCAACTTCGGCGGCTCGTTCATCTGGGGCAAGCACCCCGAGAGCACCTTCGTCGTCGCCAACTTCGCGGGCATGTCGTACCCCGACACGCGCCAGGCGCAGACCTGGCGCGCCGGCGCGCACTTCGACCTCAACCTCGACGAGGCCGTGTCGAGCAAGTTCCCGCTGCCGCACATCCGCGGCGAGTTCGTCTACGGCGTCGACGCTGCGGCCGCGCCGACCGACCCCGCCAACCCGGTCCTCACCGACCGGCGCATGATGGGCGGCTACGTCCAGATCGCCCAGCCGCTGTGGCGGCGCAAGAAGACGCGGCTCCCCGGCCTGATCCTCCAGTACCGCTTCGACCACGCCGACCCCGACCTCGCGGTCCCCGGGCGCACCAAGGACGGCACCCTGCTGTCTGACTTTTCGGACAGCTTCCGCTACGACGAGGCGCTGCAGGCCCACGTGATCGGCCTGCGCTTCCCGGTGCTCCCGCGCTTCACCCTCAAGAGTGAATATACGTTCATGCTCGAGGACGGCGGGCGCGCCAACCGCCTCTACAACGACAACTTCAGCTTCCAGGCCGTCGCCGACTTTTAGCGCCGTCCCGCGCGCCCCGTGCGAGCGCGCACGCGAACCTCTTGCGCCGATGTCGGCGCCCTGAAGCTTTTGCACCGCCTTGACGTCCTTGCCCGGGCGCGGTGATGCTTCCGCGCGAAGATCCTGCACACTTCGCTTCGGTGCAGTTTTCCTCGGGGAGCCTCATGACTCGCTTCGCCCGCCTCGCCGCCAAGGTCTGTCTCGGACTCCTCTTCTGCCTCGGGATGACCCCGCGCGAGTCCGAAGCGCACCTGGCGAAGTGGGGCAGCTGGGAGGTCACGCACCGCAACCTGATGAAGCTGTTCCCTGACGCGGACCCGAACGCGTGGCGGATCAAGCGGTACCAGTACTCCGACGAGGAAGTGAAGCTGCTCGAGGCCGAGCTCGGCTTCGAACTCTACCCCGAGGACAAGCTGCCGGAGTTCTTCATCGCCTCCGACGCCCAGGGCGCCTTCCTCGGCGTCGCCATCTTCATCGACCCGCGGACCAAGCCGAAGATCCTCGACGGCGGCATCCTCACCCTCGAGGTCGGCGTCGGCGTCGGCGCCGAGGGCAAGATCAACCGCATCAAGGTCTACGACTACCGCGGCAACATCGCCCTGACGCAGGACACCTTCCTCAACCAGCTCCGCGGCCGCGAGCTCGGCTCCAACTTCGCGATGGGGAAGGCCGGCCTCGTACCCGTCGACGGCGAACCCGAGGAGAGCCAGCTCGTCGGCAACGCCGCCCGCGAGGCGCTCCTGTTGATGAAGGTGGCTTTGGGTCGCCGCGACGGTTGAGCCGCCGCCGGCCCGCGGCTGTGCTAGCGTGGCCACGCGATGGTGCGCCGCGCCCTCCGGACGACCTGCTCTCTCCTCCTCGCGCTCGCTTGCGCGTGTCTGCCCGACAACCCCTCGGTCGACACCGACGCGACGACCACCGCGACCGGCGGCACCTCGGGCGCGACCACCGAGCCGACCGGCGGCGCCGCCGAGGGCCTGTTCAGCTGCGCCGCCCCGCCGTGCACCGTCGTGATCGTCAGCCAGACGCTCGACGACCGGATCGACGTCTTCGACGTCACCGCCGACCCCTACCTGCGCGGCCGGATCGCCACCGACCTCAAGCCCGACCCGAGCGGCGCGCAGACGATGGGCAACCTGCTCGACGAGCCCTACGGCCTCGCGCTCGACAAGACCTACTTCTGGGCCGCGATCGGTCACTACCCCGACACCGACCGCGGCTCGCTGCTCGCCTTCCCGCGCGCCGGCTTCACCGGCGTCGCCGCGGGCGGCGTGTTCGACGAGAGCCTGTACTTTCAGGCAGGTAGCTTCAACGCCGGCGTGCAGTCGGTCTCGCTCGAGCGCCGCGAGGCGATCTTCCTGCTGCCGCACCCGAGCGGGCGCCTGCTCGTCGGCGTGTTCGCCAACGACATCCGCGCGACCGACTGGACCACGCCGAGCGAGCTCCTCGTCGTCGACCCCGCCGACCTGCAGACCCTCGGCTCCTTCGACCTCGGCGGCCTGGCGATGGCCCCGTGCAAGGGCGGCTGGAAGCTCGAGCCGCTCGACGCCACCGCGCAGAAGATCGGCGTCGCCTGCGACGGCAGCGAGTCGGTCGCCGTCGTCTCTCTCCCCGCCGACTTCGCCGCCGTCACCGCCACCGAGGCGGCCGCCGGCATCACCGCCTGCGGCCTCGATCTCGGCGGCGCCGGTTCGTGGACGACCCAGTTCGTCGCGGCCGACGGCGCCGGCGGCATGCTGGCGATCCAGGCCCAGCTGATCGGCGCGCCGCGCCTGTGGAGCATCGGCTCCGACTGCGCCCCGCGCGGCGCGCCCGGCTCCGACCTCCCGCCCGACCTGGCGATGACCCGCCTGCTCCGC
>ERZ724521.324-NODE-324-length-21536-cov-4.616126_pt1 | contig 21536 bp, 19 predicted proteins | sample MGYA00376054_ERZ724521 | MGnify/ENA primary metagenome ERZ724521 (study PRJEB28724, sample SAMN07190883) | activated sludge metagenome | isolation source: activated sludge of sewage treatment plant in Hong Hong | place: Hong Kong | collected 2016-03-17 ... | reverse complement strand
CTTTCACGACGCAGGTACAGGATTCCCGAATCCATGGCTCCTTTCCCGACAACAGGCCAGGAAGCCAGTTCAGCTTTGGCTACCGGGTAGCCGTCTATATCGCACAGCAGCAGGATGGGGTCCAGGTAGGAGCGATGGTTGCTCACGATAAGGCAGGGGAAATTGGGGATTTCGCCTTCGGTCTCCATCCGGACGCCCACACGCCGGAGCAGATTGCGGGCCCAGCGCTTGCGCACCCGCATGGCATCGTGAATATCCGCACCGTACAACATTTTACGAAGCTGAATTTCTGCGACGATTGAGGTCGTGTACAAGGTAAAAATCAAGAATCGACGGAGTATTCTAAAGGCTTTCACTGGCCGCAAAACTAAAAAGGCGCGGCCAAATGCCGCGCCTTGTAAATCGGAAAGGGATGATTATTTTTATGCATGGATTTTTAACGCATCTAACGCTTCTTTCAACTCATCTATCGCAATGGACAAATGTGAAGCATCGTAGACGCACTCGCCATTGTAAATCAGTAAAACCTGGGGCGATTCATGGTATACCTGAAATGCTTCGGCAACATAATTGGATAAACTCCGGTTTTTGAGAATATCCAGAAAATATGCCTCCATGTTTTCCGGAGCAAAAGACCAGTCGTCTTCCAACCGGAATTTGGCAACCGAACTGATGTTACAACGCGTGCTGTGTTTGAAAATCAGGCAGGGGGTAGTCCCGGAGCGTGTTTTTATCTGTTCTACTTCCGCTTCACTGGTAAGCGGAATCCAGTTAATTGTCATGTGAACGGAATGGCGCTAATTAAAGGTCCGTGCCCGGGCAGCCATAACCACGGTGGCAGGCTTCGAGAAAGAATAAGGCAGCCATGAACGCAAAAGCGAGGATCTTCTTCCAGTTTTTCATTGTGCAGTAAGTTGATTGTTAATGGTGACGAATAGTAGTACCGAATTTCGCGTAAAAAACGGAAACACGTTCCGCTTATTGTTGCAAAGCCCGTGCCACCGGAAAAATTTCGCGCAAAACTACATCATAAAAGTTACTTGTTCGGAAATAAATTCTGAACAACGGGTAGAAACCACCCCGACTACGGAATTATATTCTTCAAGTTGTTTGTTGCGGTTGAAAAACCAAACACTCGCCGGGTATTAAAGTTTTCATAAAAATTTCCCTGGAGTGGTCCGTCACTGCGTCCTCAGGCTCGGAAAGTGCAGCAAAAAACAGGCGCCAGGTCTGGTCGTCCGGCAGCGGGACGCTGATGTTTTCAATTGAATTGGCCGTGTCAAGGTTTACAACAAAAACATATCTGGGAATATCAGACTGGGTCCAGGCAATCAGTTTACGGCGTCCTGCAGGATCGGGAGCCACCAGCCAGCGGGTTTGGGCGTTTCCGATGTCGGGGATAATCTGGTCGGCCAGTTTTTTTTGTCGAACCAGGTTTGCGTACAGGCGCTCGTTTTTTCCCCACTGAAACGGCCCCCTGGTCCCCTTGGCGCCGTCAGGCATCTGGAATACATACAATTTTGTATAATGCTCGTTGGGGGCGGGGATGAGGTGGACGTCGCGGCACTCAAAGCCCAGACCCATGTACGAAGGCATATCCGTCAGGAACAGTGCGATAAAGTAGCGCGCCTCGTTTCCCGCCAGGTAGAATTTATCGAAACGGGGGTCGTCTTTGTCCGCCGTCATTATGGTGAAATTTGGGGCAAATTGTCTCGTTTCCAGCCAGACCCGGTACTGTGCGAAGTCCCGGATAAACGATGTTGTCCCAACAGGCTCCGACTGCAGGTCGCCCAGGGTCGAATCGGCGAACGAGGCTTCGAGGTGGTCGCATTCATCGCCATAGGCCATTTCGCCGGGAGGCGCCAGAAAACTTTCTGCAAAATAACCGAAATAGGGTTTTTCGCGCAAAACGGTTTGTTTTACCGCTCCCAGCAAGTCGTAGTATTCATCGCGTTGATGGGGAACCCCCTCCGGCCGCATTTGCACATGCGACATGTCGCCCCGCATAAAATCGAAGTCGAATTCGGCCTGTATCCTGCGGTAACGCTCACAGGCATAGGCCCAGGCCGCGTGGTTGGGGCGTTCAAGATCCAGTTCCCAATTCCGGTTGTCGTCTTTGCTCTCGTAGAGTTTATATCGGGCGAGCGGACCAAAGACCCTGGAAAATTTTTGAGGTTTGGTAATCCGGTAATCACGCCATACCCTGCCTTCTTCGTCAGTTACCAATGCGCCGGGGTCCGGGTCCACTTCGATGCCCCGGTAAGGCGGGCCCATGGTGGCAGGTACTGTTTCGAAGCCCTGCTCAAACAAAAGACTGACTATTGCTTTACGGCGAGCGAGTCGGCCCCAGTAATCGTATTTGTCGCCAAACAACATCCTGAGCCGGTCTGTTTCAGACACATCGTAAAAAAATACCTGGGCATTGTCGGGGAGGGGCAATCCTGCTGTAGCCGATTTGTTGCGCTGTACATGATCGAAGATCAGGGCCTGTACTTTTTCATGCAGATTGGACCGGTTATCGGTAATCACCAGATCTTTTCGTTGCAGCCATTCGAAGTGTTGCGGGTTGGCCAGCGCCATTTCGGAATACCGGTCGGTATGCGGCACGACATCCATACCTACTGCTTTGCCGCACAGATGCAGGATATTGATGACGACCTTCAGTTGCTGGTCTACAGTCTGGAGCTCGGGAAAGTGCTGTGCTAGTTCCTTGCTGTAAAACTCCGGATTGATATTCCAGCTTGCCGGCCCGTACAGGCTCGCCACAACCCCCGGCTCCCATATGGGAAGAATGTGTATTGCATTCTGAACGCCGGGCAGCGTGAGTGCATAGGGAATAATATTCCAGACATGCCCGATAGTCCGGATGTTGATCCCTACCGTGTTTGCCGTTTTTATCCATTCCGTGTCGCGCTGACCTGCGACAGGCGAGGATACGTTTTTCCCCGGATCCAGCGCGGGATAAAGTGCGGCACCAAAACCTTTTTCCAGAATCCGGATCGTTTCAGTAAAAGGCATTTGAATAGCCACCTCCGGCATCAGGTGCTGAAACGGCGCGTACGATTTGAATTGAACAAAATCTGACAAAAAACAGCGATCTTTAGTCTGAAATAATCAAAGCGGAATGGGAAATCTGACAAACAAGTCAGTCAGAATTTGGAAATATCAGTTCAAGTAGGTTAAATTAGCCGCCGCGAAGATATCTGAAAATTAATCACATCATTAGTATTTATAAGCCGAAAACAGGCATGTTTTGGCCTTTAATTTATTAGCTTGCAATCCGGGAGCCACTATCTATCCGGCAATATCTATTCGTAATCGCTGTTGATTTTTATTACCGGAATCATTATAGATTCTCATCTTTTTTCGCCTGCTGAACGCTTTTTCTGATCTGTCTTTTGAGGCCCGGTTGCAAATAACTTCAGGAAGCCGTTCATTTCTCCTGTACCCAACATTGGGCAATAATCATATTCCAACAGCATGTTTAAATCCAATTACCGTGATCTACAAAGTTAAGCTCAAGAATTCGGACGAGACGGTGCTGCTCGACGACAATGTTTACGAATCACTCAGCAGTGATCCCTATCTTTCAAAAGTTGATTTCATCAACAATCTTCGAAAACATTCGAGCGGCTGTGCCGTATTCCAGAAAACCTGGAAAAAGGCGGACGGCAGCTTCAAAACTGAAACGATTTACCTGCACAAACTGATCGCAGAACGGTTTCTTGCCGATCAACGAAAAGACAACAAAAGCCTGGTGGGCGCCCGCAATGGAGACAAACTCGATTGCAGGCTGGAAAACCTGGTATATCGGTCTCGGTCGGTTGCCAGCCGGCAGCGGCGAACCAGCAGCAAAACAGGTTTTACGGGTGTGTATAAAGAGCACAACCGATACCGCGCTGTGATATCCATCGACGGGAAATCAATTCATATCGGCATGTTCGACTCCCCGGAGGAGGCGGCCGCGGCTTACAACAAACTCTCCAAGGATGTGTATGGCGAGGAGGGTAAAATCAACAAGGTAAAAGGGTGGGAACGAGGCTAATACGCTTACCGTCAATGGATTCTGTCGCCCCTTGGAGTAATATTCTGCATCAATTCAGCCTCGTACAGAAGATATTCATTCCAGCGCTGACGCGTTTTTTCCTTCCCGAAGTACAACTCGGCCAGATCGAGAAACAGGCGATAATGGCCGGCTTCGGCAACCATAAATTTGTAGTACCAGCCGCGCAGCGACTCATCCGAGCAATGCAGCGACAGCAGCCGAAAACGCTCGCAGCTGCGGGCCTCGATCAGCGCACATACCAGCAAACGCTCCAGCAGGGCCTCTTCACGTGATATCCCTTTCTTTTGAAAGGTAAGCAGCCGGTTTACGTATTCGTCTTTCCTTTGACGCCCCAGCACCAGATTCCTTTTCTTCAACTCGGCAAGCACCATGCGGAAATGGCCCCATTCTTCCGTTACAATGGGCGCCAGTTCTTCCACCAGCTCAAGTCTTTCGGGATAGGCCTGAATCAGCGAAATACAGGACGTAGCGGCTTTTTGCTCGCAGTAGGCATGATCTGTCAGAATTTCCGACAGTTCAATTTCAGCGAGGTTCACCCAACGGGGATCGGTTGGCAGTTTAAGTCCGAGTGTGGTATTCTGCAGTGACTGTTCCATGCGGCAAATTTAGAGGAAAGCAGTCATTAAAAGAGTGTTCCGCTTTGCTTTGGCGGCACAACACCAATATGGCGGTACGCCTTTTCGGTTGCAATCCGGCCTCTGGGCGTCCGCTGTATGTACCCTTCCATGATCAAAAACGGTTCGTGTACTTCCTCGATGGTGCCGGACTCCTCGCCTACTGCTGTGCCGATGGTAGTCAGTCCTACCGGCCCTCCCTTGAATTTATGAATGATGGTCGACAGGATACGGATATCCATTTCATCAAGCCCGGCCTCGTCTACATCGAGCGCTGCAAGACCGTACCGTGCGATGGCTTCGTTTACCAAGCCATCGCCTTTTATCTGGGCGAAATCGCGGATACGCCGGAGCAGTGCATTGGCGATACGGGGTGTGCCACGACTCCTTCTGGCTATTTCGTGCGCGCCTTCCGCTTCGATCGGGATGCCGAGTATGGACGCAGAACGGTGCAATATGCCTTCAAGCGTGGCCACGTCATAATAATCAAGATGACAGTTGATACCGAACCGGGCCCGCAACGGCGAGGTAAGCAGACCCATGCGCGTGGTGGCGCCGATCAGGGTAAACGGATTGAGGGTAATCTGTATGCTGCGGGCATTGGGTCCCGAATCGATCATAATATCGATGCGATAGTCCTCCATGGCCGAATACAGGTATTCTTCCACCACAGTATTTAGCCGGTGTATCTCGTCGATAAACAATACATCGCCGGAATCCAGATTGGTCAGCAGGCCAGCCAGGTCGCCCGGTTTTTCCAGCACAGGACCGCTGCTCATTTTAAGCGAGGCGCCGAGTTCGTTGGCGACAATGTGTGAAAGTGTCGTCTTGCCCAGCCCCGGAGGCCCGTGCAACAAGAGGTGATCAAGCGCTTCACCGCGCTGCTTGGCGGCCTGAATGAATACCTGCAGGTTGTCCACAATTTTTTGCTGTCCGCTGAACTCGTCCAGCAATTTTGGGCGAAGTGCTTTTTCAACCAGCTTTTCTTCACCGGAAACCGGTTCATTTGCAAATTCTTTTGACATATCGACAGCCTTGGCTTCGGCAAATGTCAAATTTTTTGTTTTAAAAGTCAAAACTTTTTTCGATTCACCTATTTTAGCGGATTGCAAACAACAAGCCCTATGGAAGAGTTTGTACCACCACCGGTTCTTCAACCGGATATCTATCTCTGGGGACTGCGTATTGCAGAACCCGTTACTTCGCTCACTGCCATTATGATAGCGATGGTTTGCTGTTATGCCTGGTTAAGGGTGCGTAAAATCACTGCAAAAAACGACGTACTGCGGCTGGTACAGGCATTCTTTCTACTTATGGCCCTGGCCACGCTTTTCGGAGGTATTATAGGGCACGCCTTTTTGTACAGGCTCAGCTTTGCCTGGAAAGTACCGGGGTGGGTACTGAGCATGGTGAGCATTGCGGCGCTGGAACGGGCTGCCATTCTGCATGCCCGGCCATTGATGCCTCCTTTCTGGGGTAGATTTTTTTCGATTTTAAATTTTTTCGAACTGGCGCTATTCCTGTACCTGGCCTTATCTACCCTGAATTTTCATTTTGTGGAAATACACGCAGGCTACGGGCTGTTGATCGTAGTCGGCCTGTTCGAGGGCTTTGTTTACAAAAAAGTAAAGGATGCCGGCAGCAGGTACGTGCTTCTTGCGCTTCCGCTGGCAGTGTTGGCAGCAGCCATTCATTTGGCCAGGTTTTCCTTCAGCGTGTGGTTTACTTTCTTTGATATCGGCCATGTCCTGATGTGCATCTGCGCATTGATGATCATGCACGGTGTGGAAAAGATGACGATGTATGACGGGCGGGAGGCGATATCAGGTGGTTAGTCCCATCACAGGCCGACGTAGGAAACGCCTTTGGGATATGCTGCAGACATCAGTGCAACGACGGCCTGGAAAACGCTTTCATCGTGTTGAAAGTCGGCCTTGCCAAGGTCGAGTATTACCACCGGAGCCGAAGTCTCCGTTTTCAGATATTCGAAATAGGCATTTTGTATGCCTTCAAGGTAGTCTGCGCTGATATTGCGCTCGATATCACGCCCCCTTTTTTTGATCTGCCGGATCAACACTTCCACCGGACGATGCAGATAGAACAACAGATCGGGCTTGGGAAATGTGCCGTTCAATACCGCAAACAGGTGCTGGAACAACCTGAACTCCTCCTCACCGAGGTTGTTTTTTGCAAAAAGCAGTGTTTTTACAAAAAAATAGTCGGCGACGGTAAAGGAGCGGAACAGGTCGGGACTGGAAAAATGCTGCTGCAATTGCTTGTGCCGTTCCGTCATAAAGAACAGTTCAACGGGAAACGCATAACGCTCCGGTTGCAGGTAAAAAAACGGCAAAAAAGGGTTGTCGGTAAACTGCTCCAAAACCAGCGTACAGCCGAACTGTGCAGACAACTGGTGGCAAAGCGTGGTTTTGCCGGCCCCGATATTGCCCTCAATGGCGATAAACTGGTATGGAGGGGCTGTGGTCGCACCACGGGCGCCAATGATTGATCGACTGTCCTGCACGTTATTGGTTTACTTGATTTTTTATTAATGAACGGTCACCCGTTCAGTCCAGCATCACGACATCGGAAAGGTCGTCGCATACAATATAAAGTTCGTCGATCTGCTTTTTCAGTACAGGGTGCTCCAGGTCTGGTGCGATTTCCATAAGCGGCACCAATACGAAGGCTCTTTTGTGCAAGTCCGGGTGCGGAATTTCCAGTCCCTTATCCCGTATAATACGCTTTCCATACAGCAGGATATCGATATCAATGGATCGCGGGCCCCATTTTTCACTGTGCTGGCGGCCCAGTTCCCGCTCAATTTTGCTGATTTTATCGAGCAGATCGCGCGGATCGAGCGTGGTGTTGGCCATGAGGACCATATTCAGAAACGGCTCCTGTTCAGTATTGCCCCAGGGCTGCGTTTCATAGATATGGCTTTTTTTCGCTATTTTTCCAATGTTTTTGGAAATCAGTTCGATCGCGCCGTTTAGGTTTGCGGCCCGATTGCCGACATTGCTGCCGAGGCCGAGGAAAACATTGATGTATTTTTTAATCGAGGTAGGCTCCATGTCTGATCGCTTTTCGATGGCAAATATGCGGCGCTTAAGCAATTAATCAACGCCAACTGCGAATAATTCGGGAAAGCCATACCTTCGAGCCTCTATTCAACCTGGAAATTCATACAATTTAAAACTATTTCAATATGAAATTTTTGATTTCGGCGTGTGTAATTATGACTATGCTGGCCGTCACTTCGTGTGACAGTGTCGACAAGGAACTGGTGTCGAGTATTCAAAACGATATCAAGGTAATGGATGGACTATCCGCTCCCATAGCGGCGCTTGGCACGAGTGTCAACAATCTGGCCCAACAGGTAAATGCCGCTCCGGAAGGGATGAAGGCCGAAAACGATCCCGACTTCAACGACCTGGTTTCCCTGAGCGAAGGCCTTGTGCAAAAACAGCAATCAACACTGGCTGAATACAACGACCTGATGGCTAAACTAAAAAGCCTGGTAGCCGATTACAGTGCGGGAAAATTAAAAACCGAACAGGTCAGGGCTGAATATGAAAACCTGAAAACCGGCATGCAGGGCGTATCTGATCTGGTGGGCAGAATGAGCGCCATGACGGATCAAATGCAGGCCCAGTTTGCCAAAATGAGCGCCGACTGGAATGCAAAGGCAGAAGGCCACCTCAACCAGTAAAACCCGTTCCTGATATTTATTTTCCTTCCAGCCAGGTTTTAAAAACGGCTGCCGTCTCCAGATCGTCCGTGGCAAACCGCATACTGCCCAGGTGTGTTTTCCCCTTCAGTACGATCTCGGATTTTGGACCTGTGTATTTTTGATAAAAGGCCAGTGCACTTTCATACGGCACGATGGCGTCTTCCGGGCTATGCATCATCAGCACGGGCAAAAACTCTTGTGCCTGGAGGTAATGAACGGGGTTTGCGTCCCTGAAAGCCGGGCTGCCGGGCTTTCCGCCGGCATAACTCCTTATGGCCCTGAAATCAGGCATGCGATCGAGGTCGAGCGGCCCTGCAATGGAAAAATACCCTGAAAATACACGCTGATCCAGTCCTGCATTGGCCAGCGCCTGTCGGTCGAAAACCAGGTGGGCAGCCAGTGTAGCGCCGGCAGAAACGCCTCCGGCCAGTAGTTTTCGGTCGCCCCACCCCATAGAACGGCTCCACTCCAGTGTTTTCACCAGGGCAAGACTCAGGTCTTCACGCATGTGCCGGTAACTGGCAAACGGTGCAAGCCGGTAGGCCGGCATGACAACCGGAAAGCCCTGCCGGAGAAAAAATTCGGCCAGCGTAGGGAAAAGACCCGGCCAGCCAAGCCGCCAGCCGCCGCCATGGTACAAAATGATGATACTCCGCCCCGCAACATCGGGCCCCGGGGGTACCCAGCACAACATATACTGACGCCAGGCGCTGCCGAAACGTATCTTCAACGACGGAGCAACCGGCCGGGCGACCAGCAGGTGATGCACCATCTGGAATGGAATTTCTACCAGTTGGCGACCCAATTGTAGCGTGTAAGGATTGTTTTTCATAATAAACCCGGATTGTACCTGGACACTGGAAGAAGCACTTCATCCGGGACATTTTGCCTAAACCGGCAGTTTAACATCAGGCAGCGAAATAGGTGCAGACAGTGTCCGGTATTTTACTTTTTTTTGCCATGAAAACAAATGCTCTTCCGATGATACGAACCTTATTCATGCTGTTTTTGCTCACACCCCTCGCAAATATCCAGGCGCAGAAAATGCCGGCAGAGCCGGACAGCCGGCTTTACGCAGCCTTTGACAGCGCATACCTGGAACGCCTTAAAACCGACAACCCCAACCTCCTGTTGCGGTGGAATTACTATCTGGACAACGCCTTTATTATCAGTGACTTCCCCGCAGCAAAAGGCGAAATTACCCAATACCCGGAAGTACAAATACCAGATATTGCAAACGTCAATATACTGGTTTTGGAAAAAACACAATCCCTGCACCGCGACTGGCGCAAACCGACCTTTTACAGGATCGGCGATACCGGAAAGGTTCTGATGTATTATTCCGGTGAAGATTTTAACCGGAAATTCAAAAAGTGGATCGGGGAACCATCTCCCAGGGAATAACCTCTATCTGCCCCGAAATTTTTTTCATAATCCTGACTCAGACAATACTGCACAACACAATATGACTCATCCCTTACAAATTTTCAGGTTGCTTTTTCTGCTTTCTGCCGGGAGTGCTTTCAGTCAATCGTATAATATGAACGGCACGCCTATTAATGATTGCAGCGGGACATTTTACGACAGCGGCGGCGGTACCGGCAATTACGGCAACAACCAAAATCTGGTCACAACCATTTGTTCCGATAACACCTCGGGTACGCATATTCAACTCAACTTTTCCGGGGTCGACCTGGCCCCCGGCGACGAGATATGCTTTTACGATGGCTCCAGTACGGCAGCGCCTCTGCTATCCTGCTCCAGCGATTATGCCCCCGGTTCACCGTTTATTATACAGGCAACCGCCGTTAATCCCGGGGGATGCCTTACCGTCACTTTCAACTCTGATGCAGCAGGTACGGCAACCGGTTGGTCAGCAGTTATTTCCTGCGTGCCATCCTGCCAGACTGTATTGGCCGACCTGGTTTCTACAAATCCCGTTTCCGTACCGCTGGACACGGGCTGGATAGACGTATGCCCGGGTGAACGGATCTTCTTTACCGGTGCAGGCGTGTACCCCCAGAATGGATTCAGTTATCAGCAATCGGACCTGACAACTATATTTGAGTGGAACTTTGGCGATGGCGATATATCGTACGGCCCGGCCACCTCCCACCGCTACGATGACGCAGGCGGTTATTTCGTGCAACTGTTTCTCCGCGATGTGCAGGGCTGCAGAAGCACCAACCTGATCAACCAACGCATCCGCGTTGCGCCGCGCCCTTCCTTCGCCCTGACCGGAATGCTCGACAATACGATTTGCGCAGGCGACACCGTACAACTTAACGCCGGATTCAACGCCGGATCTACCGACAAAACCCTTGTCATCCTCCCCATAACCTCTGCATTCGCCTCCGAGGGAAGTCGTTCCGATTCACTCCCCCTGCCCGACGGAACAGGCATTCCCTATGAAACGAGCATCTTTTTTACCGAATTCTCGCCGGGTCAGGTGCTGACCAATCCCAACGATCTGGAAAGCATTTGTGTTAACATGGAGCATTCCTGGATGCGCGACATGGAAATCAGCATTTCCTGTCCGAACGGCCAGAGCATTATTTTGCACAATTTCGGCGGCCAAACCGGGTCTGAAATATTTCTTGGAATCCCCAACGACAACGATTTCTTCAACCCGATACCTGGGACCGGATACGACTATTGCTGGACACCTACTGCCACGAATCCCACCTGGCTGCAATATGCCAATACATTTCTGCCTGCCGGCGGCACCCTGCCTTCGGGCAACTATACCCCGTTCGAGCCGTTTTCCAACCTGGTCGGATGCCCGCTGAATGGCGAATGGACCATCACCGTGACCGATCTGTGGCCGATCGACAACGGATACATCTTTTCCTGGAGCCTTAAACTCAAGGATGCCCTGTACCCGCAGATCGAATCGTTTACCCCACAGTTTACTTCCTGGGGCTGGAACAACCACCCGTCTGTTTTTTACTCGACAACCGACTCCATTGCCGCCTCACCCCAGAACGGCGGTACTGCCGGCTATATCTTTACCGTAAACGACGATTTCGGGTGCTCCTGGGACACCCTGGTTAATATTTCCGTTTTACCTTTTACGCACCCCGCCTGCTACCGTTGTGCCGACAACCATAAAATCCTTGGCGACACTTCCGTTTGTGCCATGGAGCCGGTCCTGCTCAATGCAGGCACCACTGCGCCGGACACTTTTGAGGTGCGCTTTGAGGCATACCCGGATTACAAACTTGGAAACGGAAATCACCCGCACAACAACCCCTACCTTTCTCCTATTTCGGTAAACAGCATGGGGTACAATTTTCTGAGCACTCCATTGACGCAAATCACCTCGGTTTGCATGGACATCGAGACCGATTTCGACGCAGACCTGAATGTATACCTCCGTTCTCCCGACGGCAAACAACTGGAGCTCACTACCGGCAACGGGGCAGCGGGAGACAATTACAAGATCACCTGCTTTTCTCCTGCGGCGACCCTGCCGATCGTCGGAAACACAGCCCCTTTCAACGGCACCTACAAACCCGAAGGAAACTGGGCGAGCCTGAACAACGCAGTAGTCAACGGCGACTGGAAACTGGTAGTATCCGACGGTTTTGGCATCAACCAGTATGGCAAGGTAAAATGGTGGAGCATTGGCTTCAATTTCTTTAACGCCTCGACATATTCCTGGACGAACAACGCAACCCTGTCGTGCAACAACTGCCCCGCTCCGGTTGCAATGCCCTCGGCAACCACAACCTATACTGTTTCTGCCACAGACAAGTTCAACTGTACGCATTCAGACACCGTTACCGTGGAGGTAATCAACCTTTTCCCGGCACCCGGCAACCTGAATGTAACGGGGTTTGGCACCGGTAGCATGACATGGGGTTGGGACCCCGTTCAGGGCGCTACCGGTTATGAAGTCAGCATTAATGGCGGACCCTGGATAGCGGCAAGCGGCAACAACAGTCACACGGTCAATGGCCTCATATCGGGCGATACGGTGAATCTGGAAGTTCGGGCTTTGGGCGGCAGCATCAACTGCCCGCCTTCGGTCGCCAACGGACAAAGCGTATATATTGCCTGTAATTTTACGGCCAGCGTAACCAGTACCCAGCCTGTTCTCTGCGCCGGAGGTTCCACCGGCTCCGCACTTATTTCCGTTATGAACGCCACACCGCCGGTGGAATATTATCCCGACGGCATGATGCCGCCGCTTTCCAGCGGCAACCTTATGAATATTTTCCCGGCAGGTAATCATTTCGTTATTATCAAGGATGCTTCCGGATGCCGGGATACGGTGTATTTCAATATTACGGAACCATTGCCCATCGATGTAAATGTTTCAGTCACCGACGCCTTGTGCAACGGCGACCCCGACGGCGCTTTAAGCGCTTTGGCAACGGGAGGCACCGGAGCGCTTTCCTATTCCTGGCAGGGGTGCTCCGGCGGCACGATTATCAATAACGCCAACGCAAGCGATCTTTATGCAGGTTGCTATACGTTGACTGTAACAGATACAAAAGGATGCAGTATCACGAGTACGGCCACCGTAAACGAGCCGCTGCCGTTTATGTTTTCCGGTGTGCAGACACCGGTAAGTTGCAATGGCGGTTCTGACGGAACTGCCACTATCAATGTGACAGGCGGTACCATGCCTTACACGTATGACTGGGCCGCAAGCGCCATAAACGCACCTACTATCACCGGCCTCACAGCGGGTTTTTATTTCGTCAATGTGACCGATACGCTGGGGTGTGAAGCGGCTACCTTCGTACAGGTGTTTGAACCGCCCCCGCTTGTACTGGACAGTGTTGCAACAAAAGCAGCCTCCTGTTTTGGCGGAAACAACGGTACGGCAACGGTTTATGTGAAAGGCGGCGGCATGCCTTATACCTACCTGTGGAGTAATATGCAGGTTACCCAAAAGGCCATCAATCTCGCCGCAGGAACATATATGGTCACCGTCACAGACAACAAGGGATGCACTCTCGTGTCCACTGCGGTTGTAACCTCGCCTACGGCAATCGCGACCTCCTTTACCAATATTGTGGATGAAAAATGCGCCGGCGACTGTTCCGGCCAGGCAACAATACAGGTTTCAGGCGGTACAATGCCCTATACCTACAGCTGGAGCGGCACATCCCTGCCCGTCACTGATCCTACAGCAACCGGCTTGTGTCCGGGTGTGTATATGGTCATGGTCCAGGACTTCAGGGGCTGTACTGCCTCGGATAAGGTCACGATTGGCGCCGCCACACCCATCGAGATTCATCTTCAACCCACAGTAGCGTCCTGTGCAGGCGTATCAAACGGCTCCATCACAGCAGATGTCACAGGAGGGGTATCCCCTTATCAACTCGCATGGAGCAACGGAGGTTCCGGTCTGGTCAATCCCAATCTGCTGTGTGGCAATTTTGTTCTTACCGTTACAGACAATGCCGGCTGTATAAAAACCGACAGCATTGATTTACCGTGCCCGGCATCGATACAAATCGCCGCAGTTATACCGCAACCGGTCAAGTGTTTTGGAGGCGGTGACGGGCAGGTGAGCGTTCAGGCGAGCGGAGGCACAGGACTGCTCAATTATTCATGGAGCGACCCGAACGGCCAAACAGGTTCAACTGCGGTCGGACTGACTGCAGGCGCCTATACCGTCACCATCACGGACGGGAACGGATGTTCTATAACCGCAACGGCAACGGTGACCCAGCCACAGGCCATATCGGCGACCGTTTCGAAAACGGATGTCAGTTGCCTGGGCGGCAGTAATGGTACCGCGACTGCATTTCCGGTCGGGGGAACACCTGCCTATACTTTTGATTGGGGCGCCGGACAAAATAACCAGCAAATAAAAGACATACCTGCCGGCAGTTACACCGTTACGGTCAGCGATGCGAACGGTTGTTCTGTTACGGCCACCGCAACGGTATCGGAACCGGCTACTGCCGTGACGGTTGTCGTGACCCAAACTCAAACGGCCTGTTTCGGCGGCAGCAACGGCGCGGCCTTTGCTACGGCAAGCGGTGGAAACGGCACACCCTATACCTATTCCTGGAGCAACGGACAAATCGGTCAAAATGCCAATGCACTTGGGCTGGGTTTCGTAACCGTTACAGCGACGGATAGCAAGGGATGTACTGCTATCCAAAACATTGAGATCCAGCAATTTGACAGTATTGATGCCAATATTGCATTTGTAGCGCCCACTTGCTTCGGTTATTCCAACGGGCAGGCAGCCATCAACATGGTAACGGGGGGAGCAGGCATGGGTGATACGACAAAATACATTTATGAATGGAGTGCTCCGAATACCTCCAGTACGATCTTTATTAACGGCCTGACGGGCGACCAGACATATTTCCTCACTATCACTGATTTGCAGGGATGCAGCGGGGTATTTTCTTTTTTTGTCAACCAGCCGCCCGACATGCAGCTCGACAAGAACATCTCAAATATCTCCTGTTTTGGCTTTTCAGATGGCAGTATCGAAATCAACGGAATCAGTAACGCGAACCTTCCTGTAGCATACACATGGGATAACGGCGCAACAGGTCCGGTTCTCAACAACCTTGCTGCCGGAAATTATATCCTGACCATCCAGGACGCAAAAGGGTGTATCAAGAAAGATACCTCGAAGGTTGTGGAACCTCCGGCACTGGCCCTTCAATTCGCAGTCTCTCCTCTGCTGTGCAGTGGTGATAGCAGCGCCGCAATCCAGGCTAACATTCAGGGTGGTACACCTCCGTACAGTTTGTTGTGGAATACGGGCAGTACCGATGTGTCGATCCAGAAACTCGGTCCCGGTATGTATGCACTTGGCATTATCGACGCCAACGGATGTGTATTAAGCGACTCGGTGCGTATTGACCGCCCCGACTCCACCGCCATTTCGGTTGAAAAAACAGAACCCGGTTGTTTCGGCACGTCCAACGGAAAGATAAAACTTTCAGTTACCGGAGGGGCGCCGCCGTACAGGTACAGCATTAATGGAGGGCCATTTGGAGGAAGCAGTTCGTTTATCGGACTTTCGGCCGGCGTTTACACTTTTCAGATCAGAGATGCCAATAATTGTGTCACAACCATTATTGACTCACTGGGGCAACCGTTGCCTGTTGAGGTGAGCCTTGGTCCCGACACCACGATTGTTCTGGGCGACAGCGTGTTCCTATCTCCTGATATATTTAATGCCTTCGGAATGGTGGAATACAAGTGGCGGAGTGTACTACTGGAAGAATTCCCCTGTGTGGACACACCGGAATGTAGCATTATCCTGGCAAAACCCTACCAGAGCAACACTTATCAGGTCACAATTACCGATGAAAACGGCTGTCGCGGAACGGCATCCATTACCGTGGAAGTATTAAAACCGCGCGGGGTTTATGTCCCGACCGGTTTCACGCCGAACGACGACCTGAACAACGACCTGCTTGTCGTGTACGGAAAGAGCAATCAAATTCTGAACGTATTGTCTTTCAGGGTTTTTGATCGCTGGGGAGAACTGCTCTACCAGGATAACAACTTCAAGGTAAACGACGAAAGCCGGGGCTGGAATGGCCTTTTCAGGGGCAAAGCCTGCGACCCGGGCGTATACGTCTGGCACGTCGAGGTGGAGTACCGTGACGGCTATCGCGAATCCCTTTCAGGGAATGTTACCCTCATCCGTTGATTACACGAAAAAATGTTCTTTTATTTGACACGAAAAATTAATCAATCTTACACATACTGGCCATGAAACAATTTTCCAAACCGATCCTCTCTCTGATACTGCTACTCATGGTTGTGGGGCAAACGAGCGCCCAGGACCCGCGATTTTCGCAGTATTACGCTTCACCATGGAACCTCAATCCGGCCATGACCGGCCTTTTCAACGGGCGTTGGCGTGTTACAGCCAACTACCGCGATCAGTGGAGCAGTTTCCTGGCGCCTGTACCGTTCCGGACCTATTCAGCCGCATTCGACGCGCGCTTTGAGGTTGGCCGGAACGATTATGCAGCATTCGGTATTGGCGCCATGCACGATGAGGCAGGTACCGCAAGGTATATGCAGAACAAGGTGCATGTTGGCGGCGCATTCCTGAAACAACTTACCGGAGGCCGTTACAAGGCAGAACACTATATTTCAGCGGGCGCCCAGCTCGGGTTTGGACAAAGTTCCATCGACTGGAGCCAGCTGTGGTTCAGCCGCCAGTTTGATCCGACCTCGGAAACGCCCGATATGAGCGCACCCAACGGCGAACCGAATGCCGGCGCCGATACCAAGCCTTATCTTGATTTTAATGCAGGATTGCTGTGGTATGCCTTGTTTGGCGATAACGGGTTTATCTATGCAGGCGGCGCGCTGCACCACGTCAACGAGCCGGGCATCTCGCTTATCGAGGACGACCAGGAAACGTTGTATTCCCGCTGGTCGGGGCATGCGGGCGGTCAATTCCCGGTGAGCGACAACCTCAGCCTGCTTCCGGGCGCATTGTTCATGAAACAGGGACCGGCCCTTGAATCAGATTTCGGGATGAATATCCGGTATTCCAACAACGACCTGAATGAATTGGCCATGCGCGCAGGCGTATGGGCGCGGCTCGGCAACAAACCGGAAAAAGGATTTCAAATGGATGCCATTACCATCGTGGGTATGCTTGAACTCGATCGATGGATGCTGGGTTTGAGTTACGATATCACGGTGTCGGGCCTGACGGATGCCAATAATTCAAGGGGCGCATTCGAGGTTTCACTTACTTATTTTCATCCGGGAGAGCGGCGCGCGCGGGTTGTTTGCCCAAAATTCTGACCGCTACTTATTATTTGTATGGCTGAATTTCAAATACCGGTTCACTTGCGCTGGGCAGACTTCGACCCCAATTTTCACTTGCGGCATTCCGTGTATTACGATTTTGCGGCAACCGCCCGTGTGGCATTTCTGGATGCCTGCGGCATATCGACAGAGCTCATGCACCGGCAACACTTCGGCCCGATCCTGTTCAGGGAAGAAGCCCGGTTCAAACGCGAGGTACGACCGGGCGACCAGCTGGTGATCAATGTGCTGGTTACCAAACTCCGCGCTGACGGCTCCCGGTTTTCCTTCCGGCACGAGCTCATACGCGATGATGGAACGCTATGTGCCGTGATGAATGTAGACGGCGCCTGGATAGACACCAATCTTAGAAAACTTGCCATTCCACCCGCTCTGGTAGCCGAATCCCTGGATAAGGCCCATAAGTCTGCTGATTTTGAGTGGGTATAATGCCAAACGCCGGTAACTTTGCCGCATGACCACACGCCATCAATCTTTTATTTCCGTTGTCGGCCAGATACAATCCAACCGCAACATTCGCGAACTGGCCGACTGGCTCAACGGCTTGCACACGGAAATTTCAGGCCATTTCACGGATTATGAATTTGTACTGGTAAACAACCACTGCGATCAGCATGCTATCGATGCGGTGATTGATCCGCTACCGGAGGCGCTGCGGAAAAACATATTCCTGCTCAACCTAAGCGCACCGGTAAGCCGCGACAATGCATTCCTAGCCGGTCTTGACCGTGCCAATGGCGACTATACGGTCATTTTTGAGTTCGATTTCACAGCAAAACCTCAAATCGTTACCCAACTCTGGGAGCACAGCCAGAGCGGCGCCGATATTGTCTACCTGCGCGCAAAAGAACGCCGGCTTCCGCTATCCGGCCGTTTGTTTTACCGGGTGTTTTACAGCATCATGCAGCGATATTCCGGACTGCATCTCGACCCGCTGGCGCATCACACCCGCATTATCAGTCGCCGGGCGTTGAATTCACTGCTCCGGCTTCGCGAAAACAGCCGCTACCTGAAAGCAAATTACGCCCTCGTGGGCTACAACACGGCCTGGATAGAGGTGGAGGAAGCGCTGTATCCCGATCCCGAGTCCTCCTTCGGAGAGCAGTTCCGCACCTCGCTCGTTGCGATCACGTCATTCACAACCTTTCTCCGGACGGTACTCCTCTGGATATTTTTGTTCTCTGTGCTGGTTGCTGTCACTGCCATATTTAATGCCGTAAAAGTAAAACTGACCAATATGGATATCTTTGGAGAGCATGTGGAAAGTTTGTCGGGATGGGCATTTCTGGTCGTATTGATGTCCACTTTTTTCGCCATCACGTGCCTCAACCTGTACATTATGTCGATATACCTGTCGAATATTTACAGCGAAATCAAGAACAGACCGCTTTATATAATTGAGTCGGTAAAGCGTTATTAAGGCCCGCCAGGCAGGAAGTTGCGCCCCGATAAAATAGTTAAAAATCACCCGCCTGGTGACAATGCTCTTGACTTTCAACGACAACCCCTTATATTTGTGCCGGCTTTGGCCGATTATTCATTTTTTAAAGTTTTCCAGTAATGTTTAAAGGAACAGTAAAATTTTTCAATGAAACCAAGGGCTTTGGTTTTATTGTAGACTCATCCTCCGGAGAGGAAATTTTTGTCCATGTCAGCGGCTTGGTTGACAAAATCCGGGAAGGTGACACCGTCACGTTCGAAACCCAGCGTGGCAAAAAAGGCATGAATGCAGTGAATGTCCAGCTCGCCTGAGCAGGGACATTGTAATGATACAAGTGCAGAACTCCGTCGGGCGACCGGCGGAGTTTTTTTACTTTTAAGGGCCAGGTTGCCGTATTTTGGGTCAAAAAAACAGCGATGCTAAAACAACTGCTTTTGTTGCCGGTCTGGTTGCTGGCGACTGCAATATTGACGGCTCAGCCGGACATCGAAAAACAAATACAAACACAACTCATTCTGGCTGAAGACGGCGAAGTGATCGAGTTCCCTGCCGGTAAAATTGATTTGAGTAATACATTGTGGCTCGACGCCAAGAAAAATATTACCCTCAGGGGCGCCGGTCAGGACAAAACCGTCCTATCTTTCAAAAACCAGACCCAGGGCGCCGAAGGAATCAAGGTGACCAATGCAAGCGGCATCGTGCTGGAGCACTTTACTATCGAGGATTCGAAAGGCGACCTGATCAAAACACAATCCGTAAAGGGGCTCATATTCCGCGATATAACGGCCCGGTGGAGCGGCAAGCCCAAAAAAACGAATGGTTCCTATGCGCTGTATCCCGTACAGTGCCAGAATGTACGCATGGAGCGCTGTACCGCCATCGGCGCTTCCGACGCCGGATTGTATATCGGGCAGTCCGACAGCGTGTGGGTTACCCGGTGTTATGCAAAAAACAATGTGGCAGGCATTGAAATTGAAAATACGACCAATGCCTGGGTATATGAGAATTACGCGCTTTACAATACCGGGGGAATATTGGTGTTCGACCTGCCGGATCTGCCGAAAAAACGCGGCGGTCATGTAAAAGTCTGGAAGAACAAAATCATCGAGAACAACTACAGGAATTTTGCCCCGAAAGGAAATATCGTTGGTAAAGTGCCACCCGGAACTGGCGTGATGATCCTGGCTACCAACGACGTGGAGGTTTTCGACAACTATATTATGGACAACAAAACCGCATCAACGGCCATCGTGAGTTACTATATAACGGAAAACCCCGTCAAGGACGAGCACTACAACCCCTACCCTTCCGGTATCTATATCCACGACAATGTTTATTCGGAAGGCAAACGCATGCCCACCTGGAAAAACAAACTTGGGTTTCTCTTTTGGCTGAAATTCGGGCGCAATGTGCCGCATATCCTGTACGACGGTATCCAGGACCCGGAGAATCCCGTCCGGGACGGCGTCGTGTTGCCGGAATACAGGATTTGTATCCGGAACAATGAGAACGGCACTTTTGCCAACCTGAAAGCGGATAAAAAATTCAAGGGAATCAGCAGAGACCTTAAGCCTTATGACTGCACACATGACTCCATGGAAAGTAACAGGTAATACACCCGTCGCTGCAATACTGTTGTTGGCGGTGTTGTACACAGGAGCATCATCCATGCGGAGTCAGGCGCGCACTGCGGGGTTCGACATGGCGCCCAAAATGAGGCTCTCGGACTATGGCTTTTTTACCGGCGACCTATCCGCACTGCATCCCGCACCGCGTGTTTTTGCATACGAGGTTAATGCCCCGCTGTTTTCCGATTACGCCGAAAAAGCGCGTTTTATATTCCTGCCCGAAGGAGAAAAAATGACCTGCAACGACAGCCTGAGCCTTGATTTTCCTAACGGGTCGGTTCTGATCAAAAACTTCTTTTATTTCCACGATGCGGAGCATCCGGAAAACGGGCGCCGCATTCTGGAAACGCGGCTGCTGATTAAAGACGAAAAAGGATGGAAAGCACTGGAATATATCTGGAACGACGAACAAACTGATGCCGTCCTGGAGGTTGCCGGGGCAAGTTTTCCAGTACAGTGGACAGATGTCAGCGGTAAAAAGCGATCCATACAGTATATCGCACCTAATCTGAACCAGTGCAAAGGCTGTCATTCTTACGACGGCCGGTTTATTCCCCTCGGCGCCACAATCCGGCAACTGAACCAATATCCTGCTGCCGGCAACCAACTGCTTTCCTGGCAGGAATCGGGGCTGATCGACTTGCCTTCCGGCTTCGATGTGTCGTCAGCGCCCAGGCTTGCGGACTACCGGCAAGCGTCGCCCGGTAATATTGATGATCGGGCCCGCGCCTATCTCGATGCCAATTGCGGTCATTGCCATAACCCGCACGGCCCGGCCAATACAAGCGGTATGTTTCTGAATATTACCGAGCGCAACCCGGAGCGTTTGGGTGTAGGCAAGGCGCCGGTTGCGGCGGGCCGGGGAAGCGGCGACCGGAAGTTTGGTATTGTACCAGGCAAGCCCAATGAAAGCATCCTCTTGTACCGGATGGAAAGCGATGATCCGGGTATTCGAATGCCCGAACTGGGTCGCCAATTGCCGCATCAGGAAGGGCTGGACCTGATAAAAACCTGGATCAAAGAGATGAAATAGATGAATAACACCCATCGTCATACCCTGCGCTGCCACGATCGACTCCTGGAACTCGATACTCCTGTTGTAATGGGTATTCTGAACGCCACCCCAGACTCTTTTTACGACGGAGGTCTTTATCAAAGTGAAGAAGCGGTGGTACAACGCGCCGGTGAAATGCTGCGACAAGGGGCTACAATCCTCGATATCGGCGGCGCCTCGACAAGGCCGGGGGCAAAGGAAGTGCCGGAACAGGAA
>ERZ724521.323-NODE-323-length-21538-cov-5.325746_pt1 | contig 21538 bp, 15 predicted proteins | sample MGYA00376054_ERZ724521 | MGnify/ENA primary metagenome ERZ724521 (study PRJEB28724, sample SAMN07190883) | activated sludge metagenome | isolation source: activated sludge of sewage treatment plant in Hong Hong | place: Hong Kong | collected 2016-03-17 ... | reverse complement strand
CCGAGTCCGTACGGAATAGCGAACTGGTAAAACGCCTCGGGCTGGCGAACCAGGAGGGGACCCGGTTGAATACGATCACCGGAAAGATCCTGAAGCTGGAGCTGAAGAAGGTGCGTTTCATTCGCAGTCTGAGTTTCGTGCAGGGAACGACCGTCAACTTCCTGCGAACCTCCTTCGTATTTCTACTCTACTATCTTGTCTTCCGCGACACGATCTCACCGGGAAAGCTGATGACCCTGATGTTCTTCAGCTTCTTCATCTTCGGACCGTTACAGGAACTCGGGAATGTGATTGCCATCTACCGTGAGACACAAGTTTCCTTACAGAACTTTCAGACCATCCTGAACATACCGAAGGAACCGCGACCGGCACATCCCGCCACGATCGGGCCGGTCGAACGTCTACGCTATGAGCGCGTCACGTTTCGTCATCAGGCCTCGACGCACAACGCGGTGGAGAACATCTCCTTTGAGGTGACCAAAGGTCAAAGCGTCGCATTCGTCGGCCCTTCCGGCTCCGGCAAGACCACCCTGGTGAAACTCCTCCTCGGCCTCTACCCTCCTTACTCCGGTGATATCTATTACAACGACATCCCCGGAAGCCAGATCGAGAAGGACGAATTGCGCGAACAGATCGGTTTCGTATCGCAGGATACGCAACTCTTCTCGGGAACCATCCGGGAGAACCTGCTGTTCGTCCGCCCGGGCGCCACGGATGAAGACTGCTATCGTGTTCTACGCCAGGCCGCCTGTCAGTCCCTGTTGGATCGCGCCTCCAACGGGCTGGACACCGTCATTGGCGAGGGAGGCGTAAAAGTTTCGGGCGGCGAGAAGCAGCGCCTTTCGATTGCAAGAGCGCTGCTGCGCAATCCAAAGCTCCTGATCTTCGATGAAGCCACCTCGGCGCTGGACTCCATTACCGAAGAAGAAATTACCGGTACGATACGACAACTTTCCGCCCGGCAGGAGCATATCACGATCATGATCGCTCACCGGCTGAGTACGATCCTGCACGCGGACCGCATCATCGTACTCGAAAAGGGACAAGTGGTGGAAACGGGAACGCATCAGGAACTCATCGAAACCAAAGGACTTTATTATGCCATGTGGCGTCAACAGATCGGTGAACGCAAGCGTGATGAAGAACGATCGAATGGATCCGCACGTCCGGCGCCCCAGCACGCATGAACAGTATCCGGGATCGTCTCTATTCACGGCTTCAGGAACCCTTACCCGGTATCGAGTCACAACTTCGCCTTGCACACCCGGACCGCATCAAGAATGTTCGCGAACTGAAGATTCCGGACAACGCTAGAATCAGCAGCGTCTTGGTGCTGCTCTATCCCGGCGATGCCGAAGTCCATTTCCCCCTGATCGTTCGTCCCGATTATCCGGGTGTACACAGTGGACAGGTCGGTTTACCCGGCGGGAAGCAGGAACCGGAAGACAGCAGTTTATCCGCAACCGCTCTGCGGGAGACCCATGAGGAAGTCGGCATTCATCCCGATACGATAGAACTGCTTGGCCCATTGACGCCACTCTACATTCCTCCCAGCGGCTTCCTGGTGCACCCCTTCGTGGGCTGGCTGGACCGATCACCTGCATTCGCTCCCGACCCAGCCGAAGTCGCTTCCTTATTTGAAGTTTCCGTATCCCGGCTCTTAGATCCCAATGCCGTTTCCGAGGAGCGCATCCGGTTGCAAAGCGGTTTGCAACTCACCACGCCGGCCTTCCGCTTCGATGACCGCATTGTCTGGGGCGCGACGGCGATGATCCTGAGCGAATTCGTAGCGGTATGGAGGCAAGCCCTGGATCCGACACAATAAAAAAGCCCCGCCGAAGCGAGGCTTTTCTATTTGAGATAAGTCAAGATCAGGCGTGTGCCTTCATTGCCTGGGCTTTCATCCATTCGGTCGTGACGGAACCCGGTCGTTCGATCGGATGACCGAGCGCACGATCCCACAAGAGCGACGCGAGTACCCCCAAGGCGCGGCTGACGCCGAAGAGCACCGTATAGAAATCATACTCTTCCATGCCGTAGTGAATGAGCAATGCCCCACTGTGGGCATCCACATTCGGCCAGGGGTTCTTGATCTTTTTTATTCCGCTCAGAATCGGAGGCACCACATCATAGACCGTATGCACGATCTGACACATGGAGTCGTCGGGCATGTAAGTCTTGGCGAATTCCATCTGGGCGATGAAGCGCGGATCGGTCTTGCGCAGTACGGCATGGCCGTAGCCCGGAATCACTTTCCCATCCTCGATCGTCTTCATGACATATTCGTGGATCTGTTCTTTGGAAGGCGTCGCGCCGTCGTAATAATTCCGAAGGTCGATGAGCCAGCGAACCACTTCCTGATTGGCCAGTCCGTGCAAAGGGCCCGCCAGTCCGTTCATACCGGCCGCGAAGGACAGGTAAGCATCACTCAGAGCCGAACCGACGAGGTGGGTGGAATGGGCGGAGACGTTTCCTCCCTCGTGATCGGCATGGATCGTGAGGTAGAGGCGCATCAGGCGTTTCATGTTGTAATCGTCGTACCCCAACATGTGGGCGAAATTCGCAGCCCAATCCAGTTTGGGGTCCGGTTCAATATGAACGCCATTCTTATAGACCCGACGATAGATGTACGCGGCCACGCGCGGTAAACGGGCGATGAGATTCATCACATCCTCGTACATCGGATCCCAATATTCTTTTTTACTGAGGCCCTTCCGGTAAGCGCTGGCGAAAACCGATTCAGTTTGCAGCGCCATGACGGCCATGCTGAACTGGGTCATCGGATGGGTGTTAGCCGGGAGTTTATCCAGCATGTCGAACACATGCTTGGGAACGTTGCTCCGGCGCGCCCACTGGTTGGACACGTAGGTCGCTTCTTCATCCGTCGGGATCTCACCGATCAGCATGAGGTAGAAGATACCTTCCGGTAACGGTTCCGTATCACCGGGAGCCTTGGGCAGTTTTTCCCGCAGTTCAGGAATGCTGTAACCGCGAAAACGGATACCTTCTTCCGGATCAAGTTTACTTGTTTCGGTCACCATCCCGATCATTCCCTTCATTCCGCTATAGACCTGTTCGATCGTATAGGAGCCGATGACATGGTTTCCGTTTTCCTTGATGAAATCTTTCAGCTCCGCTGCCATTGGCAACGCCACTTTTGCGAATTTCTCTTTCAGCTTGTCGGTTTTCACTGCAGTAAGGTTAAAAGGCCGCGAGGGTCGGACTTGTTATTGGTTGTTGTATCGTTCCTGAGTCTTTCGGAACTTTTCCTGATTTGCCTTCTTATTAGAGCTCTCGATATTCAATTCCGGGAATACGATGATGAGACTGACCAGAAACGCAAGGATAAGGAATACCCACAATGCCATCTGACCATACTTTTTCATCCGTCGCTTTGAGATCAACGGATTCTTTTTCGTTTTTACCCGAACCCGCTTTCGCAGACGACCGCTTCGCGGTGAGATGGAATACTCACCGGAGGCCAATTTTTCCTGCAGCGTACGCTCGTCCATTAACTAACTATCGTAAGCCGCCCGTTGTTCAGGAGCGACTTACAAATTTAAAATCTTTTCCGCCAAATCGGGCATTTTCGCCTAAAGCTTCTTCGATGCGGAGCAATTGGTTGTATTTGGCAATCCGGTCGGACCGGGAGGCCGATCCGGTCTTGATCTGCCCGGTATTCAGGGCAACGGCAAGGTCAGCGATGGTGCTGTCTTCCGTCTCCCCGGAACGATGGCTCATGACCGAGGAATAACCGTTCCGATGGGCCAGGTCTACCGCTTCGATGGTCTCGGTGAGGGTTCCGATCTGGTTGACCTTTACCAAAATGGAATTGGCGACACCCTGGCGGATCCCATCGCCCAGGCGCTTCACGTTGGTGACGAAGAGGTCATCGCCGACGAGCTGCACCTTCTTGCCAGCCAGTTCGGTGAGCTTCTTCCATCCGGCCCAGTCGTCTTCCGCAAGTCCGTCCTCGATCGATACGATCGGGTATTTGGCGATCCAGCTTTGCCAGAACTCCGCCATTTGATCGGGAGTGAGTTTATCGCCCGTAGATTTTTTGAAGATGTACTGTCCGGAGGCTGCGTCAAAGAACTCGGTCGAAGCGGCATCCATGGCAATGAAAATGTCCTTACCAGCTACATAACCGGCCTCTCCGATCGCATCCATGACCGCCTGAATCGCTTCTTCATTCGATTTCAGGTTCGGCGCGAATCCGCCCTCGTCGCCTACGTTGGTGGAAAGACCTTTCTTCTTCAGGACCGCCTTCAGGTGATGGAACACTTCTGTTCCCATCCGGAGGGATTCGGAAAACGATGCAGCTCCGACGGGCATGATCATGAATTCCTGGAAGTCGATCCCGTTGTCGGCATGGGCACCGCCGTTCAGGATATTCATCATGGGCAAGGGAAGAACGTTCGCGTTCACACCGCCGATGTAGCGATACAAGGGTTGTCCGCTTTCAATCGCTGCTGCCTTCGCACAGGCCAGGGAAACCCCCAGGATGGCATTGGCACCCAGGTTGGCTTTATTCTCGGTCCCGTCGATCTTGATCATCGCCAGGTCGATCAGCCGTTGTTCATAGACCGGAAAGCCATGAAGCTCTTCGTTCAACGTCTTGTTCACATTGTGAACGGCCCGTAACACTCCTTTTCCGAGGTACTTTTTCTTATCACCATCGCGCAGTTCTACCGCTTCATGGGCGCCGGTTGATGCGCCGGAAGGAACGGCAGCCCTGCCAACAACGCCATTTTCGGTAACAACGTCAACTTCTACCGTGGGATTGCCGCGGGAGTCCAGGATCTGTCTGGCGCGAATTTCAGCGATCGTGCTCATAATGGTGGTTTTGCGACGCAAAAATACGGAAAAAACCGGGCATAAGGCCACTTGTGCTAATCCTGACGCCTTCCTCCCAAGCCGGTTTTTTACCTTCGTCCCGTTGAATCCGCTCTATCCAGCACTCGAATATTGCCGCTACCGGGTTCGTGCCTCGAACGAACATGGTTTGCACTCGCCTTTTGTCTACGAGTTATACAACTCGGTGATTCGGGATGAAACACCTTACTACGTCTTCGGCCTGATCGAATCCATACGCGCCCGCATGATCCTGAGCGATGAAGTGATCGACGTGCGTGATTTCGGGACCGGAGGCGGTCGAACCGGTAGCCAGCGCCGACTGGGTGTTTCAGCGATTGCCCGAAGGTTTGTGCAGTCTCGTCGTCACGGACAACTGCTGTTCCGCCTCGTCAACCGCTTTCGGCCGGGCAAGGTGCTGGAGTTGGGTACCTCGATTGGGATCACCACGCTTTACCTCGCCGCGCCCTCCGGAAACACCGAAGTGTGGACGCTGGAAGGCTGTCCGGAGACAGCCCGCATCGCGCAGGAGAATTTCGACTCGGTGCAGGCGCCGAACATCCACCCGGTCGTTGGAGAATTCAGCACTACTCTTCCGGACGTGCTCCGGCAAATGGGAACGGTCGACTTCGCCTTTCTGGATGGCAACCACCGTTACGAGGCGACCCTTGCCTACCTCCGGCAACTGCTACCCTTTACGCATGAGCATTCCGTACTGGTATTCGACGACATCCATTGGAGTTCGGAGATGCGCAGCGCCTGGGAGGTGATCCGACAAGATCCGGCGGTCACCATCAGCATCGACCTCTACCAATTTGGAATCGTATTCTTTCGGCAAGGTCAGGCACGACAACATTTCACCCTTCAATACTGAAGCGATCCCTAACGTTTTGATAACACATTAAGGGCTACTTTTGCTGCAAACGAATCCACCATGGCGCTGATCGACATTCGCGATATCTCCCGACGCTACACCATAGGAAGCGAAACGGTAAATGCGCTTCGTTCGGTCACCCTTCAGATCGAAAAGGGCGAGTACGTCGCGCTCATGGGTCCTTCCGGATCCGGGAAGTCGACCCTGATGAATATCCTCGGATGTCTCGATACACCCAGTGGCGGCACGTACACGTTGAATGGCAAAGAGGTCAGCCGGATGACGGAAGACGAATTGGCCGAGATCCGGAACAAGGAGATCGGATTCATCTTCCAGACCTTTAACCTCATTCCCAGGAGCAACGCGCTCGACAATGTCGCGCTTCCGTTGGTCTATGCGGGCATCAACAAAGATGAACGCGACGAAAAAGCGAAGAAGGCACTGGACGATGTCGGTTTGACGGACCGGATGTTGCATAAACCCAACGAACTCTCCGGCGGTCAGCGACAACGGGTCGCCGTAGCCCGGGCACTGGTCAATGATCCGTCCATCATCCTGGCCGATGAACCGACCGGTAATCTGGACTCCAAGACCTCGTCGGAGATCATGTCCTTATTCGAAGAGATCCACACACGCGGTAATACGATCATCGTCGTTACGCACGAAGAGGACATTGCCCGGTACGCTCACCGGATCGTTCGCATCAAGGACGGCATGATCGAGTCGGACGCGCGAAATCCGAACATCACCCGGGCCGACCGGCCGCTTACTGAAAACGCATGAAAATCTACACCCGGAAAGGCGACCAGGGCGAAACCTCCCTCATAGGCGGAACGCGTGTACCGAAGCACCACCTCCGCATTGAAGCGTACGGTACGATCGACGAACTGAACTCCTGGACGGGTCTTTTGCGGGATCACATAACCGACCCGCATATCCGCGAGGAATTAGCAGTCGTCCAGGACCGGCTCTTCACCATCGGCTCTCAACTGGCAGCGGACCCCGATGCATCCAGGATGCAACTGCCGGATATCCTGTCATCGGACATTCTTGCATTGGAATCATCCATGGACCGCATGGATGCGAACCTTCCCGAGATGCGCAACTTCGTGTTGCCGGGCGGCCATCCGGTCGTTTCGTACTGTCATGTAACGCGCTGTGTGTGCCGCAGAGCGGAACGCCTGTGTGTGCACCTTGGCGAAAACACTCCCGTTAAGCCGGAAATCCTCCAATACCTGAACCGATTGTCGGATTACTATTTCGTACTCTCCCGGCAGTTGGCCAAAGACCTTGGCGCTCAGGAATTGCCCTGGAAACCCCGGGGCTGAGCCCAATCCCCCATCCCGCCTTGTTTTTCAAGCAGTTCTAAAAAGTGATGCATCGGGTGCATCTGAACGGAATATTTTTATTTTTGCGGACTTTTAAAAAACCAGGATTACTCCTTAACCCGGCGACTATTATGTACTGGACCCTTGAACTGGCGCAGCATTTGGAAGACGCGCCCTGGCCTGCAACCAAGGATGAGCTGATTGACTACGCCATCCGCTCCGGTGCCCCGCTGGAAGTGATCGAGAACCTTCAGGAACTCGAAGATGAAGGCGAAGCCTACGAGAGCATTGAAGAAATCTGGCCCGACTATCCTACCAAAGACGATTTCTTCTTCAACGAAGACGAGTATTGAAAACACGTTTCGCAGCCGCCTCCGGGCGGCTGTTTTCTTTTCTACTTTTCCGTTATGTCAAAGCCGTTCATCATCCTTTTCCTGTGTCTGCAAGTGTTTGCTTCCGTTCGCGCGCAAACGGTATTTTCCAAAACCTACGGTGACGACGCTTACCAAAACGGCAGCGCCCTGCAGTTACTGCCGGATGGTGGTATGGTCATAGCCGGCACTACCGGCTTTGATCAAACGGATTCCGCCGACATCGCGCTTTATCGAATGAACGCCGACGGCGACCTCCTGTGGTCGGTGAAAGCCGGTGGACCCGTGAGCGATTACGTGAACGACATGATCCTGACGCACGATCAGGGCACTATCCTGACCGGCCAATCGATCGTCAATGATCCTGACAGCGCCATCGGGGCGCTTTTCGTAATTAAACTCGACAGTCTGGGCAATGCGGAATGGGCCCAGTCCTATGATCGCCCGGGGATTGAAAGCGGAAATGCAATTCGCGAGCTTGCGAATGGTGATTTCCTCATCGCTGGAAGCACTTCCTCGCCCGATTCAATGCCGAATGGGCTCCTTTTGAAGATCGACGCGTTGGGCAATCTTCTTTGGACGAAACGATTCGAGCTGAACCGATCCGTCCTCTTTACCTCGCTGGAACTGTCACCGACCGGTTCAACCGGCGAGTTCTTTGTTGGAGGTACAGCCATCGACAGCCTGCACGATCCGAACGGAGACTTCGTCGTTCTGAAACTCGACTCATCCGGCCAACCGCTCTGGCAATTCCTCGCTGGCGGAAGCGGTCTTGATGTCGTCAATGCTTTGGCGCCCTTAGCCGATGGTGGTCTCTACGGTTGCGGCACGACGAATTCCGGTCCCTCGATGAATGAAGATGACGGTGTCTTGTTCAAACTGGATAGCCTGGGTAACGTCGAATGGGTGCACCATTATAACAGAACGAACGACGAAGGATTCATGGATTTGAAATTCGACCAAAACCGCCAGGAAGTATATCTCTGCGGAAGCATCACCTCTTCCGGAAGCGGTCCATTACCCTTGATCCTCGTCACCGACGACTCCGGCACAGTGCTGCAGAGCAGGAAACAACAAGCCGTCTTTGCAGAAGCATTTTGCACGAACCTTCAATTGACCGACAATGGCCTACTGCTGACCGGTCAAGCCGATTTTGCCGACGCGCTACTCGTACGTACCGATCGAAACGGAAACAGCCCGGTATGTCAGGACAGTATTATTCTCCTGACCGCCGACAGTCTGCCGCTAACCGGTGTCGGCTTATTGACGACACAATCCTTTAGCCTCACCCCCGCGGTTTTGAATTGGACGTCACAACCGTTCGTCGACCAGTTTTCCACGCTTTGCTTCACCAATTCCACGTCCGACGTGAAGGAAGAGCCGTTACTGATATTCCCGAACCCAAGTAGTACGTGGCTACAAGCCCGATCTTCGTTCGACCATATTACCGAATGGGTGGTTTACTCGTTAACAGGAGAAAAACTCATGACAGGGAAGCTGCAACAACAAGAGCAGGTTCTTACAATCGGGTTGTCAACACTTGCAAACGGCGTTTATCTGCTCGAGCTCAATTCGGACGATGGTGTACAGCGAGCCCATTTTATCAGGCAGGAATAAAAAACGACGCCCGGCGAACACCGGGCGTCGTTCCTTCAATCGGTTTTTGACGACTTAGAATTTCACCAAACGGCCATTGGCTGCAGCCACATCGTTTCGCATCAGTCGGTAGAAATAGATTCCCGCGGTTTCTCCTTTCAGATCCACGCGATACGCCGACAGTTCAGTCGCCTTCAGGTTACTGAAAAGCTTCACCACCCGACCGGACACATCCACGAGCTCCAGGCGGTAATCTCCCGCATCCGGTGCCCGGAAGGAGAATACCACTTCACCGGAGGTGGGGTTCGGGTAAAGACCTGAAGCGATGGACGTGACCTCTGGCGTAGAGGAAGAGTTATCGTACAGGTTGATATCGTCCACATAGAGATGGTTGCCGTAGCCGCTGATGTATTGGAAGCGAATGAGCACGTTAGGATTCCCGGCGTAAGCACTGAGGTCGACACGTTCCGCACGCCATTGGCTCGGATCCGGTGTGAATTCATTCATGGTCTGGGGCGCCGTTGCAAGGCTGTTGTCGCCCTTTGCATATACCGCTGTAAAGGTCTCTCCGCAATCAAGGGACAGGAGCACTTTCAGCGAATCGTGCGAAGTAGCGTTGAATACCGCGTAGGCGACATTGAAATCAAGGTAAACCGGATTGGTCACGGCACTGAAATCAAGGTGAGGAAACTCGATGGACGAAGTCGCTCCCGGGCTGCTAAAGAAATAATTCACTTTCAGGGAGACACCGGACAGACCGAATCCGCTTGCACTTGTCGTATAGGAGAGCATTCCGGCAGCGTCATCGAGCACCCAATCCGCGGGAATTGAAAACGCCTCGAAGCCTTCCGCCTGGGGAACGTTGGCAACGGTCGTATTGACGGAGATGTTGTAGGTATAGCCGTCATTCGCAGGCTGCTGATCGGCCTGACCATTCGGATCGGAGGTAGCCGCATAGATTGAATGCGAACCACCGGTGACAGTGATCAAGGGTAGCGTAACATGTGCAGTATCGCCGCTCGCGATATTGCCTGACCAGGCGAATGATTGCAAAGTCCCTCCGTCAAGGCGATAATTGATGTTAAGGTCCGTAAGCGCGTCACTACCATTGTTCCGTACGACGATGACCGGAGTCACAGAGTTCGAACAGATCGTCGCGGCAGGTTCGATGAATTGAATCACCGCGGCATCCAATGCCAGTGCGGTAACCGGATTCAAATCAACTTCCCAAATGCCTCGGCCGTAGGTGGCTGCGCGCAGCTTTTGTCCGGCATAGTAGATCTCCATGTCGCTGACGATAACGTTCGGCAGATCGTTGCCATAGGGCACCCAGTCCGTCAAAGTGGCATCGCGGTAATACACGCCAAAATCAGTTCCGATGTACAGTGCGTCGTTCGAGCCATTCTGATAGACGATACAGTTCACCGGAATATTCGGAAGCGTACCGCTCACATTGGACCAAGTTGACCCACCGTCTACCGATGAGAAAACTTTGATGCCTGCCTGATAGCCCGAGAGCGTCACCCAGACCTGTTGCGGATTCTGATTCGAGATCGCGATATAGGTGATACCGGTACTTCCAACCGGTAGTCCGGTCGTAATGTTGTTCCAGGAAGCTCCGCCGTTCGAGGTCATGTAGATACGGTCGAGCGCTGCGGTATAGATGTAATTGGGATTGGAAGGCGCTATGGCCAATGCAATGATCCCACCACCGATGGCAACGGGGCCAATGGTATTCCAGTTGGTGCCCCGGTTGGTTGACTTGTAAACCTGGTCGTATCCCGCGTAGATGGTATTGTGGTCGACCGGATCGATGGCAAACGGAGTTACCCACTCCCCGGAGGAAGGCGCGATATCGTTGAAGTTGTTGCCACCGTCCGTTGACCGTTGCAAGGCACCGTACTGGTAGGACACATAGGCAATGTCGTCATCCGTGTAATCGACCATGCAATCCATTCCGTCGGCTCCGAATACCTGTGTCCAGTTGCCGTTTGCCAAACGGTCGGTTCCATTGTCCTGGGCACCGGCATAGATCACGCCGGCGTTGGTAGCCGACTGCCCCATCCGGTAATATTGTTTGATGTGCAACTGATCGCTCAGGTCCGTCCAGGTAGCTCCGCCGTTGGTGGATCGGAACAAACCGCCATCGTTACCGGAGAAAATGATATTGCCGTTTCCGGGAGCGAAGTCCATGCTGTGGTTGTCGACATGGATATAATCGTTCCAGCTCATATTGCCGATCTGGTACCAGGTCTGACCTCCGTCGTCGGATCGGCCGATATTCATACCGGCACAGATGACCACGTCCGGATCCGTTGGAGACACTGCCAGGACGCCGTCGTAGTAACCGTAAAAAGTAACCAGAGAAGACGGATCAGTGGTCGCGGTAAAAGAATCCCCCGCATCATCCGATCGCCATAAATTGCCGTTCTCGCAGAGCACATAGACCCGATTGGAATCCGCTTCGCAAGTACCGATCATGGAGCGGCCACCACACAATCCACCTTGGACAGGTGACCAGGTAGCGCCATAATTGTACGAGACGTAGAGGATGGAACTGGTTGTCGCGAAGACTTTCGCGGGATTACCAACTCCCCATTCAATGTCATAATGCTTGGATGTACGGACGGAGTTCCAGTTGACGCCCGCATCGGTCGAACGAAACAGACCATATCGGGTGGCAGCCAGCATGATCGAAGGATCCTGCGGATTGATGGTTAATCGCTGAACGATGTTGTTTTGATCCTGAGTAAAGGCTATTCCGGTCGGATTCCACGTAACGCCTCCATCCGGTGAAACGAGGATGCCGGCACTGTACGTTCCTCCCCAGAAATCACCGTTGACCTCATACCCGTAACCGTCGCCGGTTGCGACATAAATCGAATCCGGGTAACGGGGATTAATGGCGATATCGGCAACCGAAAGCGCCGTGAGGAAATCGTCGAGCGCCGTCCAGGTGGAGCCGCCGTCGATGGATTTCCACAGACCGCCGCTGGCAGATCCCAGGTAAAGGATGTTATTATCGACCGGATTGAAGCGCAAAACATTCACGCGGCCTGCTCCTCCGCCATTGGCGGGCACCACATCCGGTCCGACATAGGTCCAATTCGTCGATTGCATCCGCGCGTTATTGACCGGGCGGACATCACGGGTCCGCTTCCACTCCCGGAACAGGATATTCGGATCCGGCAGATCACCGGAAGGCCAGGTACGTTGCTTCATGAACCATTCCCAGCGACGGAACTGTTGATAGCCCCCTTCTTCCGCATTCTCCCCTTCATCAATGGAAGGGGTCCTGGAGTTCCAATACTCGTTGAACCTTGCTGAAAGATCCTGAAGGTTGGGACGTTTGCGCACCACTTCATCGCCGCTGGTCAGCGGACGCTTCATCCAGGGTTGTGCGGAATTTTCTTTGGGGAACAATAATCCGGTGAGCAAAGCCGACCAGACATATAGGCGCAGGATACGCATGTAAAGCGGTATTTTTTCAAAGATAGAAATACCGCCTCACCTGCACCAGCCTGCTGCCGGCTCTGCTCAAAGATGACAATTGATTGACATCGAATGCCTTCCGCCAAAGCCGGAAATAAAGAGTACCTTTGTCCTCCTTTTACCCTACCTGTATAATGCTTGGAATTCTCAATAAAACCATCGGAAAGATCTTCGGCAGCAAGCGTGACCGCGACCTGAAAGAACTGCTTCCGATCGTGGATTTGGCGAAGGCCGAATTCAGTAAGCTTTCCGCCATTTCGAACGATGAGCTGCGGTCCAGGACTTCCGATTTCCGGAGACGGATCGAAGATCATCTGAAGGAAACGAATGAAGAGATCAAACGCCTGGAGACTGAAGCGGCCGGACTGATTGACGGTGATATCGTTCGACAGGAAGAGATCTATCGGGAAATCGACCAACTTAAGAAGCAACGGAACAAGGAAACGGAGGAAGTCCTGATGGACCTCTTGCCCGAGGCTTTTGCTGTGGTGAAAGAAACCGCCCGCAGGTTCAGTGAACAGGCAGAGATCGTATCGACCGCCACGGAACTGGACCGCAATCTGGCCACCCGCAAGGACTATGTGCGCATCGACGGAGATCGGTCGGTTTTCAAGAACAGCTGGTCTGCTGCCGGCAACGTGGTGACCTGGAACATGGTTCATTATGACGTGCAGTTGATTGGCGGTTTGGTCCTCCACCAGGGTAAGATTTCGGAGATGGCGACCGGTGAAGGAAAAACGCTCGTCGGCACCCTGCCCATTTACCTGAACGCCCTGGCGAGTCAGGGCGTTCACGTTGTGACCGTGAACGATTACCTCGCAAAACGCGACTCGGAATGGAACGGACCGATTTTCGAATTCCTCGGATTGACGGTCGACTGCATTGACAAGCACGACCCCAATACGCCAGCCCGCCGCCAAGCCTACCTTGCCGACATCACCTACGGCACCAACAACGAATTCGGCTTTGATTACCTGCGCGATAACATGGCCCGTGCTACGGAAGACATGGTACAACGCGGCCACCACTTCGCGATCGTGGATGAGGTGGACTCGGTACTCATCGACGACGCCCGGACACCGCTGATCATCTCCGGACCGACGCCCAAAGGTGATCATCACGAATTCGACGTTTATAAGCCCAAAGTCGAACAGCTCGTTCGTGCTCAGCGTGAGTACGTGAATACACTTATTTCCGACGCGCGGAAATTACTCGAAGCGAAGAAAGAAGACGAAGCGGGCCTTGCCCTGTTGCGCGCGCATCGCGGATTGCCCAAAACGAAATCCCTGATCAAGTTGCTGGGCGAACAAGGCGTCATGGCCATCATGCGCAAGACGGAGAATCACTACATGCAGGACCAGTCGCGCGAGATGCACAAAGCCGACGCGACCCTGTATTTCGTGATCGACGAAAAGAACAACAACATCGAACTCACCGAGAAAGGCGTAGAGTTGATGTCGTCCAATGTTTCGGAGAAGAACTTTTTCGTACTACCGGACGTCGGCGCTGAAATCGCCGAGATCGAACGATCGACCGCTACGCCGGAAGACAAGATCACCCGGAAAGACGACCTGATGCGGGATTACGCGGTCAAGTCGGAGCGTATCCATACCGTCAACCAGCTCCTGCGCGCTTATGCCCTGTTCGAGAAAGATGTCGAGTACATCATCGCCGACGGCAAGATCAAGATCGTCGATGAACAGACCGGTCGTATCATGGAAGGCCGGCGTTATTCCGACGGACTGCACCAGGCCATCGAAGCAAAGGAGAACGTAAAAGTCGAAGCCGCGACGCAGACCTACGCCACCATCACGCTGCAGAATTACTTCCGGATGTACCACAAGCTGGCCGGCATGACCGGAACGGCAGAAACGGAGGCACAGGAATTCTGGTCGATCTATAAACTGGATGTTGTCAGCATTCCGACGAACAAGCCCATCTCCCGTAAGGATCACGAAGACAAGGTTTACAAGACCAAGCGGGAGAAATACAACGCGGTGATCGAAGAGATCGAACAATTGGTGAAAGCCGGCCGGCCGGTATTGGTCGGTACGACCAGTGTCGAGACTTCTGAATTGCTGAGCCGTATGCTCAAGCTGCGAAACATCCGCCACAACGTACTCAACGCGAAACTCCACCAAAAAGAAGCCCAGATCGTTGCCGAAGCGGGACAGTCCGGCACGGTGACCATCGCCACGAACATGGCGGGTCGCGGAACCGATATCAAGCTCGGATCGGGCGTTCGCGAAGCGGGCGGTTTGGCCATCATCGGTACTGAAAAGCACGAATCCCGCCGCGTCGACCGACAGTTGCGCGGTCGTTCCGGACGTCAGGGAGATCCCGGAAGCTCGCAGTTCTATGTTTCGCTTGAGGATGATCTGATGCGACTCTTCGGTTCGGAACGGATCATGAAGCTGATGGACCGCATGGGCATCGAGGAAGGGGAAGTCATCCAGCACTCGATGATCACCAGCTCCATCGAGCGCGCCCAGCGCAAAGTCGAAGAGAACAACTTCGGTATCCGGAAGCGCCTGATCGAATACGACGACGTCATGAACGCGCAGCGGGAGGTGATCTACACCCGTCGGCGTCATGCCATTTTCGGGGAGCGGCTCAGCATCGACATCAACAACATGTTGTACGACACTTGCGAGTCGATCGTACAGCAATTTCAGGAATCCCGCGATTACGAGGGTCTGAAACTCGACCTTGTCCGGATCCTTTCGATCGAGTGCCCCGTCAGCGAACAGGAATTCCTCAACGGAAAATCCGAAGCCATCACGGAGAAAGTATTCGCCGAAGCGCAGCGATACTACCGTCACAAATCCCAATTGATGATCGACCGCACCTGGCCGTTCATCAACGACGTTTTCACGAACCAAAGCGCGACCATCCAGAATATCGTCGTGCCGTTCTCGGACGGCATGAAAGGCATCCAGGTGATCGCCAACCTGCGGAAGTCGCACGACTCGCACGGGCGGGAACTCATATCGGCATTTGAACGCACCATCATTTCAGCGCTCATCGACGACGCCTGGAAAGAGCATTTGCGGGAGATGGACGACCTGAAGACGTCCGTGCAGAACGCGGTGTACGAACAGAAGGACCCGCTGCTCATTTACAAGTTCGAGTCGTTCGAATTGTTCAAGCGCATGGTGACGGAAACGAACCGGGACATCATCTCCTTCCTTTTCAAAGCCGTCATTCCGCAACAGGACCCGAACCAGGTGCGGGAAGCGAAGCCTCAACCCCGTCAGGACCTGCGCAACGTACAGACCAGCAAGGCCGATGCCAGTGAAGCACAGCGTTCCAACGGCATTCCCCAAGGACCGCCGCCGTCCGCGCCGAAAGCCCAACCCGTTCGCGTCGAACAAAAAGTAGGACGAAACGATCCATGCCCTTGTGGCAGCGGCAAAAAATTCAAAAACTGCCACGGCGCAGGTACGCTTTGAGCCGGATAATAAACACTACAGCCCCGAAGGAACTTCCTCCGGGGCTTTTTTTTGACCTTTTTACAATGGAACCAAAAGATTGAATTGCTTATACTTGTCGGGCACGCGCTAACGCCCCCACCACGCTATGAGCTACAGCTTAGAACAGATCCGGGACTTCAAAGGAAAGTACCCGAAGCAACTCTGGTATCTTTTCTTTTCCGAAATGTGGGAGCGTTTTTGCTTCTACGGAATGCGTGGGATGTTGACCGTCTTCATGGTCGACAAGATCGTCGGTCTCAGCATGCGGGAAGACGTCGCCAATTTGCAGTACGGTGCAACGCAAGCGTTCGTGTACGCTTTCACTTTTATCGGGGGACTGTTCGCAGACAAGATCCTCGGATTCCGGAAATCGCTCTTCTGGGGCGGGCTCCTGATGATTTCAGGCAGTTGCATCCTTGCAGCCGATCCGAAGGATTTCTTTTTCCTGGGGATCAGTTTCACAATTGTCGGTACCGGATTCTTCAAGCCGAACATATCGACCATGGTCGGGGCGTTGTACAACGACGGGGACCATCGGCGGGACGCGGGCTTTTCGCTCTTCTACGCAGGCATCAACATCGGCGCCTTGCTGGGCGGATATGCCTGTGTAGCGATCGCAAAAAGTTATTCGTGGAACCTTGCATTCGGTCTGGCCGCCATTGTGATGACCATCAGTCTGCTGACCTTCGTTTTCACCCAACGCAGCCTCGGTCCGATCGGTCGTTCGCCGATGGAAGCCGGCAAGGGTGGAAAGCGGTGGTACGAGTACGCGACCTACATCGGTTCGCTGGCGGTCATTCCGCTGATCATGACCATGGTGGCCAAGACGGAGTATACCGACTGGTTCATGTACATCATCGGGCCCTGCACACTGATCTACATGTTCTACGAGATGACGCGGTACAGCGCCGAGGAACGTAAGAAGCTGATCGCTGCACTGGTCTTCATTCTCTTTTCGGTACTCTTCTGGGCTTTCTTCGAACAAAGCGGTGGCTCCCTGAACCTGTTCGCCAGCAACAATCTCAAGGATTCCTTCCTGGGAGTAAAGCTTGACCCGAACGGCGTCAACAATTCCGCCAATTCACTCTTCGTGATCATCTTCGCGCCCTTGTCCGGGCTCTTCTGGTTGTGGCTGAGCAACCGGAAAGCGGAACCGAACACGGTGGTGAAATTCGGACTCGGATTCCTTTTTTTGTCGCTTGCGTTTTACGTCTTCTACTCCACCCGATTCTTCGCGGGCGCCGATGGCATGACCTCGCTGGAAGTATTTACCCTGGCCTATTTCGTGATCACCTTTGGCGAGCTTTGCCTCTCGCCGATCGGACTATCGATCATGACGAAACTTTCCCCACAGCCCTTACAGGGTGTGATGATGGGCATGTGGTTTCTCGCCAGCGCCTACGGGCAATACGTAGCAGGCATCCTCGGGGCAGGTATGGCATCGCCCAATGAAAACGCGACCTTATCCGAAAAATTGATCTCCTATACCGACGGCTACCAGCAGTTGGCCATCTATGCCGTCATCAGCGGCGTGGTCCTGATCGCCATTTCTCCGATGGTCCGTCGTCTGATGGGCAACGTGAAATAAACAGCCGGGCGTACAAACGAAAACAGCATGCGGCAGTACCGCATGCTGTAAAGATCGACGAACCGATTGTATCAGATCCGTTTGTTGGTCTTGCGCGCCGGGCGGGATTTGCCGCTGGTGCCGCGCCAGATTTTCCCTTTACGGGAACGTTTGTCACCTCTTCCCATGATTCAGTTTTTTAACGGCTTAAAAATAGAAAGGCCGGAACAATCCAGCAACCAGAATGTTATTTTTATAGCATGCGATTCCCGCTCTTACTTGTGGTTAGCCTATACTTTCAAGTACCGGGTTCGGTCAAGGCCCAGGTGATCCACCGGATGTCCTTTGACGGGATGGAACAGCGATTGCATGGTATTTCGGACAGTCTGGTGGTCTTGAATTTCTGGGCGACCTGGTGCAAACCCTGCGTGGAGGAATTGCCGTACTTCGACTCAGCTCCTGATCGCCACCCGGATCGACCCCTCAAGATCATCTTAGTCAATCTGGATTTTAACTCGCGGGTCAGTTCGCTTGCGGAACCCTTTGTCGTCAAAAGAAAAGTACGATCCGAGGTTTGGCACCTGGATGACACCGACCCCAATACCTGGATCAACCGCCTTGATCCGGCATGGAGTGGCGCCATTCCGGCATCCGCCTTTTATTACAATGGAAAAAAACTCGACTTTCGCGAAGGGCAATTGACACAGGTTGAACTGGATCAAATCATCCAACGCCTTTCCGAACACCGATAATCATCCAGAACCAGCATCATAACTCAAACCATAACAACCATGAAACAACTCCTCACTACCCTCGTGTTGGTATTCGTCGTACTTGCCGCGCAAGCCGGGTATAAAGTCGGTGACGAAGCGCGTGACTTCGCGCTGAAAAATGTTGACGGCACATCCGTCTCGCTCTCCAAATTCGCCGGTGATACCAAAGGCGCCATCGTCATTTTCACCTGCAACCATTGTCCCTTCTCCGTCGCGTACGAAGACCGCATCCTGGCCTTGGACAAGAAGTATGCTGCACTTGGATATCCGGTGATTGCCATCAACCCGAACGATGCCAAGATCCAGCCGGGTGATTCTTACGAGAATATGATCGAACGTGCGAAAGAAAAGAACTTCACATTTCCTTACCTGCACGACGAAACGCAGGAGATCGCTACGGCATTCGGCGCAGCACGCACGCCTCATGTATATGTCCTTGAGCGGGAAAAAGACAAATTCATTGTACGGTATATCGGCGCGATCGACAACAACAGTGACGAACCGGGAGCCGTTACTTCCAAATTCGTTGAGGAAGCCGTCGATGCATTGGTGGCGGGAAAACCGGTCACCACCGCGGAAACCAAAGCCATCGGTTGTACCATCAAGTGGACCCAGAAATAAAGTTCCATAACGCTTGAAAATGTTAATGCCTCCCCATCCGGGAGGCATTTTCTTCATCTGCCTGTTTTTCAACGTGTTTTATGACACTTGGCTTACCGGTTTTGATAGTGCGACAGGCCGGGAAATCGTAACTTGGGGCTCCTCTTTTAAAGCAACCGACTAACCAAAAACCAATTACCAACAAAATGAAACGACTGTTACTTGCAGCCTGTGCCCTTCTTGCAACGCTGGGCGCTACTGCCCAGGGAATCTGGGTCAGTCAGGCCACGAATTTCACGCCGGTATCTTCCGGTGTACGCTACATCAGCGCCGTTGACACCAACGTTGTATGGATCTGTTCCTACGACGGCTCTGGCGGTGGCGCCAGCCGTCAGGATTTCTCCCGTACCGTTGACGGTGGAGCCACCTGGACGGCGGGAACTGTTCCCTGCCCGACCTCGCACGACTGGTCGATGATCAATGCAGTATCTGCGGATTCTGCATGGGCCGTATTCTACAATGCGACTGCCGGTTCCGGCGGTGGCATTTGGCGCACGGCTGATGGCGGTGCCAACTGGACCCAAGTAGGTGTAGGTTCGATCTTCAACTCGACCTCCTTCCCGAACGTGGTGCATTTCTGGAACGCCCGTGACGGCTGGGCCATGGGTGATCCGAACCCTTCCGAGTTCGAACTCTACACCACCGCTGACGGAGGCGACACCTGGACCCCGACCGATCCTGCCAACATCCCCGACCCGCTTGCCGGTGAGTATGGTATCGTTGGTCACTACAATGTGATCGGTGACAACATCTGGTTCGACACCAACAAAGGCCGTGTTTACTATTCTACGGACCGCGGTCAGACCTGGAACGTAGGCACGACGGCAATCGCTGTTCCTGCAAACGGTGCCATCGACATCTGCTTCTGGTCACCGACCAACGGTCTTGCCCGTATCTACAACCAAACCACCGGTGCCAATACCGTTAAATTCACCACCGACGGTGGTGCTACCTGGTCGGCCGGCACGATCACCGGAACCTTCTTCGGTTCTGATGTGAAGCACATTCCCGGCACCACGTCCAAACTGATCTCCACCGGCGCAGCTACCGGCTTCGTTGGTTCCTCCTTCAGCGACGACGGTGGCCTCACCTGGAATACCATTGAAACGCTTGCGCAGCGCACCGCACTTGGTGTTGTCGACTCCATGCACATGTGGACCGGCGGCTTTACGGTCAGCCCGACCGAAGACGGCATTTTCAAGTGGGCTACCCTTGAGCCAGTTCTTTGCAACGATCCGACCATCAATCCCGGAACCGCGACTTCCGATGTGACCGAACTGTGCGAAGGCGACACCGCTACCTTCACCGCGACCGGAGTATTGGCTCCGAACGAGGGTGATTTCTCCGGTGTGAGCTGGATTATCTCCTCTGCCGACATCACCGGCATTTCGGACCCGCTGAGCGACCCGAGCCTGGTTGCGACCTACACGTTCTCTTTCCCTGCTCCTGCCACTTCGATCCGTCTCTACATCAACGATGGTACCCTGATCGATGGCTCCCTGGTTCCGTATGGCCTGTACTATTGGACCCCGGTCGTATTCGCCAATGCTACCAACCCCGGTTCGACTGCTCCGGTATTCCTGAGCGACCTCACCCTGGATCCGCTGTGTACCTACACCGGCAACTCGGTACCGGTTACCGTTTACGACCCGAACGATCCGGCCTGTCTGGGTACCGGTGTCGCCGAACTCAACAGCAACGACTTCAGCGTTCTTGCTAACCAGTCCGACGCCAACACGATTCGTGTACGTCTGCAGGCCAAGAAAGCCGGCAATGTCCGCCTCGAGATCATGGACCTGACGGGTCGCGTGGTCACCCGCATGAACCAGTACGTTGGCCAGGGTCTCACGATCCAGCACCTCGACGCTACGCAACTCCCCGCCGGCACCTACATCATCCGTGCTGAACAGAATGGCGTAGTTGGCACTGGTAAAGTGGTGAAACTGTAAACGCATCTTAAATTGTTATTAAAACGCCTCGTCCTGGACGAGGCGTTTTTTTTGTTTTTTCTCTATTCCGGCATTTTCTCCTGATCAAACAGGTAAAGTCGGCTAATGAGATGTGGATTTTTTTGAGGAATCAGGAGATAATTCCTAGTTTCGTTTCAACCTGCCCCTCCTTTCGCAGGCCTTACTGGAAGCGGCTTTTAGTCAATTTCGAACGGAAAGGACACTACCAATTGCACCTGCAAAATTCCCGATGAATCTTTTCGGAATTAGGCTGATGAACATTCCCCCAATCACTCAACAACGGGACATTGATCGTCCCGATTTAACAAACGACTACACACCAATTTATATGAACAGTATTTTACGCATTGCTCTATGGGCAGGTTGTTTTTTTCTGATCGCCAACAACACCATTGGCCAATCCCTGATCAGGAACATGAGTTCGACCGACGGAGCTGTGAATGCCATCGTCAAGAATGATGGTGTTTACTATATCGGCGGGAACTTCAACTATGTCGGGTTAATGACCGGCGGCGCTTCGCTCGTAACGGATACCAATGAATACCCCGACATGGACTTTCCGACCATCAAAGGCAACGTA
>ERZ724521.319-NODE-319-length-21611-cov-4.934450_pt1 | contig 21611 bp, 15 predicted proteins | sample MGYA00376054_ERZ724521 | MGnify/ENA primary metagenome ERZ724521 (study PRJEB28724, sample SAMN07190883) | activated sludge metagenome | isolation source: activated sludge of sewage treatment plant in Hong Hong | place: Hong Kong | collected 2016-03-17 ... | reverse complement strand
CATATCCAATGCTCCGTTTTAGAAGCATCGCGGCAACCAATACCGCGAAGTGCTGGCAGTGTTGGGAAGTCAGGGCGGAACACAATTCCAACCGGGCATGATGTTGTCGCTGATACCTGAAAAAGGAGAGGCCATTGTCACCGAATTGAAGTATGTGGCCCAAACGCCCGACCTGAAAAACAGGTACGACGGTTACTTTACGCTAACGGCAGATGAATTGGTTCGGCTCTCGAAAGAAAGGATCAAAAGTGTAAGGGTACTCACGTCATCACGACAAATGATCCGGGCCTACAACCTGACCCGCAGTGGCGGTAAAAACCTCACTCGCCGCGCCGGAGAGGCACTGAAGCAGTTGGAGGATAAAAAATAGGCGCCGGCGCATAACAAACTGATTATTACCACAAAAAAAACCGCAGGTTACCGCAGATTTGAGTCTGCATGTACCTGCGGTTTTTTTCTGCGGCAATCTGCGGGAAACACACTTAGTTTTCCACGAAATACATATCAATCTCGCCTTTGTTCTTGGCAGCGATCTTGCCCCGGTATTCACAGGGGATTTTGTTTTTGATCGCCTCGTACGCCGGGCCTGAAATATTGATCTTGCCGCCTTCACCGGCTTGTTCTACCCGGGCCGCAATGTTGACCGTGTCGCCCCAGATATCAAAAGCAAATTTTTTGGAACCCACCACGCCCGCAACAACAGGTCCGCGGTGTATCCCGATACGCGCATCAAAGCGCGGCAAACCCTCGGCCTGCCGCTCGGAATTCCAGGCAGACAGCCATTTTTGCATATCGAGCGCGGCATTTACCATATCCCGCATTTGGCTGCCGCCGCCATTAGGCAATCCGCCTGCACACATATAGGCATCCCCGATCGTCTTGATCTTTTCCAGGTTGTACTTGGCAATGATCTCGTCGAACGCACGGAAAGCGGTATCGAGTTCGGTAACCAGCTGTTCCGGTTTGAGTTGTTCGGCAATTTTGCTGAATCCGATAAAATCTGCAAACAGAACGCTCACGTCTTCAAAATACCGGGCATTCGTGTGGCCTTTTTTCTTGAGTTCTTCGGCTACCAGCGTCGGAAGGATGTTGAGCAGCAGGTTTTCCGAGCGTTGTTGTTCTTCCCGAATGGTAATATTCTTTTCTTCCATCACCTTGGCATGCTGCCTGGCGCGGACAAAACTGAACAACGCCCCGCCGGCAAGAATCAGCAGGGCAGCGATGGCAGCGATGAAAAACTTCTGACTGCTCTCTGCCTCGCGCAGGGCAAGGTTCCAGTTGGCCACGGAGAGGGAGTCAAGCCGTGCTGTATACACCACCGAATCAAGCATGAAGCGTTGTTGCATCAACAACATGGATGTCTTCATCTGCTCCTCGGTCATCTGGTCGATTTGCGCTTCCCGCTCGGCGAGTGCTTCTTCCAATGCCTGTTTTTGCTTTTCATAGTCGGCAGAATTGGGAGCGACACCGGAATTGCGCGCTTGCTGTTTGGCTATCTCCTTTTGCAATACACCTATTTCCTCGCGCAGCTCTTCCCGGGTTACCGGCGCAGATGGCGGGGATTGAGGAGCAGATAGTGCCGAGTTGTTGCTAATGCGGTTGATCTGGTCTTCAATTTCCGCAATATCTTTGGCTTTACCCGAGCGTTGTGCCAGGGTACGAAGCGCGACGAGATTGTTGAGCGCCAGGTTTTTATCCGGGCTGTCCATCGACCGGAGTATGTCGAGGCTCTGCTCGAAGCGGTTCCCCGCCTTTCTCTTACCCCCAAGCATCATGGCCTTGCCTTCGCGGTTGAGCGCAACGGCGCGCTGGTACTGCAGGCGGAGTTTCCGGGCAAAGTCGCCCGCCTCGTCGGCCCAGTCGGCTGCTTTGTCGTACTGGCCTGCATCCATATACGCGTCCGACAACTGGATCAGTTTTTCCACACGGTCCGCGCCGGATGCCGCACGCATCTCCGTCTCCAGTTGCTGGAAACGATCAGCCTGTGCCGTCAAAGCAGAATAATGGAAAAAAGCCGCGAGCAGAATAGCCGGGCAGAGGAATGTTTTCATCATAGATTGGTAGTCATTACGATATACGCAGATGCGAAAGTACAATACATGGTCAGTATTTAAACAAGTTCTTTGCCAAAAACCCGGACTTTTTGCCAAAGCTGGGCAAAATACATTATGGTTGTACATTCGCACCATGCGAATACTGCTCATAGAAGATGAAATAAAAACGATCCAGTCGCTCCGGCAGGGCCTGGAAGAGCAGGATATTCGTGCCGACATTGCCCTGGATGGCAAAGACGGCCTTGCGCTGGCCACTCAAAATACCTACGACGTCATCGTTTCCGATATTATTATGCCGGGTCTCGACGGGCTGGAACTCTGCAGTCGCTTGCGGGCATCGGGTCTGAAAACACCGATACTGTTGCTTTCGGCGCTTGGGCATACGGACGACAAGGTACGCGGCCTCGAAGCCGGCGCCGACGATTACCTCAGTAAACCATTTGAGTTCAGGGAGTTCATTGCCCGGATCAAGGCGCTCGCCCGACGCCCTGCCGACGCCTACAAGCAGCATCATGTATTGCGCTTCGCCGATATCGAACAGGACCTCGACGCCAAATCCGTTAAGCGAGGCGGTCGTGACATTATGCTTACCCCGCGTGAATTTGCCCTGCTCGAATTTTTTCTCCGCAACCCCGGCCGCGTGCTGTCGAAAACAGAGATCGCGGAGAAAGTCTGGGATGTGGATTTTGATACGGGGACCAATGTCATCGAGGTTTATGTCAACTACCTCAGGAACAAAATAGACAAGGGCTTCGATACCAAACTGATCCATACCCTGTTCGGGCAAGGTTATGTTCTGCGGCTGGATCGCTGAGGCGAAAACCGGCCGAACAGCATGTTTTTCCAAACATTTCCACCGCACCAACCCGTTTTTTGTCGGCTTTTTCAGAAATTCTCTATTTTACATTTGGAATCAAATTTTCTTTCTTTTTTTGCAAGGCAAACAGGGTTTTATGAATTCCAGTGTTTCACATAGTTTTATCTGAAAAATAATCTTACACCCGTATGAAGCAACTCAACAAAATTTTGATTGTCAGCCTCTTGTGGATTATGTTTGGCAGCGCTTCCACCTATGCACAAATCACGCTTCGCGGGAAGGTAGTTGACGGAGAAACCGGGGAGGAACTGATCGGTGCAGCAGTTGTCATACCCGGCGACGGCGGTACGATCACGGACTACAACGGAGAGTTCACCCTCAAGGTAGATGCCCTTCCTGTAAACCTGAAATTTTCCTACACCGGCTATAGTACGCAGGACCTTCAGGTGACTACCGATGAACAGCGTTTGGTCGTAAAACTGGCCACCAGTTCTATTATTATCACCGAGACCGTAGTCAAGGGCCAACGGATTGACGACAAACAAAAGGCAGCTCCGCTGACGGTGGAAAATCTGGACGCTATTGCCATTAAGGAAACGCCCGCAGTCAGTTTTTACAACGGCCTCGGCAACCTGAAAGGGGTCGATCTGACCACCGCATCGCTGGGATTTACCATCATCAATACCCGCGGGTTTAACTCCACCAGCCCTGTGCGATCGCTCCAGATCATCGACGGCGTGGACAACCAGGCCCCCGGCCTGAACTTTTCGCTGGGCAACTTCCTGGGTTCCAGCGACCTCGATGTGCTCAAGGCTGATCTGATTCAGGGCGCCAGTTCCGCTTACTATGGCCCCAATGCGTTCAACGGTGTGATCTCGATGGAAACGAAAAATCCGTTCATCCAGCGCGGTCTTTCTGCAAGTGTCAAAACCGGCAGCAGGAGCCTGCTGGAGACGGCTGTTCGCTGGGCCGACGCGTTTAAGAATAAAAATGGCCAATACTGGTCGGCACTGAAACTCAACCTGTTCTACCTGCGTGCCAACGACTGGAAGGCAGAAAACTATAATCCGGTGGATGGAACGGTGACGGGCATTGGAAACCCCGGTAGGTTCGACGCCGTGAATATCTATGGCGACGAGTATTTTTCGTTGAGTGATCTCTCCGACCCGACCAACCTCGGACAAAGCACCGCAGGGCTGGGTATTTTCCACCGGACCGGCTATCGCGAGACAGACCTGGTGGATTACAATACGAAGAACACCAAGGCAAACATCGCCTTTCATATCCGGACCAGTCCTTCAAAAGACTTTGAATCGCCGGAACTGATCTTTTCCTCCAGTTTTGGCAGCGGCACAACGGTCTATCAGGGCGACAACCGCTTCAGTCTCAGGGGCATATTGTTTTTCCAAAACCGGATTGAGTTTCGCAAAAAAGACAAGTTCTTTCTCCGGGCCTATGCTACGCATGAAGACGCGGGAAAATCATTTGACCCCTACTTCACGGCCTTGCGCCTTCAGGAACTGGCCAAAAATGACGAAACCTGGACGCTTAACTATACCGACTACTGGGGCAGTGAAATATTCCTGAAACGCATGAAGCCTCAGGGTTATCCTCAGAAGGTCATCCTTATCCCGGAACCTCCGTTTGCCATATTCGACCAGCAGTCTTCGCTCGACTGGCTGGCCGCCAACCAGGACTCTCTGGCCTACTGGCATACGTTGGCAGAAGCATACGCCAACCTGACAGACCCTCAAAACCCGAACACTACCCAGCCGTTCTTTGCACCGGGCACCGCGCGTTTCCAGTCTGCATTCGACAGCCTGACCTCGTTGAAGTCTACGGAAGGCGGCACCCGTTTCTTCGACAAGTCGGCCCTCTATCACATGCACGGAGAATACCAGTTTACGCCGAAATTCACCGACCGGATCATTGTCGGGGGCAATACACGCCTGTATATGCCAAAATCGGAAGGCACCATCTTCAAGGATACGGCGGGCACGACGATCCGCAACTTCGAGTTCGGCATATATACAGGTATTGAGAAGAAATTTGCCGATGAACGCCTGATCGCGAGCGCAACAATCAGGGTGGATAAAAATCAGAATTTCAACTGGGTGTCCACACCGGCTGCATCACTGGTGTGGAAGGCGGGTATGAACACGTTTATCCGAACCTCGTTTTCCTCTGCGATCCGGAATCCGACCCTTACGGACCAGTACCTCAACCTCAATGTAGGCCGGGCAACCCTGCTCGGCAACCTGGACGGTTTCGACAGCCTGATCACGGTGTCGTCCTTCCGGAGTTACCTCAATTCCCGCAGTTTTGACTCGCTGAGTTATTTCAACGCACCGCCCATACAGCCGGAGAAAGTAAAAACCTTCGAAGTTGGCTTGCGCACCACGCTGTTCAACAACATATATGTCGACGCCGGTTATTACTACAGTTTTTACAACGACTTCATCGGCTACAACATCGGTGTTTACTCTGATTTTGACGCCCAGACGTCGCTCCCCACCAATACCAGGGTGTACCGCGTTTCAGCCAATTCGGTCAATCAGGTGACTACCCAGGGATTTTCCATCGGGCTGAATTACTTTTTTGCCAATTATTACATGTTCGGGGGCAACTATTCCTGGAACCGCCTGAATTCGACGATAGACGACCCTATTATCCCTGCCTTTAATACACCGGAACACAAATACAACATCACATTTTCGGGTCGCGACGTCCCGCTCAACCTGGGATTTGCGCGGATCAAAAAAACCGGCTTTAATATCAACTACAAATGGGTGCAAGGCTTCACCTTTGAAGGTTCACCGCAATTCACCGGAGGCATCGACAATTATGGCCTGTTCGACGCGCAGGTGAATGCTACCTTCGAACGCATCCATACCACCCTGAAAATCGGCGCAGCCAACCTGCTCGACAATCAGGTAGCACAAACCTACGGCGGGCCCCGCATCGGCAGGATGGCCTATGCTTCGCTCGTTTATGAATTTCTAAAAAAATAACAGTAACCAACAAATTTTTACATCATGAAACAACTGCAAGTTATCCTGCTTTTTCTTTTAGCCATTTCCACCTCACTCAGCGCCCAGCGGCGCTATTACGACCAGGTGTTTGCCAATGTCGATGTCACAACCAACATTACATATGGCGTCAACGCAAGTGTACTTGAATTGTCAGTGGCCATGCAGGCCATTCCAAAGCCACTTAAAATGAATGTCTACACGCCCGCAGGCGATACCGAAACGGACCGCCCGCTGGTGATCATCCTGCACACCGGCAACTTCCTGCCGCCGACTGTCAACGGCGGCTGTAGCGGCACCATCTTCGACGCCGATGACGTGGAAATGGCTACCCGCCTTGCCAAAATGGGTTACGTGGCAGCCGTGGCTGACTATCGTATCGGCTGGAACCCGATCGGCGACCAGACGACACGCGTTGCCACCCTGATCAACGCCGCATACCGCGGTGTTCAGGACTCCCGCACCTGTATCCGCTATTTCCGCAAAGACCACGCGAATGGCAATAACTACGGCATCGACCCGAACAAGATCACGTTGTGGGGTATCGGTGCTGGTGGCTATATCTCGCTGGCTTCGGCTACGCTTGACACCATTACGGATACCTACATTCCCAAATTCCTGACCGCACAAGGCCCAATGGTTATTGAAGCAGTAAACGGCAACCCGGATGGAACAACGGTGGGCATCACCTTCCCCGGCTACCCCGGCTTCCCTGCCGGCGATACGCTGTGCTACCCGAATCACGTCGGATACAGTTCCGAATTTGGCCTTGCCGTTAACCTCGGTGGCGCCTTGGGCGACACCTCCTGGATCGAGGCGGGTGAAACGCCCATTATTTCGTTCCACGTACCCACCGATCCTTTCGCACCCTGCGGAACCGGCATCGTAAACGTACCGCCGCCTGTAAACCTCCCTGTTGTGGAAGTTACCGGCAGCTGCGGTTTCCAGCCCATTCTCGACGCAGTGGGCAACAACGACGCCATGGTTAATGCAAACCTGAGCGACGACCTTTCCCTGCATGCACGCAGCATCAACGGCAATATCGAAGCATTTTATCCCTTCATCGGTCTGCCGGCAGGTGAATCGGCGCCCTGGGCATTCGCCAGCAGCTCCAACCCGTACGGACTTACCACCGATCCGATGTGCGAAACACAAAACGCATCGCACCTGGCTACCATCGATACCATCATGCGCTATTTTGCGCCGCGTGCCTGTGCCGTGTTCGGCCTCTACAACGATTGTCAGGTGACTTCTACCAAAAACCTGACGTCCATCGAGGTGGGTATGACCGCGACGCCCAACCCGGCATCTGACCAGTTCGTGCTCAAAACCGACAGCCGCTTTACCATGCAGCACATTGAACTGATCGACGTGGCAGGACGCCTCTGCCGTTCTATCCGCGACGTCAATGCCAGCCAGTACACTGTTCTGCGCGACGGTCTCGCTCCCGGCATCTATTTTGCTCGTGTAACCTTCAAGGAAGGTTTGGCCACGCAAAAAGTAGTGTTGCACTAATGTAACGCCAATCTCTGATTGGCAATCTGAATATTATTTTTCGCACACCTATACAAAAGCGGCTGTCCCGGTTCGGGACAGCCGCTCATTTTTGGGCGTTTCAGCAGCCCTTATTGGAAACACTACCGAACAATCACCAACCTTCCGATCGCCCTTACCGCTTCTGTTGATATTTCCAGGTGATACACTCCGTTTGCCCAACCGGTGCAATCCATCTGGAACTGCTGTATCCCGGCCGGGACGACATCCCGGGACACCAGCCTGCCCATAGCATCCCAAACATTCAGCCGTGCATTACCGGCGATGTTCTCCGGCAGGGTTATCTGAACCTGGCCGGATGCGGGATTCGGAAACAGCCCTAACGCCTGCATTGCATATTCATTTGTACCCACGGTGCAGTCGAAAGCAGGATCGTAAATGATCGAGGCAGAATAGAAATTGGTACAACCCGTTGCCAGGTCGGTGACTTGCAGTCCGTAGTTGCCGTTTTCCGTAGCGCAGTAGCGGAAACCGGTCGCGCCTGGGATGGCATCGCTGCCATTGTACCACTGCAAGGCATAAGTTGGAGGAAGGGAAGTGGTATCGTTCAACCGCAACGAGTTGTTCACATTGGTATATACGGGCTGAACCGGTAGCGCGTAGATTTCCACCAGTACGCTGTCGGAAATATCCGAGCAGCCGTATGATGTATTGATCTGGACCTGGTAGTAACCGCTTTGTGCCGGTTCGTAAATAAAGTCATTGGCGCCTGAAATGGCTTCGCCGTCGACCCACCATTGGTTGCCTGCACCCGACGAGGACACGAGAAGAATAGAATCAGCGCCTGCACAGGCAGTCAGTCCTTCCGGCGCATCGATAAACGGCGGCGCCGGCTGCGGGTATACATAAACCGTGTCGGTAGAATTTACTTCAGTGATGTCGTGCACAATGTTCAACACTACCGTCAGACCGCCGGCTACCAGCGTACCGTTGCTGAGCAAATTGAAAGTAGCAGTACCGCACTCATCGTCGGACCCCTTCAATCCGGAGTCTTCGTCCCAGACAGCAAGGGTGTAATTGCCCATGCCAAGGGTGAGATTAACGGGAAAGTTGTAGGGCAGCGGTGTGTTGTCGACATGGGGCGACGAGTCGAATAGTTTCACCCCGCCGGGCCCGTACACAAAAAAGTACAGATCGGGAAGCCCTACCCCGAGCTGATCGACACACTCCACTTCCAATATGGTGACACTTTCCAGGATATAGGCTGCCGTGTCGACCTTGGCGTGGTAGTTTACCGGGTAAATTCCCGGCGTATTGTAAACGTGCGGCGGCGGATTTTCTCCATTATAGGTCGTACCGTCGCCAAAATCCCAGGTGTAGGTAAAGCCCGGCAGGCCGCCGGAAGGAATATTGTTGGAAAATGATACTTCTGCCGAGCCGCATCCGGTAAAATTGGTCATGGTAAAGCCCTCCGTCGTACTGATCTTCGGCGCCACATACAGCACCAGCGGGAAAGAAGTTTCCTGGCTGAAGAACAGCACCGTAGCCTTCACGGTCACCGTCATGACGAAGGTATCGGTCTGCGTGGGCGTGCCGCAAAACTTGACGCAGCCGTCCGTTTGGGTATCAGTTTCAAACACCCATTGGTTGGGTTCCCAATGCAACCCGGGAGGCAGACCACCAATGGAGATAATTTCAATTTTTGAGATCGGTAACCCTGCCGGTGTCGTGCTGTCCACAGCATGAACCGGAGTGGTCGTTTTGGGCATTCGAAAAGAGAGATCGTGGCTGTAATACATACCGTGTTCCCCGTCGGGTAAATCCTGGAGGAACAGGGTATCGGCCGGGAGTCCGGCCGGAAGATTCACAGTGCAACCCGGGCAACCGGTTTGGGCATTCAGGGCTGTAATAAAGAACAGGAGAATAAAAGGAAGCAGGTGATAGCGTTGTTGCATGGTACAACCGGTTTTATTTGTGAAAAAATGCGTCGCGCGAAGAGGGGCAGGATCGGATAAGAAGCCGTAAGGCGGCAACGACTTTTCAAAGAGACCGGAGGATTAGTTGGGAGCAGGCAGTAGCAGCTGGCAGTGAGATGGAATATCAACGCTGCCAACTGCTACCGACCTCTGTTACTGTCAACTGGCTGTTACCTGGAAATGACCATCATGCGCGATACCCTGCCATCGGCGTTGCCCAGGGTGTAGTAGTATGCGCCGTTGGGCAGTTCACCCGCTTCGAAGGTAAACTGGTTGGAGCCTGTGAGCATATTGACATTCTGGTGATGGATACTGCGGCCGGTCAGGTCGAACACTTCGAAACGAAACGTCCCGCTCACATTCGATTCAACACTGATAAGTGTCTGATCTCCAAAGGGGTTGGGAACGTTTTTCACCGAAGCGATTTGACCGCTCAGGTCGCTCGTGCCTACGGCACACTCACCCATGTTTTTGACAACGATGTAATAGTGCGAACTGGGTGCAACATCGGCCGGAAACTTGAGCGGAATCGGCACAGCAAACAGCGGCGAGCTAACCTTTACATTGATCGTCAGGTCCGCAGTATCTGTCGGTCCGGTGGGGGTTCCGTACAGCAGCACACAGCCCAGGGTGTTTTTCTGAAAAACGCAGTTCGGAGGATCACAGAGATACGTAATGCCAGCCGGCAGGTTTTCTACTGCGCCGGTTGTAGCCACTGTGATGCTGTTGATCGGAACGGGAAACGGTACGTTCGGAATGGCAGCAGTGTCGGGCACGTTAAAGGTGACAGACTGGAGGTAAGGTTCTCCGATACAGGCCGGAAGTGTATTAATGAAAGGGAAGTCCGGAGTCCACGGCGCCGGAGAGACGATCTGGTTGGTGCCCAGGATAGACGAATCCGGCATGCACGTTTGAGCGCCGGCCCGTGCAAGACAAACAATCGCGCACAGCAGGAGTACAGTTTTTTTCATAGTTCAGGTTGTTGAATGTGAAGAATCGGTTTGGAAATCACTGATAGTGAGATATTTGATCCAAAACAAGGCTCAAGTTCCGGCATTTTCGGCATTTTTCTGAAGAAACGGGAAAATTTAAGTACTGCGACAAGTTTATTGAATCATTATTTTGACCAAAACGAAACGAGGAACCCGCAGTGCGCAGATTCCTCGTTCGTAGATTTTAACAGGAATGAATTTTCTTATCCCTTCGCTTTAACGGCGTCGACAATCGCTTTAAACGCTGCCGGATGGTTGAGTGCCAGGTCGGCCAGTGCCTTGCGGTTCAGGCCGATACCTTTTTGACCCAGTGCATGGATAAAGCGGCTGTAGTTCATGCCTTCCGAACGTGTGGCGGCATTAATACGGGCTATCCACAGCCGGCGGAAGGTGCGTTTTTTGTACTTGCGATCCCGGAAAGCGTATTGCCAGCCTTTTTCAAGGGTGTTCTTCGCTACAGTGTAAACCTTCGAACGGGCGCCGAAGAAGCCGCGTGCGGCTAACATGATTTTTTTCCGGCGGGCACGGCTGGCCGGGTTGTTGGTTGCTCTTGGCATGAATAAAAATTTTTTAGTGCAATACCGGGGAAGGGGGTCGGAAAGTGATGCGTAGCAGGTTGGTATGTTTACCATGGGCCACTACAAACTTTCGTTGCCTTCTCTTTTGCCGGTATCCTCGTTAAAAAATAAGGTGGTTAAACAAGTCCCGCTTCAGGGAATTGCAGGCTTTGGGAAAACGGGCGATAAGCCGTCTCAACCGGGACGGATCAAATCACCAGCAGTCGCTCGATACGTGCGTGTTCGGAGGCGTCAACAATGACGCTGCCGCGCAGGTGGCGCTTCTGCTTCTTCGTTTTGGAGCTCGCGATGTGGCGGAGCCGGGCGCGGTTGCGCTTTATTTTTCCAGTGCCGGTTACTTTAAAACGCTTCTTGGCGCTGGAGTGGGTCTTCATTTTCGGCATAACAAAAATGATGTGTGTTAAAAATGGAGCGCAAAGGTATCACTCCCGCGCTAAGCGCAAAAGAAAAGTTTAAAATTGTTCGGAAAATATGTCCGGCGCCTGTTTATGAATCCTTTTTCTTGGGCATACCCGTCTTTTTAGGCGACAGGATGACGTTCATGCGCTTTCCTTCCATACGGGGCAGTTGTTCTGCCGTTCCGTAATCTTCCAGTTCCTTCATGAAACGGAGCAGCAGCAGTTCGCCGCGGTCCTTGAAGACGATGGCCCGACCGCGAAACTGTACGTAGGCTTTAACTTTGTTGCCTTCCATCAGAAAATTCTTGGCGTGCCGTACTTTGAAGTCAAAGTCGTGGTCGCCGGTTTCGGGGCCGAAACGGATTTCTTTCAACTCCACTTTAACGGAGTTGGCCTTCATCTCTTTTTCTTTCTTCTTCTTCTGGTACAGGAATTTGTTGTAATCCACGATCCGCACGACTGGGGGATCCGCATTCGGAGAAATTTCTACAAGATCGAGTCCCATTTCCTCCGCCCACTTCTGCAACCTCGATGTTGCATATACGCCGGCTTCAACTTTTTCGCCAACAGCTTCTGTGATCTCTTCCAGGTTCTCGCCTACAAGACGCACTTCATTGGCGCGGATAAAACTGTTGATGTTGTGCTCTGGAGGGCGGGGACCGCGATTAAACGGACGAGGGCCGCCCGGACGTGAACCGGGAGGACGACTGCCCGGCGGTTTGGGTCGGTAAGGTTTAAATGCCAATTAGTAGATAAGTTTGGTGAACAAAAATGAAAATACTGAACCGAAACAGCGTATCCCGATTCAAAAGTGTCACAAAAATAAACTAATTCTTCCGTTTGATGGTTTCGGGAATGCATAAAAAATTTTTTGTTTTACGTTTGACGCCTGAAACTGTTCTACATTCGATCGCCATCCCGGTATGCTTCGGGTGGGTAAATACATCGCACCATCGACACGTACGCTGACATCATTCTACCGCTGCCGCTGCCCAAACGCACCTATACCTATGCGGTACCGGACGACCTTGCCGCGTCCGTGCAACCCGGTGTGCGGGTAGAAGTGCAATTCGGACAGAGCAAACTGTACAGCGGCCTGATCGAGCGCGTCCACCATGAAAAGCCGGAATACGCGACCAAGCAGGTCATTGCCGTGCTTGACGACATAACGGTGGTCACGCCCCAGCAACTCAAACTCTGGGACTGGATAGCCGATTATTATTGCAGCACCCTCGGCGAGGTCATGCAGGCAGCCATGCCCGGCCACCTGAAACTGACCAGCGAAACCAAACTGGTTTTTAACGCCCTCTACGGCGACGACTTTTCGGAACTCGACAACGACGAATACCTGATCGCGGAGGCGCTGCACATCCAAAACGAAGTCACCATCGACGACACCCGGAAGATACTCAACAAAAAAACCGTTTTCCCGGTGGTGCAGCGCCTGCTGAACAAAGGGGTGCTTTTTCTGCGGGAAGACTTCCAGGAAAAGTTCAAACCCAAAAAAGTAAGTGCCGTTCGCCTGGCCGAGCCTTTTCGGACACAACCCGAGCTGCTCCGGGAAGTATTCGAGACCCTGCAAAAAAAAGAACGACAGGTAGAAATACTCATGGCCTATCTCAGCCTGGAAAAAAAACGGCCCGTGGTGCTGAAGCAGGAGGTATTGCAAAAGGCAGATGTTTCACCCGCTTCCCTGCAGACGCTGGTCAAAAACGGTATCCTGGAAATATACCACCACGAGGTAAGCCGCCTGAGCGGTTATGAAGACGAACTTGCGGATGCCGGTGAACTTTCTGCGCAACAAACGCAAGCATTAGCCTCGATAAAAGACAGTTTTGAGAGAAAAAATGTCGCCCTGCTGCACGGCGTTACCGGCAGCGGGAAAACGCGCATCTATCTGGAGGTAATCCGGGAAACGATCAGCCGGGGCGGTCAGGTGCTGTACCTGGTGCCTGAAATTGCGCTGACGACCCAACTGGTCGGCCGACTGCAGCGCATCATGGGCAAGGATATCTCGGTTTATCATTCGAAGATCAACTACAACGAAAGAGTGGAGATCTGGCGCAGCGCCGGCGCCGGACAACCCGTGATCATGGCAGCCCGCTCGGGGCTGTTCCTGCCCTTTCGCAACCTTCAACTCATCATCGTGGATGAGGAACACGATCCGTCGTTCAAGCAGTTCGACCCCGCTCCGCGTTATCACGCCCGCGATACGGCCATTTTTCTGGCCAATCTCTACGGCGCAAAAGTATTGTTGGGGACCGCTACCCCGTCACTGGAAAGCTACCACAATGCCCAGTCGGGCAAATACGGCCTGATCGAACTGAACGAACGCTTCGGCGGACTCCAGCTTCCGGAAATATTGCCCGTCGACCTGCGCGAGCAACACAGGAAAAAGCAGATGCAAAGCATCTTTTCCACGCCCCTGCTGGAGGCCCTGCAGGCAGCGCTCGACAACGGCGAGCAGGCGATTCTGTTCCAGAACCGGCGCGGCTATGCGCCGATTCTGGAATGTCAGGTGTGCGGCTGGACAGCCATGTGCATACACTGTGATGTGAGTCTCGCTTACCACAAACACACCAATCGGCTGCACTGCCACTATTGCGGCTACCAGCGCGAACCCGTTCCGACCTGCCCGGCCTGCGGCAGCGGCAAGATCACTCTGCTCAGTTTCGGTACGGAAAAGATCGAAGACGAACTCAAACTGTTCCTGCCCAAAGCCAGGATCGGGCGCATGGACCTCGATACCGCGGGTTCCAAAACCAGCCTGTCGAACCTGCTCAATGATTTCGAGGAAAAGCGGCTCGACATCCTGGTAGGCACCCAAATGGTGACCAAAGGACTGGATTTCGACAACGTCGGCATCGTGGGTATCCTCAGCGCCGACCAGTTGGTTCGCTTTCCGGATTTCCGCGCAGGCGAACGGGCATACCAGTTGCTGACCCAGGTAGCCGGCCGCGCCGGCCGTAAAAACAAACAGGGCAAAGTACTGATGCAAGCCTACGACACGGCCCATCCTGTGCTGCAGGAGGTGCTGAAAGGCGATTTTACAGGATTCATTACCCGGGAACTGGATGAGCGCCGCGAGTTCCGGTACCCGCCCTACCAGCGACTGATCCACATCACACTGCGGCACCGCGATGCCAGGACCGTACACGAGGCTGCGGCGTTTTTCGGCCAGCAACTCAAGGCAAAACTCGGCGCCCGCGTGCTCGGGCCTGTGCTCCCGCACATCCCGCGCGTAAGGGGGCTTTATGCAGAAGAGATCATGCTCAAACTGGAAAAATCGGCGCCGCTGCTGGCGAATACCAAAGCCCTGATCCGATACGTGACAGAGATTATGACCGGCAAGTCGGGCCTGGGCAGGGTATTGGTAGCCGTAGATGTGGATCCGGTGTGAGGGATCATCGAGACACAGAAGCGGATGACACCTCTGCGCTGCTCATTACTTCTTCCATAACTTATTCAGTTCGGCTACCTGTCGTTCGACATAATTTGCCGCATCGCGGCTTTTCAGGCAGTGTTCGTACAGCCGCATCGCCCGCTCGTAGTCTTCTCTTTTTGGTGCGCGCGTCTGTCGGATTTTATCGGCGTACAGGTCGGCAAAGGCAACAATTTGCCATAAGGATTCGGTTTTTAACAACATTTCCACGTTTTCAGGCCTCTGATCGAGCAATTCATCCAGGCCATATTTTTGAAGTTCAAACCCCGTGAGGCCGGCCAACCTGTATTCCGGCATGCCCGTCCTCCATATTTTAACAGTATTGTCCCAGGCACCTGAAGCGAGGCATTTACCGTCGGGAGAAAAGGCAATGCTCCATATCCATTTGGTCCGGCAAGGCAGGGTATACAAGAGTTTACCAGTTGCCACATCCCACATTTTGACCGTCTGATCCGTGGAGCTTGTCGCCATTTGCCGGCCATCCGGAGAAACGGCAACGCTTAGTACCCAGCCCGCATGGCCGGTAATCGTATTTATGATCTTTCCGGTAGTTAAATCCCAGATTCGGGCCGTGCTGTCTATGGAACCTGTCAGCAGCCGCTGGCCGTCGGGAAAAAAAGCGACGCTGTATATCCGGTCGGTATGCCCTTTGAGTGTCAACGTGGCCTCGCCGGTTGACATATCCCATATTTTGACGGTTTTGTCCCATGATCCGGTGGCTAAACTGCTGCCATCGGGAGAAAACGCGATTCCTCCAATGGCTTCCCGGTGGCCGTTGAGCAACAAGAATTCCTTGCCCGCCGACATATCCCGGATTTTGACAGAAAAATCACCGGCGTCACTTGCCAGAAATCGTCCGTCCGGTGAATAAGCGATTTTTCCGGCGTATTCATTCAGCGTTTCCAGTTTATTCACAGGTTTGTCTGAAGATACATCCCAAATTTTAATTGTCCGGTCAATGTAAGACGCTGTTGCAAGTCGTTTCCCATCCGGTGAGAAGGCAACACCAAATACGGCATCGAAGAAGTCCGAAATCTTTTTTATTGGCTTGCCTGTCGACACATCCCATACTACCGCACTATAATCTTGCGACCCTGTAGCAAGCCTCCGGCCATCCGGCGAGAAAGCCAGGCTCCAGATATAATTGTTATGTCCCTTCAGGACAGGGGCAGTTCTGTCATCGGGCAATTCCCAGACCTGGGCTGTGCAATCACTTCCGCTTGCCGCGAACCGCCGCCCGTCAGGCGAAAAGGCAATGGCATGGTGCCCGCCCCCTTCCAGCGGGCCGTCGGCCACGAGTGTCATCGCAAGTTTTCCCGTCGACAAATCCCAGATTTTCGCCGGATAGTCGTACGATCGCGTCGCGATAAACCGACCGTCCGGGGAACAAACGACGTTCCTGACACCCCGGAATTCTGCGCCGCCGCCCGCTTCGAACGATTCCATTATTGCACCGGAACTTACGTCCCATATCTTAAGAGTCCGGTCCTCCGAACCAGTTGCAATCCGTCGTCCATCCGGCAAGAAAGCAATGCTGTTGACCCCATATCTCAGGCTCGCGATGGTCTGAACCACCTTGCCTTTGAGTGAATCCCAAATTTTAATTGAAGAATCATTTGTAAAATACCCCGTAGCAAAATACTTGCCGTCAGGAGAAAACGCAACGCAGGAGGGCTCGTTCTTTTCGCTGTAGATGTCTAGCAAGACCTTTTGCGTGGCAATTTCCCACATCATAATGCTGGGCACACCGGTAAGGGTCAACAGCCGCTTGCCGTCGGGAGAAAATATGACGCTTCGAACGCCTTCCGTGTAATCTTCGAGCATGGTGTGAATTTTCCCTTTTGATAATTCCCAGATCAGGATTGTAGACAATGCAGAGAACCCCGCAGCCAGAAATTGGCCATCAGGAGAGAATGCAACACACGAGATATCGGCAGGCCCTTTCAAGGTGAACAGAAGAGCCCCGGAGGCAAGATCCCAGACCTTGACAGTGTTGTCCGCAGAACCGGCGGCCAGTCTCTTGCCATCCGGGGAAAAGGCGACACTGGTCACCTGTTTGGTGTGCCCGTGAAGATTGAAATACCAGGGAAGCCGGTGGGTACTGTCGGGATGATCGTTGTAGTACAGTGCATCGCCGATGGCACGGGTTACGTTGGGATTGTCGTCGTGTACGTATCGTTGGGCAAACTCGGCTATGCGAAGGGCGGTAGTGCGGTTGCCCTCGCGAAGCGCAACCTGGCTTTTGTAAGCAAGGTTATTGGCATAATTTTCCCGCGCTTTTTCTTCCGCAATTTTTCTTTGGTAAATGGCATTGTTTCTTTCAATCCTGGCTGAATCGCGCTGCTTACCCGCTTCTTCCGCGCTTTTCAGTGCATTGTTGCGTTCGAGCGCTATAGTATCCCGCTGTCTCATGATCTGTTCCGCCTGTCGAAGTGCCCTGTTTCTTTCCATGCGCGCGGAATCCCGTTGCCGGCCGGCTTCTTCCCGCTGCAGATTTACCTCTGTGAACACGTCCAGCACCATCTTCCTGACCTCTTTTTCTTTCTCCGGCCGACACTGCCGCGCGGAAAAAAGTTTGTTGATGGCCAGATCGTATTTACCTTTTTTTTGCGCGATCCTGGCCTCCTGGATTAAACTTTGAAAGTCCTCCAGGCTGCATTGGGCAACGGAGTAAAGGGGCAAAAGCCAAAACAGAAAAAGAAAATGTGTTTTCATATTGCGTGTCGAATATCCAGGTGGCAAAACGGAGTCAAAAAGCAATCATTGTTTTACCAGTTCGCAATCCGGAAGCAACTTCCGGATCCGCTGCTGTTCTGCTTCAGAAAACATGTCGAGGGAAAATGCCAGAGAATTCAATTTTTTGAGATGTCCGATTTCAGGGGGCAGACTGGTAATCCCGGTGTAGGAGATATCCAGTTTTTGCAGGTTTTTCATTTGAAGGATCACGGCCGGCAACCGGGTAAATTCATTGCCCCTCAGGTCCAGTTCGATCAGGTTTTCCAGCTGTGCAAGGGAATCGGGCAGTTCCTTCAAACGGTTTTTTCTCAGCCCCAAGTGGGTGAGGCTTTCCAATCTTCCAATTTCCGGAGGCAGCGCTGTCAGTCTATTCTCGCCGAGGTGCAATTCGGTTAACAGCGTCAGGTCGCCGATTGCCGCCGGAAGTGTTTCCAGCCGGTTCTTCCCCATGACCAGTTTGTCGAGGCGCTTCATCCGGCCGATCACGGATGGCAGTTCGGCCAATTGGTCGTCGTAGAGCCACAGTTCGGTCAGGCGCTCCAGGGCTGCGCAGCGGGAAAAATCGAGTTTCGACGAATCTATGTTGACGAGTAATTTATTTTCCATCGAGTTGCCGCCATCAAGATCGGTTGCGAGCATGATATCCTGGGGAAATGCTGAAACCAGCCGGTATATGGCATCGGCGTCCAATTGTTCGTTTCCGTAGAGATTCAGGTGCTTCAGGTTTTTCAGGCGGGCGATGCCGGAGGGCAGGCTGTCGAGGTTGTTGTTGCTGAGCACCAGTTTGGTCAGGTTTTCCAGCCGCGCCAAAGTAGCAGGCAGGCAGGTCAATTGATTTGACCCAAGGTCAAGTCTCGTCAAATTTTCCAGATTTCCGATTTCGACGGGCAGTACCTTCAGTTGATTCTTTTCCAGGTCGAGTATTGTCAGGTTTTTGAGTTGCCAGAGACCGGGCGGCAGGGTGGAAAGGCGGTTTTTGTACAAGTACAAGGCGTTCAGTTGCTGCAACCGGTCAATGCCGTCCGGAATCTCCGATATCTGGTTGTTGCTGACATTCAACTTTTGCAATTGCGCTAAACCATAAATTTCGGCCGGAAGTACGGAAAAGCGGTTGCCCCGTAAATCGAGGTCTTCCAGATACTTCAGTTTGGCAAATTCATCCGGAAGGTCAACCAGTTGATTCGCGCCGGCATCAAGGTCAATCAGGTTTTCCAGATTGCCGATCCCGGGTGGCAAACGGGTCAGGCGATTGTCTTTCAAAGCCAGGTTGGTCAAGTTGCCCAATTTGCCTATTTCAGCCGGCAGTTCCGTCAACTGGTTGGAATTAAGTACCAGTGTCATCAGGTTTTCCAGGTTGCCGATCTCGGGTGGCAGACTTCCAATCTCGTTCTTAGCGAGGCTCAGGTTGGTCAGGTTTTGAAGTTGCCCTATGCCCGGCGGAAGGTATTGCAGGTTATTGTTATTCAGCCACAAGTATTTTAGACGGGGCAGTTTCCACAATTCATCGGGCAATGATACCAGGCCATTTTCCGACACGTGCAGGTGTTCCAGGTTTTTCAAATCGCCGATCTCCTTCGGCAGGCCGGTAAACTGGTTGCGATCCAGGTTCAGGTGTACCAGGTTATTAAGGCGTCCGATTTTGGGCGAAAGGTTTTCGAGGCGGTTGTGCGTCAGCAGGAGGACTTTGAGCGGTTCATGGTCGAATACCCTGGCGGGGACCCCGCTAAACGGATCGAGCACTTTAAATGCCGTGACATCGACGTCCAGGTCTTTGGTTTTTTCGGCAAAACGGTAGCGATTCCCCTCAAAATCCAGCAGATAGTTGTGCAGCTCATACTGCTCATATTTCTGCACCCGGGCGAAGTCGGTATACCGGTCGAACGGCTCCGCCTTTTCCCAGCGGCCGAGGTGTCTGACCTCCTCTCCGTTTTTGTCAATAAAATAATAGACATAGGGGTAGGCATAGGTTTGTCCCTCCGCACCGTAAGTCAGGGCATATCTGTCCAGATAAAAATAAGAAGCGTTTACCAGCCTGTTTGCTTTTTCCAGGTTGCTCTGGGCTTTGCGCTTGGCTTTTTCAGCATCGACGAGGGCCAGCCGGGTAAGGGAGTCGCTTTCGATCGCCTTGTGCAGGGCGCTGTCGGCGCGAAGTTTTGCACGCCCGGTTTCTTCCAGGGCCTGCCGGGTTTTGCGCTGTTCGTTCTGCACCTGGAGCAATGCATCTTTTGCCTGACTTTCCGCTTTCCGCGCCAGCACCCGCTGTGCGTCCACTTCAGCAAAGACTTCCAGAATCCTGCTTTTGACCTCTCCATCTTTCTCCGGCCTGCACTCCCGTGCGGAGAAGAGTTTGTTGATCGCCTGGCTGTACAATCCGTCCTTTTGAGCCGATTTGGCCTCTTTGAGCAGGGTTTGGTAGTCTTCCAGGCTGCATTGGGCAGAAACAGCCAATGGCAGGGCGAGAATAAGAAATACAAGAGCCTGCTTCATTGTCGGGGATTTATCTGGTACTTAACATCGTCGATTTTCCGGAGCAGCGCCCGCTTTTTATCCAGCAGTTCAGGATCGTCCGGGAATCGCTCAAGAATACTGTCGGCCTTTTGATAAAACCGCAGGGCGAGTTTGAAATTATAGGAATTGGCAAATACGTCGCCGGAACTGACGAGGTTGTCGGAGTTCAACAATTCTTTTTGTCGCTCTTCCTCGATCTTGTCGTTCAGCGCTTTTTCGGCGATCTGCTGCTGTTTGATCGCGTCGACAGCGCTGGCTTCGGCTTTCTTTTGCGCGTCGAGCGCCCAGAGGGTCGTCCCGATGGAGGTCAGCAGCATCAGCGAAAGCACCAGCAGCGCCCCGTTGCGCAGACGGATGTTGCGCCGGTAGACCTTGATTTCCTCGTCATTCAGATCCTCGGGGTTCACACCTTTCAGCCGGGCTGAAAGGGCATTAATCTCGTGCCGGTACCGGGGAGTCTGGAGACCGGTGTCTGCAGCACTTTTTGCCCAACGCAAATCTACGTACAGGGGAATGGAGGTGAGATATGGTCGCAGCAGATGTGGCAAGGCGGTGGTTTGTTCCCAATCGATACCATCGGTGCCGTCCAGTACGATGTTATCGCCAATCAGGACAATAATGAGGTTTTGCGTGCGGTTGAGCATTTCCGGATTGCACCAGTATTCCAGTTCCTCGCCGCACCACTGCGAATCGGCAGATGCCTTCTCGGCTAGAAAAATCAGGAATTCCGAATTGTCGAGGCCGTTGCGGATCAGTTTTGGCAGATTGAGGTCGGGCTTCATGTGCTTTTCGTCGCGAAAGATTTTCATGGGTTGCGCCAGGGTAGGCTTGGCGTAGCGTTTCAAAGCAGTTTCGAGCGCCACGGCATGCCGTCGGCCGTTTTCGGAATGGCGGTAGGAGATAAAGGCTTTATACATCCTGGTTAATGGAAGGATTTTCGGCGAAATATATTTCCATTACGCGGAATTGCATACCACCAAGGCCAAATCTCTTTCGAACGGGAAAATCCGATGCGGGCGACAAGTTCATGTACAGCGACGCCGATTCCTTATCCATGTAGCGGCACAATAAAAAAGCGCCTTTCAGGCAGGTCCCTTTCATAGAACCAGCCGTAAAAGGCGCTGTTTACACCGCAATTAATTTTTGCTCAATCCTTACCTGCAACAACGAGTTTACCCGCCGCCAGTGCGCCACCCGCCGTATCAAGCCTGAACAGATACACCCCGGGCACAAGCCCCGTCGCGTCGAATTCGAAGGTATTGGCGCTAAACGGCTGCGTCCGCACCTGTCGGCCTTGCAGGTTGTACAGGTACATCATGCCCTGCTCCGTCGAACGCGATTGTATGGAAAAGACCGCTTTTGTAGCCGTCGGATTGGGAAATACGGCCAGTTCGATACCGGGCCGGAGGGCAGATCCGGAAACACTCAGGTATTGCTCTCCGACCGTGTGCAGCGTGCTGTTGGTGATGACCGGTTCATTGAAATCGAAGTATATGGCAGCGTCGTTTTCAATCGTTGTCAGGTTGGGCAAGTCTTTGCGGGGCTTGATGGCGAATTTGACAGAGCCGTGCGAGGCCGGTTCGTTGA
>ERZ724521.317-NODE-317-length-21681-cov-4.803662_pt1 | contig 21681 bp, 15 predicted proteins | sample MGYA00376054_ERZ724521 | MGnify/ENA primary metagenome ERZ724521 (study PRJEB28724, sample SAMN07190883) | activated sludge metagenome | isolation source: activated sludge of sewage treatment plant in Hong Hong | place: Hong Kong | collected 2016-03-17 ... | reverse complement strand
GTCCACCGTCTACCGTCCACCGTCCACCGTCTACCGTCCCATGTCTGATACGCAAAAATTCAACTTCTCGCTTTTTCGCCGGGTTATGGCGATGGTCAGGCCATACAAGCGCGTCTTTATTTTCACCGCCGCCCTGACAGTCGTACTCGCGCCGCTGGCCATCCTCCGTCCCAAGTTGCTCCAGATCATGGTTGACAACTATATTTTCAAGGGCGACGTACACGGCATGACCGTACTGGCTTCCATTATTTTGGGCGCTTTGATTTTGGAGGTTACCCTGCGCTACTTTTTCCTCTACTACTCCGACTGGCTGGGGCAGGCGACCATACGCGACCTGCGCGTGCGGGTCTTCAATCATGTTACCGGACTCCACCTTAATTATTTTGATAAAACGCCCATCGGACAAAGTACTACCCGGACCATCAACGATATCGAGGCGATTAACACCGTTTTTTCGGAAGGCAGCATTACCATTCTGGCCGACCTGATGACGCTGACCGCCGTGCTTGTCATCATGTTTGTCACTTCGTGGAAACTGACTATGGTGGTGCTGGTCGTTTTTCCCCTGCTTATCTGGGGGAGTTACAAATTCAAGGAAAGTGTACGCAAGAGTTACGAAAAGGTGCGCAACCATATCGCTGCAATGAATACTTTCCTGCAGGAGCGCATCACGGGCATGCGAATCGTGCAGATTTTTAACGCAGAAGCACGCGAGGCGGAAAAATTCCGCCAGATCAATCGCGACTATACCGGCGCCAACCTGAGGGCCATCAATGCCTACGCCGTTTTTTTTCCGGTCGTCGATATTATTTCCGCCCTGTCGCTGGGCCTGATGGTCTGGTATGGCGCTCGCGGCGTGCTGTCGGGCGAGGTGACGGTGGGTACGCTGGTGGCGTTTCCTTTGTATATTTCCATGCTGTACCGGCCAATCCGGATGCTGGCCGACAAGTTCAACACCCTTCAAATGGGCCTGATCGCCGCCGAACGGGTATTCAAACTGCTGGAACACACCGAAAAGGTGCAAAATACCGGCACCCTGGCCCCCGAACGGCTGAAAGGCAAGGTGGAGTTCGACAACGTGTATTTCTCCTACCACGGTGAAACGGACGAGGTGCCGGTGCTGCGCGGCGTCTCTTTCGATATTAAGCCCGGCGAGACGCTGGCCATTGTGGGCAGTACGGGAAGCGGCAAAACGACCATCATCAGCCTGCTCAGCCGTTTTTATGAAATACAGCGGGGACAGATCCGCATCGACGATATCGATCAGCGCGATTACGACGTGTTTGCCTTGCGTCGGCGCATTGCGGTGGTATTGCAGGACGTTTTTCTGTTCTCCGGAACCGTTTTGGAAAACATCACCCTGCGCGATTCGGCATTGACGGAAGCACAGGTGATCGAAGCGGCAAAAATGATCGGCGCGCACCGTTTTATCGAAAAACTGCCCGGCGGCTACCACTACCAGGTGCGCGAACGCGGCGCCACGCTCTCCATGGGGCAACGGCAGTTGATCTCTTTCGTCCGGGCGCTTGTATTCAACCCCGATATCCTGATCCTCGACGAGGCCACCTCCTCCATCGACCCTGAATCGGAATCGGTCATACAGCATGCTATCGAAACGCTTATCGCGCGGCGCACGAGCATCATTATCGCCCACCGCCTGTCGACCATTCGCCATGCCACCAATGTGATGGTGCTGGAAAAAGGGAAAGTCATGGAAATCGGCTCTCCCGAAGAACTGCTGGCTATCGAAGACGGTAAGTATCGCGAGTTGTATGAAAAACAGTTCTTGCAAGTGGGCGAATCTTCCTCTTTCTGAACATGGGGGTGCTCGATAAACTCGCTTCCGCACTTGGTCGTCGCGACGAGGCGCCCAACGAGGAACTCGCCCGCGCCATCGCGGCATCTGCCGATCCGGGCGCTGTTGCGGAGCTGGTATCAGGGCTTTCCAACAAGGACAAAGCGATACAAAGCGATTGTATCAAGGTGCTGTACGAGATCGGTGAAAAAAACGCCGCTGTACTGACCGAACGGCTCGACGATCTGGAAAAAGCGTCGAAACGAAAACGGGTGGAGCAGGTGATCGGGAAAGCGCGATAACGTGTAGCCTGTCCTCTAAATGACCGACATGGGGCGACAGGTCGCCAGAAGTCCCATAACTGCATTTTTTACCACGCTAAAGGTCGGTTTTGTGCCTTTTCGTGCCTTTATTTGAAAAATTCTTCCTATTTTGTTGCGAGGGGAGGTTTTGCTTTTGGCATGGAAACAATTGCGGGCGCTCCCCGAATGTACCAAACCCATCCCCTATGATAATCCGTTCCGTTTCAAAATCGGCTGCCTGGCTTTGGGAAAAAGCCTGTCGCCTGTCGTCGTATCTGAAGAAAGATGTTTTTCTGCTATCTGCTGCCCTCAAAAGACTTGTCATCAGGCTTGGCAGACGGGGCCGTGCCCGACTCGACCACTACATCAGTATCGAACAGCGGGAATGGCTGCGCCGAATAATCTTTCAGAATAAAACCCCCGAAGGCCGTCGCTTCGACCTGGTGCTTACCTGGCTGATTGTGGCCAGTTCGGTGACGGTAATGCTGGAATCGGTTTCCGCATTTCACCGCGCAAACTGGTGGACGTTTTTTGTGCTGGAATGGATATTTACGTTGCTGTTTACTGTGGAATACGTCCTCAGGCTGTACAGCGCCAGAAAACCGCTGACATACGCCCGCTCCTTTTTTGGACTGGTCGACCTGCTGGCCATTCTGCCTACCTACCTGAGTTTTTTCTTCCTGGGCGCACAGCACCTGCTCATGATCCGCGTCCTCCGCCTGTTGCGGATATTCCGGATATTCAAGATGGGGCATTTTGTAAACGAAGGCGCCGTTGTGGTCAGCGCACTTCGGGCCAGCCGAACCAAGATTTATGTTTTTGTTTCCTTTGTGGTGCTCATGTCCATGCTGATCGGTACGATGATGTACATGGTGGAAGGCAGTTCAAACAGTGCATTTTCGAGTATTCCGGCTGGTATTTACTGGGCAATTGCTACCTTGACGACTGTTGGCTATGGCGATATTACGCCAATAACGGTGCCGGGCAAGTTTCTGGCAACACTGGTGATGATACTGGGCTACGGCGTGATCGCGGTGCCGACAGGTATCGTGACGGCAGAAATCAGCGGGCGGGTTATGCGGCTGAAAGAAGTAGAGTTTTCGGAATGTGGACATTGCGGGCAACAGGAACACCACACCGGCGCCGTTTTTTGCCACCAATGCGGTACAAAACTGTGATACCGCAAAATAAAATTACCTGATATGCAAACCTTTCAGGACGTCAAAAAATTTGGAACGGCGCCCGTATTCTTTACTGCTATTTCCACCATTCTGGGGGCGATCATGTTCCTGCGATTCGGTTTTTCCGTAGGAAACGTCGGACTGCTGGGCACGCTTGCCATTGTGCTTATCGGCCATGTGGTCACTATTCCCACGGCTATGGCCATTGCAGAGATCGCCACCAACCAGAAAGTGGAAGGCGGTGGAGAGTACTACATCATTTCGCGCTCCTTCGGAGTGGTCATCGGCTCTACCATCGGCATCGCGCTGTACCTGTCGCAGGCCATCAGCGTGGCGTTCTATATCATTGCTTTTACGGAAGCCTTCAGTTCGCTGTTTGCCTGGCTGATTCAAACTTTCTACCTGCCCGGCTGGCTCGTTTGGCTGCTCAATCAGAAACAAACCATCGGCATACCCGCTCTGCTCGGACTGACGTATATCATGCTTATCAAAGGCGCCGATATCGGGGTAAAGACGCTGTATTTTGTCGTGGCCACCCTCGGCATTTCACTGGTGGCCTTCTTCGCCGGTACAACGGAATACGCCCAAACCCACGGCATCAACCTGCTGGCCACGGTGGCCGATGTGCCGGAGGCTGTCAATCAAATGGTAGTGGTACAGGATACGGTTGCCGGTCAGATTCAGGACAGCCTCGCACAGTTGCATTCCGGGCCGTCTATCGGGCCTGCTCCGGCACACGAACCACCTGCGCCTGCTACGCCTTTGGGCTTTTTTACGGTATTCGCCATCATCTTTCCTGCCTTCACGGGTATGACGGCGGGTGTGGGGCTTTCGGGCGACCTGAAAGATCCCGGCCGGTCGCTGCCCCTGGGCACCATGGCCGCCACCTTGACAGGCATGGTCATTTATGTATTTATTGCCTGGAAACTGGCGGTGTCGGCCAGCCCGCAGGACCTTGCAGATACGTCCAAACTGGTCATGGCCGATATTGCCTGGCAGGGTTGGTGGCTGATCCCGCTTGGGCTTGCGGCGGCGACTATTTCTTCGGCGCTCGGCTCCATCCTGGTGGCGCCGCGTACCCTTCAGGCCATTGCCCGCGACCAGATATTTCCGGCCCCGGCTCTGAACAAGTGGCTTTCGGAAGGGAAAGGGAAGTCGGATGAACCCTATAACGCTACGGTATTGACCGTTTTGCTGGCCGGCGCCTTTATCCTCGCCGGCGCCCTCGACAGTGTGGCGCAGGTCATCTCCATGTTCTTTATGGTGACCTATGGCTCCCTGTGCCTGATCTCTTTTCTCAACCATTTTTCTGCCGACCCAGCCTACCGCCCCCGCTTCAAATCGCGGTGGTTTATTTCGCTGTTTGGTGCCGTAGCGTGTTTCGGACTGATGTTTTTCATGAACGGGGGATATGCGACGATGGCGATTCTGAGCATGGTGGGGCTTTATTTTGGTATTGCCACCTTCAACAAAGACAAAAAAAGTATTGCCCTGATCTTTCAGGGGGTGATTTTTCAGTTGAGCCGCCAGTTGCAGGTGTTTCTGCAAAAAGCGGAGAAGGAACAGGCCAAGAGCTGGCGCCCCTCTGCCGTTGCTTTTTCAGCGCGCTCCTTCGAACGGCTCGGATCCTTCCATTTGCTGCGCTGGATTGCGCAGAAATATGGGTTCGGCACCTATATCCACCATATCAATGGGTATCTCTCCCGGCAGACGGGCCAGGAGGCAAATAAATGCAAGGCCCGGCTCATCAAGATGGCGGAAGCAACGCACAGCAATATCTATGTGGATACGATGGTGACACCCTCCTTCACCGCCGGAATTGCGCAGCTGATCCAGTTGCCGGGGATTGCCGGTACGGAAAACAACCTGCTCATTTTCGAATACGCCAAAAACAACCCTGAAGAACTGGCCGAGATCGTGGAAAATTTCAACCTGATCCAGTGCCTCGATTTTGATGTGCTCATCCTGGGCGGCTCCGAAAAGGGCTTCGGTCTGAAAAAGCAGATCCACATCTGGGTTACGGCCGCCGATTACGACAATGCGAACCTGATGATCCTGCTGGCCTATATCATCATGGGGCACAAAGACTGGCGCGATGCGGAGATCAAAATATTCGCCATTTATCCCGAAGACAGCATCGAGGAGGAACGCAACCGCCTGTTCATGCTTATTTCGGCCGGACAACTGCCCATCTCGCCGAACAACATCGAACTCATTCCCCGAAAAGCAGACACCCGTACCAAGTCGGTCATTTCCCGAAAATCAAAAGATGCCGACCTGACCATCATCGGGTTCCACGCCGAGGCGCTGGCCCACAAAGGGAAAGCGGTTTTTGAGCACCTGGATGAGATCGGGAACATACTGTTTGTAAATGCCGGGCAGCAGAAGAATATCAAGTAGCCGGGGGATGCCGATTCCTGCTATTCTTCCCGCAAAAATGCCGGTACCCGCACTGCACGCTGTGCCGGCAGCAAGGCAGCCAGCAGGCCGATTCCGATCACGGTAGCGATGACGGGCACAAAATCGACGATACGCATGGCGATGGGATAACTCTCCACCAGGAAGCCCTGCGGGATGGTAATCAGTCCCCATGTCTTTTGCACCGCATACAGCAGAACAGCCAGCGTCAGGCCGATGCCCATGCCCAGCAAGGTGAGCAGCAGGCCCTCGAACAGGAAAATGCGGTGCACGACGCGGTCGGTGGCGCCCATGCTTTTCAGGATGGAAATATCTTTTTGTTTGTCGAGCACGATCATCCACAGGGCGCCGATGGTGTTGAAGGCCATGAGCACCAGGATCAGGCTGGTGATGGCGAAACCCATCCACTTTTCGAGCCGCATGATCTTGAAAAACGCCTCGTTCTGTTCGTATTCGTCTTTAATGGTATAGCCCTCTCCGAGTACTGCCCCGATCTGTTTTTTTACGGCGGAAACGCTTTCTCCCGGTTTGCACCGTATCTCCAGGGCGGAAACCATGCCCGGTGGTGCGTCGAGGATGTCGCGCATGAACGCCAGATTGGTCAGGATATACTGGTTGTCGAAGTCCTGCTGGATGGAAAAGGCGCCGGTCGGATAGACGTAGCGTGTTTTGAAGGGTTTGTCCATCACGCCTTTTTGCTCTTCGGTAGGCATGTAAATGGTCATGGCCTCCACGGCATTCTCGGTATTGACGCTGAGTTTATTGCGCATGCCGGCGCCAAGCACGGCGCCGTTCCGGTCGCCGGCGCGGAGTTTATACGAGCCCTCCCGTATAGTGGAGTCGATATTGTTTACCCGGGCAAACAAATCATCTACACCCTTTAGCACGCCGAAATCCTGTGAGCCCTGGTATTCAAAAAAAGCGATCTCCTCGAGCGTTTCGCTTACCAGCAGCACCCCCGGCAGGTTGCGCAGGCGCACCAGTGCCATGCTGTCGGGGGTGAACGTCTTGCCTTTGGCGGGCGTCACCTTGATCTGCGGGTTGAAATGCCCGAACAGCCCCGAGAGCAGGTCCTCGAAACCGTTGAAAACCGACAATACCAATAGCAAGGCCGCGGTACCGATAGCGATCCCGAATACGGAGATGCCCGTGATGATATTGATCGCGTTGGTACTGCGTTTGGCAAAGAGATAGCGTCGGGCGACGAGGAGCGGAAAATTCAACCTGTGAGTGATTTAAATGAGTTCAGAGGGGTTTGGAGGGGTTTGGAGGGGTTTGGAGGCGTGCATACTATGCCCTCCGAACCCCTCCGACCCCTCCAAACCCGTATTTCAAAGAATCGTTTCTTTTGTCGCGTCCAGCATGACCCTGGTTTCGGCCAGTGTGGGGGCCTGGGCGTACACACGCAGCACGGGTTCGGTGCCGGAGGCCCGTATCATGACCCACTTTTCATCGCCGAACATAAATTTCCAGCCATCGAGGTCTTCCACAGCCTGAATCTTGTAGGCGCCGAAGGCTTTGTAGGTGCGGTTGTTGCAGTTGGCAATAACGGTCTGTTTCTGTGCTTCGGTGATGTGCAGGTCGTCGCGGTCGGAGGCGAAGGCGCCGACTTCCTTGTACACTTCCTGCACCAGGCCCTTCACTGTTTTGCCGGTTTTGGCCATGAATTCGAGCACAAGCAGACCCATCCAGATGCCGTCGCGTTCGGGAATGTGACCCTTTACAGCCAGGCCGCCCGATTCTTCACCGCCGACGAGCACGTCTTCCTTTGTCATGATCTCGGCAATGTACTTGAAACCGACCTTGGTGATTTCATAGGGCAGGCCGAATTTTTCAGCCATTTTTTTCATCTTGTCGGTCACGGAGAAGGTGAAGACAACCTTGCCGCGCATGTTTTTGTACTTATACAGGTACAACAGGAGGATGAGCAACAGGTGGTGGCTGTCGACAAAGTTGCCGTCTTCGTCGTACATGCCGATGCGGTCGGCGTCGCCGTCGTTGGCCAGGCCCACAGTGACTTTCGGGTTCTTTTTGATGACCTCGCTCAGGGCGAGCAGGTTGCGGTGGATGGGTTCGGGCGCCTGACCGTGCATACCGGGATTGTCATCGCAGCGCAGGAATATCGAGCGTGGCAGCAGCTTGCGTACGGCGCGCTGTCCGGCGCCGTACATGGCGTCGTAGGCAAGTTTGCCGGCGTTCTGCTTGATTGCGGAGAGATCGAAGTGTTTTTTGGCGTGGCGGAGGTACATGGTTTCGAGGTCGACATCCACGAACAGTTTCTTCTGGACCAGATCACCAAGGCTGGGCAATGTTTCGAGGGTGCAGACATCCGGTATCAGCGCTTCCACGGCTGCGATATCCGAAGGAATCATCGGACCGCCGTAGGATGCCTTGAGTTTGTACCCGTTGTATGTGGGCGGGTTGTGGCTGGCTGTAATGACGACACCGAGGTCGGCTTTCAGTTTTACCACACCCAGGCTTACCATGGGTGTACTGACGAAGCCTTTGGCCACGTGGCACTTGATCCCGTACGCGCCCAACACACGCGCAGTGATCGAGGTGAACAGCAACCCTCCGAAGCGGCAGTCATGGCCAATAACGGCTTTTTTCATTTTATGCTGTTTCATGAACCGGGCCGTCGCTTCCGCCACGCGCTTGACATTGTCAACGGTGTAATCGTCGGCGATGATAGCGCGCCAACCATCAGTGCCAAATTTGATAGGAGTTGCCATTTGTAATGATGAGTGATGAATGATAAATGATGAAATACAATTGTTTTGCGGCAAATATATCTGAAATCGAAAGTAGTTTTGCCACACTCAGGCCCTAATTACTTTTTATTCATCATTCATCATTCATCATTGACAGACACCTATCGTCATAAGGGATTGCGCAAGCGCATGGTAGATGCCCTGCGCCGCAGGGGTATCACGGACGAGGCCGTACTGACCGCCATGGACGCCGTGCCGCGTCATTTTTTTCTGGACAAGGCTTTTGAGGAGCACGCTTATGAGGATAAACCCTTTCCCATAGGCAATCAGCAGACGATATCGCAACCCTTCACGGTAGCCTATCAGACCAGTTTGCTCGAGGTTCAGCCGCGCGACAAGATATTGGAGATCGGTACGGGTTCGGGGTACCAGGCGGCCATTCTGGCGGTATTGAAAGCGCGGGTGTACACCGTGGAGCGACAGGAAGCACTTTACCTGCAGGCAAAGGATTTGCTGGCAGAGATGGGCTATTCGGGTGTCCGGTGTCTGTTCCGCGACGGATCCAAGGGGTTGCCGGAGTATGCGCCGTATGATAAAATCATCGTCACGGCAGGCGCGCCGGTTGTGCCTGAACCTTTGAAGGAGCAACTGGCTATCGGCGGTATTCTCGTTATTCCGGTAGGGGAGGAGGTGCAGTATATGTACAAGATCACCCGGGTGTCGGAGACGGAATACAAAGAGGAAATGCTGGATGCCTTTCGTTTTGTGCCCTTTCTGGAGGGCGTACGCCGGAAGTAGCAGGTATACAAAAAAGCCTCTCCGGCAGTTGCGCCGGGAGGCTCCGAAAACAATAAACAGCAGGATAGAATTCTTTAAACGTTGCTGATCTTCCGGACCACCTTGTACAGGCGTGTCGTTTCGTTTACTTCTTCCTCGAAGGGATCGTTGTCAAAGTAATTGGCGGAGATCATCTTCAGCCGGGTGATGCGGCCTCGGTTGTTGTATATTTTTTGCACGTACTTTACCCAGACGCTGCCGTTGCTGCGCACTGCGTAAATCTCGTTGTCGCGAATATCGTTGAGGTTCTCCACGGATTTGCAAACAACCAGGTCGCCATGGCGGATGACAGGGTCCATGGAGGCGCCTTCGATCTGGAAGGCAACGAGGCCGGTGCCGCTTACCCCCGGAATAGAGAAGTACGTGTTGTCTTCCTGGTTCTCGGCGCCGAGCGTACTGCCCGCAAAGGCGCGGATCGTGGTGAACAGGATATTGCCACCGCCGGAAAAGCCGGCTTTGTCGTTGACAAATGCATCGCCCGGCGCTTCAAAGCCGAATGGATTGCCGATGCCGTGGAGCAGCCAGGCTTCGTTTATATCATAGGCGCGGCAGAAGGACTGCGCCTGTCCGTAGTCAATGACGCGTTTGCTGTCCGGATTGAGAAATGCCCGGACGATGTGCCCATACGCTTTATTGCCCAATACCTTATCGGCAACATCGCCGACGCCTTTGCCGCTGCGGTCGTTCTTTACAATGGCGCCGCGCTCTTCCAGTAACTTGAAGGCGTGGATAAATCGGCTGTTAAGTTCAATACGGTCTTCCTTAATCATAACGCGTGTTTTTTACTAAGTGGAATGTGATGGTTCCGCGTCTTTTGTTTATTTGACGTTGCAAACTTAAAACAAAGAGTTTTTAAAAACAAAAAATGTCAAAGATTTTTTTTCCGAAAAAATAAATTTTTCCCCAAAACGGCGTTTTCAATCCTGACAATCAGGTTTTTGCAATAAACATTTGCGGAACGATCATATAAAACAAAGCAACAACCGGCCTCCGGGTTTTCAACTATGGCAAAGATGTTGTTTGATAAAGTTTTGTACTTTTGTAGGGGTTTAGGGTTTAACATTTAAACCCCGAAACCTTTAAACCATAGACAATAGATGGGTACAGTCGTTTCTCTTCTCAATCACAAAGGCGGTGTGGGCAAAACCACGAGCGCAATCAATATAGGCGCGGGTCTGGTAGAACTTGGCAAACGGGTGCTGCTGATCGACCTCGATCCGCAGGCCAACCTGACGATATCGCTGGGTATTCCCCGGCAGCGGTCGACTATTTACGAGGCGCTTCGGGGCGAAAGTGAACTCACGCCTTACACACACCGGCAAAACCTCGATATCGTGACGTCGTCGCTCGACCTGTCGGGCGCCGAAATGGAACTGATCAACGAGGCCGGACGGGAATTTATCCTGCGCGAACTGATCGGGCAGGTGGCCGACGACTACGACTATATCCTGATCGACTGCCCGCCCTCCCTGGGTTTGCTGACCCTCAACGCGCTTACCAGCAGCCGCTATGTGTTGATCCCGCTGCAAACGGAATTTCTTGCCGTTCAGGGACTTGCAAAAATCAAACAGGTGATCGACAAGGTCAAGTTCCGCCTCAACAAACAAGTGGAAATGGCCGGTGTGATCGCTACCATGTACGACAGCCGCCGGGTGCTCAACCGCGATGTGGTGGATACCATTCACAAGTATTTTGGCGATATGGTGTTCAAAACCTATATCCGCGACAACGTGGCACTGGCGGAGGCGCCGGCACAACGCAAAGATATTTTTGAATACAGCCCCAAATCCTCGGGTGCGCAGGATTACCTCGACCTGAGCCGCGAGTTCCTGGCGCGGGTGGAAAACGGCGCTACGCCTTCTGTCGCTACCCAACGTGAACAAGAAGCCTGAAAAGAGTGACCCTATGAGCAAGAAAAGATTCTCCGAAGGTCTTGACGACCTGTTCAGCGATACCCACTCGGGGCACGGCGCCCTGTTTGGCGGCGGCGATACTGTTGCAGCCCGTCCGCCGGAACGCAAGTCGGCGCACAAGAATTTCATGTCCGACCTCGATGCGTTGCTCCACGAGGCCCTGGAAGAAAGCCTGGAAAAATACGAAGCCAATCAGCCCGATAGCGCTGCACCCAGCGGCAAATCCAAAACAGCCACAGGGGCTTCGGTATCGCGCAATCAGGTTAGCGGCCTCGATGCCCTGATCCGCCAGACCATCGACGTTCAGGAAATCACGACGGACGAAAATTCGGGGAAAAAGCGCCTTACCGTGGCCGTCGACAAAAGCAAACTCGACAAATTCAAGACCATCGCCCGCCTGGAAAATGCCTATATGAAGGACCTGCTGGTCAGCCTGATCGACGGCTACATCGAAGAATATACGAATCAAAAAGGCATTGATTTGTAATGATGAATGATGAATGATGAATGATGAATGATGAATGATGAATGATGAATAATATATTTCATAGATAGACCTGTCACGCCTCCAACGGCAAATTCATCATTCATCATTCATCATTACCCTACGTTATGCCGAGCGCTTACCACGACCTCCGCCTTTTTTACAACCAGCACATACATCCGGAATTGCTGCACCTGGAGCAGCGGCGCCGGCGACTGATACGCCTGATCGCGTTATCGGTGTTGTTGCTGGCCGGCGTAGTGGCCCTTCAGGTGTATATCGGTATTTTTGTACTGACGCTCCTGCTGCTGATCTTTATGGCGCTCTGGATGTCGTACCTGGCTTTTCAGGTGCGGCTGTTCTTTCAGGAGTTCAAGCCGCGCATCGTCGGGCTGCTGCTCGATTTTATCGACAACGATGTCAACTTTACCTTCGAGGGTTACGATGCCAAGGGCTTCATTTCCAAACAGAAATTTCTCGAGAGCCGGATTTTTACCACTGCCGACGACTATGCCGGCGAAGACCTTATCCGAGGCCAGGTGCGCGAAACGCCCTTCGAAGTATGCGAGTTGCGGGTAAGTGAATTTTCCAGCGCCCGGAACAAACTCAACTATGTGTTTCGCGGTATTTTCCTGATCGGCGACTACAAACGCTGGGACCTGCACGGCGGTGTGCTGGTGCTGCCCGATGCCTACCGAAAATACATGAGTCGAAGCGAACGCGCCTTCCACCTGCAGGGCGGACGCCGGGTAAAAGATAACCTGTTGCCCGAATTCGAAGCCTTTTTCGATACCTATGCCACCGCCGACATCCGGGTAAAGGATGTGATTTCGAAGGATATGCAGCACATCATCCTCAAGTTCAGGCAGCAGTTTCAGCAAGTGAACCGCAACAAGGAAATCTACTTTTCCATCATCGGCGAAAAGATCTACCTCGCACTCACGCAAGACAAGGACCTGCTCGAACCGTCGCTGTTCTCCAGCAACACCAGTTTCGAATCTGTCGTCGAGTTTTACAACGACCTGCGTCTGCTACTGGAAGTTGTGCTGGATGTGGATGCCATGAATTGAGGGTTTAATAGTTACGGGTTTCGGGTTACGCGTTACGGGTTATGCATTGCCGGGTTAGGTAGCAGGTTCAGGCTGCGGCCAATTGGTCATTGCGGGAAAATTTTAAAAATACAGGTTATCCGCGCAGCAAATTCGCAAGTACCTGCACCATATAGAAAACATCAACCTGAATGGATGCACCGTTGAATTCACTACTTGCGGCTTGTCGGAGGGGCAATGCAGGGGCGCAACACCGCCTGTTCGAACAATACCAATCCATGCTGTTTGCCGTTTGCCTCCGATATGCCCGGGATCGTCCGGAGGCACAAGACATGCTCCAGGAGTCCTTTCTCGTCATTTTTCGGGATATCGCCCAGTACAGGGGCGACGGTGCCCTGGATGCCTGGCTGCGCCGCGTCACGGTGCGGGTTGTGTTGCAAATGTTGCGCCGCAAAAATCCCCTCCGCAGCGCTGAAAACTACGACGACCTGCCCCCCGAAGCATTCGACTTTATCCCGGATACCGAACTAAACAGTGAAGCCATCCTGCACCTGGTGCAGCAACTGCCACCCGGCTACCGGGCGGTATTCAACCTGCACTGCATGGAATCCTGGTCGTATGCCGAAATCGCCGCCGAACTGGGCATCAGCGAAAGCGGCGTGCGTTCGCAATACGCCCGGGCGTGCCGCCAGTTGCGTTCCGTAGTGGAAAATGTACTGGCCGCCACGGTACCGCCGGCTTCAGCCGGCGCCTGACAACAACAACCGGACTATTGATCTTCAGCCGGCGCCTAACAACAAAAGCCGGCGCCTAACCAAAAACGAACCCTCAAAAACCATCCTAAACACTTACTGTCATGAAAGATAAACCAACACGCGATACAGCATTTGAACAATTCGTCCGGAGGTCGCTGGAAGAAACCAGCGACACGCCCGACCACAACACCTGGGCAAACATTGCCGCCCGGCAGCAAGGCGCGAATTTGCGGCTTCGTTTCCGGTACTACGGCGCCCGGGCAGCAGCTGTGCTTGGGTTCCTGTTGTGCATAACGGCAGGCTGGTACTATACTGCTGCGGATAAAACGGCTCCCCTTGCAAGCACGGGCAACAACCAGGCTTCGGAATTGCCGGTCGGTCGCGACCAGGCGGAAGCGGCAACGCTTCATACGGATCATCCCCCGGAAACCGGCCCTGCCCGGCAAACAAACCGGGGGCCGGCAACCGCAACGTCAACCCGCCCGGTCCGGGTCAATACGGCGCCGTCGGTTCGCATCCGGTTTGCTGCTGAAGAGGGGCTGCGCTATGAAAATCCTGCTACCGGTACGGCAGTGTTCATACCGGCGAATGCGCTGGTGCACCCCGACGGCAGCCCTGTTACAGGAGAGGTAGAGTTCCAACTCCAGGAATATCGCAGTATGGCCGACTTTGCAGCATCCGGCATTCCCATGCATTATAGCGACGAGCGCGGCACTTTTTTCTTCAATTCCGGCGGCATGTTCGACATGCAGGTCAACCAGCGCGGGGAGCAATTGCGCATGGCGGAAGGCGAAGGATTCGACGTGCGCTTTACGTCGACCCACCCCCTGACCCGACCCAGTCTTTATTTTTACGACGAATCCGCAGGAGCATGGCAATACCAGCCCGACCCTGCTTTCGGTTTCGATGAATCACAACCCGGACAGCCCGTCGCCGTATCGGAGGCTACGGCCATACGCAACAACAAGGGCCTGGCACAAAACAACTGCATGCCCCTGATCTCCAATGTTACGTCGAATGAAAGCGCTGCGGCCTGGATGAAGGAAGCCGTTCAAACCGGCTACGACCTGGCTTACGGGAAAACGAGCGTTCCGCAATGGTTCCGGAAACGAAGCGGCGACTGGGATGCTTTTCAATTGCAAAACGGTCTGGAGCGCGGACTGGTGCGGCTCGCCCGGCACCGCGATGTGCAGGATATGTTTTTTCCTGAAGACCTGAACAATGTGTTTACGGAACTGAAGGCTTTCAAGGACTGCTATTTTATCGTCAACGGCGACTCGCTCACCAGGGGCACGATCACCGAGGCCGACCTGGAAGCCTATTGGGAACGCGTCACCGTGGTGCAGGTAACAGGAGCCATTTGCAATGTCTCATTCCTGGGTAGGCAGGGGCTGTTGCAGTTTTATGCCACCCTGATCGGCAGTACGGAAAATACCGCTTTCGACCCCGACAAGGTAATGGGGGAATACAACCGACTGCGGACCAGGCGCCAGGCGGACTTTGAGAACACCCTTCAAACCTGGAAACATTTCATGCTGATGACACCCGCTTTTCAAACGCCGGAGGAGTGGTGTATGAAAACCCCCAACGAGTGGTTCTCCTATTTCGAGACCAACCTGCCGATGATGCGCAGCCGTTTTGCCGAACTGGTGAAAAAAGGTCAGGCCAGTGATGATAAAGTGGCCCTGAACGCCTGGAAAGCCTGGCGCGAAAAATTGCGCAACATGCAATTCGATCAGTTTGAAACCAACAACTCGGGCAAACGCCGCAACGGCCTGCAATACGCCCTGCGCGTGACGAACTTTGGCCTGTACAACTGCGACCAGATATTCCGCATGGGCAAGGAACCGGCCTATATCCTTGCCGTATTCAAAACGCGGGACGGGAAAAGGGTCGTCTCCAACACAGTCAGTGTGATGGAACGCAGCACCAAACTGTTTTTCACCCTGCCTGATGCCGACGACATGATCTACATACCCGGCCGGCATCTGGATATTATTGTAAGAGATATTGAAGGGCGCTTTTACCACCTGTCCGGCGACGACTATTCCCGCATCGAAATCCAGGACCCGCGGTCGTATACGTTCACCCTCGAAGATGTGACTGAAAAAGCCAGAACACCACGCGACTGGGCGAATCTGCTGGATATTTAAACGCAGCGATCAGGTCGCGGACCGATAAAGCAGCCAGTGTGCTACATCACTACCATGAACATCCCGATGAGGGTAAGGCTGTTGGCCAAATAGGCCAGGACTTTGGCTTTGCTGGTCATCCCGACGCTGCTCAGCAGAAAGGCTGGTACACCCCGCAACAAACGGCGCGGGGAAAGCGCCGATTGCTGCCATTGGGTGTCGAATGACTGTTTTCATTTGGTCCCAGGTTCCCGGGGAAGAATTGTTGCACAAAGGTGTGTGACAACAGGGACTGACCCCATGTCAATTCGTTGCAATTATTGGTAAATTCGTTGCATGAAGCAAAAAGGCAGGCATGCCTTTCAGCAAAAAGTGGCTGAAAGTGGCTGGGATGTACGATACCATCGTATGGCTGGTATCAGACCAGGCGCACCCATTTTTCTATTTGGAAATGCTCGGGTATGGCATTGATGTCGCTGCAAATACCCATCAGGTTCTTAGGCCTGTAATCTTCGCGGCCCTGCAGTCTCAGCAAAACAGACTCGTGCAAGGTGTTCTTGTAGGTGCGAGACATAAAGCGATGCCTGCCCAGGTTGAAATAGGGCCGGGATACCCATATCGATTTACCATTGGCATCTTTCCCTTTGTTGACCCGGACAATCTTCAGCCATATTTCTGCAACATACCAAAAGCCGGTGAGGGATTCGTGCTGGGGCTGTAAATGAGGGTGGTCGATAACCTTGTCTTTAATCTTTATGGTAACCGCTTCCCGTGCCTTTGCTTCATCGATCAGCATGCCCTTGTCCCGTGCTTCCGTCAGCATCCACTCCAGCGCAATATTGCTGAGCGCGCTCTCCTCCTGCGGGTAGGAGCCACCGATATCGGAATGTTCGCCGGCAAACCAGACTTGTTTCACATCCTGCCTGATCTGATCGTCTTCAGGTTTCAACCTGCCCCACAGGTTCTGCCGGAAAAATGCCCGCCGCTCGTCGATGGAAATGGCGTGGCGGACGTACTTCACGCTCTGGTTGGTACTGGTAGCCTGTAATGTCACCGGATTGTACACCCATCCAACCGAAGAGACCGTATCCCAGAGGCCGAGAAAATGAACGGTGCAGGGGCGGCTGAAGGTTTGTTTAAAAATAACGGCGATGTCTTTTTTACTTCGGTCTGAATAAATGCGCATGGCCTCCGGAATTAAATTCTGGCTGTTGGCATGCAGTAGCCCACAGGTATCGATCAGCCCTGCCAGGGCTCTGACGGTGTACGCACCCCGACTGAAACCGAAGAAATAGAGTTGGTCGCCTTCCTCATAACACTGCATGAGAAACCGGTAGGCATCCACGATATTGTCACTCAGGCCATAACCAAAGCTCAAGCCAAGGATGTTTTTCAGTTTTTTAGTGATCGGGATGAACGAGTTGTAGGTGCTGGGGGTGCCCACACCCGGGTCGTAATACACGATCTGTTGATCCGGGACTCTTTGGAGGACAGCATATAATTTGACGACATTGGAGCGCCGGTCGCCGATGTCGAGGCTGGTGCCGTCGCAGCAGATGATGATGTTCTTTCCCATCGGGTTTCGTTTTATTTTGGTTGTCCGAGTGAATGGTTCTCTTGTCCCAAAGGTAATAGCCGGGTCGTAAAAACAGGTCTGCAGTGTGCCATTTCAGCGCCTTTTGCGGATGGCATCTCTTCGGTCCCGGAACATACCGTCCAAACCACAGGTCAATTCGTTGCATGCTCCGGATAAAACCGGCAGGATAACTATTTGTCAGCCACTGGTTATCTCCGCTATCTGATTCCAGGGTAAAATCTTCAAATCGCTGCGTGGCTGTGCGACGTCTCCGCCGTACACCAAAAAGAGTTCGACATGCTCTGCACCGGCTGTGTTTTGAAAAGCGTGCAGGTTTTTTAAAAATGCCGGGTTGATTGTTTTTCCGGCTTTGATTTCCACGGCTTTCAGTTTCGCCCCTTCTTCCATCAACAGGTCGATCTCACGCATATTACTGTCTTTCCAGAAATAAAAAACGGGTGTGGCTCCTGCGTGAAGGTATTGTTTGAGCAGCTCTACAATGACCATATTTTCGAACAAGGCGCCTTTGGCAAAGTGCGCGTCTAATTGTTCTGTCGAATGAATATTCAGGAGCGAACAAGCCAGTCCGGTATCATAAAAATAGAGTTTGGGTGATTTAACAATGCGCTTATCAAAATTGCGGTAAAACGGTGGTAGTAAAAAAATGACAAAGCTGGCTTCTAAAATGCCTGTCCAGGATTTTACCGTTTTGGAATCAATACCCAACACGTTTCCCAACTCCAGGAAGTTGACTGTTTGCCCGGCCCGGCCGGCACAAGCCGTCAGGAATTGGCGGAACAGTCGCAGGTCGGTCACGTTTACAATTTGCCGTACATCGCGCTCCACATAGGTGCGTATATAGGCAGGATAAAAGTCAGATGGAGCAATGTTTTTGTCATAAATACGCGGATAACCACCCGTCAGAATGAAAGCCTCCGGCGTTGCAGGGGACAGGCCGGCGTTTTGCAGTTCTGTCAAGGAAAAAGGCAGCAATTGGAGCAAAGCAACTCGCCCGGCCAGTGACTGGGTAATTTTTTCGAGCAGGAGAAAATGTTGTGAACCGGTCAGGATATATTCGCCGGGCCTGCCGCGCAAGTCGGTGTAGTGTTTTAGATAAGGGAACAAAGCGGGGACATGCTGCACCTCGTCCAAAATTACGCCCCCCTGATGGGCGGTTAAAAATCCATGTGGGTCGTTACGGGCAAAATCGCTGTTTTCCTCAAGTTCGAGGTTAATATACTTATAGTCCGGGCGAAGTTTTTTTGCCAGGGTTGTTTTGCCCGATTGCCGGGGACCGGTAATGACAATCAGTGGAAATTTTTCTAAAAGTTCGCTTGCTTTGGGTTCAAGTTGGCGCGACAGCATCTGAATATTTTAAGACAAAAATATGTAATTTCGGAATCGAATTCCAAAATTACATAAAAAATGTGCAGGTTACTTTCGAGTTGCGCCCGGCGGAAACCCGAATTCTTCCTGAAACAATTTGGAGAAATGGCCGGGGTCTTTAAAACCCACTTTCCAGGCCACTTCGGACACGTTCATCGAGGTGGTTCCGAGTAGCGTTTTGGCCTGATTCAGGCGGTAAGAGCGGATGTAATCGGAAGGGGAAGTGGCGCTCACCGCCTGCATCTTGCGGAACAGCTGCGAGCGACTCATGCCGATTATATGACAGAGCTGGGGCAGCGCAAAATCCTCGTCGGTGTAGTTTTCGGCTACGATCTGATGCACTTTTTGCAAAAAGGCATTTTCTACCCGGATGATCTCCTCGGTTTGGGCTTCGCCTGAGGCCGGTACAGGTTCATGCAGCAGGTTTTTGGAAAAATGCGCTACCATCCGTTTCTGCCGTTCTACCAGCATTTCCAGTCGCACCAGCAGTTCCTCCTTGTCGAAGGGTTTGGACAGGTAGGCATCTGCGCCGCGTTTCAGACCGGTAATTCTGGAAGCGGCATCCGCTTTTGCGGTCAGCAAAATGATCGGGATGTGGCTGGTACGCTCGTCGTTTTTCAGGGTGTCGCACACCTGGTAACCGTCATTTTCGGGCATCATCACGTCACTGACGATCAGGTCGGGGATATTTTCGAGCGCTTTTTCGATGCCGATTTTGCCGTTGTAGGCTACATCCAGCTGGTACAGGCCTTCTAGGCAGGATTTAAGATAGATCACTACGTCCGGATTGTCTTCAATAATCAGGAGTTGGGGCAGTGCAGGGTGTATCGGGGTGCGCAGAAGGTCAGAACCAGACGCCTCATCTGTCTGTTTGTCCGGCAGTGCACTCGCGAAGCCCTGCGTCGCCCGACCATTTGCGGTCAGGTCTTTTGCCGGGGCTTTATGGGTGACCGGCAACCGCACGGTAAACACAGACCCTGCGTTTCCGCCGGGAACAGGGCTCTCCACGCCGATTTCACCGCCCATAATTTTCACCAGTTCCATGGTATGGGCCAAACCGATACCCGTGCCTTCACTTTCGCGTGTATACGAGCCGTCCACCTGGTAAAAACGGTCGAAAACGTACGGCAAATCCTTTTCAGCGATGCCGATACCGGTATCATGTACTTCGACGTTCAACCGCTCGTCGACCACAGTTGTCCGTACCAGGATCGCACCACCCGAGGGTGTGAACTTAAGTGCATTGGAAATCAGGTTGGTCAGCACCAGCTTTATCTGTTCCTCGTCGAAATCCATTTCCAGTGCTTCCAGTGTGGTGAAAAAACGGAGTGAAAGGTTCTTGCTATTGGCGAATGTCTGGTACGACTCGGTCACATAACGCAGGTAAGGCACGATATCGGTATGCTGCAGGTGGAGCTGGAACGATTTGTTCTCCAGTTTGGACAGGTCGAGCAGTTGGTTGATCAGGGCCAGAAGATTTTTGCCATTGGTTTCAATAAGCCTGGTGCCTTCATTCAGGTACTTCTCCGGTTCGTTCCTGATTTGCTGCACCATGCCGAGAATGACCGTCAGCGGCGTACGGAACTCATGGGTCAGGTTGGTATAGAGCCGGCTTTTGAAGTGGTCGAGTTCTTTCAGTTTTTCCGCCTCTACTTTTTCGATTTTCAGATTGGTTTTAAGGGTCTGACGGTTGAGTTCATAGCGCCGGAACAGATATAGCAGAATGCCTGCGATAAGGCTGTACAGTACATAGGCCCACCAGGTAGCCCACCAGGGGGGATGTACCACTACTTTTACAGCCAGTTGATCCGGACGCCAGCGCCCCTGACTGTCCCGTGCCCTTACCCGGAAAGTATACTCGCCGGCCGGCAGGCTGTTGAAACGGGTAAAGTTGAATTTGGAAGGCGCCGACCAGCCGTCTTTATAACCCTCCATCTTGTAACTGTAGAAGATCTCTTTCGGGTTGTCATAATCCGTCAGGGCATATTCAAAAGTGTACGACCAGTCCCAATGGTAAAGATGGATTTCGGGCCTGGCCGGAAACTGCGTTTTTCGCAGCAGGGTATCCCGCCGTTCGTCTGTGTATTCGAAAGCCGTGAGTATTAACCGGGCGCCTTTCGACCTGTTTTGATAAGCCCGCATCACCGTCTCCGGGAAAAAGGTGTTTACGCCACGCATTCCCCCGAAAACCAGCCGGCCATCGCGGGTCTTGTAATACGACTTGCGGTTGAATTCGTTGGAACTCAGCCCGTCTTCCTCAAAGAAATTGATAAAAACCCCGGTAGGGATATGGAAGCGCGAAAGTCCGTGATTGGTGCTTAGCCACAGACAGGAATCGCCCTCCGTCAGCAGGCCGCATATAAAATTATTGGGCAGGCCGTCACTTACAGTGTAGCGTCTGACGGCGCCGTTGGCGGGATTGACATGAACCAGACCGGCATCGGTGCCCAGCCAGAGTTGCCCGGACCGCTCTTCTTCAATGACCGTAATACGGGTAACCGGCAAGCCCCAGTCCGTAGGATCGAACGATCGGAGCATTTTGGTTTTCGGGTCGTATTGCAGCAGTTTCCCCATGAAACTGATCAACAGTTTTCCGCTTTTTGTACCCGAATGCAGGGCTTCGGTTTTATTGAACACCTTCTCCGGCAACTCCAGTTCTTTTATCCATTCAAACTTGTTTTCAGAGGAGTCCAGGCGGTATAAAAAATAGTGAGATGCCCACCAAAGGGTACCGTTTCTGTCTTTGGCAAAGAAACCGTTGTCGCCAACGTTGTTTTCACGGAATGAACCGGGCACATCCCGCAATGCGCCGGATACGGGATCGAATAGCTGCCCGCCATTTACCCAGATATGATCCCCGGCTGCATAGAGGTCGAAAAAATTGAGGATGTTTTTGAAAGTATACAGCCTCGGGGCCTGCTTTTTTGCAGGATCAAACCCCGCTATCCCGTCGTAAAATACGCCGTACAGCATACCCCCTTTATGCCCGGTAAACCCCCGGAAACTGTAATAGGCATTAAGTTGATTCCGCCCGCTGAAGAAATTGTCAAAAGGATAGGTCTGCGGCCGTACTTTCAGCAAGCCCAGTCGGGTGTCAATCCACACAATTCCGGTTTTGTCCTGGAATACCCCCTTGAAATCA
>ERZ724521.314-NODE-314-length-21788-cov-5.870105_pt1 | contig 21788 bp, 1 predicted proteins | sample MGYA00376054_ERZ724521 | MGnify/ENA primary metagenome ERZ724521 (study PRJEB28724, sample SAMN07190883) | activated sludge metagenome | isolation source: activated sludge of sewage treatment plant in Hong Hong | place: Hong Kong | collected 2016-03-17 ... | reverse complement strand
CTCTACGATTACTAAGAATCCTGTTATTAATACAACTTATACCGTAACTGTCACAAACTCTGCTGGTTGTACAGGAAGTGTTTCGGCTACTGTTTCAGTAAAATCTTTGCCTACTCCAGCAATTACTCCAAATCCAGCCTCCACTTGTCCGGGCAAGCCTATTACCTTGACGGCTAGCGGCGGTGGTACTTACCTGTGGAGTACGGGTGAGACCAGTGTATCGATCACCAAATCACCTGTTGTAGCAACAACGTATACTGTGACAGTTACTAGTACCGACGGATGCACCGCATCTACTTCTATTACCGTTACGATCAATTCATTACCTACTGCGGGGATCACACCGAGCAGTCAGAATTTGTGTTTAGGTAAGACGGCTACCTTGACTGGTACGGGTGGCGGGACCTATGTGTGGAGTACTGGTGAGACGACGACGAGCATTGTGGTGGCACCTACGATTAATACGACCTATACGGTGACGGTGACGAACAGCAGCGGCTGTACGGCTACGGCTACGGCTACGGTTGCGATCATCAATCCGCCGACGCTGAGTTTCACCAAGGTGGAACCTACGTCGTGTACGTCGTTAGATGGCTCTATTAATATGACGGTGAGCGGAGGTATTGCTCCTGTTACCTATTCATGGACGGGACCTGGGGGTTATACGTCTATGGTGGAAGATCCTACAGGATTAAAGGTTGGTAATTATAATGTGACGGTGACCAGTGGTAATGGCTGTACGGCTACGGGCAGTGTAGTTCTTGTTGGACCTGGCACGTGTAACACGGGTACGATTATCGCGGATCCATGCGTATGTAAGAATAATGCGACGACGTTGCAGAATGGTCAGTTTGATGAGCAGGTAAAAGTTACGGCTAGTAGTGGTCAAACATGGACGCTGGTGTCGAACAGTGGTTTGTACCTGACGACGAGCCCTCCTCCGCCTGCGGCTCCTGTGCTGATACCATTGAATACAGTATTGTTAGAGTCTCCTGCGGGTAGCGGAAATTATATATTGAATGGAATACACGTGGACTCCTTAGGGTTTAGTGTGACGGTGACGAACGGGACCTCTACGTTGAGTATAGGGTCTACGTGTTATTATCCTAATCCGACGTTTATGAGTCTGGATACGGCGTATTGCAAGAGTGCACCAGCGGTTACGCTGATGAGCAAAGGATTTTTGGGTAACGGTACGAACCTGCCTGTTGGTGGTACCAGTACGTACATGGTTGATGGGGTTGGTGCCACGCAGCTGATACCAGCGAATCTGAGTGTTGGTCAGCATGTGGTGATGGGCAATTTTGACGCGGACAGTGTGAATGTGACGAATCCTGGATGTATCCAGAAGATGACACAGAACGTACAGATCAATGCATTGGGTACGGTGACGGCGACACGTGATACGAACACGTGTGCAGGACGTGTACATCCGGGCTATGTATTTAGTGGCACGCCAGTGGGTATGGTGAGTTTCACCTGGAGGAAAACGAGTGCGGCGGGAGGATCTGCGACGACGATTGCGGCTTCCGGTAGTGGGAACATACCGAGTTTTACGGCCACGAACAGCGGATGTGGCATATTGACAGATACAATTTTTGTTACGCCATTTAATACGCGCGGCAATTGTGCGGGTATTGTGGATACCTTTTTAATCCGGACTGCACCTACGCCTACGGCGAATCAGATCCGGGACACGAGTATGTGTAACGGACAGATGTGGACGCCACCGGCGTTTAGTGGCAACTGCACGGCACAAACGATCTACCGATGGGTAAAGAAACCTGGCCCTGGGGGTACGAATTTGCCTGGACTGGCATCAAGCGGCACGGGCAATCTGCCTAAGCTGACGATCGTGAATGCACCACCGAGCTGTTTGATTCTGACGGATACAATTATTACGACACCGATTTACCCGATTGCGGGAAGTACGGACAGTTGTTTTGGTACGCCGATGAAGTTTATCGTCAAGAGTGTACCGATGCCGGTGATTGTAGCACTGCCTGATGTGACGTATTGTGCGAATCAGACATTACCGGGCTTTACGCTGAGTAGTAATTGTACGGTGACGACACAGCGGTGGAGGAAGACGACAGTGGGAGGAGCAGGTAATAGTGGTACGAACATTCCGACGAGTGGCACTGGCAACATACCAGGCTTTACGACAATCAATCCTGGATTTGTACCTCGGATTGATACGATCATTACGCTGAGTGTGTTTATCAGTGTTGGCGATAGCTGTGTAGGGACCCCGGATACATTTTTGATTACGGTATTGCCTACGCCGAATGTATTCCAGGTTCGGGATACGAGTTATTGCAGTGGCATCAAGGTACCTGCATTTTATTTTGCAGGAAATTATACGGGCGCGGGCATTAAATATAACTGGACGCGGACGGGTATTGCGATCGGACTGGCGCCATTGAGCGGAGTTGACAGCATACCGATGTTTATGACAATGAACACGACGGCTGCGACGGTGACAGAGATGTTTACGGTGACGCCGGTGATTACGCTCAATGGGGTGAGCTGTAGTGGTCCTGTGATGAATTTCAAGATCAGCGTGTTACCTGCTGCGCGAGCGGTATGTAAGAATGCGACGATCTATATAGATAATAGCGGTAGTGCGACGCTGAATCCAAGTCTTATTGACAATGGCAGTGTTGGAGGGCGCCTGAGCGCTGTTCCGAGCAGTTTCACGTGTCTCAACCTTGGGGCGAACGCGGTGACGCTGGTGGTCACGGATCCGTGCGGTAATACGAACACCTGTGTTGCTACAGTGACGGTATTGGATACCATCCGTCCGGTGATCAGCTGTAAGGATGTGACGATCAATCTGCAGCCTGGGGAATGTGATGGCAGACTGTATTATGTTCCGACGGCGACGGATAACTGCGGGGTGGCGATGGTGATTGCGGAGGACACGGTAAAATACGGCAGTGGTAAGTTTATCCACAAAGGCGTGCATACGGTGTGTTACATGGCGATGGATGCGAGTGGTAATGTGAGCCGTTGTTGTTCAAAGATTACGGTATTGGGATATCAGAATGCGACGAATGCGCTGGCGTGTGAGGATCAGATACAGATCAGCCTGGACCAGAACTGTCGTGCTACGGTGACACCGGACATGGTGTTGACGGGCGGTCCATACAAGTGTTATGAAGAATATGTGGTGCGGATACAGTTGTGGACTGGCGGCGGATTGATAGACCGGGATCCGAACACACCCGGGGTACAGCTAGACAGTCGCGATATCGGCAAGGAGCTGAAGATCACGATTGTGGATACGGCTACGGGTAACAGTTGCTGGAGCCACGCTACGGTAGAAGATAAGCTGGCACCGGTGATCAGCTGTGTGAGCAGTGTGAGCATCAGCTGTGCGGTAGAGCCTATTCCTGCGAATACAGGTACGCCGGTGGTGACGGAGAACTGCGGGGGTTACAGCCTGAGTTATCGTGATGATGCGACGCAGGGCAGCTGCGCTGCGGGCTATCAGGAGCTGATCATCAGGACCTGGACGGCGGTAGATGCCTATGGCAACCGTTCGAGCTGTGTACAGCGGATCACGGTACGCTTAGGGGATATGTTTGATGTAGAAGTTCCGCGGAACTACGACAATATCGATTTACCTGCATTGCGATGCGATGAGAAGGTCAACAGGAATAAAGATGTGAGTCCGCACATGAGCGATTATCCGGAGTGTGTGGATGGATATATACTTGATAGTGTGTACTGGAGGGCGAATGCGGGACAACCGGACATCTATCCGAACCGGAGGCTACCGCGGGTGCTGGGTTGGAACTGTCTTGATGACAGCACGAACCTGAGCACATACGGTCATCCGAGCCCTGAACCTGTGTATTATCCACAGCATCGTCAGTGGAGTCCGCAGAATCCGTTGTGCTGGGGTCCTAACCGACATGTGATGTGGTTGGGTACGGGCAAGCCAAGCGGAGCTGGTATATGCCGCAATCTGAATATGGTGTATGATGATGTAGTACTTGATCAGGCGACACCTGGGTGCGATGCGGGAGCTGTAGGTTGCTATAAGGTATTGCGCCAGTGGACGGTATTAGACTGGTGTACGTCGACAATCGGCGGCCATAACCAGATCATCAAGGTCGCGGATCTTGAAGGTCCACAGGTGATCTACCCTGACAGTGCGCGGGTGAATATGGAATCATTCAACTGTACGGGACGGTGGGAAGTACCAAAACCATGGTTGCTGGACAACTGTTCGAATACGCTGCATTACGGCGTGGAGACAGATTATGGCACGATCACAGGTAATGAGACAGACGGGTATGTTGTACTGAATATGCCGGAAGGAATATACAATGGGTATATAGTGGCTACGGACTGCTGCGGCAACATCACGAAGAAGCGCGTGGTGTTGAATGTTGTGGACCGGGTGCCACCGCAGGCGGTATGCCGTACCTATACGACAGTGAGTGTTGTGGGTAATCAAAGCCCTAATGAGAATATAGCGAAGATTTGTGCTGGTGATCTGGATGAGGGGTCATATGACAACTGTCAGCCACATGTATGGTTCAAAATGATCCGCATGAGCGAGCTGTTGGGCACGAACAACGGATCGAATGCGAACAACGTCAATGCATGCAATGGTATCAACGGAGATGACAATGCGATACTTGCAGGCAACCAGATCTATTTTGATGACTGCAGCTATTTCTGCTGTGCGGATGTTGGGACGCGAGTGATGGTTGTGTTACGCGTGTTTGATGTAGATCCTGGTGCGGGCCCTGTGGTACCGAACAGGATGACGTCGACGTCCAGCGTGCTGAACGGAAGATTTTCGGATTGCATGGTAGAGGTTGAAGTACAGAACAAGTCAGTGCCTACAGTGATTGCGCCACCGAATATCGTGGTGAGTTGCAGCTTCTGGTTTGATGTGACGAAGCTGAGCAATCCGAACGATGCTACGTTTGGCAAGGTGGTGACGGATCTGACGAACCGGAGGAAGGTGGTGACACAGGATATCGTCTGTGCGAAGTATTGCCAGCGCAATGTGTACACCGGGTATCCCGGGTATGTTGCGACAAACACGGTGCCAAAGCCAGCGCCGAACCAGGCATGTGATTATTACCATGTATATTTTGATACAGCCCATCCGGATACGAAGTATGAGCTGGTGTGGGGCTTTGACGGATATGTGATCAATTCATGCGGCACGCCGAATGTGTCGATTACGGTGAATGACCTTCGGGAATGTGGTCAGGGACAGATTCAACGTGTGATCTCCACGGTAGGACCCAATAATCTGAATGTATCGGCGATCCAGACGATCTGGGTGGTAGACTGTGATCCGTTTATTGTGGATGACAGCCATTGTAACGATGCGAAGTATACGGACCTGATCTGGCCGAACGGCATATGTACGGCTACACCGGTGACACTGGATGGCTGTGGTGCGGACGTAAGTCCCGACAATCCACAGCTTGGCAGACCACAGGTGGTCAACGGAGCGGATGACAACTGTGCGTTGATATCGATTGAGTACAAGGATGAGATCTTTAACATCGAGCCTGATGCGTGCTATAAGATACTGCGTACCTGGACGGTGATCGACTGGTGCCAGTATGATCCGTTCATCAGTGCGAGCAACGGAAGATGGACAGCCCTTCAGGTGATCAAGGTGAGAGATAAGAATAAACCGGTGGTAGAATGTGTAGTTGGGGATTGCGAGCCAGCGGTACTGAATAACAAGGAAAAAGTATGTTATGGTCATATCAGTCTTACAGCGAGCGCTACAGATAATTGTACGCCACAGGATTGGTTAAGCTGGGAATATAAAGTTGACTTGTATAATGATGGCAAGGGCGTTCACGGCGGCTATGATACAAGAGTTGGTACGTTGACCAGAACAGGATATGCCAAAGGAGATACAGTAGAGTACAGCCATAATCCATATGCAGATGACAGACACAATCCATTCAATGCGAGTGGTACCTATCCGGTCGGTGTACATAAGATCTGCTGGTTTGTAGAGGACGGCTGTGGCAATGTCGGCGTATGTTGCCAGTTATTCACGATCCGCGACTGCAAGGCACCTACGCCATATTGTGCGACGGGAGTGATTACAGTACCGATGCCGACGAGTGGCTGCATTGATATCTGGGCGAAGGATCTGGACCGTGGCAGCTATGACAACTGCACGGCTCAGGATAAGTTGAAGTTCTACTTTGACGGAGATCCGAACAAGACGAGCATCAGGATCTGTTGCCAGGATTTCATTGACAAGAAAGTGAATGATGAACTGATCGTGAATGTAGAGATGTGGGTTGAAGACGAAGAGGGTAACAAGGATTACTGCAAGACAATCATCATCATCCAGGACAACAACCTGTGTCCGAATGTAGGCTCAGCGAAAGGAAGAATCAGCGGTCAGGTGATGACGGAGAAGAATGAGGAAGCCAGTCCGGTGGATATGCGTTTGTATATGAATGGCGCGATGATCGTACAGAAGGTAGGCAGCCCATATAGTTTTGGAGATCTGGATCTGCGGATGCAATATATTGTAGAGCCTGAGCGTAATGACGATCCGTTGAACGGGGTGAGTACGCAGGACATTGTGGCGATACAGAAGCATATATTGGGTAAGGAGGCACTGAGTACGCCATACAAGCTGATTGCGGCGGATGTGAACAACAGCCGGAGTATCAGTTCAGCGGACATCGCGGAGATCAGGAAGCTGATACTTGGTACGATCAGTGAGTTCAGCAAAGTGAAGTCATGGACCTTTGTGCCGATGACGTACAAGTTTGCGAATCCGGAGTATCCATTTGAAGCGCCGAGGACGGAGGATATACATTTTAGCCAGACCCAGGTTGATGAGTCGAAGACGAGTTCGTTTATGGCGATCAAGTTAGGGGATGTGACGACGAATGCGAGAGCGAAGAATGTGGGCAAGATCGAAGAGCGGACGAATCAGAGTCTGAAGCTGGAAGTGGATGAAATGGACTTGCAGGCAGGTCAGGAGGTGACAGTGAACTTCCGGGGCATAAACTTTGAACAGATCGAAGGCTACCAGTTCAGTCTGAAGTTTGACAACAGCATGCTGTCGTATGTTGGCAGTGAGAGTTCGAAGCTGACGATGAATGAGACGAACTTTGGTGAAAGGTATTTGGATCGAGGAATATTGACGACGAGCTGGAACTCCAACAGAGGAGAGAGTTCGGGCAGTCAGGAGGTATTATTCAGGTTGAAGTTTAGGGTATTGCGCAATGGCCTACTGAGCCATGCGATGATGATCGGCAGTGATGTTACACCCGCACAGGCTTACAACAGTCGTGGGGAAGTCATGGATGTGGTGATGCAGGCGCGCAATGGCAATACCGAGCAGACCACGGGAATCTTTGAATTATACCAGAACGAACCGAATCCATTCAACAAGGTGACGACAATCAGCTACCGTCTGCCGGAGAGTGGAGCAGTGAAGCTGACGGTGTACGATGTGACAGGCAAGGTACTTCGTGTGTATTCACTGAATGGCCACAAGGGCATGAATCAATACCAGGTGAGTCGTGAGGAGCTGGGTGCCGGCGGAGTGCTGTACTATCAGCTGGATGCGGCCCACAATACAGCGACCAGGAAGATGATAGTAGTAGAATAAGAGACATTTAATAATCAAAACCAGGAGCCTCCGGACACCATGCCGGGGGCTCTTTTTTTAAAAATTTAATGCAGAATCATCTTCCATCGATGAACACGTAATTGGCAATAAAAGTCATTAAAACACCACTATTCTAACGTTTATTAATACCTTTGCCTAGTTAACTGCTTAAAAATCAACGCATTACAAAATTAACCAATTTGTAAGTGCATGGTTATTAGTATGTTATACATAGATTGAAGCAATATAACCAACCTCAGGTATGAACAAGTATTCAAGCCAAAGCTTATTCAGTGGATTATTGTCCATTGTCTTATTTTTAATCAGCCATTTGTATATCAGTGCGCAGATTAATCTAACCGCAACTGGCGGATCGCTCAATGCCAGTTACACTACTTTAACAGATGCATTTGTAGCGATCAACGCAGGAACCCATACAGGAACTATTACGATAAATGTCGTAGCAAATACGACAGAACCTGCCACGGGTGCTGTATTGAATGCCAGTGGTACCGGTTCCGCAAACTATACATCCATTCTCATTCAACCATCTGGGGGAGCTGCAAGAGTCATCAGTGGAGCTATTAATGCAGGTGTTCCTATGATTGATCTAAATGGGGCAGATAATGTAACGTTTAATGGTTTAAACTCTGGTGGAAACAGCCTTACACTTGATAATACTACTGTATCTGCTACTTCCGGAACCAGTACAGTCAGATTGCAGGCAGATGCTACCTCCAATTTATTTACAAATATTAACATTAATGGAGCTTCTACCATGGCAACAGGAACAAATGGTGGTAACGTCTGGATAGGTGCTGGTGCAATCAACACTGGAAATGACAACAATTCCTTTGTTAAATGTAAGTTTGGACCCAGCGGCAGCAATTTACCTGCTAAGTGTTTTTATGGCAACGGAACTACAACCAACTCGACTTTATATAACAGTAATATCATCATTGATCAGTGCGAGTTCTTTGATTTCTTCAACGTAGCAGTACAATCCAATGCTATTTACATGACTTCGGGTTGTACAGATTGGCAGATCATGAATAGCAAATTTTATCAAACTGCGACCAGAACTCAGACTACAGCGGCTGCCAACATCGCCATTCAATTGGCCAGCGTCAATATCAACAATACTCTGATTTCAGGAAATACGATTGGATACGCGAATGCATCTGGAACAGGGGTATATACATTAAACAGTGCGGTAGCTACCACATTCGTAGGAATCAGTGTCTCCACCGGAACCGGTGCACCAACTTCAATACAGGGGAATACCATTGCAAGTATCAGCAACACGACATCCAGTGGTACATCAACCGGTTCTGGAGTTCTTGGAGGGATATCACTCCTTGGGGGTGATGCGCTGGTAGGTACAATAACGGGTAACACAATAGGAGTTGCCAGCGGTACAGGATCTTTGGTTGCAAATCCATCCACCGCAACGGGAGCAATAGTAGGTATTAATGCTGGTTCAACAGGCACCATGAACATTCAAAACAATGTCATGGGAGGATTTAACTGTACCAGTACAACAGCAACAGTCGCAACCGCAGTATTTGGTATTACTGTTTCTGCTGCTGCGCTTTTATTGACAGTTAATAACAATACCATTGGAAATGCAACAGCCAATAACATGGTTGCCGGAACTTTCGGAACTTCTACAGGAGCAACCGTTGCAATAGGTATCAATGCAACTTCTGTGCCGACAACAGGAAATTATACGAACAATACGATTCAGAATTTTACTTCAAATGGTTCCGGTACAGGTAATGCACGTGGAATTTTTACAAGCACCACAGCCGGGGCAACCACTGTCCAAACGATAACCGGCAACACCGTAAAATTTATTAATACTAATTCAGCATTAACAAGTGCAACATCTGGTTTAACTGCCGGTTGTGGAATTCATATTTTCCCTGGCACCAATTCAGTTGTATCCAATAATTTGATTTTTGGAATTAACGGCTTAAATACCGGCGCGGTGAATACTGTAATTACCGGTATATCAACAGCCAATGCAACTACTCCATTAATTAGTTATAACAAGATTTACGATATAACCAATGCCAGTACTGCAACATCAACAACGGCACCTGGTGTAGCGGCTGGAATAACCATTCGATCAGGTACAACTGCAGTTACAATTTTTAACAACATGATCTCCCTTGGTACCGGGCAGACTACGAATACAGCTTTTGTTGGAATATGGGGAAACTATGGTTCAAGTCCTAATCCGGTAACGCAGGTGTATTTTAATTCGATTAGAATTGATGGGGTGTCTGCTGCGGGTAATGCTCAGCCAACATTCGGTTTTCTGAGAGGAGATTTTACAGCTACAACAAGGACCGTTACAGTTGATCTGAGAAACAATATTTTTGACAATGCTAGAACCGGAGCAAATAATGTCAATTATGCCATTGGAAATAATTATAATGCGACTGTCAGTACAACCGGATGGGGTGCAGGAGCTTCCAACTATAATGTTTTAAATGCAGCTGCGGCGAATATTGGTTGGTGGACTACAGCACAGACTTTTGCAGGATGGAAGACAGCTTCGGCTTGCGATGCATTAAGTTATTCAGGAATCTCAGTCACGTATACAAATCCTGCCAATGATCTTCATCTAAATATGGGTGTAACACCAACTGTAATTGAATCTGGCGGTATCGCAATAGCAGGAATTACAGATGACTATGATAAGCAAGTAAGACCTGGTCCTCCCGGATCCTTGAACGGTGGCGGAATTCTCCCTGATATTGGAGCAGATGAGTTTGATGGTGTTCCATTAGATGTTTTACCACCTACAATTAACTATACACCATTAGTAGCAGCGTGTGGTACAAGCGATTATTTGGTATCTAATGTAAATATCATCGATGTATCCGGTGTGCCAATCACAGGTTCTTTAGTTCCAAGAATTTACTACAGAAAGAATGCAGGTAGTTGGGTGTCACAACCTGGAACATTGATTAGTGGAACTTCAAAAAATGGTTTTTGGAATTTCACCATCGTGGTATCTACATTAGGAGGAGTATCATTTGGCGATGTAATTGACTACTACATCATAGCACAAGATGTTGTGGCGCCGACTAATATTGGATCTAATCCTGCTGGAGTAGTAGCGACAGATGTCAATACTATTATAACTCCTCCTGCGGTACCTAATTCTATCACTGTAAATCCTATTCTTAGTGGAAATTACACTGTAGGAGCCGGAGGAAGTTACGCTACATTAACCGCAGCTGCTGCAGCTTATAATGTGGGCTGCCTTTCAGGTCCGGTAACTTTTACACTCATTGATGATACCTACGGATCGGAAACTTATCCAATTACATTTAAAAACATCAATGCAACCAGTTCAATTCCACTGACAATTAAGCCACTGGCTGGTAAAAACCCTGTTTTTTCAGGAACATCCGCTTCAGCGATTATACTTTTTGATGGAGCAGATTATATTACATTGGATGGAAGCAACGGTAATACTGTTAATTCAGTATGTCCCAAAACACAGGCTTCAAGAAATGTAACAATCATGAATAACAGTACCAGCACTACTTCAGCTGTGGTCTGGATACAATGGTCTCAGGTTGGTTCAAATATTAATTCTCCAAGTAATATCAAAGTACTTAATTGTAATATAACCGGTAATGCACCAAGCACAACTTTGGTAGGTATTGGGTCGGGAAGTTCAACAATCAGTGCTACGACATTGGGATTTATGAATAACAATATTTCAGTTATTAATAATAACATCAAGCAAAGCCAGTTTGGTATTATATCAATAGGTCAATCGGCCGGGATTAAAAATCTGAATAATATTTTTAATCTGAACGATATCAATACACCGACCCCATCAAACGTTCAGTCAACGGGTATAATAGCAGGGTTTGAAGATGTACTTGATGTATCTGGAAATAACATTTCCGGAATGAATTTAACCACCTCTCCAGATGTCGTGGGTATCAATGTTGGATTCTCCAACTCCGGATTTAGTGCTACGTCTCCAGGAACTAATGAATGTACCAATGTAACGATTAAAAATAATATTATTGGATCTATCACCAATTCGGGAACGTTCTCTGCAGTGGGTATTGGTTTGGGTGCTGCCAATTCAGGTACGAATCTGGTGAGTAATAATATGATCTCAGGCGTAAATGCCAATAGTACTGCTGGTGATATTGGCATTGGTATCGTAGTTGGCGGAGGTACAGGCAATATTCAGATATACCATAATACAGTAAATATGCAGGGTGCGATAACTGGTACTACCGCAGCAAGCCAAACATCAGCCTGTCTTGGATTTACCAGCGCCACAGTGCCATCGAATTTGGATGTCAGAAACAATATTTTTACAAATACACAAATAGGAAATACAAGTGCCACATTAAGGTTTGCATCAATAGCACTGGGATATAGTTCAACTGTTGGAAATTATGCCGGAACAATCTGTGATAATAATGCTTTGTTTTGCAATGGTGCGGGTCCTGGAACGTATACATTAGGAATAACCGGTGGCGTAGTGGCCGGCACTTCAAGGCTTACACTGGCTGACTGGAGGACTGAAACCGGTAAAGACTTATTTTCAGTGAACCTTCTTCCAACATTCGTTTCTACCACGGATCTTCACCTCACCTCTTCTGTCGCCAATGCTTGTCTCAATCAAACGGGAAAAGGATTGGCCGCTGTTCCAAGTGATATTGACTGTATGAACCGATCTGCTAAAAATCCGGATATCGGTGCAGATGAATTCACAGGTGTTACGAATATTGTAACTACGGTTACTGAAAATTCAGGAATACCTAACGATAAGAAAATATGCAGTAGCGCATCGGTGACTATCTCAGTCAGTGGAGGCGTAACACATAAATGGAATACAGGCGAGACGACAAGCTCTATTACTAAGAATCCTACTGTTACAACTATTTACTCTGACACCTTGACCACCGGAGATGGATGTTTGATTATTACTTGCGATACGGTATTCATCAATCCAGCACCAAATGTTGGTTTTAATCCTGTGAATCCTTCAATATGTTCAGGAAATTCTATTACGATTACTGCATCCGGAGGCGTAAGTTATTTTTGGAATACTGGTGATAATACCGCAACCATCACAAAATCACCAACGCTAACAACTACTTATACAGTTACTGTAACAGATGTAAACACTTGTACTGCGACAGGTACTAATACAGTTACAGTACTTCCATTACCGAATGCGGGTATTACTCCAAACCCAGCTTCTGTATGTATCGGTAAGTCTATTACCTTGACTGCAAGTGGTGGTGGTACTTACCTGTGGAGTACGGGTGAGACGAGTGTATCGATCACCAAATCACCTGTTGTAGCAACAACATATACTGTGACGGTAACTGGTACCAATGGTTGTACTGCAGTCGTATCAAGATTAGTTACAATCAATTCGTTACCTACTGCGGGGATCACACCGAGCAGTCAGAATTTGTGTTTAGGTAAGACGGCTACCTTGACTGGTACGGGTGGCGGGACCTATGTGTGGAGTACTGGTGAGACGACGACGAGCATTGTGGTGGCACCTACGATTAATACGACCTATACGGTGACGGTGACGAACAGCAGCGGCTGTACGGCTACGGCTACGGCTACGGTTGCGATCATCAATCCGCCGACGCTGAGTTTCACCAAGGTGGAACCTACGTCGTGTACGTCGTTAGATGGCTCTATTAATATGACGGTGAGCGGAGGTATTGCTCCTGTTACCTATTCATGGACGGGACCTGGGGGTTATACGTCTATGGTGGAAGATCCTACAGGATTAAAGGTTGGTAATTATAATGTGACGGTGACCAGTGGTAATGGCTGTACGGCTACGGGCAGTGTAGTTCTTGTTGGACCTGGCACGTGTAACACGGGTACGATTATCGCGGATCCATGCGTATGTAAGAATAATGCGACGACGTTGCAGAATGGTCAGTTTGATGAGCAGGTAAAAGTTACGGCTAGTAGTGGTCAAACATGGACGCTGGTGTCGAACAGTGGTTTGTACCTGACGACGAGCCCTCCTCCGCCTGCGGCTCCTGTGCTGATACCATTGAATACAGTATTGTTAGAGTCTCCTGCGGGTAGCGGAAATTATATATTGAATGGAATACACGTGGACTCCTTAGGGTTTAGTGTGACGGTGACGAACGGGACCTCTACGTTGAGTATAGGGTCTACGTGTTATTATCCTAATCCGACGTTTATGAGTCTGGATACGGCGTATTGCAAGAGTGCACCAGCGGTTACGCTGATGAGCAAAGGATTTTTGGGTAACGGTACGAACCTGCCTGTTGGTGGTACCAGTACGTACATGGTTGATGGGGTTGGTGCCACGCAGCTGATACCAGCGAATCTGAGTGTTGGTCAGCATGTGGTGATGGGCAATTTTGACGCGGACAGTGTGAATGTGACGAATCCTGGATGTATCCAGAAGATGACACAGAACGTACAGATCAATGCATTGGGTACGGTGACGGCGACACGTGATACGAACACGTGTGCAGGACGTGTACATCCGGGCTATGTATTTAGTGGCACGCCAGTGGGTATGGTGAGTTTCACCTGGAGGAAAACGAGTGCGGCGGGAGGATCTGCGACGACGATTGCGGCTTCCGGTAGTGGGAACATACCGAGTTTTACGGCCACGAACAGCGGATGTGGCATATTGACAGATACAATTTTTGTTACGCCATTTAATACGCGCGGCAATTGTGCGGGTATTGTGGATACCTTTTTAATCCGGACTGCACCTACGCCTACGGCGAATCAGATCCGGGACACGAGTATGTGTAACGGACAGATGTGGACGCCACCGGCGTTTAGTGGCAACTGCACGGCACAAACGATCTACCGATGGGTAAAGAAACCTGGCCCTGGGGGTACGAATTTGCCTGGACTGGCATCAAGCGGCACGGGCAATCTGCCTAAGCTGACGATCGTGAATGCACCACCGAGCTGTTTGATTCTGACGGATACAATTATTACGACACCGATTTACCCGATTGCGGGAAGTACGGACAGTTGTTTTGGTACGCCGATGAAGTTTATCGTCAAGAGTGTACCGATGCCGGTGATTGTAGCACTGCCTGATGTGACGTATTGTGCGAATCAGACATTACCGGGCTTTACGCTGAGTAGTAATTGTACGGTGACGACACAGCGGTGGAGGAAGACGACAGTGGGAGGAGCAGGTAATAGTGGTACGAACATTCCGACGAGTGGCACTGGCAACATACCAGGCTTTACGACAATCAATCCTGGATTTGTACCTCGGATTGATACGATCATTACGCTGAGTGTGTTTATCAGTGTTGGCGATAGCTGTGTAGGGACCCCGGATACATTTTTGATTACGGTATTGCCTACGCCGAATGTATTCCAGGTTCGGGATACGAGTTATTGCAGTGGCATCAAGGTACCTGCATTTTATTTTGCAGGAAATTATACGGGCGCGGGCATTAAATATAACTGGACGCGGACGGGTATTGCGATCGGACTGGCGCCATTGAGCGGAGTTGACAGCATACCGATGTTTATGACAATGAACACGACGGCTGCGACGGTGACAGAGATGTTTACGGTGACGCCGGTGATTACGCTCAATGGGGTGAGCTGTAGTGGTCCTGTGATGAATTTCAAGATCAGCGTGTTACCTGCTGCGCGAGCGGTATGTAAGAATGCGACGATCTATATAGATAATAGCGGTAGTGCGACGCTGAATCCAAGTCTTATTGACAATGGCAGTGTTGGAGGGCGCCTGAGCGCTGTTCCGAGCAGTTTCACGTGTCTCAACCTTGGGGCGAACGCGGTGACGCTGGTGGTCACGGATCCGTGCGGTAATACGAACACCTGTGTTGCTACAGTGACGGTATTGGATACCATCCGTCCGGTGATCAGCTGTAAGGATGTGACGATCAATCTGCAGCCTGGGGAATGTGATGGCAGACTGTATTATGTTCCGACGGCGACGGATAACTGCGGGGTGGCGATGGTGATTGCGGAGGACACGGTAAAATACGGCAGTGGTAAGTTTATCCACAAAGGCGTGCATACGGTGTGTTACATGGCGATGGATGCGAGTGGTAATGTGAGCCGTTGTTGTTCAAAGATTACGGTATTGGGATATCAGAATGCGACGAATGCGCTGGCGTGTGAGGATCAGATACAGATCAGCCTGGACCAGAACTGTCGTGCTACGGTGACACCGGACATGGTGTTGACGGGCGGTCCATACAAGTGTTATGAAGAATATGTGGTGCGGATACAGTTGTGGACTGGCGGCGGATTGATAGACCGGGATCCGAACACACCCGGGGTACAGCTAGACAGTCGCGATATCGGCAAGGAGCTGAAGATCACGATTGTGGATACGGCTACGGGTAACAGTTGCTGGAGCCACGCTACGGTAGAAGATAAGCTGGCACCGGTGATCAGCTGTGTGAGCAGTGTGAGCATCAGCTGTGCGGTAGAGCCTATTCCTGCGAATACAGGTACGCCGGTGGTGACGGAGAACTGCGGGGGTTACAGCCTGAGTTATCGTGATGATGCGACGCAGGGCAGCTGCGCTGCGGGCTATCAGGAGCTGATCATCAGGACCTGGACGGCGGTAGATGCCTATGGCAACCGTTCGAGCTGTGTACAGCGGATCACGGTACGCTTAGGGGATATGTTTGATGTAGAAGTTCCGCGGAACTACGACAATATCGATTTACCTGCATTGCGATGCGATGAGAAGGTCAACAGGAATAAAGATGTGAGTCCGCACATGAGCGATTATCCGGAGTGTGTGGATGGATATATACTTGATAGTGTGTACTGGAGGGCGAATGCGGGACAACCGGACATCTATCCGAACCGGAGGCTACCGCGGGTGCTGGGTTGGAACTGTCTTGATGACAGCACGAACCTGAGCACATACGGTCATCCGAGCCCTGAACCTGTGTATTATCCACAGCATCGTCAGTGGAGTCCGCAGAATCCGTTGTGCTGGGGTCCTAACCGACATGTGATGTGGTTGGGTACGGGCAAGCCAAGCGGAGCTGGTATATGCCGCAATCTGAATATGGTGTATGATGATGTAGTACTTGATCAGGCGACACCTGGGTGCGATGCGGGAGCTGTAGGTTGCTATAAGGTATTGCGCCAGTGGACGGTATTAGACTGGTGTACGTCGACAATCGGCGGCCATAACCAGATCATCAAGGTCGCGGATCTTGAAGGTCCACAGGTGATCTACCCTGACAGTGCGCGGGTGAATATGGAATCATTCAACTGTACGGGACGGTGGGAAGTACCAAAACCATGGTTGCTGGACAACTGTTCGAATACGCTGCATTACGGCGTGGAGACAGATTATGGCACGATCACAGGTAATGAGACAGACGGGTATGTTGTACTGAATATGCCGGAAGGAATATACAATGGGTATATAGTGGCTACGGACTGCTGCGGCAACATCACGAAGAAGCGCGTGGTGTTGAATGTTGTGGACCGGGTGCCACCGCAGGCGGTATGCCGTACCTATACGACAGTGAGTGTTGTGGGTAATCAAAGCCCTAATGAGAATATAGCGAAGATTTGTGCTGGTGATCTGGATGAGGGGTCATATGACAACTGTCAGCCACATGTATGGTTCAAAATGATCCGCATGAGCGAGCTGTTGGGCACGAACAACGGATCGAATGCGAACAACGTCAATGCATGCAATGGTATCAACGGAGATGACAATGCGATACTTGCAGGCAACCAGATCTATTTTGATGACTGCAGCTATTTCTGCTGTGCGGATGTTGGGACGCGAGTGATGGTTGTGTTACGCGTGTTTGATGTAGATCCTGGTGCGGGCCCTGTGGTACCGAACAGGATGACGTCGACGTCCAGCGTGCTGAACGGAAGATTTTCGGATTGCATGGTAGAGGTTGAAGTACAGAACAAGTCAGTGCCTACAGTGATTGCGCCACCGAATATCGTGGTGAGTTGCAGCTTCTGGTTTGATGTGACGAAGCTGAGCAATCCGAACGATGCTACGTTTGGCAAGGTGGTGACGGATCTGACGAACCGGAGGAAGGTGGTGACACAGGATATCGTCTGTGCGAAGTATTGCCAGCGCAATGTGTACACCGGGTATCCCGGGTATGTTGCGACAAACACGGTGCCAAAGCCAGCGCCGAACCAGGCATGTGATTATTACCATGTATATTTTGATACAGCCCATCCGGATACGAAGTATGAGCTGGTGTGGGGCTTTGACGGATATGTGATCAATTCATGCGGCACGCCGAATGTGTCGATTACGGTGAATGACCTTCGGGAATGTGGTCAGGGACAGATTCAACGTGTGATCTCCACGGTAGGACCCAATAATCTGAATGTATCGGCGATCCAGACGATCTGGGTGGTAGACTGTGATCCGTTTATTGTGGATGACAGCCATTGTAACGATGCGAAGTATACGGACCTGATCTGGCCGAACGGCATATGTACGGCTACACCGGTGACACTGGATGGCTGTGGTGCGGACGTAAGTCCCGACAATCCACAGCTTGGCAGACCACAGGTGGTCAACGGAGCGGATGACAACTGTGCGTTGATATCGATTGAGTACAAGGATGAGATCTTTAACATCGAGCCTGATGCGTGCTATAAGATACTGCGTACCTGGACGGTGATCGACTGGTGCCAGTATGATCCGTTCATCAGTGCGAGCAACGGAAGATGGACAGCCCTTCAGGTGATCAAGGTGAGAGATAAGAATAAACCGGTGGTAGAATGTGTAGTTGGGGATTGCGAGCCAGCGGTACTGAATAACAAGGAAAAAGTATGTTATGGTCATATCAGTCTTACAGCGAGCGCTACAGATAATTGTACGCCACAGGATTGGTTAAGCTGGGAATATAAAGTTGACTTGTATAATGATGGCAAGGGCGTTCACGGCGGCTATGATACAAGAGTTGGTACGTTGACCAGAACAGGATATGCCAAAGGAGATACAGTAGAGTACAGCCATAATCCATATGCAGATGACAGACACAATCCATTCAATGCGAGTGGTACCTATCCGGTCGGTGTACATAAGATCTGCTGGTTTGTAGAGGACGGCTGTGGCAATGTCGGCGTATGTTGCCAGTTATTCACGATCCGCGACTGCAAGGCACCTACGCCATATTGTGCGACGGGAGTGATTACAGTACCGATGCCGACGAGTGGCTGCATTGATATCTGGGCGAAGGATCTGGACCGTGGCAGCTATGACAACTGCACGGCTCAGGATAAGTTGAAGTTCTACTTTGACGGAGATCCGAACAAGACGAGCATCAGGATCTGTTGCCAGGATTTCATTGACAAGAAAGTGAATGATGAACTGATCGTGAATGTAGAGATGTGGGTTGAAGACGAAGAGGGTAACAAGGATTACTGCAAGACAATCATCATCATCCAGGACAACAACCTGTGTCCGAATGTAGGCTCAGCGAAAGGAAGAATCAGCGGTCAGGTGATGACGGAGAAGAATGAGGAAGCCAGTCCGGTGGATATGCGTTTGTATATGAATGGCGCGATGATCGTACAGAAGGTAGGCAGCCCATATAGTTTTGGAGATCTGGATCTGCGGATGCAATATATTGTAGAGCCTGAGCGTAATGACGATCCGTTGAACGGGGTGAGTACGCAGGACATTGTGGCGATACAGAAGCATATATTGGGTAAGGAGGCACTGAGTACGCCATACAAGCTGATTGCGGCGGATGTGAACAACAGCCGGAGTATCAGTTCAGCGGACATCGCGGAGATCAGGAAGCTGATACTTGGTACGATCAGTGAGTTCAGCAAAGTGAAGTCATGGACCTTTGTGCCGATGACGTACAAGTTTGCGAATCCGGAGTATCCATTTGAAGCGCCGAGGACGGAGGATATACATTTTAGCCAGACCCAGGTTGATGAGTCGAAGACGAGTTCGTTTATGGCGATCAAGTTAGGGGATGTGACGACGAATGCGAGAGCGAAGAATGTGGGCAAGATCGAAGAGCGGACGAATCAGAGTCTGAAGCTGGAAGTGGATGAAATGGACTTGCAGGCAGGTCAGGAGGTGACAGTGAACTTCCGGGGCATAAACTTTGAACAGATCGAAGGCTACCAGTTCAGTCTGAAGTTTGACAACAGCATGCTGTCGTATGTTGGCAGTGAGAGTTCGAAGCTGACGATGAATGAGACGAACTTTGGTGAAAGGTATTTGGATCGAGGAATATTGACGACGAGCTGGAACTCCAACAGAGGAGAGAGTTCGGGCAGTCAGGAGGTATTATTCAGGTTGAAGTTTAGGGTATTGCGCAATGGCCTACTGAGCCATGCGATGATGATCGGCAGTGATGTTACACCCGCACAGGCTTACAACAGTCGTGGGGAAGTCATGGATGTGGTGATGCAGGCGCGCAATGGCAATACCGAGCAGACCACGGGAATCTTTGAATTATACCAGAACGAACCGAATCCATTCAACAAGGTGACGACAATCAGCTACCGTCTGCCGGAGAGTGGAGCAGTGAAGCTGACGGTGTACGATGTGACAGGCAAGGTACTTCGTGTGTATTCACTGAATGGCCACAAGGGCATGAATCAATACCAGGTGAGTCGTGAGGAGCTGGGTGCCGGCGGAGTGCTGTACTATCAGCTGGATGCGGCCCACAATACAGCGACCAGGAAGATGATAGTAGTAGAATAAGAGACATTTAATAATCAAAACCAGGAGCCTCCGGACACCATGCCGGGGGCTCTTTTTTTTGTTTCAATAAATTATGTTATATTTGAGTTAGGGATTAACCACATATTCTATCAGGGCAACCTGATTGTTTGATTTAATTAAAATCAGTAATATGAAAAATAGGTTACTTTTCCTCATTCTCCTCTCCAATTTATTAATCTTAAATTTTGGTATTGGCCAGGGATCTTGTATCCAGGTCTCCGATACGGTATGCCTGAATGACTGTGTTCCCGTACAATATGTAGGTAACAATTCAGACAATGCTTCTTACATATGGACGATCGGGTGCGGCACTATAACGAATCCCAATGCAAAAAATCCGCATGAAGCATGCTTTTTAAATACCGGTAACTGCTCTATCAACCTGATTACACAGGAGCCTGGTGCATCCCCTGAGACCTGCGCAGTCAACGTCTTTGTAAGGCCACTCCCTACTGCCAGATTTGTGCTAAGGACGGATTCTGTTTGTCTGAATAACTGTCTTGGTTTGCGTATTGATTTTACGGGCACACCACCTTATATTTTTATGATTCGCGATACGACAGGCGTAAAAACCTTTCGCAGTGCGGGCAATTCAACTATTGTAAGCATATGCCCCACCGTAAGCCAGACAATTGCCTTGCTCGGTCTGGAAGATGCTCATTGTAAAAATCCAGGATTACAATCTTTTTTTCGGATAAAAGTCTTTCCTCCTTTTAAAGGTAGTGTATATACCCAGTATAGCCAGCTCTGTGCATCGCCGCCTGTAATTTCTTATCGATGGTTTGAATGTAACACCAACACATTGGTATCTACAGTGTCGTGTTTTGCTCCCCCGAGGGAAGACTGTTACTGTGCCGTGCTGTATAACGGATTTTGTTATGATACAGTTTGTACGCAATTCAAATGTCAGCTGGATTGCGGTATTAACTTTGACCGTAACGTATACATCGGTGACAATATCAAATTAAAGTATAAAGGCAACGGTGGTCCAAAGACCAGGAAAACATGGACTTATACGCTGGACAATATAACTTATACCAATTCAAATGAAGACAGCCTGAATTTGGTTTTTACAACGCCGGGATGCTATATCATCAGGCTTGATGTTGAAGAAGAGATTTGTAAAAGTTCATGTATTGACACGATCTGTGTAAAGTCCCGACCTTGTGAATGTTCAGTATTCAATAAGAATTATGTGGTAAAAGTCGGACAATCTCAAAATAACTGTTGCTATGAAATTCAGGGAGAGATTAATTCTTCAGATTGTTTTACCGGAATAAAACTACTTACCAATAACGGCTCGCTTTCCAATATATCAGTCAATGGACGCGCTGGATGGAAAATTGCTTCAGTGACCCAGCAGAGTCTTGAATTATCCCACGGATCTGG
>ERZ724521.312-NODE-312-length-21843-cov-5.021113_pt1 | contig 21843 bp, 19 predicted proteins | sample MGYA00376054_ERZ724521 | MGnify/ENA primary metagenome ERZ724521 (study PRJEB28724, sample SAMN07190883) | activated sludge metagenome | isolation source: activated sludge of sewage treatment plant in Hong Hong | place: Hong Kong | collected 2016-03-17 ... | reverse complement strand
ATCATGCGCCACATGATGAACCTCGAATCCGTGATCACCTACGAGGGAACACACGACATCCACTTGCTCATCACCGGTTATGACGTGACGGGCATCAACGCTTTCGAATAATAGAATCTACAAAAGTGTCAAAGGGGCTTCGGCCCCTTTTTTTATGGATACAGCTCATGTACACCCTCACAATCCGAATCTCCTTACCTTGTTGGGACCCAGCCCCAAATACATGTTACGACGGATAATCTTACTCGCGGCTTTCTCGATATACTTCCTTTCAGCCCGCGCTCAAACCACTGCTCCGCTTCGTCATTGTCAGCAACCGGAACACTGGACGCCGGTAAAACCCCCGCTGCCGGCCGGAGCGGAAGCAGAATTGCTGGAAGGCGACCCGAAGTCGGACGGGATCTTTACCATGCGTCTTCGTCTTCCTCCGAATTATTCCCTCGCACCGCATACGCATCCCACAGATGAACGGGTAACCGTCTTATCGGGCCATGTATTCGTGGGTGTCGGCGATTCCTTGGACGCCTCCTCCGCACGGGAATTTACCGCCGGTTGTTTCTATGTCAACCCCGCCGGTTTGCACCACTATGTGTACAGCGGTAAGGATGGAGCCGTCATCCAGCTTACCTGTCAGGGTCCCTGGGGAATTGAATTTATCAGTCGAAAAGAATAATAATCACGGAAATTCACCCGTTGACCGTTCGGTTAGTAGGATTTCGTAACCGCCGGAATGAATGCTTCACTTCATTTTCATTCACAGAATCTGATAATAACCCGCTTAAATGATGTGCGCAAACGGGGGTTTAATCCGTAATTTGCACGCCTTAAGCGAAACAATGATCACGTTGGATATCCGGGAGAAACGATGGGCAGCGAAACCTTCAAGCGAAGAAGGGGTTGTCGCCGCGTTGGCACAAGCCCTCCGGATCACCCCGACGCTCGCTTCCCTGCTCGTACAACGCGGTATCACCACCTACGAAGAAGCCCACGCGTTCTTCCGTCCCGCCTTATCCGATCTGCATGATCCGTTCCTGATGAAGGACATGGACCTTGCCATCGACCGCCTGACGCGCGCTGTTCAGAATAATGAGAAGATCCTCGTCTACGGCGATTATGATGTCGATGGTACTACGGCGGTCGCCCTGGTGTATTCGTTCTTCCATTCGTTTTATCCGAACATTGATTTCTATTTGCCCGACCGCTACAAGGAAGGGTACGGTGTTTCTACCCAGGGAATCGACTTTGCTATTGCAAATGGCTTCTCCCTGATCGTCGCCCTCGACTGCGGTATCAAGTCGAACGACAAGGTCGATTACGCAAAACAGAACGGTGTCGATTTCATTATCTGCGATCACCACCGTCCGGGCGAACAACTTCCCGCTGCGGTCGCGGTGCTCGACCCCAAACGCTCAGACGATACCTATCCCTTCAACGAACTGTCGGGTTGCGGGATCGGTTTCAAGTTGGTGTGCGGCTATGCCCAGCGCCACCAGATTCCTTTCGAACAACTGGAACGCTACCTCGATCTCGTTGCCGTCAGCACCGCCGCCGACATCGTCCCTATCGTTGGAGAAAACCGGGTCTTGTGCTACTGGGGATTGAAGCGGCTGAACGAACACCCGCGCCACGGCATTGAGGCCATCCTGAAATTGAATAACCTCACCCGGCAGCCCTTCGCGGAAAAGGACGGAACGGTTGTTCAACGGTATAATCTCACGGTCAGCGACCTGGTGTTCATCATCGGGCCACGCATCAATGCCGCCGGTCGTATCCACGATGCGCGCCACGCCGTTAACCTGCTGATCTCCGACAACTCCGCCGACGCCCTGGCCAACAGCATCACGGTCAACGATCACAATACGGAGCGGAAAAACCTCGACGTCAAGATCACCCAGGAAGCGATGGAGATCATCGAAGGCGATGCCCAATTCGCCAAGCGGAAGGCGACCCTGCTCTTTCGCCCCGACTGGCACAAAGGCGTCATCGGTATCGTTGCTTCTCGCCTGACGGAAAAATTCTACCGCCCCACGATCGTCCTGACCCAGTCCGGCGACGATATCATCACCGGCTCCGCCCGTTCCGTCAAGGATTTCGATATCTACAATGCCATCGAATCCTGCTCCGACTTGCTCGAACAGTTCGGCGGCCACATGTACGCGGCTGGTCTCACCTTGCGTAAGGAGAACCTCGAAAAATTCTCCGAACGATTCGAAGAGGTCGTCGCAGCCACGATCCAGGACCACATGCTGGTACAGGAGATCGAGATCGATGCCGACCTGCGCCTGACCGACATCACGTCTTCATTTTTTAATGTCCTCAAGCAGTTTGCACCTTTTGGTCCCGGTAATATGAATCCGGTTTTCCGGACGGAAAATGTGCGCGATACCGGCCTCTCCCGCATCGTCGGTAACAACCATTTGAAATTGAACCTGGCGGAGGACGAAACAACCCGCTTCGGTATGGACGGCATCGCCTTCCAGCTCGGACAGTTCTATCCGTTCATCTCCCGCCGGATCCCCTTCGATATTTGTTATACCATCGAAGAAAACACGTTCAATGGCAAGACTACCATTCAACTGAACGTGAAGGACATTAAAGTCCACTGATCCCGTAAGATTCTTCGCTTAATTTTTCGAGCTGCCGGCGATGCCTTCGAACACGGCATTCACGACCGACAACACGATCGAGAACAACAAGGCGATCCAGAAACCGTCGACCGAAAAACCCGGTACGATCTTTTGCGCGGCCAGGATCATCAGCGCGTTGATGACCAGCAGGAAAAGTCCCAGGGTGACCACCGTGATCGGAATGGTCAGCAGCACCAGGATCGGCTTGACGATCGCGTTCAGAAAGGCGAGGACGGCCGCCACAATGATGGCTGTAATGGCCCCGTCAACATGTACTCCGGGCAGGAGGTAGGAGGTCACGATGACGGCTAAAGCGCTGGTGATCAGGCGGGCAAGAAATTCCATGGGTCGTTGCAAGGTACACCTCCCTTACCGGGAAAACAACCGCAGGAAAGCGGTTTCATCACCTTGGGGCTTCCGGCACTTTTTTACCTTTACGCCTCCAAACGCGACAAATCATCATCATGAGTAATGCGAATTCGGGCGGCAGCAAGTTCTACAACGACGTGCTGTCCACCTTCGACAAGGCCGCCGCTTTCACCAGTTTTGAGCCCGGCTTGTTGCACCAGATCAAGATCTGCAACAGTACCTACAAGTTCTATTTCCCGATCGAAGTCGATGGCAAGATCCAGGTCTTCGAAGGCATCCGGGTACAACACAGTCACCACAAGACTCCGACGAAAGGTGGTATCCGCTACAGCGAGTTCGTCGATGAAGACGAAGTAAAAGCGCTGGCTACCCTGATGACTTTCAAGTGCGCGGTCGTCGATGTTCCGTTCGGCGGAGCAAAGGGCGGCATCAAGGTGAATCCTGCTCAAATGAATGTCCGGCAAATGGAGCGCATCACGCGCCGCTATACCACGGAACTCATTAAGAAGAGTATGATCGGCGCGGCCATCGACGTACCGGCTCCCGATTACGGCAGCGGTCCCCGCGAAATGGCCTGGATCGCCGATACCTATGCGACCTTCCGTTACGACGACCTGAACGCGCTGGGATGTGTGACCGGAAAACCGCTCGGACAGGGCGGTATCCAGGGACGCACGGAGGCTACCGGACAGGGTGTCTATTATGGAATCCGCGAAGCGATGAGCTGGCCGGAAGACATGAAGAAGCTCGGACTGTCTACCGGCATCGAAGGTAAGCGTGTCATCGTGCAGGGTCTCGGCAACGTAGGCTTCTACTCGGCTAAGTTCATCAGCCAGGGCGGAGGCATCGTGGTCGCGATCGCCGAACGTGAAGGCGGTATCTACAACGAGAACGGCCTCGACATCGAAGCGGTATTCAAGCACCGTAAAGAGACGGGTTCCATCCTCAACTTCCCCGGTGCGAAGAATGTCGAGAACACCATGCAGACCCTTGAACTTGATTGCGACGTGCTCGTTCCCGCTGCGCTGGAAAACCAGATCACCGCTGAGAACGCTCCCCGCATCAAGGCCAAGGTGATTGCCGAAGGCGCCAACGGCCCGGTCACCAAAGAAGCCGAAGAGATCCTGACCCAGCGTGGCGTGATGATCATCCCCGACCTTTACCTCAACGCCGGCGGCGTGACGGTTTCGTACTTCGAATGGCTGAAAAACCTTTCGCACGTCCGCTTCGGTCGCATGGAAAAGCGCTTCCAGGAAATGACGAACCTGCAAATGCTCAGTTCGATCGAAAAGATCACCGGTAAATACCTCGACGCACGCGAACGTAGCCTGCTCACCCGCGGCGCCGACGAGATCGACCTGGTCCGCTCGGGCCTCGAAGAAACGATGATCTTCGCCTACAACGAAATCCGCGAGATCCGGAACCGCACCAGCGGCATCTCCGACCTCCGCACCGCGGCATTCGTCAGCGGCATCAATAAACTCGGGGTATCCTACCAGTCACTCGGGATCTTCCCGTAATCAAGTAACACCCAAACAAAAAAGCCCCGCACAGCGGGGCTTTTTTGTTTGTTCTAAGTTTCCTGTTTCCTGTTTCGGGTTTCGAGTTAAGAACGGCAGACTATTCCTCGGTCTCGGTCACGCTCCTCGCACCTTCTTCCTCGTCCCTCGGTCTCGTCCCTCGTCCCTTCTTCAAATAATCAGCATCGCATCCCCATAACTATAAAACCGATACTTCTCCTTCACCGCCACTTTGTAGGCGTGCATGATGTGCTCATAACCTCCAAAGGCCGCTACCATCATCAAGAGGGTGGATTCCGGCATGTGGAAGTTCGTGATCATGCAGTTGGCGATCGAGAAATCGTAGGGAGGGAAAATGAACTTGTTCGTCCATCCGTCGAAGGGCTTCAACTCGCCCTGCGTGGATACGCTGGTCTCAACGCCGCGCATCACGGTCGTGCCGACTGCGCAAATACGTTTCTTGGCCGTCTTCGCCTTGTTGACGATATCGCAACAGTCTTTCGGAACGATCACCTGCTCCGAATCCATCTTGTGCTTGGTAAGGTCTTCCACCTCGACCGGACGGAAGGTGCCCAGGCCGACGTGTAAGGTCATTTCGGCGAAGTGTACGCCTTTCAGCTCAAGGCGCTTTACCAGCGGCATGCTGAAGTGCAGGCCGGCTGTAGGAGCGGCAACGGCTCCTTCGTGCCGTGCGAACACGGTCTGGTAACGGTCGGCATCTTCCGGCTCCGCCTTGCGCTTGATGTACTTCGGCAGCGGGGTTTGTCCGAGCGACAAGACCGTCTTCTTGAACTCCTCGTACGGGCCGTCGAACAGGAAACGCAGGGTGCGTCCGCGCGACGTGGTATTGTCGATCACTTCCGCGACCAACAGATCGTCATCGCCGAAGTACAACTTGTTGCCGATCCGGATTTTCCGGGCCGGATCCACCAGCACATCCCACAAACGACTTTCACGGTTGAGCTCGCGGAGCAGGAAGACTTCGATCTTCGCTCCGGTCTTTTCCTTATTACCATACAAACGGGCCGGAAACACGCGCGTGTTGTTCACGATCATGCAATCCCCGTCGTCGAAATAATTCAGGATGTCCTTGAATTTCTTGTGCTCGATTTTCCCGGTCTTCCGGTCCAACACCATCAACCGTGCGTCTTCCCTGTTTTTTGCCGGATGTGTGGCGATCAGGTTATCAGGCACGGAAATCTTAAATTGACTCAGCTTCATCTTTGGAGCAGTAGACTTTTACAAACCCTCTGAAAATCAAGAGGGCGGCAAAGATACAATCGTGCTACCCCCCTTGTAAAGGGTTTGCCGATAAAAATTTGTCGTGTTCAAAATGGGGTTAATGATTTGCTATTCAGCAAATTGAGCTGCGATCGCCTCCGGTGTCCGCGCATCTTCTACCCGGTAATTCCCAATACGGGTCCGTCTCAGGGCGAGCAGGTAGGCACCCGAGCCGAGCCGCTTTCCGAGGTCATGCGCCAGGGTCCGGATGTAGGTGCCCTTGCTGCAACGGACGCGGAAGTCGAGTTCCGGAAACCGATTGTCAGTGATCGTAAACTCCAGGATCTCGACGGTCCTCGGTTTCATCTCCACTTCCTTCCCCTGTCGCGCGAGTTCATAGGCGCGTTTACCACCGACCTTCAGCGCGGAAAAGGCTGGCGGCAATTGTTCCTGCATTCCCGTCAGCGAACGGGTCGCTTCCAGTATATCCGATTCGCGGATGTGATCGGTCGGGTAGTGCCGGTCCGGAGGTAACTCGCGGTCATACGAAGGTGTCGTCGCACCGACCAAAATGGTTCCGGTGTATTCTTTTTCCGCATCCTGAATTTCGGAAATGGTCTTGGTCTTCGGACCGGTACACACGACCAACAATCCGGTCGCCAACGGGTCGAGCGTTCCGGCATGACCGATCTTGAGTTTTTTCTTGATGCGCTTCCGTTCCTCTGCTTGTTCCACACCCTGCAATGCCGCATGCAGCAAGGCTCGCTTCACTTTGTTCACGGCATCGAACGAGGTCCAGCCTTCGGGTTTGTCGATCAGTAAAACCCGCCCTGTCAGCAGGTCCGTTTCGGGAGAATACATGTCCGCGCGATCAGAACATTTGCAGGTCGATGCCCAGAAAATGCAGCACCAGGATCGCCAGTCCGACCAGAATCCGGTAGTAACCAAACACCCGGAAGCCGTGCTTCGTCAGGTAGCCGATGAACGATCGGATCGCCAGGACGGCAACGACGAATGCTACCAGGTTGCCAACGACCAGCACCGGCAACTGATCGCCGGTGAATCCGCCACCCTCGTGGTGAAAGTCCCACAGGTCCTTGACCGTGGCGGCGAACATGGTCGGCACGGCGAGGAAGAAGGAAAATTCCGCCGCCGCTTTTTTATTCAGACCCTGGGTGAGTCCGCCAATGATGGTACCGGCCGAACGCGAACCTCCCGGAACCATCGCCAGCACCTGGAAAAAGCCGATGCGGAACGCCTTACCGTCGTTGGTCAGCTCGGGCTCGCCGCGTTCTTCCGCGGCTTTGAACCACTTGTCGAGAAAGAGGAAGATGATACCGCCCACCAGCAAGGCGACGGCGACAACGATCACGTTCTCCAACAACTGATCGATGTATTTTTTCAAGAGCAAACCGAAGATCACCGCGGGAATGAACGCGATGATCAGCCTGCGGTAAAACCGGATCATCCCCGCCCAGTCACTGCCCTGCGGCAGGAACTTTTTCCAATACAACAGCACCACCGACAGGATCGCGCCGAACTGAATGGCCACGGTGAAGGTCTTGGTGTAACTCTCCTGCGCGATGCCCATCACCGAAGAAGCGATGATCATGTGCCCGGTCGAAGAGACCGGCAGGAATTCGGTCAGGCCTTCGACAATAGCGAGGACCACTGCCTGAGCGTAGTTCATGCAGATAAGGAGTTGATCGGGTGGGAAAGGAGCGGTCGTCGAAGCGTGGAACGGATCATTCCTTCGACTTCTTCACGATGGCAACGACCTCAATGACGAATCCGATCATGACAACGATCGGGGCCACGGTAATGCGGCGTGCACTGAAGATTTCCGGATTCCAAACGGCAGGATCGTCGGATCCGCCGCCGGCCATCAGGGCGAAACCAATGAAAATCACCACTATACCGATTAGCATCAGTACATAGTTCTCCCGCCCGAAGGGGAAGTCGATCGTGGATTTGGTCTCTTTCTTGGCCATGGAAATGCGGTTGCGGATGCAAGTATAGCGTTTTCCGGAAAAATGCCGGCCTTAGTAATACAGCTCGTCCAGGTGAAGCCGCAGGTAACGGTTCACGGCGAAAAAGGTGCTTACGCCGGAAATGATCATCCCCAGCACCACGACACCGCCGAACAACAGACCCAGGGTTTGGAAATCCAGCAAGCCTGCCAGCTCGGGAACGCGGGCATAGAGCAAGGCATAGAGTCCCGAGAGCAGGATACAGGCGATCAAAGACGCATAGATCCCGTGCAGTAAGGAACGCAGCAGAAACGGACGGCGAATGAACCCGCGGGTCGCTCCGACCAGTTGCATACTCTTGATCGTAAACCGTCGGGAGAACAGCGTCAGACGAATGGTGTTGTTGATGAGCGCGATCGCGACCACCAGCAACAACAGGCTGAACGCGAAGACCACCAAGGCGACCGTCCGGAAATTCTTGTTGATGCGCTCCACTTCCGTCTGCTGGTAAACCACTTCCCGTACCAGTTCCGAACGTGCCTGCAGATGCGCTTGCAATGCCCGCAGGCTGTCAGGGTCCGCGTACTCCGCGCGTACTTTCAGGTCGATCGTGGCCGGTAAGGGATTCGCCTCGAGCATACCGGTCGCTTCTTCTCCGAGCTCCTTTTTCAAGCTGTCCAGCGCGGCTTCCTTCGAAACGTAGCGTGCCTGTCGTACTTCCGGCATGCTTTCCAGTTCCTGCATGAACGCGTTTAGCTGCTCGTCTTTCAGATTATCCTGCAGGAAAATACTCACCTGTACGTGCTCCCGCACATACTCCGAAAGCCGGCGCGCTTCCAGGATGAGCAGACCCAGCAAGCCGACCAGGAACAGCACCAACGCGATGCTGATGATCGCGGATACATAGGAGCTGCGAAGCCTGCGGTTACCGTCTTGAGGATTTTCCATCTGGAAGTGCCTGCAAAAGTACGCATTAGCCTCCCCGCGGGAGTCCGCAATCCGCTTCCCTCCGCCGCTTTTTTCTACATTCGCATGTTCAGAAGGGAAGCCTCGTTTCCTTTCTCCTCATCCGCACCGATCCCCCTTTATGGAGTACCCCGTTCGTGACATAGAACGTAAATGGCAGGAAGCCTGGAAACGCAACCAGGTGTACCGCGTGAACATCGACCCCTCCCGGCCGAAGTGTTATGTGCTGGATATGTTTCCCTATCCGTCCGGAGCGGGTTTGCATGTCGGTCACCCGCTGGGCTATATCGCTTCCGATATCTATGCCCGCTACAAGCGGCTCAAAGGCTTCAACGTGCTCCACCCGATGGGCTACGATGCCTTCGGTCTGCCCGCGGAACAATACGCCATCCAGACCGGTCAGCATCCGGCCGTCACCACCGAGCAGAACATCCGCCGCTACCGCGAACAACTCGACAACATCGGCTTCTGCTACGACTGGGACCGCGAAGTGCGCACCTGCGATCCGGAGTACTACCGCTGGACGCAGTGGATCTTCCTGCAGCTCTTCAACAGTTGGTACAACCATGATTCCAACAAAGCGGAGCCGATCGAAACACTCATTCACAAGTTCGAAGCGCACGGCTGCCAGGGTCGCGACCATCGCGTCCTGACCGGCGATATCGAACATCCCGTCAAACCCTTCACGGCGGAAGAATGGAAAGCGCTCTCCGAAAAAGAACGCAGCGACCTCCTCATGCACTTCCGCCTGGCCTACCTGGGCGATGCCTGGGTGAACTGGTGCCCTGCCCTCGGGACCGTGCTCGCCAACGACGAGGTCAAAGACGGCGTCTCCGAACGCGGCGGCTACCCGGTCGAGCGCAAGCAGATGAAACAATGGAGCATGCGCATCACTGCGTATGCGGAACGTTTACTGCAGGACCTCGACGGCATCGACTGGAGCGACTCCATCAAAGAACACCAGCGCAACTGGATCGGAAAGTCGGAAGGCTGCTCGGTCTTTTTCCAGCTCGACGGCCACAACGGCTCCGTCGAGGTGTTCACCACGCGTCCCGACACGATCTACGGTGTCACCTTCGTCACGCTGGCGCCTGAACACGAACTGGTCGACCGCGTCACCACAGCGGAATACCGCGATGCGGTCAATCGTTACGTGAATGTGGCGAAGAACAAGACCGAACGCGAACGGCAGGCCGAGAAGAAGGTCTCCGGACAATTCACCGGAGCATACGTCTTCCATCCGTTCACCGGCGCGAAAGTGCCGGTATGGGTAGGGGAGTACGTACTCGCCGGTTACGGCACCGGCGCCGTCATGGCCGTGCCCGCGCACGACGCGCGCGATCACCAGTTCGCACGCCACTTCAACCTGCCCATCGTGCAGGTCATCGAAGCGCCCGCCGGCCACGATATCCAGGCCGAGAGCTGGGACGGTAAGGAAGGCCGTTGCATCAACTCCGGCATCATCGACGGACTCGAGGTCAAAACGGCGATCAGCACGATCATCGGCGAGATCGAAGCCCGCGGATACGGCAAAGGCAAGACGAATTATCGCCTGCGCGATGCCGCCTTCGGGCGACAACGCTACTGGGGCGAACCGATCCCGATCTATTACAACGACGACATCCCCTTCCCGGTCTCCGACGCGGATCTTCCGCTTCGCCTGCCCGAGATCGATAAGTTCCTTCCGACCGAAGACGGAGAGCCGCCGCTCGCGCGCGCGCACAACTGGACCTACCGCGGCCATCCGCTCGAAACGACCACCATGCCCGGCTGGGCCGCTTCTTCCTGGTACTTCCTGCGGTACATGGACCCGCGCAACGACAAGGCCATCGCGTCGAAAGAGGCGATCGACTACTGGCGCGACGTCGACCTCTACATCGGCGGCTCCGAACACGCGACCGGTCACCTCTTGTATGTTCGCTTCTGGACGAAAGTGCTCTACGACCTCGGGCACATTCCGGTGAAAGAGCCGGCCCGCAGACTGGTGAACCAGGGCATGATCCAGGGGCGGTCGAATTTCGTTTACCGCGTAAAAGAGTCAAACAAATTCGTCTCTTATAACCTGCGCGGTAACTACGAAACCTCGGCGCTCAACGTGGACGTCAACATCGTCGAGAACGATGTACTCGATATCGAAGCCTTCCGCAAGTGGCGCCCCGATTTTTCCAATGCTGAGTTCATCCTCGAAGACGGAAAATACATCTGCGGCGCGGAGGTAGAGAAAATGTCGAAGTCGAAGTGGAACGTCGTCAACCCCGACGACATGATCGAAAAGTACGGAGCCGACTGCTTCCGCCTGTACGAGATGTTCCTCGGCCCGCTCGAACTCTCCAAGCCCTGGAACACCAGCGGCATCAGCGGCACCTCGAATTTCATCCGCAAACTCTGGCGCCTCTATCATGCCGGTCCGGAACGATCCTTCCGCGTATCGGAGGAGGCCGCTTCGCGCGACGAACTCAAGGCGCTCCACAAGTTGATCAAAAAGGTGGAAGAAGACGCGGAACGTTTGTCGTTCAACACCTCGGTCAGCGCCTTCATGATCGCCGTGAACGAACTCACTGATCTCAAGTGCGACAAACGTGCGGTGCTGGAACCCCTGGCCATCCTGGTCGCTCCCTTCGCTCCGCACATCGCGGAGGAGTTGTGGGAACTGCTCGGCAACAAAGGCTCGGTCATGCACGCCCGGTTTCCTGAACTCGACCCTCAATACCTGGTCGAGGACTCGTTCGCCTATCCGATTTCGCTCAACGGTAAAACGAAATTCAACATCGAGATCGCCCTGGGCCTGTCCAAGGAGGACGTCGAAAAGGAAGTCCTGTCACGCGAAGAAGTGTTGAAGCTGCTCGACGGAAAAACACCGAAAAAAATCGTCGTTGTTCCGGGTCGGATCGTGAACATCGTCGTTTGATTTAGGTGTAGAATTTATCCTGTTTAAGAACAGCCTTTTATCCTGATTTTTCCTGAAAATTTGGATGAAACAGCCGGAATTTTTCTAATATTGGAGTCTGAACGGCGGCAATCGCCGTTCGCCTCCTCCCGACCGATGAATCTCCTCAACCAGCATATCGAAGCCCTCATTTTTTGCTCGGAAACAAGCATTACCCTCGACGAAATCGCCGCCTCCCTCAAGCTGTCCTACGGCTGGGAACTGACTGACGATGAGATCGTGGCCGCAATCGCCCAGATCCGCGAAAAATATCAGGATGAGACTTTCGCCTTCAGCCTGGAAGAGATCTCGGAAGGGTACCAGTTCCTGACCAAGAAGGACTACTACCCAACGGTCAGCGCCCTCATCCAGCACAAGGCCAAGAAGAAACTCTCCGTCGCCCAGATGGAGACCCTGGCCATCATCGCCTACAAGCAGCCGATCACCAAGTCGGAGATCGAACACATCCGCGGCGTCAGTTGCGACTACGCCATCCAGAAGCTGCTGGAGAAAGAACTCGTTGCCATCTCCGGCAAGAGCGAAGGCCCCGGCCGACCGATCATGTACTCCACGAGCGACAGCTTCATGGATTACTTCGGCATCAAGTCGGTGAAAGACCTGCCGCAGCTCAAAGACCTCCACCTCGAACAGAACGAGATCGGTCAGCCGTCCGAACTCATGGAAGCCGAGCCGGAAACGGAAGCCACTGCGCAGGACAGCGAAGTGACGGCCATGTCGGAAGCCGGTTCCGAAACACCGGTGCTTTCGGAAACGCTCAACGAAGAAGGCGACACCATCGAAGCGCCGCTCATGGGCTCCGAAGACTACAGTGCGCCCGTTATGCTGAGCGAAGAAGCGGAGGAGCTGAACGAAGCGGTCCCGCCCGCTGCCGGCGAAGCCGAAGACCTCGAACTGCCCGACCGCAAGCAGATTTTTTTAGAAAACCAGCCCGGCGCCCCTGAATCCGAAGCGGCTGACGAAAAAGCGCCCTTCCGGAACGAAAGCGAGTAATTCCGATCGTTCGATCAGGGACGTGGGACGAGCGACGAGGTGCGAGGGTCTTGCTAGCTGCATACTGCCAACTGCCTTCCGCCCTCGGTGTCCTCCGTGGTTTTTTTACCTGGCAGTTGCCACAATCGAAATAGTTAATCCTCCGTTAATCCATTCGATTGTTTTGTTCCATACCCTATCTTTGCTAAAGAATAAGGCTGTAAACCAGCATTTTACTCCTTGGAACAATCTTTGCCAAGTCAAGGCGCCATGAATCTTCGCATCCGATTCCTGATCCTCTTCCTCGCCGCTTGCACCATCACCAGCGCCGCCGGCCAGAAGAAACTCCGCTCCCTGAACCACAACGCCTTCCGCCCCGGCGAAGTGCTCAAATTCCGCATCCACTACGGATTCATGGATGCCGGCGAAGCCACCCTCGAAGTAAAACCCGAACTCAAGAACTTCGGTAACCGCGACTGCTACCACGTCGTGGGTACCGGCCGCTCCGTCGGCGCCTTCGACTGGTTCTTCAAAGTCCGCGACCGCTACGAGTCCGTCATCGACAAGGACGCCATGCTGCCCTGGCTGTTCATCCGCCGCGTCAACGAAGGCGGTTACATCATCAACCAGAACGTCAGCTTCAACCACTACAGCGATTCCGCGAAAAGCGAGAAAGCCACCATCTCGATTCCCGAGAATACCCAAGACCTGGTCTCCGCTTTCTACTACGCCCGCACCATCGACTTCAGCAACGCCAAAGAAGGCGACATCTTTCCCATCAACGGCTACCTCGACGACGCGATCTTCCCGATGAACATCAAGTACATCGGCAAGGAAGAGATCAAGACCAAGATGGGCACCTTCCGGTGCATCAAATTCCGTCCGATGCTGGTCGAAGGCCGCGTGTTCAAGGACAACGAGGACATGACCGTCTGGGTCAGCGACGACCCCAACCGCATTCCCGTGCGCGTTCAAACCGACATCCTCGTCGGCTCCATCAAGATGGACCTCGTCGGCTACGAAAACCTGGCGAACCAGCCGGCGATTGTGGGGAAGTAATATTCCTGTTTTTTCAGTTTCCCTTGAGCAGATGCAATCAGGCGTTGGTGGATCGGGTCATTGCCCGATTCATGGAATGATGGTACTTAATCCTGCCTGTGGACAGTACCTGATTCTTTTAATCTTCACCTGGTTCACCAGATGCTGAAGAATACGCAAGCGAACACAGTCGTCTGGACCGTAGTTTCAATAAATGAAGCCCACACGGATGCAACGAACTCCGGGCTTATTTCACTATCAATCTCCCTGAAAACACCCTTCCATCCTGTTCGAGCCGCAAGACATACTGACCGGGCATGGCATTGTGCAGCCGTACGATGGGTGCTTCTGCATGCGAGTCAAAAATAAATTGCTCTACCAGCGATCCCTTTGAATCGTACACGGTTAAACGAGCTCCTTTGAGGGTGGATAGGGGTGCCGGAACACGGATCCGAAAACTGCCATCATTGGGGTTGGCATATATCACCAGACCATTACCATCCATTCTTGCCTCATTGGCAATGCCGGTGATCTTATCCATCCGACCGATGAAGGCATCGCCTTGCCCCCAACTCGAAGAGGTTATTCCCTGAACCTGGATAGAATCATAAAAAATTCCAGAAACAATAGGAAAACCACTTATGTCAATTGCAATGGTATTGCCAAAACCGCCTGAAAAAGGCAAAACGCCGATGCAATCTCCAGATCTTGTAAATCGAGAGAGAAATAAACAATCATAACCTGGGGAAAAAAGTTGATGAGTACCGAAAATTAGGGTATCGGTGAAACCTCCGATTATGTAGAAGGTTGAATCCGTATCCATTGTCAGTCCGAAACCCCGTGCGTAATTTGATGCCCCGTTCCTTAACCACTGGTTGACTCCATTCGAATCAAAACGTGCAATAAATACATCCTCGTAGTTAGAGCCGTTGTAGTTTCGAATCGAATTTCCATCCGCTATAAGACTATCACGATAATTTCCCGCAACATAAATTGATCCGGTTCGATCTACCCTCAATTGGCCGCCACAACCGCCGCTACGGCCTGATACAAACCGTTTACCCCAGATCGGATTACCACTCAAATCGCATTTTGCCAGTACAATATCCTGGGGATTGGGGCCTACCCACTCAATAGGTCCAAAAGCGGCAGTATCATTCTGCGTCTGGCCGGAACAATAGATCGAAGAACCCTGTATGGCCATGGAATAGAAACGCACGGCAGAGGTAAAGTGATCTTTAACTGCCAGAACATTTCCATCTAGATCCAAGGTGACCAAATACCCTCCCTTCGATACATTGATTGTATCAATGGTTCCCGAATTCTCCGCATATACCATCCATAAGATTTTGTCATCGTAAGTCAAAACGACAGGTCCATCCTTATCATCCATTAATCCTCCCGCAGATTTTAACCAGAGACAATTACCCGAATAATCAAATTTGGCCAAGAATGCATCTTGCCCACCCCTTACAACCGCTTGATGAGCGTCTACAGAGAATGGACCACCAAAAGTTCCAGAGATATAAAAACCATCATTAGAAATTGCCACAATGCTACAATCCTCGAAAACACCAGGTGCATTATACCCTCCAATGGAGCGGATCCATAGAATTTCGGATAAGGACTCATTCATAAGGCCAATGAACATATCTCCCAAGCCATTGGATGGATAAAGTGTATCCCCACCCACAACAACACCAGTGCCCCCGTATCGGCCCGCAAATAAAATGCCGTGATCTGAATGGGCTACACTTACAGCATCATCACCATAACCCTGGATCAATGTTACGTCACCAAGTTGTTGAGCATTTACATCTGCTAAGAATCCGAAACACAGAAATAATATAATTAAAGCTTTCATGGGTCTGTTATTTAAAAATACATAATGGCAAGCACCAATTCATTTCACTCGCCTCTACACGAACAAGATATGCTCCTGCTTGAATTGAATCGAGGTCAAGGATATTTACATCTCTACCCATCTCTTCTTCCAAGGTAAGGTAACATTTCTGTTTTTCAGTATCACTTGAGCAGATGCAATCGGGCGCTGGTGGATCAAGTGATTGCCTGATTTCCAGCTTGACTCAAATGAAGAAATTGCTCAAAGAATGCGGCTTCATGAAGTCAATTTAATTAAGGACCCAATACCGAAATAAAGGATTTTATTTTTCCCGCATTTATGCGGTTGCCATCATCTTCTCCCGCCCCTATGTTTGTCCTCACATACAAGCGACATGAGCGACGATCTGGAACAATTTGGCGAGCCGGAGGGCTTCGACCCGGAGTTTGGCGGTTACTTCGAAGAGGAAGGAGAGGAGTGGAAGACGCGCCCGCTCTACGGAGCCTGGCAGCAAGCCTGCGCGCAATGGGAAACCGTGCAGAAACTGCTGGAGGCAGCCCTGGAGGGCCTCGCGGCTAAAGCGAAGTCGGGCGATACGGCGGTGCCGGTAGACACCCTTACGGAAGAACAGTTACACGCGACTGCCGGAGACAACCCGCACTTGTTTTTGTACGATCACGCCCTGCACCTGTTGGGTGAAGCCATGTGCGTATCGGTAAAATTGGAGGTGACCAATGCCTGCCTGTATATCATCCGAATGGAGAATGCTTCAGAGATACGGGCGCGCGTACGGACGATCCAGGCTTCCCTGCTCCTTTTCGCAGCCGAGGGATTGATACAACGATCCTACATCGACGCGATCCGGCGTGAGATCAACACCTTCCGCCACGCTTTTCGCGCATGGGTACAACTGTTCGAAAAGGACGAGTTCGAGGACGAATGGGGACTCTATGTCTGAGTATTGCCTGCGAACCCGGGGATGCTTAATCGCGCCCGGCGTACCAGTCCACCTTTCGCGTGAGGTACATGATCGTACCCAGGATCACGAAGAGGCCGAGACTGCCCAGCAACAACGCGTAGTCTTCCAGTTGCAATAACGAATAGAAGAAGCCGTACAGCAGCGCCAGCAATCCGGAAAAGACCAGCGTCATCTTCCGGTTGTGGAAGATGTGCCAGACGTAATACGTGATCAGGCCCAGGATCGCCAGGCAGGCGATCAGGTACGACTTGCCGAAGTTCAGGTGCTCCGAGATCGACAGCAGCAATACGTAGAAGAGACAGATCGCGAAACCTACCAGCAGGTACTGGATCGGGTGGATGCGACGCTTGTTCAGGATCTCCACGAAGAAGAAGGTGAGGAAGGTGATCACGATGAACATCAGGCAGTACTTCACCGAGCGGTAGGTCTCGGTATAATGGTCCACCGGCAACAACAGCCGCACACCGAATCCGGCATAGGCTTCCTGATTGGCCAGACTGTACTCATCCGCGTTGCCGCCGATGAAGTTGCCCAGGCCTTGCTGCGGATAGTTCCGGTTGAGTTGCGTCATCTTCCAGGTCGCCGTAAAGCCGCTGGTCTGTACGTCCCGCGACTCCGGAAGCGCGTAGCCCTCGAAGCTCGGACTCGCCCAGGGTGATTTCAAGGTCACGCTGGTCGTGCGTCCGAACGGCAGAAAATGCAGGGCACTGCTTCCGTTTAGGTCCAGCGTGAAATCAAAGGTGTAAGTCGTATCGCCGGTAAGGCTTATCGGCATGCTGGCCCCGCTGGCGAACAGGTCTTTCGCCGGCAGCCCAGGCCCGAAGCTGTAGGTGGTGTCGTTCAAGCGTAGGTTGATTTCGCCCTTGATCCCTTTCATGTCGGTGATGCCCAGCATCATGCTCGCTTCCTGCGGGCGCGCATCGGCAGCGGCGATCCCCAACGATCCGATGTCGGGCGCTTTGAATCGTCCCTGTACCCGGATCTTTCCGGTGTACAGCACGACTACGTGAATGCCACGGTGGCGTTCCTCGGTTTTCAGGTCGCCGCTGACGTTCAATTCGTCCGGCAGAAAGTGCGCGTATTGCTTGACCAGCTCGACCTGTCCTTTCTCGTTCGTGCGCCGCTCGAGGTAGGGTAGGGTGATCACCGGCCCGGCCACGGTCTGCTCGCGGCCCCATTTCGAACTCACTTCCTCCACAGCGCTGGCACGGATCGACTGCCGTTCATACACCAGCGACTGGATCATCGTGGAGGGAATGAGCAGCAACAGGATGAGGATGCCGATCGAGAAAAGCTTGAGCGTGACGGAACGTCGTGCCCAGGCGTTCAGTCGTTCGAAGAGGGAGGGTTGGTCCATGGAGGGAGTTTGACTGGTAACGGAATCCGGTTCGATATCGTGTATTCCGCGGCAGTTAAGTAACGTTAATTCCTGTCAGCGGTGTCGGTCGACCTGCAAAAAGATACCCACCGCACTGATGCCGGTCAGCCGCAGCTTTCGGCGGATTTCAATACTTTTAGCGCTCTGATCGATAAACTCTGGTTCAAATGTCCGGTCCTTCGCCCGATATCCTCTCCCGCATCGAAGCGCTTCAGAAGAAGTACGACGTCATGGGACAGGACCTCCTCTCGTACCTCGACGGCCTGCTGTATGCCGATTACCTCACGTACTGGGATTACATCCACGTCGATACGCTCCTGTCGCTGCAGAATCCCAAGACCAGCTTTCCGGACGAGAAGATCTTCATCATCTATCACCAGATCACCGAGCTGTATTTCAAGCTCTGTCTGAGCGAGATCGAACAGATCAGCGATCGCGCGACGGTCGACGGTAAGTTCCTGCTTCGCCGGATGGAGCGGATCAACGGGTATTTCGAAAACCTGGTACGCTCCTTCGACATCATGGTCGACGGCATGGAACCGGAACAGTTTCTCAAGTTCCGGATGAGCCTGCTGCCGGCCAGCGGTTTCCAAAGCGCCCAGTACCGGATGATCGAGATCTGCGCGACGGACTTCATCCGCCTCGTGAGCAAGGATGTGCGCGAGCAGTTACAGGGTCAGAACAAATCGGTGCGGGAGCTGTTCGAACACATCTACTGGAAAGCCGGCGCCACCGAACTGAAGAGCGGAAAGAAGACCCTAACGCTCGAGCAGTTCGAGGGAAAGTACACGGAGCAGTTGATCGCCCTGGCCGAAGCCTACGGTAAGAAGAACCTCTGGCAGATCTTTTCGCGACTCTCTCCCGAGGAGCAACAGAACGAAGCGCTCCGCAACGCGTTCCGCATGCTCGACGTCAACGTGAACGTCAACTGGCCACTCAGCCATTACAAGTCGGCGGTCCGTTACCTGCAAAAAGATCCCGAAGACATCAAAGCCACCGGCGGCACCAACTGGCAGAAGTACCTGCCACCGCGTTTCCAGAAACGTATCTTCTATCCCGAACTCTGGTCCGAAGCGGAACTGGCAGAGTGGGGGAAGAGTTGGGTTACGCGCGAGGTGTTTGGAGTACGGTAAGCGGTTGGCAGATTGCGGTTGGCAGTAGGCGGTTGGCAGTCTGCGGTAGGCAGTAGGCAGTAGGCGGATTGCGGTAGGCGGTGGGCGGTGGGCAGTCTGCGGTAGGCAGTCTGCCCGGTATCATTTCCTCGTCACTCGCCCTCGTCACTCGCCCTCGTCCCTCGTCCCTCGGTCACGGTCTCGGTCCTCGTAACTTTCCTCGTCCCTCGTCCCATTAAAATTAATGTATTGAATATCAATTAAATAGCAATATTGGTCGATGATGTAGTTTAAAATGTAAACTACTTTATTACATTTGTCCCCATCAAACTTCACATCCCATGTCTGCAACGAACGAAAACATCAACGAACGCGAGAGCTTCGAGTTGATCCGCACCATGATCGAGCGTGCGAAGTCGGATATCGACGACGACAGTTTCTACTACCTCGTCTGGGGTTGGTTGGTTTTTGCCGCCGCTCTCGGACATTTCTTTTTGATGGACCGCTTTGCGGAGTTTGCGTGGTTGCCCTGGGCCATCCTGATGCCCTTGGGTGGAATCGCCACGATGATCTACGGCATCCGCCAGGAGAAGCGCCGCAAGTCGCGCTCCCACGCGGAGGTGTTTCTCAAATACCCGTTGATCGCCTTCGTCGTGTGCCTGATGATCGTGCTCGTGTCGATGAACAAACTCGGATTGTACACGTACCCGATGGTCATACTCGTGTATGGCATGTGGCTCTTCGTATCAGGAGGCGTCATCCGCTTCAAGCCGCTCCTCGTCGGCGGCATCATCAACTGGGTGTTGGCGATTGTCAGCCTTTCCGTAGGTTTCAGCACGCAACTGTTGTTGCTGGCTTTGGCCGTGCTGCTGGGTTATATCATCCCCGGCCACTGGCTCAAGATGGAACGCAACCGCATCGCTGATCCCGCCTGAGTACGATGTTCAACGAACTCGACCCGGTACTTCATTCCCAGTTGCGGCTCGCCCTCATGTCGCTCCTGATCTCCGTCAAGGATGCGGAGTTCAACTTCCTCAAGGAAAAGACAGGAGCGACAGCCGGGAACCTCAGCGTGCAGCTCACGAAACTCACCGAAGCCGGCTACATCACGATGAACAAAACCTTTCGCGGGAAATATCCACTGACGATCTGCGCCATCACCCCACAAGGCGTAACAGCGATGGAGAAATACGTGGAAGATCTGAAGGCGTATTTGGGGGGTGTGGGGAAGAAGGGGGGAGAGTAGAAGGTAGAGGCTTGAAACTTGTAACTGGTAACTAGTAATTAGTAATTGGATATAGTGATTGGGTTTTTTTATTCCCTCGTCCCTCGTCCCTCGTCCCTCGTCCCTCGGTCACGGTCTCGTTCCTCGTAACTTCCATCGATCCTCGGTCACGGTCTCGTTCCTCGTAACTTTCCTCGTCCTACCGTGTCGAAAACTTTTTCCGAACATGATTCCGAAAACTGAGCCACGCCCATAACTTTCTGTATGCGCCGCTTCCTACTTTTATTTCTGGGCTGGGCATCGTTTGCAACCGCGCAGCCTCCTCCGCTTTACATCCACATCGTTTCGCATAACGAACCGACCGATACCTTGCAACAGCCGGCCCGCTACGCCCGTGCGAAAGCGAATGCCTTGCAACTGGCAGCCATCGTCGATGCCAAGAACGCGAAGTGGAACCTCCAGACTTCCGACGGCTTCGTTTTCGGGGCGCGTCAGGATCAGAGCACGTCGGGCACCAATATCTTTTCGACACTTTCTGCTCCGCCCTACGACGATAACATCGAGATCGACCCGCGGAGCAAGAATTTCCCCGGCAGGAACATCGCCGATCAGTGGTACCTGCTCGATTCCCTCGGAGCGCATCCGACAACGACAGTCGGGGGATTCATCTATTACGTCTGCCCCCCGGGTAACCAGAACCTCATCGACTGGTGGCCATACACCGATACGCTCGCCGGTAACGTGTACGGTAACCGCGTGCGTTTCGATCTTCTCTCAGGTGCAGGAAGCCTGGAACCGCATTGCAACGACCTGAACGACTTCGGCGTGTTCAAGCCGGACACGACCACGAATTTCTACCAGCACAATCCGGCGCGCGAGTTGTGGTGTATCGGAACCGGTTGCGCCCCGCTGCTGGATTCGATGGTCGACGAACAATCCATTATCGATCAGATCCGGCGGGAGGTCGATAGCATCCAACAGGGGTTATGGCCGCCCGATCGCTTCTATGTGACCCGTATCATGACGAACCAACGGGAATATGGACCGATGTTCTTTCAGAAGATCGCGCGGGTAATCGACTCCCTTAACACCTTTCCAGCCGGACAATTGCAATGGGCAACGATCCGTGAAAGTTTCGACGCATTCCTCAACTGGCGCGATACGAACGGCATCGATTTTAGTCAGTGGCAATGCGGACAAATCCTTTCCGGTCTGCCGGATATTGGTACGCCGGCTTTCTCCGTCTATCCGAACCCGACCTTCGACCGCATCAGTTTCAATTTCGCCGACCGAGGCATTCACCAACTGGAGATCCTCTCGGCGGAGGGACGGTGCGTCTGGTTCGGAACGGTATCCGATGACATACCCTTGGAGTTGCCTTCCGTGGAAGCAGGTATCTACTGGCTGAAACTCGAAGATGGAAACGTCACTCGTCTCGTGAAGTTCTGATCCGTACGCGCAGGAAAAAGTCAGAAAAAAGGGTCAGGATACTTTGTTGGGAGATATTGGTAATTGGATATTAGTTATTAGTCTTTTATTCCATCGCACCACTTTCCCTCGGTCACGGTCTCGTTCCTCGTACCTTTTCTCGTCCCTCGGTCACGGTCTCGTTCCTCGTAACTTTCCTCGTCCCTCGGTCACGGTCTCGTTCCTCGTAACTTCCATCGATCCTCGGTCAC
>ERZ724521.311-NODE-311-length-21914-cov-5.234549_pt1 | contig 21914 bp, 18 predicted proteins | sample MGYA00376054_ERZ724521 | MGnify/ENA primary metagenome ERZ724521 (study PRJEB28724, sample SAMN07190883) | activated sludge metagenome | isolation source: activated sludge of sewage treatment plant in Hong Hong | place: Hong Kong | collected 2016-03-17 ... | reverse complement strand
CCTCGGCCCAGCGGATCTGCGCGTTGGTGGCGAAGCCGCCGGAAGAGATCTTGGTGTGGCCCGCGTGCGCGGTGCCACCCTTGCGCCAGTCGTGGCGGTGCTCGTAGCGCTCGGTGGGGTCGGCGCCCACCGCGCTCGCCTGGTACGGCCCCTTCTGGAAGTTGATGTGGTCGTGGGTGTTGATGAACCCGGGCGAGATGACGCCCTTGGGGCACACCAGCGCCGTCGCCGTGCTCCCCCCGGCCGCGGTGGAGCAGTCGCACGCCGCGCAGGTGATGACGCCCTGGGCGTTCACCAGCACCTGGCCGCCGAGCAGCACCTTGTCCGGCGTCAGCACCACGCCGGTGAAGAGCTTGCCGCTGTCGCCGGGGGTGATGGTGCACGTCCCCGACGACGGCGGAGGAATGCTCGCGCCCGGGCAGGTCACCGTGGGCGACATGGTGATGCACCTGCGCAATATCTGCGCCAAAGAAGGCATCGAAGCCGAAGAAGACGCCCTGCACATCATCGCGCAGAAAGCCGACGGCGCCCTGCGCGACGCCTTGTCCATTTTCGACCGTATCACGAGTTTTTCCGGGAAAAAAATAACCTACGACGACGTCATCGAGAACCTCAACGTGCTCGATTACGACTATTATTTTCAGATCACCGATGCCTTGCTCGCTGAAGATGCGCCGGCGATTCTCAACCTTTTCGACCAGATATCGCGCAAAGGTTTTGAGCCAGATGTGTTTATCAACGGCCTTGCCGAACACCTGCGCAACATACTGGTCTGCAAGGATGCTGCCACCCTGGCTCTGCTCGAAGTAGGCGAGTCGCTTCGCGAACGCTACCGCAAACAGGCCGCTCTGGCGCCAGCCGCGTTCCTGCTCACGGCGCTCAATATTTGCAACGACTGTGATGTAAACTTCAAAATGGCACGGAACCGACGCCTGCATGTGGAAATGGCACTGTTGAAAATGTGCTACATCAACCGGGCCGTGAAGGCCGCGCAAACGGTTGCCCCTGAAAAAAAAACACCTGACGTGAACACGGTCGACAATCGACGGTCGACCGCTGACGGTAAAGAAAAAGAAACCACACCTCCGAGTCCCGACTCCCAACAGCCTGCACCCGGACCGGAATCCCCTGCACAGGGCAATGCGCTGCCCTTGAGCCGGTCGGAAATGATCGAACTGGCCTCCGGACTGCGCCAGGGACTGAAAAAAGCGGAAGCCATTCCGCTGCGCCTCGACGCCTACGAACAAGCTGTTGAAGTGGAAGAAGCCGAAAAGGCAGCGCTGGAGAGTCGACTGACCCTGGAGAATGCCCGACTGGAATGGAAGGCCTATGCCGAATCCGTAGATTCCAAACTGGTACGCCTGGCCCTTCTAGGCGCTGAATTGCGCCTGGAAGATAAAAAGATCGTAGCCGTCGTGGCAACCAATACCGATCGCAGTCACCTGCAAAGTGAATTGATGCGCTTGCTCGATACCCTGCGCAGCCGGCTGCACGACCCCCGGCTGAAAGTTCAGATCGAGATAGATGAGGCCCGGGCGCAGGCGCTCCTGCCGCAGGCGCCCAAACGCCCGCTCACCGCCAAGGAAAAACTGGATACCATGCGGGAGATAAATCCGGTAGTGACAGACCTCTTGCAGCGGTTCGACCTCCGGCTTGACGAATAATTTTCGGGAATGCCCCGTGCGTAACATTTCGAGCGGCTTCACCGGTGCAATTTTGTGCCAAAAGAAGCAAGAATATGCAACCACTTCCCGCTCAAAACGTTCTCCGTCCGATATTTGCATCCACTATGCAGCAAACACAAGCGTTCTGGCACCTGGAAAATATTGACGTGACGCATCTGCTCTGTCCCACCAAACTCGGGAGCAAGGACATTATGTCGCATCATATGCACCGGACCTTCAAAAAAGGGGAGTCGGTGTATGTGCCGGAAGACCTTTCCGATCGTATTTATTTTATCAATGAGGGCCGGATCAAGATTTCGGTGATGAATGATGAAGGAAAAGAGATCACAAAGGTGATCCTGGGACGGGGCGAGGTATTCGGCGAACTGACGCTGTTGGGAGAAGAGCGGCGGCGCGACTTTGCAACCGCGTTGGAAGATACTACTGCCTGTGTGGTTACGCTCGATGAACTGAGAGGCCTGATGCGGGAGCGTTCCGAACTCAACCTGTTCTTTATCAAGATGTTCGGGTCGCGCCAACTCGAAATGGAACGTCGCCTGGAGTCGCTGGTATTTCGCGACAGCCGCAGCCGTATCGTGGAGTTTTTGGTGCATCTGGCACAGACCAAAGGCCAGCGTGTGGGCTACGAATGGGTGGTGCGCAATTTCATTACCCACCAGGAAATCGCCAACCTGACCGCCACAAGCCGGCAAACGGTAACCACTACCCTGAACGACCTTCGGTTTAAAAAACTGCTGACTTTCAACCGTTCGCGTCTGCTGATCCGGGATATGGACAAACTGGCGGCGGAACTGCGCACGTAACGCCAATCTCTGACTGGCGCCTGGTAATAGTTGTAAACAATGGGGTGGTTGGATTTGCGCCGGCTGAAGCCGGCGGTACCCCGGGCGGTACCCCGGGTGGTATCTGGGCAGTACACTGGCAACCGTATGAAAGATAATTTTTCCACACAAGCCTCCTCTTATGCCCGGTTTCGGCCGGGCTACCCGCCGCAATTGTTTGATTTTCTCTACGACCTGTGCCGGGACTTTGATGCTGCCTGGGATTGTGCTACGGGCAACGGCCAGATTGCAGGTGTGCTCGCAGAACGCTTTGAAACAGTTGAGGCCACCGATATCAGCGAAAAACAGGTAGCGCAGGCGGTTCAAAAGAACAATATCCGCTATAGCATTGAGGCTGCAGAAACACCTTCGTTTCCGGATGCGCATTTCGACCTCGTTACCGTGGGGCAATCGGCCCACTGGTTCGATTTTGATCGATTCTATCCGCAGGCAATTCGGGTGTTAAAACCAGGCGGTATCCTGGCACTTGTCGGTTATAACCTGTTGCAGGTCGACGGCCCGGTAGATGTTTTGATCAAAGATTTGTATTCCAATACGTTGGGTTTGTACTGGGATGTCGAACGCAAGCATGTGGATGCCGCATATGCCAGTATTCCATTTCCGTTTTCCGAAATTCCGTTGCCTGAAATGCAGATGGAATACGAATGGACTGTCGAACACCTGCTGGGTTATCTCCAAACATGGTCGGCGCTGCAACACTACATCAGAAAAAACGGTGATTCGCCGCTATCGCCGGCGTTCCTCGTCGCTCTGAAGACCGCCTGGCCGGAAACCGAAGTTAAGACGGTAAAATTTCCCATATTTGGGCGGATTACCCGAAAGGCCCTTTGATCTACCGTATACATCCATGCCAGAGCCGTTAAAGAACATTTTCTCCCCTGCACTGCTCGAGCCTTTTGCCGCCGGAGTGTCGGCCGTCTGGGCAAAATTTCCGGAACAGGAATTTTTACAACGGGTATTCCATGCCGAATGGAACTCGCTTGAACTCAAACAGCGCATTCGGCACATCAGCCAGGTTTTGCGCAGCGTTTTGCCTCCCGAATACCCTGAGGCGCTGGAGGTCGTGACCCGTGTTGCGAGCCGTTATATTGACCTGCACGGTGAAAAACTCACCTTTGAATATATCTTTTTGCCCGATTTTGTCGAATGCCACGGCGTCGACTATCCGGAACATTCCATCGCCGCGCTCGAAACGATCACCCGCTGGAGCAGTGCAGAATTTGCGGTCCGGCCCTTTTTGATCCGTTATCCCGAACGCATGTATACCCGAATGCTGGAATGGTCGCAGCATGAAAGTCCCATGGTGCGCCGGTTGAGCAGTGAAGGCATCCGCCCGCGGCTACCCTGGGGCATGGGTGTGCCGGCGCTCAAACGCGATCCGTCGCCCATACTGCCCATACTCGAAAACCTTAAGCACGACCCGGCCGAAACGGTGCGCCGCTCTGTTGCCAACAACCTGAACGATATTGCCAAGGATCACCCCGGCCTGGTGCTCGAAATTGCAGGGCGCTGGCTGGGACATTCGGCGGAAACGGACTGGATCGTTCGCCATGCCTGCCGGGGCTTGTTGAAAAAGGGCAATGCAGCGGCGCTGTCGTATTTTGGGTTTCAGCAAGGCGTAAAAGGTATCGATGTTTCGGATCTGGCATGTACAAAACAAGTGCACGTCGGAGGTCGCCTCGATTTTTCATTTTCCATTACCAATACTTCCGGTAATGCGGTGCAGGTTCGACTGGAATACGGTATTGACTACCAGACGCTTTCAGGGAAAACCTCCTCCAAAGTGTTCAAAATCAGGGAAATGGAGATGTCACCCGGGCAAAGGGAGCAAATCTCCCGATACCAGGGTTTTCAGGATTTTACCACCCGAAAACACTACCCCGGCGCACATCGGCTTCGGATATTGGTAAACGGTGTTTCACTCGCGGAGCGAACATTTACCGTCGTTTAAAAAGGGCGTTGCGTCAAAAGGCAGTGTGTTTTTTGTACATAAGGGTGTTTTTAGCCTCGTAAAATAAGGGAGCCATAATGCGCTTTGTTCATCCGAATGAATTGGAGAAACAAGCCTGCTTAGTGGTGGCACATGGATAACACCTTCCGGTTTCCCGCAGGAAACCGGAAGGTGTTATCCATGTGCCACCACTAGGGCCTTGATAAACACTTGTGTTGCGATTGCGCGAACATTGTTCCCCTAAAAAATCAAATTTTTTTTCCGGCATAACCCTTTGGTGTAATTTTACCGTCCACCGTCAACCGTCCACCGTCCACCGTGTATAAATTTCTAAAGCCCATACTTTTTACGCTCTCTCCGGAAACAGCCCATCGCGTCACCGTCTGGCTGCTTGATCTGGCTGCCGCCTTTCCGCCCACGAAATGGTTGCTTCGAACCCTGTATTGCCAGACGGGCAACCACAAGAGAGTGGTTATGGGGCTCGACTTCCCCAACCCGGTCGGACTGGCCGCCGGCTTTGACAAGGACGGACGACATATCGAAGGGCTGGCTTGTCTCGGATTCGGCTTTGTAGAAGTGGGTACAGTGACCCCGCAACCGCAGGATGGCAACCCGCAACCGCGTTTGTTTCGCCTGCCTGCCGATCACGCGCTCATCAACCGTATGGGATTCAACAATGAAGGTCTGGATGCGCTGGTCGGGCGGCTGAAGCGGATTCGGGAAAAAGGTGTTCCCGGCGGCGTTATCATCGGCGGCAACATCGGTAAAAACAAGATCACGCCGAATGAGGCAGCCGAAAGTGATTACCTGAAATGTTTCGAAGCACTGTTTCCCTGGGTAGATTATTTTGTGGTCAACGTCAGTTCGCCCAATACCCCGGGGCTGCGGGCCTTGCAGGAAAAAGAACCGCTCACCAGGCTGCTGTCGCAGTTGCAGGACAGAAACAAGGCGCAACAGACGCCCAAACCTATATTGCTGAAAATTGCTCCAGATCTGACAAATGATCAACTCGACGACATTGCCGACATTGTGAAGGCAACAGGACTGGCCGGGGTGATCGCCACCAATACCACCATTTCAAGGGAAGGACTACAAACGGACAGCCAGGAAATCGAGGCAATCGGTGCGGGCGGACTGAGTGGTGCGCCGGTCAGGTTGCGCGCCACCGCGGTCATTCGGTACCTGCGGGAAAAACTGGGCAGGGGCGCCGTCATCATCGGAGTAGGCGGTGTTGATTCGCCCGGGGCAGCAAAGGAAAAACTGGATGCGGGCGCCGATCTGGTACAGGTATATACCGGATTGGTTTATGAAGGCCCGGGACTGGTAAAGCGGATTGTGCAGCATATTTAACACATCCCGGCTATGGACGACTTTCTGAAGAACATCGGCAACATTTCCCAACTTTCAGAAGAAAGCCTGCATGCATTTTTGGAACAGTGGAAGCCGCTTTCCCTGCCCAAGGGCCATCTGCTGGTCCGGGAAGGCGCTATATCCCGATATTTTTATTACCTCCAGCGGGGGGCCGTGCGCATTTTTTACCATAAAAACGACAGGGAGATTACCGAGTATCTTACCCTCGACAATTCATATTTCCTGTCGATCATGAGTTTTTTTCAGCAAGCGCCCAGCCGCCTCGTCATCCAGTTGCTGGAACCTTCCGAATTGCTTGCCATCCACCACGACGATCTTATGCGCCTTTGCGACCGATTTCATGATGTGGAAAGGCTGTTTCGGCTGATGTTGACCCAATCGCTGATTATTTCCCAGTTGCGCGTCGACTCGTTGCAGTTTGAATCAGCCGAGCAGCGCTACAAGAACCTGCTGGACCACCAGCCTGATATTCTGCAGCGGGTACCATTGGCATATATTGCCTCTTACCTGGGTATCACGCAGGAGACGCTTAGCCGGATCAGGGCAGGAAGCAGATTGTAATGGCGCCATGTTTTGAGGTGGCAACGCCCCCGGGCAGGGTACGGATACACAGGTTCAGGTTCCAGACCGGGTTTTGGTATTCATAAAAGCGAGCAGATAAACAGCCGTGATCACTGCGATACCGGCACTCAGGATAAAAACTGCGGGGGCTCCAAACGTGTACCAGATCAAGCCGGCCAAACTGCTGGCCAGAAAAGCGCAAACACTCTGAAAGGCCGTAAAGGTACCGATGGCGGTAGCGGTGTTTTCTTTTTCACAAATATTGCTGATCCAGGCTTTGGCTATACCTTCGGTAGCGGCCGCATAGATGCCGTAGAGAAAAAAAAGCGCGAAGATGATCGCCGGCCCGGCAGTACAGGCCATACCTGCATATACCAGGGCAAACACTATTAAACCTCCTGAAAATACTTTCTTCATGCCAACCCTGTCGGCCAGAATACCCAATGGATAGGCGGCAGCGGCAAACACCAGGTTGTAAAAAATATATACACCAATAACTGCCGTGTCATTCATGCCGCTTTCTTTTGCCCGGAGCAACAGGAACATGTCGGAACTGTTGAACAGGGCAAACAACAGGAGTGCAGCGGCAAGCCGCCGGTATTCCGGCCTGCTTATTTTCCAGTACCGGAAAAAGTCGAGCAAACCCGGTCGGGGTTTGTGCTGTACCGGCAGCGCTTTTTTTTCCCGGATGAGGATGGTGCAAAAAACGGCCAGCATACCCGGCAAAAAGGCCAGCATAAACAGCGTTTTGTAGTCTTCCGGGTATGCCTGCAAATACAGCAGGGCCAGGCACGGACCGAGCACGGCGCCGGTGGTATCCATCGAACGGTGAAAGCCGAATACCCTGCCTTTTGAAGCGGCTACGGTTTCGCCGGACAAGAGGGCGTCGCGTGCGCCGGTGCGCACACCCTTGCCCAGCCGGTCGAGCGTGCGCGCGAGGAATATCCAAAGCGGATACACCATCAATGCCATCATTGGCTTGGAAATGGCGCTCAGACTGTATCCAACCTGAACGAAAGGCAGGCGCTTACCCGCCTTGTCGCTCCAGTTGCCAAAATACCCCTTGCTCAGTCCTGCCACCGTTTCGGCAATGCCTTCCAGCACCCCGATCAGTACGATGGAGAACCCGATGCTCTTCAGATAGACAGGCATAATCGGGTACAGCATCTCGCTGGCCATGTCGGTAAACAGACTGACGAGCGAAATGATCCAGATATTGCGGGTAATGGCCTTCATCGATGCGGCAGCAATATCCGCATAAACCGGAGTTCAGCCAAATGACCGAGCGTACTTCCCCGGGTGTTTTAATATCCTGAAAGGGATCGTCTTTATTCCCGGTTTAGCCACCATCCAAGCCAGGCGCCTATCAGCCCCCACTGCACTACTGTGTCGATAATGTACCCAATCGTATTGGTCTCGAACCAGATACTGTTGAGGTATGGAATGGTCAGGTAGCCCATCGCGCCTACTGCCAATGAGGCGAGCAGGGTGGTATTAAAATTCAGGTTGGTAATTTTCAGGAGCAACCATACCAGCAGAAACACGGCCACCACATCGACGACAAAACCGCGAAACATGTTCATACCCATATTCATGCTCATGGCCTTGTGGTAGCTGATCGTAGCCCAGGGCTTGCCAAGGCTGCTTTCCATAAAGGCCTGTTCTTCCTGTGACGTGCTGCCGGTCGGAGCCTGGGGGATGAAATAAGCGCCTTCTTCAAGGTTTTGCTGTACCAGGCACTCCATGATCTTGTCCTGACTGGCCGTGTATTGAAACTCGGCGCCGTGAATGTTGAGAATGCTCCAGGAGAGGAATTGCCAGATAAAGATGATGAGGCCGCCAACGAGGCTTGCAATGAGTTGCTTTTTCATAATAGGTGCTTTCGTTTTTAATTGATGCGATGAAAATAGTTAATAAGGCGGGATAAAAATAAACAAAAAATTTTAATCGCATATCGAAAGACCAAAAAAATCTACAAAAGGCAAGTTTTTTCAGGGCATTGACAAAGGGCGCAGATGTTGTACCTGATAAGGTGTAGGCTTTAAAAACATTATGTAGTGTAAATACGCCAGTAGATCACAGTATCGGTTTCTTCATACTGCCTGAAATTGTTTTTTACCAGCACAGTTGAGGAGGCGGCATTGTCCTTGTTGGTTCCGGCGCGTATCGATTTTACGCCGGGTTGCGTTTTGGCCCATTCTATCATGCCGCCGACAGCCTCCGTCATAAACCCCCTGTTCTGAAAGGCGTCGTAGGTGCCGTACCCGATCTCTATCTCCCCGGCGGCATCCGGCTCGCCGAAAAAGCACAGGTCGCCGACCATTTTCTGCTCTTCACGCCAGATCAGCGTCCAAAGGGTCGAGAACAGATAGTTTCTACCGGGGGCCGCAATATTGGGCAATATGGTTTGTTCAAGAGCCTCATGGAGTTCTTCCGATATTTCTCTCGAAGTTTCGTTGAGGTTTAGTTGTTGTTCCAGGCTGTTGTCGTTCAGGGCGTATTTCAAAACCTGATCGTAAGACAGCGGCATTAAAATGAGGCGAGGTGTTTCGATCATGGTCTGGCTTTTTGCCGGGCGAAAAAAATATTTTTAAGTTGCACGATTAATGATACATCTCCAGTAAAATGACCGGCATCCCGTGCTCCCCTTCCCAGATGCTCGCCAGATAAGCGTATTCATCCGGAAAGGTTTCGAGGTATATGCGATCCGGATTTTCGGCGAGATGCGGCTCCGCTTCTGTTTTCCAAAACTCAAAACAGTCCTGCAAAGCGATCCGCTTGAGGGGATCGCCGACATTGGCCACCACAAACTCTACGGGCCCCTGCCGGAGCATCTGCCGAATCGTTTCTTTATCCGGATACCCTTCCCGCCGGGAATGTAGTTCACGGTCAGTCACCTGGATGCCGGTCAGAGGGATTTGGGTTACTTTTTTAGCCATAACTCCGCTGCATAAATCGCGAAGATACGACATCGATCGCCCGGATAATCAAGCCTATTTCCTGGTTACCACCTTCAACGCCAACATGCGCCCGTCATCCGATTGCAGGTGCAGAAAATAAATGCCGGCGGGCAGGTCCACGGCGCTTACCGGGTACTGGTGGCTGCCCTGGCTCAGCCGTGCTCCCGATAAAAAAGAGCGCAGCAGTTGGCCTTCGGTATCGTAAAGACCAAGACTGATAACTGTGGCTTCCGAAAGATCAAAAGTGACCAGCGCATCGCCTGCGAAGGGATTTGGGGCGATGCGAAGGTTCCATTCCGGCATCAGGACGCTTTGGGTGCCGCTGACACCGTTCAGATTGGTGATCATGCGCACCCGTTTGCTGCCAAAATCCGAGACATACAGCGTATCGCCCGTGGCCGAGGGCCGGATGCCGTTGGGCTGGTTGAATTTGGCCACCGAAGCGTCGCCATCGGTAATGCCGGGTGTGGAGCCCAGCCATACGGTGTAACTGCCATTCAGGTCGATCTTGTAGATTTTGTGTGCATTCATGGCTGTCGCGTACAGGAAACCATTGGTATAGGCGAGAAATCCGATGTTCTGTCCCAGGGGTGGCTGGGTCAGGAACGTTACCGGACCGCCGGGCGCCTTTTTGAATATTTTCCGGTCGTTGAAATTGGCGATATAGAGGTTGAGCGAATCGTCGTAACACAACCCCACCGGTCCGTTGAACTGCGGATGGGTAAGATAGTCTGTAAGCGTGCCGTCGGGTGCGAGTTTCCATATTTTGTGTGTGGTATAGCTCGTTACCAGCATGGTGTCGCTGCCCGGCATCCGGATAATACCGGAAGGGCCTGCCAATGATGCGACAAGCACTTGCTTGCTGCCGTCGGAGAAAACCTTGTAGAGTTTGTTGCCCGTATTATCGGCCAGTACGATCGTGCCGTCGTCGTTGAAGGCCATGCCGTTAGGACTGCCCAGTCCGCTGGTAAAAGCGGTTTCCACCCCGTCGGGTGTGCGCTTGAACACTGTCGATCCGGTATAATTAGAGCCATACAAATTGCCTGCGGCATCAAAAATGATGTCGTCGTCGATTTTGGAAGCACTGGTGGTGATCGTAGTGACGGTTTGTGCAGGGAGGAGGGATGCGATGCCGAGCCAGCCGGCCAGCAGGGCGGTAGTGATGTGTTTCATGCCTTAATTTTGTAGTGGTGAAAAAATCAGCGACAAAAGAAGGCGCGTGCCGGCGGCGGGTCGACCTGCTTTGCAAAGTGGGTCGAAATTTAATGCCGCTTTTCAATAATGCCTGTCATTTCGCAACACCTGCAAACCCTTTCACAAAACTAATCATGCGTCGATCTGTCCATCCGCGCCACCCTGAATCCCACGCTGCCGTCCCGAAAATCGGTAAAACGGCTCGTGCGGTTGGCGATGCGGCAGTGCTTGCCGCTGTTGTTCCAGGAGCCGCCGCGCAGCACGCGCGTTTCGCCGGCAAACGGGCCGGCCGGATTGACGGCATCCTGCGTTTGTGCGTAATAATTTTTGTCGTACCAGTCATGGCACCACTCCCATACATTGCCTGAAAGGTCGTAAAGGCCGAGCAAATTGGCCTTTTTCTGTGCAACGGGGTGAACGCGGCGCATGGCATTACCGGAATACCACCCCAATGCACCGAGACTACCGGCTCCGGCGTAAACACTTTTTCTGGTGGAAATACCCGATGCGGCGGCATATTCCCATTCCGCCTCGGTAGGCAGGCGAAAACCGTTGGCCATCAGGTCCCCCGCGACGGAATCGGGGAAAAACCTGTATACCCGTTCCAGACCGGCCATATCGCTGAGCCAGTTGCAATAGTGGGCGGCGTCGTACCAACTGACGTGCAGCACCGGGCAGTCGTAATCCTGTCGGGGCCGCAAATGCCCGGTTTCGGTATGCCGCCAGTTGAGTCCGTCCATTTTATGCCAGCCGAGACTATCCCAGATATAACTGCCATCGCCGAGTTCTGCATCGGTTTGGTAGCCGGTGCTATCGATAAATGCCTCGAACTGGGCTGTCGTAACCTCTGTTTTGGCCATGAAAAAACGATTGACTTCTACCCGGTGCAGCGGTGTTTCATCGGTATCTCCCTGCGCAAATCCCATTATAAATGTACCGCCTTGCAGTGCGACCATTTCCGGCTGGGCAGCAATAGTCCGGAACAGCAGCAGGAGAGACAACAACGGCAGGACAATTTTTTTCATGTTTCATGCAAAAGTAGCGAAGCCGTTATGGAACACGACAGCCCGTTTTTTACCTTTCCGCTGATTTTACGTTCAACATAACTGATATGCGCCTCCCGTACAAGTATTTTTTGTGCCTGCTCCTGCCACTGACCATCTTATTTTCCCGTTGCGCTCAACAGAGTGATATCCCCCCGCGTATCCTGATCTTTTCCAAAACGGAAGGATACCGCCATGCCTGCATCCCGGTGGCGACGGCTGCCTTGCGTAAATTGTGCGTCGATAACGGCATTGCCGTGGACACCACGGAGGATGCCGAAGATTTTAACGAAAAAAACCTGCGCCGCTACAACACCGTTATTTTCCTGTGCACAACAGGCGATATTTTCAACCCTGAGCAAGAGACCGCTTTCGAACGCTACATCCAGGCCGGAGGCGGATATGTGGGCATCCATTCGGCCACCGATACGGAATACGGCTGGAGCTGGTACGGCGGATTGGCGGGCGGTTACTTTACCAGCCATCCCGAGATACAACCGGCGACACTAGTCGTAAAAAACCACGACCACCCCGCTACCAAACACCTGGGCGATGTCTGGCAACGTACCGACGAGTGGTATAATTTCAAGAATCTGAACCCGCACACGAATGTGTTGCTGAGCATCGATGAAAGCAGCTATAAAGGGGGCGCCAACGGCGCCAACCATCCCATGTCGTGGTACCACGAGTACGACGGCGGTCGGGCATTTTATACTGCTTTGGGCCATACGCCGGAGAGTTACAGCGAACCCGCATTTCTGCAGCACGTGCTTGGCGGCATCAGGTATGCTGTCGGTAAAAAAAAACGCCTTGATTATCGTGCCTGCCGCACCCCGGAGCAACCTGACCCGACCCGTTTTGTAAAAACCGTACTGGCCAGCGATCTCACCGAGCCCATGCAATTCGGCATGTTGCCCGACGGCAAGATCATCCTTATCGAGCGGCGCGGCGCCATAAAATTATTTGAACCGGAAACCGGGCTAATCAATATTGCATACAAACTGCCCGTTTACTCCGAGGAAGAAGACGGCCTGATGGGGCTTGCCATCGACCCGAACTGGGAGCAAAACCACTGGATATACCTGTACTATTCGCCTGCGGGCGACGAGTCGGTCAACCAACTCTCGCGTTTTGTTTTTGAAAACGGCACACTCGACCGTGCTTCGGAGCAAATACTGCTGAAAGTAGGCGTCCAGCGACTGGAATGTTGCCATACGGGTGGCTGCCTGCGTTATGCCGACGACGGCTATCTCTACCTCAGCACTGGCGACAACACCAACCCGTTCGATTCGGAGGGCTATGCCCCCATCGACGAGCGATCGGGCCGCTTTCCATGGGACGCACAGAAATCCTCCTCCAACACCAATGACCTAAGGGGCAAAATCCTGCGGATCAAACCCCTGCCGGATGGATCATACGTTTGCCCCGCCGGCAACCTTTTTACGGATAAGGACATACATACCGGCCCCATGGGCGCCGCTGCCGCGGAAACGAATGCCCTTTCGAAAGGTCGCCCCGAAATCTACGTCATGGGCTGCCGCAACCCTTTCCGGATTTCTGTAGATACCCGGCGCAATCTGCTCTTTTGGGGCGAGGTGGGTCCCGATGCCGGCGAACCCGACAGCACCCGCGGCCCTGCCGGCCACGATGAGGTAAACCGTGCCCGCGCAGCAGGTTTCTTCGGCTGGCCGTATTTCGTGGGCGACAACAAACCCTACCGGGATTTTGACTTTGCCCGGAGGAAACCGGGCGCCGCATTTGATCCCCGGCACCCCGTCAATGACAGCCCGAACAATACCGGTGCCCGCGATCTCCCGCCTGCACAACCAGCCTTTATCTGGTATCCCTATGGCAACTCTCCCGATTTTCCGCTGGTCGGAAAAGGCGGCCGCAACGCCATGGCCGGACCGGTGTACTACAACGACCAATACCCCGCCGAAACGCGCTTTCCCGATTACTACAACGGCAAACTCATCACCTACGACTGGATGCGCAACTGGATGATGGCCGTGACTGTAGATTCGATGGGCAATTTTGCCCGCATGGAGCAACTTGGCGACAGCGTACAACTGTCGCGGCCCATGGATATGTTCGTGGATAAAAATGGTTCGCTCTGGGTACTCGAATACGGGACGCAGTGGTTTTCCTCAAACCCCGATGCACGGTTGAGCCGGATTGACTATGTGCGCGGCAACCGCCCGCCCGTACCGGTCTTGCAGGCCGATAAAACGGCAGGCGCAGCGCCGTGTACGGTTGTTTTTTCCGTTGCCGGAACACGCGACTACGACAATGACCGGCTCGACCTGGCGCTCGACTTCGGCGACGGCTCGCAGCCCTGGACGGTAGACGGTGGACGGTGGACGGTAGACGGTAGACGGTGGACGGTGGACGGTGGACGGTGGACGGTGGACGGAAAGCAGGACACAGGAGGTGTTTCAGAGGATCAAGGGAGTATGGCATCTGTGCGGCCGGCACACCGCAACCCGTCGACCGTCCACCGTCCACCGTCCACCGTTTCACACATATTTGAAAAACCGGGTACCTATACGGTGAGCCTGAAGGTGACCGATTCGTCGGGAAAATCCAAAACTGTGAAACAAAAGATCGACGTGGGCAATGAGCCGCCCCTGGTGCGTTGGGATTTCAACGGCAAAAACCGCAGTTTTTATGAGCCCGGAGCCATGCTGCAGTACAGCGTTTTGGTTGAAGACAGAGAGGACGGTTCCATTAAAAACGGAGGCATACCCCCTGAACTCGTGGCCACCACCATCGATTACCTCGAAACAGGCTTCGACATCACGAGCATCGCCCAGGGACACCAATCGGCGAAGCAGCAGACGGAGTACGCCAAGGGAAAAACACTGATCGATCGATCGGATTGCAAGACCTGTCATGCCGTGGACCGGCAGATCAACGGCCCTTCGTTCGAAGCGGTCGCCGAACGCTATCGGAAAGATGAGTTTGCCGTGCGCAACCTTTCCAAAAAGGTGATCAAGGGCGGCGCAGGTAACTGGGGGCAAGTGGTGATGAGCGCGCACCCACAGGTATCTGAGGAGGATGCCGGAGAAATGGTGCGCTGGATACTGACGCTGGGCGCGCCGGCCAAGGTCAAGCAGGCATTTCCGGTATCGGGAGCATACGCGCTTGTGCTGCCGCCCTCCAAAGAGAAAGGCAAAAAGCCCAAACCCGGCACTTTTATTTTCAAGGCAACCTACCGCGACCGGGGCAGCAACAGCCAGATGCCCATCGAGGAGACGGAGACCATCGCCCTGCGCGCAGCCTTTCAGCAGGCGGAGCAGGCCGACAGCATGTCGAAGCGCATTACAACCTACCGCCCTTACAATGGCGATACGGTATTGCTGGTCGACCTGACCCATAACAGTTTTTTTGTATTTAAACACGCCGATATTACAGGCATCTATTCCGTTGCGGTGGGAATATGCTCCGGCGATGGCCGGCGGCAGTTCAGCGGCGGCAGGCTGGAATTGCACCTCGACAGTCCGGCAGGGCCGCTGGCCGGCAGTGTCGATGTTCCCGCTCCAGACAAGCCGGGAAAAATGGCAGTACAGGAACTTGTTTTACCGTTACAAATAAAAAGCGACGGTCGGTTCCACGACCTCTATTTCGTCGTAAAGAATGAAAAAAGCCCTTCACAGGAGGTTGCAGCCATAGATTGGCTGCGTTTCAACATTTGAACAGGTTTTGTCATTCAGGCGACAGGAGTGGATTACCCATATTATGTTACATGGCAAATTGTCAACATGGTTTAGTTTTTGAATAATCAATTCCCGACCTCCCAACGTCTTCGGACGAACTTGAAATTCAAAACCGGTAGTGAGAAAACAAACGCTGCCCAAAGTCTGCCAATATGCGTAACAATTTACGGGTTAATGCCTACCTGTGTGTCCTGATCATCTTTTTGTTTCAGCAGTGCTCCCCCGGAAAAAAAAGCGGGCCCACCCATTTTTCTTTTAAAAAGACCGTTGTGGCCGAAGCGCTCAACGAACCGATGCAGATCGCCGAACTGCCCGACGGCAAAATCATGCTCATCGAGCGCCGCGGGACGATCAAACTTTTTGACCCTGCCACCGGGCTGATCAATATCGCCCACGAGTTGCCGGTCATTTCTGAAAATGAAGACGGGCTGATGGGCCTCGCCGTCGATCCGAACTGGCAACAGAACCACTGGATTTACCTGTACTATTCGCCCGTCGGTACGGAAACGGTCAACCAGATATCGCGATTCGTATTTGAAAATGGCAGCCTCGACCGCGCTTCGGAAAAGGTATTGCTCAAAATTCCCGTTCAGCGCGAGGAATGTTGCCACTCCGCAGGCTGTCTGCGCTACGGCGAAGACGGATACCTGTACCTCAGTACCGGCGACAATACCAACCCGACCGACGACTATGCCACGGTCGACGAGCGCCCGGGTCGCGGCCCCTGGGATGCCCAGAAATCGTCGTCGAATACCATGGACCTGCGCGGAAAAATTCTGCGGATCAGGCCGATGGAAGACGGAACGTATGTGTGTCCTGCCGGGAACCTGTTTACGGATAAGGATATCCCCGTCAACACGCCTTCCCTCGACTCCGTGGCAGGCATGACGGGCCGGCCGGAGATTTACATCATGGGCTGCCGCAACCCCTTCCGCATCACCATCGATGCCCGCCGAAACTTCCTGTTTTGGGGCGAATCGGGCCCCGATGCCTCGGAGCCCGACACCGCCCGCGGGCCGGCCGGCTACGACGAACTGAACTGCGCGCGCGCTGCGGGTTTCTACGGATGGCCTTATTTCCTTGGCGACAACAAGGCTTACCGCGATTTCGATTTCGCCACGAATAAATCAGGCCCCAAATTCGACCCCGCACATCCGTACAACGACAGCCCCAACAATACCGGCGCGCGCGACCTGCCTCCTGCACAACCCGCCATCGTCTGGTATCCTTATGGCCCCTCGCCCGAATTTCCATTGCTCGGCGACGATGCGCGCAACGCCATGGCCGGACCGGTGTATTACAGCGACCGGTATCCCGAAGACACCCGGTTGCCGGATTATTACAACGGCAAACTTATTTTTTACGACTGGGAGCGCAACTGGATGATGGCCGTGACCGTGGATTCGCTGGGCAAACTTGTCAATATGGAACCGTTTGCGGAAGAGATCAAAATGCTGCACACCATTGATATGCTGATCGACCGGAACGGCACGCTATGGATCGTGGAATACGGCTTGCAGCGTTACACCGGCAATCCCGACGCCCGCCTAAGCCGCATAGACTGTATTCGCGGCAACCGCCCGCCGGTACCCGATCTGCAGGCAGACAAAACCATGGGCGCAGCACCGCTGGCCACCGTTTTCTCGGCAGCCGGTTCGCGCGACCCCGAAGAGGAGCAGATGGCGTACGAGATCGATTTCGGCGACGGCAGCCCCAAATGGACCTTCGACAAGAAATCCGCGCAGGGTGTTTCCCTGGATAACATTCCCCACGTATTTGAAAAACCCGGCACCTACAACGTCATGCTGCTGGTGAGCGATGCCTCGGGACTAAAAGACTCCGTCGGACTCGAAATCAACGTCGGCAATGAACCCCCTGTGGTGTACTGGGACCTCGGCGGCCGCAACCGCAGTTTTTACCAGCCGGGCGATGTGCTGAACTATAAAGTCGTGGTCGAAGACCGGGAAGACGGTTCGCTGGCCGACGGCGCCATTACCCCCGATTCCGTGTCGACCACGATCGATTACCTGGAAACGGGTTTTGACATCAACAGCATCATCAAAAAATGGCACAATGAAACACAGGAAACGGAATACGCCAAAGGCAAAACGCTGATCGACCGTTCCGACTGCAAAACCTGCCACGCTGTCGACCACCAGGTGGTCGGGCCTGCCTTCCAGGCTGTCGCCGACCGCTACCGAAAGGAGGAATCGGCCGTGCGCATACTCTCCCAGCGGATCATTAAAGGCAGCGGCGGCAACTGGGGTCAGATGTCGATGACCGCACATACGCAGATATCAGAGGAGGACGCCAGTGAAATGGTGCGCTGGGTGCTCTCGCTCGGCGCGCCGGCCAAGCCGAAGCAATCGCTGCCCGTATCGGGAAGTTATGCCTTGAAAGGGCAGGGCGGCAAAGGCAAAGGCGCCGGAACCTATATTCTCAAAACACGTTACCGCGACAAGGGCAGCGACAGCCAAAAGCCGCTGGAGCAAGGCGAAACCATAGCCTTGCGGCCCGCGCTCCAGCAGGCGGAACAGGCAGACAGCATTTCAAAAGGCATCGTCCTGTACCGGCCCGGCAATGGTGACAAAACCGTGTTGAATGAATTGCGGAACAACAGTTTTTTTGTGTTCCGGCACAGCGACCTGACAGGGATCGGATCTGTGGTGGTCGGTATCGGTTCGGGCGACAAGTTCTTTCAATACAGCGGCGGACGGATAGAACTCCGGCTGGACGGGCCCGACGGCGCGCTTGCCGGCCAGGTGGAAGTGCCTGCGCTCAACGACCCGCAGCAGATGAAGTTCACGGAGTTGGTGATTCCCGTGGCGGAAAGCACCGGCAAGGGTTTTCACGACCTTTATTTTGTGATCAAAAACGACAAGAACCTTGCGCTGCCGGTGGTCGCCGTGGATTGGGTGCGTTTTAACCTGACCGCACGACCCGTACAGTAAGCAACTATTTGATTTCCGGAAGTTCCAGTCGTTTGCGCAAAGCCGCGGCAAACTGCTTCATCTTTGTTATCGCCGATGCCGCCATGTCGGGGAAAAGATCGGGATTGCGTTCGAGGCGGGCAACGGGCAGCGTGTAATAGGTTGATTTGCCGGCGGCCGACTTGTGGATATAGCACCAGACGGGGATCATGCCGCTTTGCCCGATACTGATCTTTGGGGAACCCCGTTGTTTCAGCAGATCCACCTGGAACATTATCCCTCCGTCGGTATTGGGTTTCCGCTGGTTGGAGATAAAGTTGCCGAGCGAGTACACGACGAGGGCTTCCTTGTAGGAACCGTCGGCCATTTCGACGCGCTCCATACGGATCGGCTGTACGACGTGCGGGTGCGAACCGATCACCATATCGGCGCCTTCCCGGATCATCAGCCGGGCCAGGTTGCGCTGTTCGGCATTTTCCTTTAACTGGTATTCGAGCCCCCAGTGCATGACCACGATGATGTAATGCGGCTTGCGCGCCCGCGCCTCTGCCAGGTCTTTTTTGATCTGCACCGTATCGATCAGGTTGACCACCGTAGGCGCCGTGGTCGGCATCCCGTTGGTGCCGTAGGTATAATTGAGCAGTGCGAGTTTGAAATTGTTCTTGTACAGCATCAGCGGGTAGGTGCTGCTCCGCTCCTCAAGACTTTTGAACGTGCCGGTATGCTGAATGCCCAGTTCGTTCAGCGTATTGATGGTATTGATCACGCCGGGAGCCCGGCTGTCGTTGGAGTGGTTGTTGGCCGTGACGAGAATATCAAATCCCGCGTCTTTTACGGCTTTTGCCAGTTCGTCGGGGCTCCGGAACATGGGGTATCCGGTATAGGGCGGTTTGCCCGGCAGGGTAAGTTCGAGGTTGGCGATGGCCAGGTCAGCGCGGTCGATGACGGGCTTTACGTATTTGAAACAGGCCGAATAGTCGTATTTTTTATTGGGTATGACCTCGGCGCTTTTGATTTGCGGTTCGTGGCCCATGATGTCGCCGGCGAAAATGAGCCGCAGGGTATCTGTCTGGGCAGAAAGCCGGAAGGGTTGGAAAAACAACCCCATGAAAAGTATTCCGGCAGCAAGCAAATGCCCGGCCCCCCTCCATGAATGACGCAATGGCGAATGACAAATTACGAATGACACAATGATGCGATAACGATCCTCTACCTGTTGCATAACGTTATTTTTTGCAAAGAAACAGCAAACTTCCCCAACTTTGAACCTTCAACCCGGAACTTGATATGACAAAAGGCTTTATACAACTACTGTTGCTGGTCGCTGCTTTTCTTGTCGGCGGCTGGTTGAGTTACCAGTATTTTGTTTCCAAATCAAAACCCGTCGAGGACTCGACCGTGCTGCTCGAGAAAATCCAGGCAGTCACCAAACTCATCACCGTTGAAGGTCAGTTTTCCGAGATATACAATTACAGCGAGTACCAGGGGTATTTTTCACTGTTCTGGGATAAAAAAGTCCTCGTGCGGGTGCGCGCCACCGTATCGGCCGGCTACGACCTTAACCTGTTGCAGATGGAAGCGGATCCGGCGACCAAAACGATCCGGATGAGTGCGCTGCCCAAGCCAGAGATACTCAGTATCGACCACACGCTGGATTATTACGATATTTCGGAGGGCCTCTTTGCATCGTTCACACCGGAAGATTATACGCGCATCAACCAGCGCGCCAAGGACCTCATTCGCGACCAGGCACTCAAAAGCAACCTGATGCCTGCTGCAGAAGAGCAGGCCGGGAAGATGCTCGACCTGATCCGGTTCATGGTGGAAAGCGCCGGATGGCGACTTGAAATAACCGGCAACACACCCGGTATGGGTCAATAATGCTTTTAAATGACACTTTTGAACAGGAGCAAGGCGTTCTTGACAAAGATTATCTACTTTTGAAGCTCTTTTTTAAAACTGATCATGATGGCCATGAAACACCTTTTTTCGCTTTTATTTTTCCTGGCAACAGGTATTGCCGCCCTTTCAGCCCAAAGTGCGGAAGCCAAGCCCCCATCCGGGAACGCGGCCGGCACCGACGAGGCAGTAGCGCGTGAAGCCACTGAAAAACTCGTGGACAAATACACGCTCGATGCCGATCAGGCCAAGGAGATGTACACGATCCAGCAGCGCAAACTGCGCAATATGGCCGGTTTGGAATCGCTGCAAACCAGCAACCGCAGCCTTTACCTCGCCAAACTGGAGAGCCTGCAAAAAGGTACGCTGAACAGCATACGCCGCATCCTGCACACCAAGGAGCAGGTGGAATTGTACCAGCAAACACAGCATGACATCCGGACCAAGCGCTCCGATAAACGCCGGGAATTAGCCCAGCAGAAGTTGCCTAAAGACGATATTCAGGCAGCTGTACTCGATATCTACGAAGAATAACAACATTCCAAAGCATACCCTTACTTTGTGCCGGTTGTTTGCATCTTTTAAACTATCCTCCTGACAGGTCATGCTCATTTTCGCCGTCCGGCTTATACTGGAAGAAAACGGTAAAATGCTTTTTCTCCGGCAAACCAAAAAGAACGGAGGACGCTTTTCGCTCATCGGCGGAAATGTAGAAGAACACGAATTCGCCCGCGAAGCCCTGGCCAGAGAGGCCAAGGAAGAGGCCGGCATCCATGTGGAGCCCGACGACCTGAGCCTTGTACACGTACTGCACCGGCACAAACTGAAAAAGGACGAGACCCTGATTGTCCTGTATTTTAAAGCAGCCCGCTTTCACGGCGAACCGGAATCCCTGGAGCCTAAAAAATTCAAGGACGTAGCCTGGCTGCCCGTCAGCAACCTGCCCGGAGAGGTGTCCAAACCTACCTTGCACGTTTTGCGCTGTATCCGCGACAATACCATCTATTCCGAGTTTCCGGCACGCAGCAAAGTCCTCGCATTCTGGGAGCAGTTCGGCAACAAGTGGGCGGGATTTTCGGATTTCTAATTTGTGTTGACCGGGTACCGGCTGGGTACCGACGGCTGGGTACCGACGGCTAGGTACCGACGGCTTTAGCCGTCGAACAACAGAACTCCATGAATGAATACCTCGGTAATACAACGGCTAAAGCCGTCGGTACCCAGCCCTCAATACCGATTAAAATCCATACCCATCGGCACTAATTTTCATATGTTAAAAAAGACGCGCTGCCGACACTTTTAAGATAATGGATTGGCAATTCCCTGTCCATTTGCATACATTTGTTGCATTCAGTTTAATCCATTGCCAAACAGTTCCGATTTAATGACTGCAATATTCCGTTATCCCATGGACAGGTTTGCTCTTCCGAATTTGGCGTTTTTGACGCCAGTCCTGTGCGATTTTACCGCTGCACCCTTCTCAGTACGCTATATACGGCGAAAGACCTGACCCGGCATTTCCATGCCGGATAACTGCGTCTGCATCAATTGCGATGCGTGGAACAGGTTTTCCATTGCTCAAAAAACATAGCCAAAACAAACACCCCTTTTAACCGCATCCCCACGGTTCAGATGTCTTATGCTTCATAGGCGAGAACCCCGGTTGCGAAACGTCGCAGCCGGGTTTTTTTTTGTGGGTAGGTCGGTTTGTGGAATAGTGCTGATCTATATACATAGTAGAGCGTGCATCATAAGTCGTTTT
>ERZ724521.309-NODE-309-length-21940-cov-5.356454_pt1 | contig 21940 bp, 23 predicted proteins | sample MGYA00376054_ERZ724521 | MGnify/ENA primary metagenome ERZ724521 (study PRJEB28724, sample SAMN07190883) | activated sludge metagenome | isolation source: activated sludge of sewage treatment plant in Hong Hong | place: Hong Kong | collected 2016-03-17 ... | reverse complement strand
GATACCTATCGGGCGTCGGGCGCCGGCGGACAACACATCAACAAGACCGATTCGGCGGTGCGCATCACGCACCTGCCGACGGGCATCGTCGTTGAATGCCAGGACGATCGTTCGCAGCACAAGAACAAGGCGCAGGCACTCTCCGTGCTGGTGGCGCGCATCCGCGACATGCAGGAGCGTGAGCAGCACGCGAACAGAGCTTCGGAGCGCCGTAACCTGATTGGCAGCGGCGACCGCTCCGAGCGGATCCGGACGTACAATTTTCCACAGGGGCGGGTGACCGACCATCGCATCAATCTCACTCTTTACAAGATCGACGCAATCCTGGACGGCGATCTCGACGATCTTGTTGCCGCGCTGACTGCCGAACATCAGGCGGATCAACTGGCGATGCTTGCCGAGGGCGAGTGAGGCGCTTGCTCGGGGAAGAGTCGTTGCGTGCGCGGCCTTGCCTTCTGGCGACGGTGTGCCGGCCTGGCGTGTCGAGCCTGCCGGTGACGACGATCGGCGCGGCATGGCGTACGGCCAGCGAGCACATCGACCGGCTGGACGCCCGACTGCTCGTACAGCACCTGGCCGGCTGCCGATACGCCGAACTCCTGGCGCACCCGACGCGCCCGCTGCCGGACGAACAGGTGGCCCAACTCGAGTCGCTCGTTCGGCGGCGGGTCGCCGGCGAGCCACTGGCCTACCTGCTGGGTTCGGCAGAATTCCATGGCCTCGAGTTTCTGGTTAACCCGACGGTTCTGATCCCGCGCCCGGAAACGGAACTGCTGGTCGAACTTGCAATCGAATCTCTTCAGGGCAAAATGGCGCCGCGCGTCTTGGATCTTGGCACCGGCTCCGGAGTGCTTGCGGTGACGATCGGCCATTTCGTTCCGGCGACCGTGCTTACCGCGGTCGACCTGTCTTCCGAGGCGCTGGCTGTGGCCAGGCAGAATGCCAGGCGTCACGAGGTTGCAGTTCGCTTTCTCACCGGGGACTGGTACTCACCGCTGACGGGCGAACGGTATGACCTGATCGTCGCCAATCCACCCTACGTTGCTGATGGCGATCCGCACCTGCAAGGGAACGGTCTGCCTTTCGAGCCGCGGATGGCGTTGACCGATGGGGTGAGCGGGGGCGACGGTTTGGCCTGCCTGCGTACGGTAATTGGCGGTGCAGCGCGGCACCTTCTGCCGGGAGGTCGCCTGCTGGTCGAGCATGGCTACGATCAGGCGGGAAAGGTGCGTGCGCTATTGCGAGCGGCGGGTTTCTTCGAGGTGAGGTCGTGGCGCGACCTGTCGCGGATCGAGCGAATCAGCGGCGGGAGCGTCGAGTGAACGGGCCAGCGTCGGGTGATTCGGGATACATTGTTTTTTTCAACTGGAGGAAATCTTGGTGATGGATGTACAGCAACTGATCAAGGAGCAGGTGACGGGCAATCCGGTGGTTCTCTACATGAAAGGGACGCCGCAGTTTCCGCAATGCGGATTTTCGGCGGTCACCGTGCAGATTCTGAAGGCCTGCGGTGTCTCGCGTTTCCTCAGCGTCAATGTGCTTGAGAATGCCGAGATTCGTAGCGGCATCAAGGAGTACGCCAACTGGCCAACGATTCCCCAGCTCTACGTACGCGGCGAATTCGTGGGCGGCTGCGACATCATGCGCGAGATGTACGAGGACGGCGAATTGCAGAAACTGCTGGAAGGTCTCGTCGATCCGGTGTGACGGGCCAGGCGCAGCCGGCGCGACTGCTTTGCATGGACGACGTCCGGCTGGCAGTCGATCGCCGGTCACTGGTCAAGCCGTGACTAGCCAAAGCAAGGTCTGCCCGCCCTGTCAGCAGAGGTATCATGTCCGCTGCACGGAACCGAGGGAGTGAGGACGGAATGAAGAAGCCAGCGAACAATTTGCGTCTGCCGTTGCTCGGTCTGTCTGCCTTGGCTGGTTCGTCCCTGCTTGCCGCCTGCGCCAGCTATAGCGGCAGCGGCCTGCAGCCCGGGGTGGCGACCATGTCGGAAGTGATCGCGACCATGGGTGTGCCGGCGGTGCACTGGACGAATGCCGATGGCAGCGAGCAACTGGCTTATCCGCGGGGCCCCGCAGGTACTCAGACATTCATGGTTTTCATCGCTCCGGACGGACTATTGCGGCAAATCGACCCGGTGCTCGACATGGAACATTTTGCCCGCATCGAAGCGGGCAAGAGTGACCAGCAGTCCGTGCTGCGCCTGATCGGCCCGTCAGTGCCGCAGTGGACCGAGTACTTCGCGGCGCGCAACGAACTGGTCTGGGAATGGCAGTTCTGCGACGCCTGGAATCAGCTCGCGCGCTTCGACGTGCTGTTCGATGCGACGACCGGTATCGTGCGTACGAGCTACCAGCGGCAAGCCCTGATGGGTCCCAACGGGGTCGCTCCATGGTGCGGTCGCTAGCACGAGTGGCTCCCGCGGCAGAGAAGTGCCGGCCGTTGCCGCCTCAGAAGGAGACCAGGCGAACGTTGGCGGACGTCAGGCGCGCACTGAGGACGGCCAGGAAAGACTGGTAGAAGTGCATTCGACAGCTGTCCGACGAATTCTGCAGAGCGGCGCCGGTGACCCGCACGAGTTTGGCAGTGGTCAGCGCGACAATGTCTGCGCCGCGTCGCGACGTGGTCTTGCCGATCACTGCCATTTCGCCGAAACACTCTCCGGTGGTGAGTAGATCGAGGATCAATCCGTTCTTCAGGACTTTCAATTCCCCTTCGGCGAGGAAATAGAAGCAGTCACCGGCTTTCCCGTCCTCGATGATCACAGTGCCCGGCGAGACGCGGCTCCATTCCGAAAATCGCACGACTTCCCAGATCTCGACATCGGAGAAATCGGCAAAGAAGGGGAAGGAGCGCAGGGTGTCGAATTTTTCGTAGTCGGCAATCGGGTCCGCGGGCGCGTTCAACTTGCCGCTGCGGAATGCATGCGCCAGATCTTGCGCAAATTCCGCCCAGCTCGCGTATCGATTCTCGGTATTCTTGCTCATCGCACGTGCGACGATGGCGTCGAGTGAGGGAGGAATGTCGCTGTGGAGTGCGGATGGCCGGCGTGGCTCGGTGTTGATGATCTGGTAGATCAGGTCATAGCTGTTGCGGGCCTGAAAGGGCAGCCGGGCGGTCAGCAACTGATACATGACCACGCCGAGTGAGTAGATGTCGGTTTGGTGATCGAGCGGCTGATCCTTCACCTGTTGCGGCGACATGTAGGCGGGCGACCCGATTCCAAGTACCAGGGTGCGGTCGGGAGAACTGATGATGGCCGCGCCAAAATCCGAGATCTTGACTTCTCCTTCGTTCGGGTCCGCACTCGCAAAGAGAATATTGGCCGGCTTGATGTCGCGGTGGATGATCCCGGCCCGAAAGGCAAAATCCAGCGCTCGAGTACATTTGAAAATGATCTCGACGACACGCTGGCTCGGCAGGCGAGTTCCGGATGCGCAAGCGCTCTCCAGCGTGCCACCTCCCACATACTCCATGACGATGTAGCAGAGATGGTCATCCACCACTGCATCGTAGGTCTGCACGATGTGCGGATGCAGCAGTTTGCCGACCAGAGCCGCTTCGTTGAGGAAGAGGTGGGTATACAGGGTGCCACGCTTGGGGTCTTTCAGAATGCCCGGAAAAGCCACTTTGACCGCGACCTGGCGCTTGGCGAAGGGGTCCTTGCAGAGGTACACGGTAGAGGTTGCACCACGGCCGATTTCTCGGACGATGTCGTACTTGCCGATCTTCTCCATGCCTTCTCTCGCGCCTAGCCGTGGGAAGACCGCGCTCGGCGGGCACGGGCGATCGCTGCCAGAACCTGGTCGGGTGCCGTGCCACCGACATGACTGCGTGCAGCCAGCGATCCGGCGATGGTCAGCACGGAAAATACATCGTCGCCGATCAGCGGCGAGAAGACTCGCAGGTCGGCCAGCGAAAGTTGGCCGAGATCGACACCCAGTTCCTCCGCACGGCGAACGGCCAGGCCGACCGCGGCATGCGCATCGCGGAATGGGAGCCCCTTTCGCGTCAGATAGTCGGCGAGATCGGTGGCAGTGGCAAACCCCTGCCGCAAGGCGTCACGCATGTTCGCCGGCTGGGCGGTGATGCCCGGAATCATTTCGACGAATATGCGGAGCGTGTCGCTGACCGTGTCGATGGCGTCGAACAGCGGTTCCTTGTCTTCCTGGTTGTCCTTGTTGTATGCGAGGGGCTGGCCCTTCATCAGGGTCAGCAGCGCCACGAGGTCGCCATAGACGCGTCCGCTCTTGCCGCGTGCCAGCTCCGGGACGTCGGGGTTCTTCTTCTGCGGCATGATCGAACTACCGGTGCAATAGCGGTCGGCGATTCCGATGAAGCCGAAACGGGGGCTCATCCACAGTACCAGCTCTTCCGACAGACGTGACAGATGCATCATCAGCAAGGCACAGGCGGCGCAAAACTCGATCGCGAAGTCGCGGTCCGAAACTGCGTCGAGCGAGTTTTCGCAGACGCCGTCGAAACCCAGCAAGTCGGCGACCAAGTGACGGTCGATCGGGTAACTTGTTCCGGCCAGAGCGGCGGCGCCCAGAGGCAGGCGGTTGGTGCGCCTTCTGCAATCAGCAAAGCGTTCGGCGTCGCGGCACGCCATTTCGTGATAGGCCAGCAGGTGGTGGCCGAAAGTGATCGGCTGCGCGACCTGTAGATGGGTAAACCCGGGCAGTGGTGTGGCCGCTTCTCGTTCCGCAAGATCAAGCAGCCGGTCCCGGAAATCACCGAGCAAGTTGGCAATGGCGTCGATCGCGTCGCGCAGGTAGAGGCGGATGTCCGTCGCCACCTGGTCATTCCGCGAACGGCCGGTGTGCAGTCGCTTGCCAGCATCGCCAATCAAGGCGGTAAGGCGCTTCTCGATGTTCAGGTGTACGTCTTCGAGGTCGAGCGACCAGGCGAAGGTCCCGGCTTCGATTTCCATTGCCACCTGCGCCATGCCGCGCTCGATGGCGGCGAGATCGTCGCCGCCGATGATCCCCTGGCGAGCCAGCATGGTCGCGTGTGCCAGCGAGGCACGGATATCCTGACGCCACATTCGCCGATCGAACTCCACCGAGGCAGTGTATCGCTTGACGAGATCCGACGTCGGCTCGGAGAAGCGGCCGGCCCAGGTATACTGCGAAGAAACCGATTGGCTCATGAAGGGACAGGTTCCTCGGCTAAAATCACTCGCAGAACCCATTACAGGCACCACTTCGAGTGATGGCAAGTATAAAGCAAAACGTTGCCGGCCAGCGCCTGCCGGACTTTCGCAACGCCGGGGTCATATTGCGGAGCCTGCTCGGGGTTAACCTGCTGGCATTGGTGGCGGCCATCGTGCAGAGTCAGGGCCTGAGCGATGGTCTCCAGCGTTACGCTGAATTTGCGGTCTGGGTACAACCGCTGCTGCTCTCGAATCTTTGCTTCCTGGCGCTTTTCGGGAAGCTCCTGCGGCGGATGCCCGTCTGGGTCGGCAGGGTGGTGATTGTGATCCTGGCGTTCGCTTCGTCCTTGTTCCTGTTCCAGCTCTGGAGTCTCGTGTCATTCGACCAGAGTGGCTGGCAGCAACTGCTGCGAGCAGGCTTGCTGGGAGGGCTGGCGGCAGCCTCGATGCTGTCCTATTTTGCGCTGCGCGCCAGTGCATTGTCGCCGGCGTTGGTCGAAGCACGCCTGCAGTCCCTGACTGCACGCATTCGGCCGCATTTCCTGTTCAACAGTCTCAACGCCGTGATTTCCTTGATCCGTAGCGATCCCCGACGTGCCGAGTCGGCGCTGGAAGAGCTGGCCGAACTCTTCCGTGCTCTGATGCTGGATCATCGGCAGCTGATTCCCTTGTCCGACGAAATCGCCCTGTGCCATCAATATCTCGATCTCGAAAAACTGCGCCTGGGCGAGCGTCTGCATGTCGAATGGCAGGAAGACCGCCTGCCGGCGAGTGTAGAGGTGCCGCCGCTGATGCTGCAGCCGCTGCTGGAGAACGCCGTCTATCACGGGATCGAACCATCCGCGGAATGCGGCACGATTTGCGTTCGCCTGCTGCGACGTGCTGACGAGCTGCACGTTCATCTTTCCAATCCCTGTATTGGCGGCGGCGAGCATCAGCGTGGGAGCCACATGGCGATCGACAACATCCGCGAGCGCCTCGCCCTCTATTACGATCTCGAAGCACGACTCGATACCGGTGAAGTCGTGCTGGCCGATGGCCGGCACGAGTACCGGGTACACATCGTTCTTCCTTGCCGTGGCGAGTCGCCATGATTCCCGGGGAGGCACCGTCCGTGCTGTCGGTGATGATCGTAGACGATGAGGCGCCAGCGCGCGCGCGCCTGCGCGATCTGCTGAAGGACATCGCGCCGCAACTTGCCAACGAGGTGGTGTGCGAAGCGGCAGATGGCCTGGCCGCACTGGCATTGATCGAGAAGCGGCGGATTGACGTCCTGTTGGTGGATATCCGGATGCCCGGGATGGGCGGCATCGAACTTGCCCGCCATTTGTTCCATTGCGAGCGGCGGCCGGCGGTGATTTTCGTCACCGCCTTCGACGCTTACGCAGTGCGCGCTTTCGAACTCAACGCCGTGGACTACCTGTTGAAACCGGTACGCGCGCAACGTCTGCTTGCCGCTTTGCGCAAGGTCCGTGAACGGGCGCCGTTGTCGCCTGCGCAGATCGAGCCGGCGCAGCAGGCGGCGCGCAGCCACCTTTCGTGTGTCGAGCGGGGGCGTCTGCTTCTGATTCCGGTGGCGGAAATCATTTATCTCAAGGCGGAGCTGAAGTACGTCACGGCGCGCACACGCTCCCGCGAATATCTGCTGGACGAATCTCTGACCCAGCTCGAACACGAGTTTGGCGAGCAGTTCATCCGCTTGCATCGCAGCGTGCTGGCGACCAGGGAGGCGATTGTCGGCTTCGAGAAATGCGGTTCGGACGACGCGGACGCACAATGGCAGGCCATGCTGCGCGACGTTCCCGATCGCCTGCCGGTCAGTCGCCGGCAGTGGCCGCTGGTCAGAACTTTCGCCCGGCAGGTGTTGCCGTGACTTGCTGCGGGCAATCCAGCCAGCGGCAAGTGCTCAACGTCGCTCCCAAACCTGCCAACGCTCCTGTCCGGCAAAGATCGGCAGCGAGTCGTCGACCGGGCGGTCCTCGCGGCAGCTGAAGTTCGTCGCCAGCAGTTCGTGAAGCCGTTCTTGTCGGATTGCGAAGGGAGGCCCGCCAGTTTCATCGCCGAGGAAGAAAAAGCCGGCGAGCAGTCCGCCGCGGCGCAGCAGTTCCGCCATGCGCGACGCATAGTCGGCCCACAGCCGTCGGGGCAGTGCGCAAAGAAAAGCGCGTTCGTAGATTACGTCGAAAGGAACTTCCGGATCGAAAGAAAAGAAGTCCGCACAAAGCAGCGTGCCTTGCCAGCCATCGCCGAGTGTCGCACGGGCAGCGGCAATGGCGGCAACGGAAAAATCCAGCGCGGTCGTTTCCCATCCCCGATCGGAGAGGACGGCCGCCTCCCAGGCGCTGCCGCAACCGGGAAGCAGTACCCGCCAGCGGCGTCCTGACGCGGGGCACAATCCGTTGCCGTCGATCGACTCGTAGCGGGCAGCAAAATCGTACAGGAGCGCCGGAGCCCGGCCCGCGTCCCAGGGGGTCGTACCCTCGCGAAAGCGGTGATCCCAGAAGTCCGCTAGTTCTGGTCTCTGACGCGCGAGCCTTTCAGGCAACAGGCATTTCCTCGATGTTTCGGCAATCGCCGCTGATCGTTGCGGCAGCACGATTCCCGGTCAAACGGGGCGGGTGAGGGATTGCCGGCATGTTAGAATCAGGCGTACCAAGCTGGCGTCGTGTCGGAACTGCTTTCGCGTGTCCACATAGCCGCCGGCGTTTCGGTACTTTCGCGGAAACCTGACTTGACTTCATCTGACTTGGCGCCGGCCCCTTCTCGGATCGTCATCGCGTCTCGCGAATCGCGCCTCGCGATGTGGCAGGCGAAACACATTCGTGATCGCCTGCTGCAATTGTACCCGCAGACCAGGGTTGAAATCCTCGGCATGACTACCCGCGGCGATCAGATTGTCGATCGGCCGCTTTCGGCGATTGGTGGCAAGGGTCTGTTCATCAAGGAACTCGAAGTGGCCATGCAGGAGGGCCGCGCCGACCTGGCAGTGCATTCGATGAAGGACCTGCCGATGGAAATGGCGGACGGCTTCGTTCTCGCCGCCACGTCCGGCCGCGAAAATCCCTGCGACGCTTTCGTTTCCAACCGCTTCGCCACGCTCGACGAACTGCCGCCGAGTGCGGTGGTCGGTACTTCCAGCCTGCGGCGAGAAGCAATGCTGCGCGCCGGGCGTCCGCAACTGGTGATTCGCAGCCTGCGGGGCAACCTCGACACGCGGCTGCGCAAACTCGATGCCGGCGACTTCGACGCAATCATCCTGGCAGCCGCCGGCCTGATCCGGTTGGGTCTGGCAGCCCGAATCCGGTCTGTGCTGGCACCCGAACAGTCCCTGCCGGCGCCGGGGCAGGGGGTGCTGGGAATCGAGGTGTGCGCTGCTCGGCCGGACCTCATCGCCCTGCTTGCGCCGCTGAACGACGCTGCGAGTGCGCATTGTGTGCGCGCCGAACGGGCATTTTCGCGGGCGCTCGGCGGTAGCTGCCAAGTGCCGCTTGCTGCTCACGCCTTGCTCGAGAACGACTGCCTCTGGCTGCGCGGCAGTATCGCGACCCCCGACGGCAGACAGATGCTTGTCGGAGAATTGCGTGGCGCAGCCGGAGACGACGAGTCGATCGGTCGCATGCTGGCGCAGAAACTTCGCGATCGGGGAGCCGATGCCATCCTGGAGAAGCTTGCGGCAAGCCGATGACGAAGCCGTTGCTGGGCAGAAAGATTGTGGTCACGCGCCCGCGCGGGCAGGCGTCGGCGTTGGCCGATCAGATCGCCGGTCTAGGGGGCGAGCCGGTCATCTTTCCTTTGCTCGAGATTTCTCCCGCCGCCGACGATGCCCCCCTGCGGGCAGCGATTGCCCGTATCGACTCCTTTTCCCTGGCCATTTTCGTCAGTCCGAACGCCGTCGATTACAGCCTGCCGGCGATTCTTGCCGAGCGTGTCTGGCCGCCGGGGCTGCGCGCGGTCGCCATCGGCCATGGTAGCGTCGCGCGCCTGGCCGCTTGCGGCGTCGAGCACGCGCTGGCGCCGACCGATCGCTTCGATTCCGAGGCAGTGCTCCAACTTCCCGCGCTGCAGCGGGATTCCGTCGTCGGTAGACGTGTACTGATCCTGCGCGGCAACGGCGGTCGCGAACTGCTCGCGGACGGCCTGCGCGAGCGCGGCGCCGAGGTCGAGCAGGTGGGCTGTTACCAGCGTACGTCGCCCGCCAACGCCGCGCCCTTGCTGACGCTCTGGCGGAACCGTCAGCTCGACGCACTGACGATCTCGTCGAGCGAAGGTCTGCGCAACCTGGTCGATCTGCTCGATGTCGCGACACTCGTCAGTTTGCGCCGCACACCGGTATTCGTTCCGCATGCGAGGATCGCCGAACTCGCGCGGGAACTGGCTCTGCAACGGGTGATCCTGACCGGCCCGGCCGACACCGGCATCATTGCAGCGTTGAGCGCCTACGACTGGCGGCCGGATTAGTCCGCCGGAAGCCAGCCTCACTCGCCGCCACCACCGCGCCTTGGCCTAAGCCCAGTCGCGCGGTGTCAAGGCTTCGTAGATTGCCGCTTCCGGACTGCCGGCTTCGGGCCGCCAGTCGTACCGCCACTTGACGGTGGGCGGCAGAGACATCAGGATCGATTCGGCGCGTCCGCCCGATTGCAAGCCGAAGAGCGTACCGCGATCCCAGACCAGATTGAATTCGACGTAACGGCCACGTCGATAGGCCTGGAAATCCCGTTCACGATCGCCGTACGGGTGCGATCGTCTCTTTTCGATGATCGGCAGATAGGCTTCGACAAACGCGTTACCGACTGCCCGCGTCAGCGCGAAACAGCGTTCGAAACCGCCTTCGGCGAGATCGTCGAAGAAGATACCGCCGACTCCGCGCGGCTCGTTGCGGTGCTTCAGGAAGAAGTACTCGTCACACCATCTCTTGTATCGGGCATGGGTATCGTCGCCGAAAGCGTGCAATGCCTGCTTGCAGGTGGCGTGGAAATGGCGGATGTCTTCGGCGAAGGGGTAGTAGGGCGTCAAGTCCATGCCGCCGCCAAACCACCAGGCGGGTTCCGCGTCGGCTCCTGTCGCGAGCAGGGCACGTACATTCATGTGTCCGGTCGGACAATACGGATTCTGCGGATGCAGCACCAGCGAGACGCCCATCGCGGCAAAGGCGCAGCCGGCAAGTTCCGGCCGTCTGGCGGTTGCCGACGCTGGCAGCGCAGCACCGCTGACCTTGGAAAAGGCTACGCCACCACGTTCGAAGACCCGCCCGCCTTCAATGACGCAGGTGCAGCCATTGCCCGTGAGTGGCGAACCGGCCGCCTTTGCCCAGCGGTCCGCCCGAAAGGTCTCGCCGTCCTCCACCTCTTCCAGTGCTGCGACGATTCCGGTCTGCAGGCCGGTAAAGTATTCGCGCAGGCGGGCCGCCTCGATCACCGGCGGCAGTCCGCTTGCGGCAAGGGGATCGGCCGTCGGCTCATCGGCTGACGGCGCGGTGGCCGATGTCACGGCGATATTGCATCCCGTCGAAGTGAATTCCGGCGATCAACTCGTAGGCTCGCCGCTGCGCGCGCTTGACGTTGTCGGAAAGCGTCGTGACGCACAGCACCCGTCCTCCCGAAGTGACGATGCGACCGTCCCGTTCGGCAGTACCGGCATGAAAGACATGACTGTCCTCGGTGCTCGGCGGCAAACCGCTGATCAGGTCTCCGGTGCGGGGCTTGCCAGGATAGTTGGCTGCGGCGAGCACGACCCCAAGCGCCACGCGACGGTCCCAGGTGGCTTCCACGAGATTCAGCCGGCCCGCGACGGCATGTTCCAGTAGCGGCAGCAGGTCTGACTTCAGACGCATCATGATCGGTTGTGTTTCCGGATCGCCAAGGCGGCAATTGAACTCGATCGTCTTCACCGACCCGTTTCTGCCGACCATCAGCCCGGCGTAAAGGAACCCCGTGTACGGCATTCCGTCGGCGGCCATGCCTCGGACCGTCGGCAGGATGATCTCCCGCATCACACGGGCGTGCACTTCCGGAGTGACGACGGGTGCTGGTGAATACGCTCCCATGCCGCCAGTGTTCGGCCCGGTGTCGCCATCACTGATGCGCTTGTGGTCCTGGCTCGACGCCAATGGAAGCACGTTGGTGCCGTCTACCATGACGATGAAGCTCGCTTCCTCGCCTTCAAGGAATTCTTCGATCACCACTTGCGCGGGCGGGTCGTCGTTTCCCTTGGCAGCGCATTCCGGCGGAAGCATCTGATGGATCGCGTCGTGCGCCTCGGCGAGGCTCGTTGCCACGACGACCCCCTTGCCGGCAGCGAGACCGTCGGCCTTGACGACAATTGGCGCCCCTTGCCGGTCGACGTAGGCCAACGCCGCATCCCTGTCGGAGAACGTCGCAAAGCGAGCGGTCGGAATGTTGTGCCTGAACATGAAGCGTTTGGCGAAGTCCTTGGAACTCTCGAGTTGCGCAGCCTCGCTGGTCGGTCCGAAGATCTTCAGTCCGCGTGCGCGAAAGACGTTGACGATGCCTGCTGCCAGCGGTGCTTCAGGGCCGACCACGGTGAGATGGATCTTCTGCTCGGTGGCGAAATCGGCAAGCGCGTGCGGATCAGTGAGGTGGATGTTTTCGAGTCGGCTCTCGCGCGCCGTGCCGGCATTGCCAGGTGCGACATATACCTTTTGCAGCCCCGTGGTTTTTGCCAGTCGCCAGGCAAGTGCATGCTCGCGCCCCCCCGAGCCGATGACCAGTAACTTCATGACGCCCTTTTCACCACCAGAACCAAAGCGCAAGGTAGCGCATCACATCGTTCCCGTGCCACGAGATCAGTGCCGGAAGTGCCGGACGCCGGTGAATACCATGGTCAGGCCGTGCTCGTCGGCAGCAGCGATCACTTCTTCGTCACGCAGCGAACCGCCAGGCTGGATGACTGCCTTGGCACCTGCTGCTGCCAGCACGTCCAGCCCATCGCGGAATGGGAAGAAGGCATCGGAGGCGACGCAGGAACCGGTCAGGTCGAGCCCGGCACTTTTCGCCTTGCTGGCAGCAATGCGGGCTGAATCGACACGGCTCATCTGGCCGGCACCCACACCAAGCGTCATGCCGTGACCACAGAAAACGATCGCATTCGACTTCACGAACTTGGCGACCCGGTAGGCGAACAGCAAATCGCCGATCTGTGCGTCGGTCGGTGCAAGCTTGCTTACCACTCTAAGGTCATCGGTCTGGACGTTGAAAGGATCGGGCGTCTGTACCAGCATTCCGCCGCCGACACGTTTCATTTCGAAAGTGTGATGAATGCGTGCCAAGGGCAGTTCAAGGACCCGCAGGTTCTGCTTGCTGGCCAGCATTTCCCGGGCGGCATCGCTGAATGCCGGGGCCAGGAGAACTTCGACGAAATGCTTGCGGGCGTTCATGGCGGTGACTACGTCGACGTCAACCGTGCCGTTGAAAGCGATGATGCCGCCGAAAGCGGACGTCGAGTCGGTCTGGAAGGCCTTTTCGTAGGCCGCGACAAGAGTGCCGTCGACCGCCACACCACACGGGTTCGCGTGCTTGATGATTACGCAGGCCGGTGCGTCGAAAGCCTTGACACATTCCCACGCAGCATCGGCGTCGGCGATATTGTTATAGGAGAGCTCCTTGCCCTGCAATTGCCGGTAGTTGGCGATTGCACCAGGCAGCGGCATTGGGTCACGATAGAACGCGGCCTGCTGATGCGGATTCTCGCCGTAACGCAGGGTCTCGACGCGGTCGAACGCGAGTTGCAACTGGTCGGGAAAGGTCTGCGGGCGGTCCGCCGAATCGAGCGACGTGAGCCAGTTGGCAATCGCTGCATCGTAGCGCGCGGTGTACACAAAGGCCTTCTTGGCCAGTGCAAAGCACGTCTGCAGGCTCAGCGCACCATCGTTGGCCGCCAGTTCGGCGAGGAGCGCGGGATAGTCCTGCGGATCGGTGACCACGGCCACTCCGGAATAGTTCTTGGCCGCTGAACGGACCATGGCCGGACCGCCAATGTCGATGTTCTCGATCGCCTCAGACAATGTGACGCCAGGTTTGGCAACGGTTTCCCGGAACGGGTAGAGATTCACACAAACCAGATCGATCGTCGGAATTGCATGCTCTTGCAGAGTATTCATATGCTCCGCCAGGTCGCGGCGCGCCAGGATGCCGCCATGCACCTTCGGATGCAGCGTCTTGACGCGTCCGTCGAGCATTTCCGGGGAGCCGGTGTAATCGCCGACCTCGGTGACCGGCAGTCCTGCATCACTGAGCATCCGGGCGGTACCACCGGTAGACAGCAGCTTGACGCCGTGGGCGACGAGCCCGGCGGCGAAATCGAGCGCACCATTCTTGTTGGAGAGGCTGATCAGTGCTTGACGGATTTTCATGTTTGACAATTTGGCTGGAGGATGAGGAGAGTCCGGGAATCCGTTCAGGCGATCAGCTTGTGGTCGACCAGTTTCTTGCGCAGCGTGTTGCGGTTGATGCCGAGAATTTCGGCCGCAAGGGTCTGGTTTCCGCCTGCCTGCTTGAGAACGACTTCAAGCATCGGACGCTCGACGCTACGAATCACCATGTTATATACGGCGACTGGCTGTTCACCGTCGAGGTGTTGAAAGTAGTTTGCCAACGCCCTGCTGACGCAGCTTGCGATATCTTCGCCATCGGGATGATCGCGCGTCATGCAGCAAGTTCCTCGAGTTTGACGTGATCAGGACCTGCTCCGTCGGGATCAACGTGGTGGTACGGCAGATGCTCGTTGTGCTCGGCAAGCGCGGAGAAATACGCATCTATCGCCTGCTTCTGCTGCTCGATGGTTACCAACTGATTGAGCATATGGCGAAAAGCTGCTGATCCGAGCAGCCCTTTGGTATACCAGGAAACATGCTTGCGCGCGATGCCCACGCCGGCTTGGCTGCCATAGAAAAGATACAGATCCTCGATGTGGGCGAGCAAGATCTGATGAATTTCGTTGACGCGCGGCGGTGTCAGGCGGGTTCCCGTGTTCAGGAAGTGCTCGATCTCACGGAACAGCCATGGGCGCCCCTGCGCTGCGCGGCCGATCATTATCGCGTCGGCGCGGGTAGTATCGAGAACGAATTTCGCTTTCTCGGGAGAACCAATGTCGCCGTTGGCGATGATCGGAATGCTCGCGGCGGCCTTGATCGTCCGGATCGTTTCGTATTCGGCTTGGCCGCCGTAGCCGCAGGCACGCGTGCGCCCGTGCACGGCAAGCGCCTTGACCCCGGAATCCTCGGCGATTCTCAGGATGCTGAGCGCGTTGCGGTGGTTCCTGTCCCAACCGGTACGAATCTTCAGCGTCACCGGTGTGTCCGGGACGGCCTTGACGACGGCCGCGAGTATCTTAGCCACCAGCGCCTCATCCCTGAGCAGGGCGGAACCGGCCATTACGCTGCAGATCTTCTTCGCCGGGCAGCCCATGTTGATGTCGATGATCTGGGCGCCCCGCTCGACGTTGTAGCGTGCCGCATCAGCCATCATTGCGGGGTTGGCCCCGGCGATCTGGACCACGATCGGCGCCACCTCGCCCTCATGATTGGCACGCCGTTGCGTCTTGGCGCTGCCGTGCAGCAGCGAATTGGATGTCACCATTTCGGACACCGCCAGACCGGCGCCCATTTGTTTGCAGAGTTGCCTGAAAGGACGATCGGTCACGCCCGCCATGGGCGCGACAAACAGTTGGTTACGAAGCGAAAAACCGAGGAATTTCATGGCAGCAAGGTGCCTGGGGGCAAGCAAGAGTACGATTCTACCCGGTTTGCCCGAGCGAAGACAGCCAGTTTTCGCGTATGTGGGACGACAGGCGTCAGTCTTGCCGCCTGGCCTCCCAAGCAAGTAGCATCGATCTGCCTGGCAACTTTTTCGGAATGCCGGGATTGCGGCAGCGCGGGTCGCTTTCGCGGCAGCGAATCTCTCCGGAGTGCCGTTCGCGTAAGATATAATTTTGCGTCGTCGCAATCTCGCCGCGAAGCTTGCCCGAGAGATGGGGAAGGCTCTCGGCGAACACGTGCCCCAGGGGCGAGATGCCGGAGCGGCGGGACCGCGCCCACGCCCCCTGCAGCGCCTGAATACCGGCCTGAATGATCCGGCGGATTGCGCAGCTGGTACCAAGAAAAGGCTAGGCTGATGAGTAGAGTCCCGCAGCGACGTTTGCAGGCGTTGGTCGCGCGAGCGCGTAATGTATCGAGTGCAGGTCCGTCGGACCAGGCGTACATCGGCCAGGGCTTCCGGTGCTGGCCCCGGGGTGCGCAATGAACAAGCTGGCGTGCCTGCGATCGACATTTGCCGAACTGGGATGGACAACGGGCCTCCTTTACCTGGTGTCAGTCGGATTAAGGCGATTCGTTCCTTTCCTCGCTGTCGAGAAATATTATGTGGTAGCACAGCCGGTCGCCGCGCGTGCCGTGCTGCCGGAAAAACGTGGGCGGAACATCTCCGTGTTGATGATCGAGTCCGATCATCCATTGCTCGCCAAGCTGCCACGCTCGCGGGAAGAGCTGGCACGCCGATTTGCCGGCGGCGCCGTGTGTTTTCTGGCCATGCGTGACGAACGGATCATCGGTCATCTCTGGGTCACCCGTTCGCCCTATCGGGAGGCCGTCGATCGCAGCGAATTCGATCCGCGTCCGTCGCGCAAGATGGCCTGGGATTTTGACATGTGGATCATGCCGGGTGACCGACTGGGCTTGGCATTCGCCCGACTGTGGGACGAGTGCAACAGCTACTTGCGCGAACAAGGCGTCACTTGGACCTGCAGTCGTGTCTCGGCTTTCAACCGCGCGTCGCTGCGCTCGCATGCACGCATGGGCATGCGCGTCATGCACACGCTCATCTACTTTCGCGCGGGTTCACTCGAGCTCTTGCTTGCCGACGTCGCCCCTTTTCTGTCGGTTTCTTTCAGTCGTTTTCCCATTGTTACCCTGGTTGCTCCGCTTGCCTGCTAATCCCGACCAGCGAGCCACCTTGCCTGCCTGCGGTCGAACCTGCTCTCGGGCCGCAATTTGGCACCCATGACCAATCCGATGAAGCAATCCGAGAAGCTCCAGAACGTACCCCCCGTTGCTGCGTCGCTCACGCCGCTGACGAAACTCGATGGACTCGAGGAGAAGTGGCGGTTTCTAGAACAGCGTTCAGCCTGTTCGTTTTTTCAATCGTGGCTGTGGATCGGTACCTGGCTATCGAATCTGCCGCCTTCTGCACGCTGCTACCTGCTCGAAGTTACCGGCGATGACAGGCCTGTCGGGCTCGCAGTGATCGGAGCATGCACGCTCTTCAGGCACCGTTTCGTTCGCACGCGCGCGTTGCTGTTGCACGAAACCGGCAGGCATGCGATTGATCGTATGACCATCGAGCACAACTCGATTCTCGCCGAAGCCGGGCGCGAGAGCGAGGTCGTCTTGGCTGGTTTGCGCTGCATTGACGCCGCCGATTTGACCTGGGACGAGTTTGTCGTCAGCGGAGTCGGGGCGGCTTCCCTTGACGCGTGGCAGGCGGCCATTCCGGCGGCAAAGTGGTACATGGATCTACGGCAACAATCGGATTGCCCGTTCGTGGATCTAGAAGATGTGCGAGCGCGTGGCGGCGATTATCTTTCGCTGTTGAGCGCCAATGCGCGGCAACAGCTCAGGCGCTCGATCAAGGCCTATGAAGGGTTTGGCAGTCTCCGTCTGTCGGTGGCCTCGACCGGGGCCGACGCCCTGGAGTATCTGCATGGGTTGCAGGTGCTGCACAACGCGCATTGGACGGGTTTGGGCAAGGAAGGAGCATTTCCCAATGAGTTTACCCGCCGCTTCCATGATCAACTGGCGCTGAGAGGCGGTGATTGCGGGGCTGTGCAGCTGTTGCGCGTATCGGCGGGGACCGAGGTCGTCGGCTACCTCTACAATTTTGTCCATCACGGACATGTATATTGCTACCAGAGTGGCTTCAAGTATCTGCCCGATGCGAAGTTCAGGCCTGGCCTGGTCAGCCACTATCTTGCGGTGTTGCACAACCTGCAGGCGGGTAACCGGATCTACGACTTTCTGGCAGGTCCGCAACGCTACAAGCGACGCTTGGCGACAGCACAGACGCGCATGTTGTGGTTTTCTCTGCAGAGAACTCGAGTCATTTTTGTCGCTGAACGCCTATTCACTCGCGCAAAGGATGCACTGCGCCGGCGATTGCGGTCGCCTACGCAGTGATCACTTGCGCTTGGGAAGTTTCGACGATTCGGAAGCGAAGGTTGCGCTGGCGGGTCCGACGACCCATCACGATGGCCGTAGGCGCGCGCGCACCTACCCGGATTGGTGTGCTTGCCTGCTGTGGCAGGTGGGTGCCGTCGTTGGCAGCAGGCGGGCAGCAGTGATCGCTGGGTGAGCAGCTTCTCTGAGCGCCCAGCCGTTATCGTTGGCCGCGCCCGCTCCCGACTATTGTTGTGCTCCGGTGTTCCGGAATGTTGTACTCTTGGCCTTCGCAGACTTGCCCGGGGACAGGTCGCGGTGCGACGGCAACGCGTTGTCGCGCGATCCATGATTTTTCGACAGGAGGTTCCATGCGTTTCGCAGCCGGATTGTTGAGTGTCGTGCTTCCATTTTCACTCATTGTCAGCGGATCTTCACAGGCCCGTGAATGGGATGCAATCAAGAGTTCAGGAACAATCGTCGCGGCCACCGAAGGGGGGTTTCAGCCGTTCAATTATTACGATGGGCCCAAGCTGACCGGCTTTGAGGTGGAACTTGCCGAAGCGATCGCCAAGAAGCTTGGCCTCAAGCTCGAATGGAAAGTGGTTCCGTTCGATGCACAACTGGCGGCACTGAAACAGGATCGCTTCGACTTTGCAATTGCCTCGCACGGTTATACCGAGGAGCGTGCCAAGTCGGTCGACTTCGCGCATCCCCACTACTGCACCGGCGGACAGATCGCCGCTTACAAGGACGGGCCGCTGACCGTGGCGGCACTGAATGGCAAGACCGTCGGCGTGCAACTCGCCACCACCTATGCCGACGCAGCCAAGAAGGTCAAGGGGGTCAAGACCGTCAAGACATACAAAGGAGATCCGGAAGCTTTCTCGGCGCTGCGTGCGAAAAAAGTGGATGCCTGGATTTCGGACAAGTTTACGGTCAAGGCCACACTCGAAAAGAATCCGGATGCCGGTATCTCCGGCGGAGAAATGGTGTTTGTCGAACGCGTCTCGATGATTCTGCGCAAGAACAACAAGGCGCTGGAAGACAAGCTGAACCAGGCACTGGCCGAAGTGATGAAGGATGGCACCTACAAGGCGCTCTCCGAAAAGTATTTCAAAGAAGACATTTCCTGCCGTTCCTGAGGAAATTCCGGATTCATGGACTGGACCAGGAAGCACCCTGGGTGGGCGATGGCCGGCGCGATGGTCGGACTGCTTGTCTTTCTCTGGGGCATGGCGGTGCCGCTGGCTGCGGCACCTGCGCCGATCGGTCCAGCCGCGCAACAGTTTGTCGATGGCGCCCGGATTACCGTCGAGCTGACGCTGATCTCCGGCAGTGCCGGTGTGCTGATCGGTGTCCTGGCCGGACTCGGCAAGCTTTCGCATTTCTGGCCGCTGCGCCGGTTCTGCGATGGCTACGTTTGGCTGATCCGCGGCACGCCTCTGTTGTTGCAGATTCTTTTTGTCTGGCTGGCCTTTCCGGAAATTCTGCCGGAAGGGATCGAATTGTCCGATTTTGCCTGCGCCGCGATTGCCCTGTCGCTGAATGTCGGTGCCTACAACACTGAATGCGTGCGTGCCGGCATCCTCGCGGTGCCGCATGGTCAGATCGAAGCAGCGCGGGCACTCGGCCTAACCCCCTTGCAAACCTTCCTGGGCGTGATCCTGCCGCAAAGCATGCGTGTTGCCCTGCCGGCGCTGGCCAACAACCTGGCGTCGCTGGTCAAGGATTCGTCACTGGCTTATGCGATCAGCGTCGTCGAACTGACCATGGTCGGCTACCGGGTGCAGGCCGAGAGTTATCAACCGATTCCGGTGTTCATCACCATCGCCGTGATATACCTGATTCTGACCACAGCATTTACCACCTTGACAGCGGCGCTGGAGGCACAGCTCGACGTCGGCCAGAAGCGCTAGCCATAGGACAAGCGGATGAATACTGAGGACGCTCCGCGGATCATCATCGAGGCGCGCAGGGTCAGCAAGAGCTTCGGTTCCTTCCAGGCACTCAGGGACGTTTCGGCAACCTTTTTCGAGGGGCAGGTGACGGCGATCGTTGGGCCGTCAGGGTCCGGGAAGTCGACCTTTCTGCGTACCCTCAATCGCCTCGAAGCGCAAGATGCGGGCGAGATCATCGTCGATGGCATCGTTCTCAACGACGATCTGAAGCACCTGGATGCGATCCGGCGCGAGGTGGGGATGGTTTTCCAGAGTTTCAATCTGTTCTCGCATCTGACGATTCTGCGCAATGTGGCGCTGGCACCAATACGGGTCAGGAAGATGCCGCGCTCGGCGGCCGAAAGCAAGGCACTGCAGTTGCTCGAAAGGGTGGGGCTGAAGAGCCAGGCGGCGAAGTATCCGGTGCAGCTCTCCGGTGGCCAGCAACAGCGGGTGGCAATCGCCCGTGCGCTGGCCATGGACCCGAAGGTACTGCTTTTCGACGAGCCAACCTCGGCGCTCGACCCCGAAATGGTCAATGAGGTCCTTGCCGTGATGCGCGAACTGGCCCACAGCGGCATCACCATGTTGGTGGTGACGCACGAGATGGGTTTTGCGCGGGAAGTTGCCGACCGGGTCATTTTTTTCGACGAAGGCGTCATTCTCGAAGACACCTCCCCGGCGCGTTTCTTTTCGAATCCAGAACACGAGCGGGCCAAGGCTTTCCTGTCGCAGGTCAGGCACGGCTATTGATCAGCGGCGTGCCTTTGGTACGGGTCTCGATCTGCCGCGAGTGCGTGCCTGGTACGTGAATCGCGACGAGCGCGCCGCAAGATGGCGTGTCAGTCCAGTCTGAATCGCTTCCCAGCGGGGGGGCGTAAGCTCACAGGCCGAGCGTCGTCGGACTCAGGGGCTGGACTCCGGCGGCGACAATCTCGTTGAAGCGCTGCACGACGGGCGCGCATTCGCTCTGGTCATCGACGATCAGTCGGGAACGCGGCTGATCCCGATGGAAGCGCACGAGTGCGTGACGGCCATCGGCAATCAGCAGCGACTCCGCGAGAGTACCGAGGTGTGGTGGAGATTCGCTGATGGTCAGCGCCGGCGCGTAAGTGCTCAGCAGATTCAGCAACCGCGGGCTGTATTGTCGGACGAAATCTGCTTTCCGGACAACGATCGTCAGTCGCCCCGGAGAGCGATGGGAGTCAAGCAAGGCGCGCAACGCGGCCACCTTCGATAAGCTTTCGAGCTTGAGTGACGACAGATCCTCGTCGAAGATTTCCAGTGTGACGGTCGATCGATCGAGGATTTCCTGCGTTGCGGCGTCGTACTCGCTCCAGGTAGTGAGCAACTTGCTGGTCATCGACCGCCACCTGCCTTTCGATCGGGAAGATAGCAGGGCTGGCGCCCATCGCGCAAGCCGTGCACAGCGGTCGCTGCTATCATGACGATGAGTCTGCACCGGCATCGTGATGCCAGCCGCGTGATGTCGGCGATACCGGTCGATCGTTCGCGAGGAAAGGAGAAAATGTGGAAGGAAAGAAAAAGTCGGCCTGTCTGCTGAGCGCAATGTTGAGTTGCGCGGCGTTGCCCTGCAGTGCCGCTGACGTCGGGGCGGAGCAAGTGGTGGCGGCAATCGAAGCGGTCTTCGGAGTTGTCCCTGGAGAGCGTCGAAATCATACCAAGGGAACCTGCGCGCTAGGCGAGTTCGTCGGAACGAAAGAAGCCGCCGTGTATTCGCGCTCGGAACTTTTTTCCGGTAAGGTGGTGCCGGTCGTCGCGCGCTTTTCGCTTTCAGGTGGCAATGCCAAAGCGCCGGATACGGCCAGGAGCGCGCGTGGCATGGCACTCGAGTTTCAGTTGCCGGGTGGTGGCCTGCAACACATGACGATGCTCAACACGCCGATGTTCGGCGCTGCACGACCGCAGACCTTCCTCGACCTGATGGTTGCGATCACACCTGATCCGGCGACCGGCAAGCCGGATCCCGAGAAAGTCCGGGCATTCAAGGAGAGCCATCCGGACAACCGGGCGCAGGCAGATTTCCTGGCCAGTCGCAATCCGCCTGCAAGCTATGCCAACAGCCGCTATTTCGGCATTCACACCTTCAAGTTCATCAACCGTGACGATCAGGTCACGTTGGTCCGCTGGCGCTTCGTCCCGCTTGCCGGCGAAAAACAGCTGTCGGACGACGAGCTCAAGTCTTCGCCGCCGAATTTCCTGGAAGCGGCATTGATCGAACAGACCAGGGAGCAGCCGGTGCGCTGGGAGATGATCCTCACGGTGGGCGCCCCCGGCGACCCCGAGGACAACCCGACTCTGTCGTGGCCGGAGGGTCGCCAGCAGATCAAGGCGGGGATCTTGACCATTCTTGCGGCGATGCCCCAGAAAGGAGCTGCATGCGAATCGATCAATTTCGATCCACTGGTGATGGGGGACGGCATCGGGCCAACTGCTGATCCGGTCCTCCTGTTCCGCTCGCCCGCGTACGCGGTGTCCTTCGGAAAACGGCTCGGTGGCCTGTAGCGCATACGGAGGAAGGTTCCGGGGGCAGGCGCCAAACCGCCGCATGTCGAAGCAACAGGGCAGAGCACTCGACAAATCGCTTTACATGCCGGAGGCTAGTTGTTAGCATCTAAAGTAGAATATCTATTTGCACGCTAAATGTAAAATAT
>ERZ724521.307-NODE-307-length-22052-cov-4.612220_pt1 | contig 22052 bp, 14 predicted proteins | sample MGYA00376054_ERZ724521 | MGnify/ENA primary metagenome ERZ724521 (study PRJEB28724, sample SAMN07190883) | activated sludge metagenome | isolation source: activated sludge of sewage treatment plant in Hong Hong | place: Hong Kong | collected 2016-03-17 ... | reverse complement strand
CTCCTCCGCCTCGTCTACCGCCTCCTGTTCCTCCTCGTCGCCGAGGACCGCGACCTCCTCTTCGCCCCCGGCACCCCGCCCCTCGCCCGCGAGAGGTACCTCCGCTACTATGGCCTCTCGCGCCTCCGCTCCCTCGCGGCGAGCCGGCGCGGCTCGCGCCACGGCGACCTCTGGGCGGGCCTCTCCCTCGTCATGAGGAAGCTCGGGAGCGACGAGGGGTGCCCCGACCTCGCCCTCCCCGCCCTCGGCGGCTTCCTCTTCTCCGAAGAGGCGATGCCCGACCTCGCCGCCGCCTCCCTTTCGAACGCCTCTCTCCTCGAGGCCGTCCGCAAGATCGCCCTCACCCTGCGCGACGGCTGGCTCCGCCCGGTGGACTTCCGCAACCTCGGCGCCGAGGAGCTGGGGAGCGTCTACGAGTCGCTCCTCGAGCTGCACCCCGCCATCCACGAGGAAGGGCGGGGGAGCTTCGAGCTCCGTTCGGCCGCCGGCAGCGAGCGGAAGACGACCGGCAGCTACTACACCCCCACGAGCCTCATCGAGTGCCTCCTCGACAGCGCCCTCGACCCGGTACTCGACGAGGCCGCCAGGGCCGCCGACCCCGAGAAGGCCCTCCTCGCCCTCAAGGTCTGCGACCCGGCCTGCGGCAGCGGCCACTTCCTCATCGCCGCCGCCCACCGCCTGGCCCGCCGCCTCGCCTCCGTCCGCACCGGCGAGGACGAGCCCGACCCCTCCGCCACCCGCACCGCCCTGCGCGACGTCATCGGCCACTGCCTCTACGGCGTCGACCTCAACCCCATGGCCGCCGAGCTCTGCCGCGTCGCCCTCTGGATCGAGTCGCTCGAGCCCGGCAAGCCCCTCTCCTTCCTCGACCATCACGTCCAGGTGGGCAACAGCCTCCTCGGCACCACCCCGGCCCTCCTCGCGAAGGGGATCCCCGACGAGGCCTTCACCCCCATCGAGGGGGACGACCGCGCCGCCTGTTCGGCCTGGAAGAAGCGGAACAAGTCCGAGCGGGCACAGATGGGCCTCGCCGAGGCCGCCCCCGAGCCGTGGGAGGCCGTGCGCCACCTCGCGGCCGAGCGCGCCGGCCTCGACGCCGCCCCCGACGCGAGCCCCGACGCCGTCCGCGCCAAGGAAGAGCGCTGGCAGAGGCTCCTCGCCTCCGACGCCTACACCCGATCCCGACTCCTCGCCGACTCCTGGTGCGCCGCCTTCGTCTGGAGGAAGACCTCCGACCCGAACGCCCCCCAGCCTGTCACCGAGGAGACCTTCCGCCGCCTCGCCGCCCGTCCGGCCTCCGTCCCCGAGGCCGTCCGCCAGGAGGTCGTCCGCCTCCGCGAGCAGTACCAGTTCTTCCACTGGCACCTCGCGTTCCCGGAGGTGTTCCGGGTGCCGGGGATGGGCGAGAAGCCGGAGAGCGAGGCGCTCGGGTGGTCGGGCGGATTCGACGTGGTGCTGGGGAATCCGCCGTGGGAGATGCAGGAGGTCAAGGACACGGAGTTCTTTGCCTCGAGTTTCCCTGAGATCAGCACTGCGACCAGCGCCAAGGACAAATCTCGTCTGCTGGCTCGGGTCAGAGCATTACAGCCGGATCTCTGGGGAGCGTACGTCGAGTACGTCCGGCGCATGAACGCAGAGGCCGCCTTCACGTCGAGTTCAGGCCGATTCCCACTGGGAGCCGTCGGTCGCGTCAATGTCTACCGCCTCTTCGCAGAGACGGCTTTTCAAACCGTCGGAAAGAGAGGCCGACTTGGCCTCGTGATTCCCTCGGGATTTGTCTTTGATTCCTTCTCCCAGCCATTCTTCCGAGCAATCTTCCAGGGAAAGCAGCTCGAGAGTTTCTACGACTTTGAGAACCGCGAGGGCCTCTTCCCGGGCGTAGACAGTAGACAGCGCTTCGGGCTCCTGACTGGCCTCGGTTCCTCCGGTTCTCGCAGCGACTCGCGCTTCCTCTTCTTTGCGACGTCGAAGGCTGACCTGCGGGAGCCGGGCCGGACACTCTCGCTGGCTCCGACGGACACGGAATCCATTAGCCCCATCTCCCTTGCCCCTCCCCAGGTCCGATCGGAGCGGGACCTCTCGATCCTCAGGGCTCTTTGCGGCAAGGGACGGGCCCTGACCGTCGCCATGGACGCCGACGACTTTCAGGTACAGCCCAACCTGATGTTCATGATGAACGCAGCGATGGCCCTTCATCGCACGGGGCCCGAGTTGGCACAGCGAGGGCTTGTTCTGGACGGGAATAGGTTTGTCGGGCAGGGTGAAGTCTGGCTGCCTCTTTACGAAGGGAAGATGGTGGCCGGGTATGACCACCGTTCCGCGAGTGTTCGTTTCGATCCGACGAACCCTGTACGACGAAACCAGCCTGATCCGTTCTCCGACGAAGACCATCGAGACCCGAAGAAGTACGCCCAGCCTCTCTTCTGGGTCAATCTAGCGGACGTTCGACGACGATGCGGAGGTGACTTCCCCTGGCTCCTCTGCGTGAAGGACGTGACGTCTGCAACGAACGAGAGAACGGCCATCGCCTCACTTGTGCCGTTCGCGGCGCTGACGGACTCTGTTCCTTGGCTCGCTGGGGAGCTTGATGGGCCGGCAGCAGCCTTCCTCCTCGCGAACCTGAATTCGTTCGCTGTCGACTTCGCGGCACGACAGAAGGTCTCTGGAATGCACCTCCGGGGGAATGCACTGAACGAGCTGCCGGTGATCCGGCTCCACGACTCCCAGCTGCCGGGCGGCTACTTCCGCGACAGCAGGGCGGTGATGGAATTCGTTCTCCCGAGGGTCCTCGAGCTGTCGTACACCGCCTGGGACCTTCAGCCGCTCGCAGCGGATCTGGCTTGCTCTGGACCGCCGTTCTCTTGGGACACGGAACGACGGCTGCTGCTCCGCTGCGAGCTCGACGCCACCTTCTTCCACCTCTACGGCATCCCCCGCGCTGATGTCGACTACATCATGGACACCTTCCCGATCGTCCGCCGGAACGACGAACAGAAGTACGGTGACTACCGGACGAAGAGCCTGATCCTCGAGATCTACGACGAACTCCAGCGCGCCATCGATACCGGCACGCCCTTCGTCTCCCGCCTCGACCCGCCCCCGGGTGAATCCCGCGCGGCGCACGGTGCGCCATGAAGGGCGTTCCGCTCTCCCCCGAAACCTACGAAGCGACCGCGGCCGCCCTCCAGCAACTCGTCTGGTTCCTCACGAAGAACCACACTGCGCTGAACCATCTCCCCTCTTGGGTCTGGGAGAAGGATCAGAGCGGTCTCGACATTCCGGCCTATGAGGCGGTTCTGGCCCGCGCGACGGCAGAGCTCGGCGAGTGGCACGAAACCAGGCGACTTCTCGAAGAGAGGCCGGCACCGTTGACTCTCGAAGAGGACGACATTCTGATCACCTGCGCTCTCCGGTTCGACGGCTACAAGTACCGGGAGATGGCGGGCTTCGACGAAGAAGGGCCCCTACAGCGGTTCTTCGAGACGGGCCGGTGGAACCTGAGCCCGCTGGAACAGATGACGACGTTCTTCATCCTCCAGCGAGGCCTCGACAAGTGGGGCCTCGAGCACGAGCCGAAGGACGGCCGGTACTGGAAGGCCTTCCGCACCCTCTTCCTTCTCTCCCATGGCCATCGTGTGCCACGCGCCTTCCGACCGGCCGACCCGGACCTGTATGCACGGTGGAAGTACCGTTTCGTGCCCCGACTCACCGAGTGCGTCTCCGTCGTGAGACGGATCCACGAGTCGACAGACTATCGGAGATGGGACCGATCCGGGGAATGCTCGGGGTCAGAGTGAGGGCCGCCCGGCGGTTCTTCGCCTCGGCGGAGGCGGCGCGGCGAACGGCTGAGATCAGCTTGATGAACGCAAGGTGGAAACGATGGGAAGCCGAACACTAACTGACGAGCAGGTCGCGGTTGTTCGACACACTCCGGGTAAGCACGCCCGCGTCCTGGCGGTGGCCGGCTCCGGCAAGACAACGACGATGGTCCACCGGCTCTTGTATCTTCGTGACGCCTTTCGCGTGGCGCCGGCCGAAGTCCTCGTCCTCATGTTCAACCGGCTGGCTCGGGAACAGTTCCAAGAGAAGCTCGAGGACGAGGGCGGTGGGGAGTTCGGACCGCGAGTCCACACATTCCATTCGTTCGCATTCGGAATCACCAGGCGCCTCCAGGCGAGCGGACTGAGCGCGAGAAATACGAAAGTCTGGACCGACGATGGCTTCGAGGCCGCGACGTACCACATCGTCAAGGTCATCCGGGACCTCGAGAAGAAAGGCGAGATTCCGAAAAACAAGATAGAAGCCGAAACGGCCGTTGAGGCAATCAGTCAGTGGAAAGGCGCGCTCATCCCGCCCGAGAGGGCCGGGCATCGGTCCTTGCCTGCCCTCGCGCGTGTATACGCGGCCTTTGAGCGGGTTCGTCGAAAGGAATCCGCCGTGACCTACGACGACTTCGTGCCCGATGCCGTACGCGCACTCGAAGCCTCACCTTCAGCGGTGGAAGACCTCGTGGGTGCTCCTCGGTTCCTGATCGTCGACGAGTACCAGGACGTCAATCACGGCCAGCAGCGGTTGATGGAACTCCTCGCCGGGTCGCGAGCGGACGTCATGGTTGTGGGCGACGACGACCAGACGATCTACGAATGGCGAGGGGCTCGACCGGAGTACATGCGCGAGTTCGGTCGCGTCCTTCGGCGAAAGGCGTACGTTGACTACACCCTGTCCCGGTCCTTTCGGCTGGGCTCTTTGACGGCACAGTGTGCAGCGAACGTCATCGCCAGAAACGCGGTACGGGTTCAGAAAGACCTCGTGCCACACGACCTGCGCCAAACCGCGAGCATCCTCGTCTGGGAGAATTCCTCCGAGCAGCCGACAGACTGCACGAAGGCGATGGTGGACGAACTGGCGGCCCTCTTGAACGAGGGCGTAGCGCCCGTGAACATCATTGTCCTGGGCCGCTTGTTCGCACAACTCGGTGGCTTCGAGGGTGAACTCCTGACGCGGAAGATCCCCTATCGCATCATCGGCCCGAAGCCTTTTTTCGAGCGGGAGGAGGTTGCTAGCCTGCTTCGGTATCTTGCTCTCGGAGAAGCATGGTCGGAAAACTGGTCTGATGAGACGCAAGACGCATTCCTCGCCGTCCTGAACAAGCCGAATCGGCAGATTGGACGCGACCGCGTCGCGGCCGAACTCAAGCGCCTGGGTCGGGGGCGGGTGGCGACGGGGAAGGTGCTGCTCGATCTCGCCGAGTCTAGAGCGCTCGGTCTATTCCCCGCACAGCGCGAAGCGCTCGCCGACCTGGTCCGCGTGATCGAGGCCATCTCGACGCAACTAGGGAGTGACGCCGGCGATGTCGTCGAACTGATCGCGGCCGGGACGCAGTACCGAGACCATTTCCGGGATTTCCATGGCGAGGGCATCAACTCGGAGGAGCGAATCCACACGGTGGACGAGTTCATTCGCTTCGCCACCGGCCTGGGCATTCCGGCGAGAGAACTACGCGCGTTCGTCGCAACGCTCGACCCGACGCAGGGAGAGCCGGACACGAAGAAGCAGGTGCGGCTCACGTCGATCATGCGAACGAAGGGCCTCGAGTTTGACTACGTGTTTCTGCCGGAATGTGTCGAGGGCCTGACTCCTCTTCTTCGGGAGAACGTCGTAGAGACGTTTGACACGGAGGAGGTGGTCCCCGACCCGCAGACGTCCCCGGTTCTCGAGACGGAGCGGCGTCTCTTCTACGTTGCTGTCACACGGGCGAGGAAGGCTGCCTTCATAGGGACGGCAATCGCGCCGAGGAAAGGCCAGCAGGGTCGATCCAGAGCTCCCGCACCGTCCCGGTTCGTACGCGAACTCGCTCTGCCAGAGACAAGGGCGGTCCTCGATGCCGTTACAGGGGATCTTTCCTCTCTCGCGGGGACGAAGGCCTTGCGTGACTCGATACGGAGTGCAGGTGACCTCCCTGCGCTGGAACGGAATCTGATCAATTCGTACCTGCCGCGTCTCGGACACACTGGTCTTGCGTCGGAGTTGGCCCGGCTCTTCGAGGATGCGAGGCGTGTGGCTCGCCCGGCGCAGCTACCGACGCCGATCCCACGCAAGCAAGTCCGGCCGGGGGGCACGCCGCCCCCTCAGTCCGAGCCCGGGGCCGCGGAGTACTTCGCCTGGAAGATTTGGAAGAGGTCGGGGAAGGAAGCGAAGGGCCTTGAGACCCTGAGGAAGGCAGCTGAAGCCGGGCACAAGGCAGCCACACTGGAGCTGGCAGACGTTCTCGACCATGGCCTCTTCGGTGTTAAGGCGGACCCGGAGCGGGCGAAGCGCCTGCGAGAGCAGGCGCGCAGAGCTTGATCGGGGCGATGAAGGGGAGGCGTGAATGGCGCTCTTTCACATTTCCGCACGGGACGGGCATGCGTACGTCCGTGGCATGCAACACGACGTCCACTTCACCTATCAGGTGAGCGAGGGCGGCCTGCAGGTCCTCGCAGAGGCCGGCGTTGGTGACGGCGACGAGATTCCTCCAGACGTTTACGAGACGCTGGATGCGCGGAATCTGCTGTACACAAAGGGCGACGATTTCTACAAAGGAGAGCCGAGGACGAAGATCGACCACGATCGTTATGCCCGAATGGTCGAGCGGATGGCCACCCGCCGCACGGATGGGGCTTTCGGACGGGAGAGGGAGGAGCGGGAAAGGTGGAGGAGGTGGATCAGAGCCCTTGCCGCGAATGTGGTCCGGGAGAGCAGGGACCACTCGACGATGTGGTTCGTGTTCGCGCGATACGCGGAGACGGCCGAGGAGGAAGCGTACTGTATCGACGAGTTCGTGAGGCTTCAGCCTTCGAGCAGACTTGCCGATGAGGCTCTTCGGAAGTTGAAGACTGTGCCACGAAGAGCACCGGCTGCGATCGCAAACGGACCCTGGCGCCTCGGGCCGTTTCCAGAATGCGAGTCTCTGGCCTCCAAACGCGTAGACGTGGAGTGAACGGTTTCGGGCGAGTGTGGACGACCAGACTGCCCAAGCAAGGATGCTGATGCCCTTTCTCACAGACATCGACTCCCGTGCCGCGATCAGGGGTTCCCGTGACCCCCTTGGTGCGCAGGCGATCTGGACACTGCTCGGCCGGCACGTTGTCGGCGGGCTGACGACGAACACGACGTCCGTCCGGGACTTCGTCGTCCTGCTTCTCGGGCACTGGTTCATCGAGAAACTCGACGAGGCGGGGTCGCGGGAGGAGGCGCTGCCGGTCTTCATCCGGTGGGAGCAGCTCGCCTCGTACGCGCGGTTCCAGGCGGGCGACACGGGCTTCCGCGGGACGACGCGGACGCGCCGCTTTCTCGAGGACGGGCCGAAAGTCACGATCTCGGCCCAGCCGGCGTACCAGATTCTCGCGAACCAGAAGATCTACGGCCTCTGGGGCCTCTACACGCAGGCGGCGCGGAGCTCGGGCCTCCTGGACGAGAAGGAGCCCCGGCTCACCCCGGCGGCGCGCGACCTGGCCGAGAAGGTCTACCGGGACCTGCTGGGCCGGGAGACGGTGGGGCAGATCGTCGAGTTGCTCGGGAAGCGGTCGGCAACGATCAGGCCTTCGAACGGCGACGAGAAGCTCCTCGGGGCGATCGCGAAGGCGCTCGGCATCAAGAGGAAGCGGGCGCAGCTGGAGATGACGGTCTTCCGGGAGACGCTCGCCTGGGGCGGCCCCGGGGACACGAAGCGGACGAACGGCCTTCAGAAGCAGCTGGCGCACCTCCTCGTGGCGAAGGGCGGGGATCTGCGGGTCAGCCTCGACGCCGACGACGTTCGCGCCCTCGCGAAGGAGGCCGGCAGGAAGCGGCACGCAGCGCTCGGGACCCGGTTGGAGCAGATCCTCTCGGCCGAGAGCGTCATCGCCCCGGCGACGGCGGCGTACCAGTACGTCCTCTCGCGCGACGGGGCCGACCTCGCGACGGTTGTGGGCGAGATCCGCGACCAGTGGGGGCCGGCGCTGAAGAAGCGGGCCGACGCGGCCGGCTTCGGGGCGCTGAAGGACGACGTTCTCCGGGCTGTCCGCGACCCGAAGACGGCCGACCTCTGGCTGGAGGCGGGACGGCGGATGGGCGCGGGGGACTTCGGGGGCCTCGTGGAGACGCTCGTGGAGCTGAACCGCGACGTGATGTGGAAGCGGGACAAGGCGTCCCCTTGGGTGCAGGTGACGAACGGGAAGCTCGACGTCCACTTCGCCGACGAGCGCGGGCGCCTCCCCTCGGCGGAACAGCTCGCCTCGTACTGGGTGTCGCCCTACTTCCTCGGCGCGCTGCGGGCGATCGCGCTCGAGCTGGGGGAGGAATAGCCGTGGCCGGGAGTCCGAAGAGAGTTGCCCTGACCGAGGCGTTCCACGAAGCCATGTCGCGGCAGCGGCTCGTGGCGGCCGTCTTTCTCACCTACAGGTTCGACCCGGGATTCTTCGAGCAGGAAGTCCTGCCCGCCTTCTTCGACCGGCCGTTCAGCAACGACCCGAAGGTGAAGCTCGCGCAGCTCGAGGCGGTGCTGCAGGGCCGGCCCGGGTCGGTGGCGGTCTACTACGACGCGAACGGCCTGAAGGGGGGCGAGGAGCCGGCGCGCCTCGACGTGGGGCGCTTCCCGGTGCGGCTCGAGCGGGGGATCTTCCACCCGAAGAACGTTTTCGCCCTCGTCGAGGCCGACGAGCCGGACGCGGACGGGAATCGCCCCCGGAAGCTCCTCGCGGCGTGCCTCTCCGCGAACCTCACGCAGGCCGGCTGGTGGCGGAACCTCGAGGCGGCGCACATCGAGGAGATCGAGGAAGGGGCCGAGACGTTCCTGGCGGACGACCTCCGCCCGTTCCTGAAGTGGCTCCGGGAGCAGCCGGCCACCCAGGCGCCGCAGAAGGCGCTGGAGGAGATCCGGACGTTCCTCGACGCCCGGTCGGGTCGGTTCGCGGCCCCGGCGCGGCGGAGGCGCGAGGAAGCGCTCCCGACGCGCTTCTATTGGGGGCGGTCGGACGACGGGACGACGGAGTCGGTCGTGCAGTTCCTGAAGCGGACGACGAAGCGCGAGCTGCAGGGGATGCGCATGGAGATCGTCTCGCCCTACTTCGACGAGGCGGAGGAGTGCGAGCCGCTCGCGCAGCTGATGAAGGCGTTCGATCCCGCGACGACGGCCGTCTTCCTTCCGCAGTCCGGCGACGGGAAGGGTGGCGTGGATCCGCGCATCTGGGAGGACGTCGTCGACCGCGGCGCGGCGTGGGGCCGGCTGCCGACGGACCTCCTAAAGATGGGGAAGGCCGAGGACGTCGCTCTCCGGACGGTCCACGCGAAGGTCGTGCGGTTCTTCTCGCTGAGGCCGAAGAGGGAGGTCTGGTTCGTCGGGTCGGCGAACCTGACCCGGGCTGCCTTCAGCGGGACGGCGAATCGGGAGACGGGCTTCCTGGTGGAGCTCGACGACATCCCGCCAGGGCCCCTGGAGTTCTGGCTCGACATTGACGAGAGGAAGCCGAAGGAGTTCGAGATCGGGACGGACCCCGACGAGCCAGCCGCCTCGGGCGGAACGCGCCTGCAGGTGCAGCACGACTGGTCGGCAGGGGAGACGAAGGTCTTCTGGGACGGCCCGAAAGCCTCGCCCGCGCTCGTCGTCTCGTCGAACGGGGTCGAGGTCTTCCGGGTGGCGGGGCTCCCGGGCCGCTCCTGGCAGGTGCTCTCGCCGGAAGACTCGAGAGCGCTCGCCGAGAGGCTGAAGTCGACGTCGATCTTCGAGGTGACGGGGGAGACGAAGGACGAGAAGCCGGGGCTCCTGCTCGTGCAGGAAATCGGGATGTTCCGGAAGCCTTCGCTCGCCCCCGAGCGGACGGCGGCCGACATCCTGAAGGACTGGGCGGCCCCCTCGGACGACCGGCGCATCGAGATGTTCGACGGCGGGGAAGCGATACCGACGGACGCGGCCGAGACGGACCCATGGCGGCCGGAAGAGGAGCTGGTCCCGGTCGAGAGCCTGTTCGACCGCTTCGCGGGGATCTTCCACGGCTTCACCTCGCTCGAGAAGCGCCTCGTCGAGCAGCTGAACGGGAAGAACGACGACGGGGCGGCCTACCTCCTCTTCGGGACGACGTTCAACTCGCTCGCGACGTTCCTGAAGAAGGAGAAGGAGGAGGAGATCGAGAAGGGTCTCGACCAGGACGCGCTCGTCAATGTCTACGTCTCGTACCTCTGCGCGAAGCAGCTCGTCGCGACGGTGAGGAAAGAGGCCGGGGCCGTCCTCGGGAGCACGTTCCTCGAGAGGCACGGGCCGGCGCTGAAGGAGCTGGAAGCGCAGGTCGAGGAGCCGCTCGGGGGCCTGCGGCAGCAGATCGCCGGGGCAATCGGCAGCGATGGGGCAAAGTTCCTCGACTGGTTCGACAGGTGGTTCCTGAAGCGGGCGACGCCCGTCGGGGAGGCGGCATGATCGACGTCGAAACCGCGCGCCAGCTCCTCGACTTCTCGGCCCGCCTTCCGAACGACAACAGCGGGCGGGGCGAGCAGCAGCTCGAAGGGGCGGTGGCGCTCCACAACATCCTGAAGACGCACGGGGTCGCCTACCTGGCCGACGAGGTGGGCCTGGGGAAGACCTACGTCGCACTCGGCGTCGTCGCGCTGCTCAGGCACTTCGACCCGGCGCTCCGGGTCCTCGTCATCGCCCCGCGCGAGAACATTCAGCGGAAGTGGATGAAGGAGACCCGGAACTTCATCCGCCACAACGTGCGGCACGCCGACCTGCGCGTGCGCGAGCTGGACGGGAGCCCGTCGCGCCCGCTCGTGATGTGCGGAAACCTCGCCGAGCTGGTGCGCGAGGCAAGCCTCGACCCGCGGCGCGACTTCTTCGCCCGGATGACGAGCTTCTCGATCGGCCTGACGGGCGACGCGAAGGAAGCCTCCCGGGAGGCGAAGGAGAAGCTGCGGGCCCAGGTGCAGGAGGCAATTCCCTGGATTTCGGATTCGGCCCTGGACCTCCGCCTCGGCAAGGCGGGCTTCAAGGATGCCGTCGCCCAGGCCATCTGCTGCGCCCTACCCGAGTTCGACCTCGTCATCGTGGACGAGGGGCACAACCTCAAGCACGGCTTCTCGGAGAACGTCTCGGCCCGCAACCGCGTCATGGGGCTCGTCTTCGGCCACCCGTCCGCCCAGCCCGACCCGGGGCCCTTCCCGGGCTACGGCCCGAAGGCGAAACAGGTGCTCTTCCTCTCGGCGACGCCCGTCGAGGAGAGCTACCGGCACCTCTGGAACCAGCTGGACGTCTTCGGCAAGGGGGATGCCTTCGCACTCCTGGCCGACAAGGAGGCCGGGGAGGCGAAGAAGCGGGACGAGGCACGGAAGTTCCTGATTCGCCGCGTCACCGAGATCCACGTCGGAGGCGAGCGCCACACGAAGAACCTCTATCGCCGCGAATGGCGATACGGAGGGGTCGAACGTCACGACACCCCGATCGAGGTGAGCGATCTCAAGGGCCGGCTCGTCGTCGCACTCGTCCAGAAGAAGGTGATGGAGCTGCTCGGGAGCGAGAAGTTCAACTCGAGCTTCCAGATCGGGATGCTCGCGTCGTTCGAGAGCTTTCTCGAGACGTCGCGCCTGAAGGAGAAGGCGGCGACGGAGGGCGAAGAAGAAGATACGAAGGTCGTCGTCTTCGACGACGCCGACCAGACCGAAGACCCGCTCGAACGGGAAGGGCTCGACGTCCACGCCCTGAACCGTCTCGCGAAGGACTACCGGAAGCAGTTCGACGCCGAGCTGCCGCACCCGAAGATGGACGCCCTCGTGCGGACGCTGGCCGAGCGCTGGACATCGGGCCGAAAGGCGCTCGTCTTCGTGCGCCGCATCGGGTCGGTCAAGGAGCTGAAGGCGAAGCTGGAGGCGGAGTACGACGGCTGGCTGATGGCACGCCTCCAGAGGCGCCTGCCGGCCGAGGCGATGGCGACGCTCGATCGGTGGTGGGAGACCTACAGGGGAGAGAAGGCCCGGACCCGGAAGGGCGCCGGTGAGGGGCAGGAGACGGGTGAGCCCTCGAGCCCCGACACCTTCTTCTCCTGGTTCTTCCGGGGCGAGCCGAAGAAGGGCGTCTTCAGCGGGGCGCTCTTGCAGAGGAGCTTCACCCGGCCGGGGAGCGTGAACGCGACGTTCTTCGAGGTGAACGACGTCGGGCGGATGCTGGGCGCGCCATCGGGGCAGGTGCTCGCGAAGCTGGCCGAGGTCGTCAGCCTGACGCCGGAGGAGACCCGGGCGCAGGTGAATGCGCTGGGCAAGGACCGGTTGCGCGGCAAGGCCCAGAGGCTCTACCTGTTCGAGGCGGCGCAGGTTGGGGCGCTCCGGCTCCTCGCCGAGCGGGGCGGGGACCTGTCCTTGGAGGCGCAGATTCTCCTCGCCGAGAAATTCCCGGCGCCGCGCTCCGCCGGAAGGGTGCGGGAGGGATCGGACTTCGCCAGCCGGCTCGAGGAGCGGACGTTCTTCTCGGAGCTGCTGAAGCAGGAGACCCTCCGCGCCGACCTCTGGCCCGAGCCTCCCGCGGGCCTCGACCTGCTCGGCCGGGTTCGGGAGAGGGAGCAGCGGGCCCAGCTCCTCGCGACCGCCGCGCGGCTGGGCCACTCGCTCATCGACCTCTACATCCTCGCCGTCACCCGCCGCGGGAACCTGAACCCGGGCCGCGCGGACGAGGACGTGGACGAGCGTGAAGAGACAGCCGGCCTCGGGGCAGAGGCTGCGGGCACCACGGAGCCCGCTGACGCTGCGCCCGAGCCCGACGACGATTCGCTTGTGGACGACTTCCTGCGGCTTCTCGAGGGGCAGCGGACGCTCCCGCCGGGATTCGGGTGGTTCGGGGCGTATGACGAGCTCTCGGCGATCGGCCGGAACTTCCCGCTCATCGTCGACGTGAACCTCCCGAACATCGCCGAGCTGCCCCTCGCGGCGACGGCGACGCGCTTCGGGACGCTCCTTGGTGAGCAGCAGCCGGTGGCCGGGATGTCGGGCCAGGTGAACATGACCCTCGTGCAGCAGTTCCGGATGCCGGGCTACCCGTTCGTCCTCGTGAGCACCGACCTCCTGCAGGAGGGCGAGGACCTCCACACCTTCTGCTCCGACGTCTTCCACTACGGCATCTCCTGGACCCCGTCGGCCATGGAGCAGCGGATCGGCCGGGTGGACCGCGTGCGGTCCCTGACCGAGAGGCGGCTGCGGGAGGCCGACCGGAAACCGGAGGGCGTAGAAAAGCTGCAGGTCTACTACCCCTACCTCTCCGACACGGTCGAGGTCCTCCAAGTGGTGAGGGTGCTGAAGCGGATGGACACCTTCCTCCGTCTCATGCACGAGGACCTGGCCCTTCCCGAGTTCGACCAGAAGAGGCTCTCCGTCTCGCACGAGATCATGGGCCTTCCTGTGCCGCCGGTTCCCATCTCGACCCCGCTCGAGAGCGCCTTCCCGGTGAAGAAGGAGGTCCACCTCAACGGGAAGGGGAAGAAGCTCGTCGTCGACGCGGAGACGGAACGGAAGGCGCTCGAACGGCTAGACCGGATGTGCGCCCCGAGCGTCGGCGGACTCGAGGTCGAGTGGCAGGTGAACGCTCCGACGGGCCAGAAGATAGGAAACGCCCGCCTCGGGACCCGCCATCAGCCCTTCGTGCTGGAGATGCAGGGACGGGACGAGCGGCTCCTGCTTCGCTGCTCGAGCCACGTGGGACAGCTCGGCCTCCGAGCCGACCAGAAGAAGCTGATGACTGCCGCGGCCGAGGGCGGCGGCCGCATCCACGTGCTCAAGGTCGGCAAGAAGGGCGAATGGCTCGTCAGCGTCGCCGAGGACGTCCTCCTCGCGGAGGAGGAACACGACGCCGCGCGCCTAGCCTGGCTCGTCGAGCGGGTCGTCTGGAAGGCGGACGACCTGGAGATGGACCTCTTCGGAGAGAAGGACGGCGGCCTCGACGAGATGCTCGACGCGCGCAAGCACCAGGGACGCGCCCGCCACGAGGGGGATGCCCATGCCTGACCTGTCGAAGCTGCTTTCGGACGTCGACTTTCGAGTCACCGGGAGCCGCGTGAAGGTCTCTTTCCCGAACAAGCGGACGCACCAGGTCAGGGTGACGGAGGAGGACGAGGCCTGGCAGCTTCGTGGTGTCGTTCTCTCCGTAGATGCGGTCTCCGCCCACACGGACGACGAAGACTCGAAGCGCCTCGATCTGGCCCTTCGCGCCTGGCGCCGCAACGAAACGGCCCGGCTCTGCGGTTTTCGTCTCGACGCGAACGGAGCGCTTGTCGGAGAGGCGACGGTGCCGAAGATCGGGCTTACCCCTGAGGAGCTCAGGGAACGCGTTCGGGCGCTGGCCCGGGCCTGCGACCTGCTGGAGGCGCATCTGACGGGGGAGGATGTGGAGTGAAGACTGGCCGAACGAGAGGGAGATGCGATGGCTGAAATCACCCGAAAGCGAACGGGGGAGTTTGTTCGCGCGCTCGTAGGGCTCCTGATGAAGCAGCCGGACGGTCTTCCGGCCCGCGAGGCGCTTCTGGAGGTCGCGAACCTCGTTCCGCCGACGGACTTCGAGAAGACGAACTACCAGAGCGGCGGGACTCGATTCGAGAAGGTCGTGCGCTTCGCCACCGTGGACCTCGTGAAGGCCGGCTGGCTCGTCAAGCACAAGGGGGTCTGGACCGTCACGGAAGTCGGCCGGAAGGCATACGCGGACTTCAAGGATCCCGAAGCCTTCTACAAGGAGGCGTGCCGCCTCTACAACGTGTGGAAGAACAAGCGAGACGCTGCCGAGGCCGACGAGGATCAGGTCCCTGTCGAGGACGGCGAGAAGCGAAACGACGCGAGCATCACGTTCGAACAGGCCGGCGAGCAGGCGTGGTCGGCTATCGCCGCGCATCTCAAGGGGATGCACCCGTACGAGTTCCAGGAGCTCGTGGCATCCCTTCTTCGCGCCATGGGCTACCACGTCGCATGGGTCGCTCCGCCGGGGAAGGACAGGGGAATCGACATCCTCGCCTGGAGCGACCCGCTCGGGACAAGGCCGCCCCGGATCAAGATCCAGGTGAAGAGGCACGAGGAAAACATCCGGGTGCAGGATCTCCGGTCGTTCCTGGCCGTCCTCGGCGAGGACGACGTCGGCATCTTCGTGACGACGGGCGGTTTCACGAAGGACGCGGAAGAGGAAGCCCGGACCCAGGAGCGGCGAAAGGTCACCCTCATCGACCTCGAACGACTATTCGACCTCTGGGTCGAGTACTACCCGAAACTGGACGAACCGGCCCGACGGCGCTTCCCGATCCAGCCGATCTACTTCCTGGCGCCGGAAGACTGAGGGAGAGCTTGAAAGCCAGGAATCGGCGACTGGCAGCTCGGCGGAATGGAGGCCCCGTGTGAGCACTCTCGAGCGCGCCATCGCCATTGCCGCGGAGGCCCACTCGGGCGAGGTGGACAAGGCCGGGCAGCCGTACATCCTTCACCCGCTGCGCGTGATGCTGCGGCTGGCGACTCCCGAGGAGCGGATCGTGGCCGTGCTTCACGACGTCCTGGAGGACACGACGATCACTCGCGAGGAACTGCGGGCGGAGGGCTTCGGGGAGGCGGTTATCGAGGCGCTCGATTCGGTGACCAAGAGGGTGGGTGAGGACTACGAGCCGTTCGTCCGTCGCGCTGCGGGGAACCCCATCGGCCGAAGGGTGAAGCTCGCGGATCTCGCGGACAACACCGATCGGAGCCGGCTGCCGAATCCGACTTCAGAGGACGAAGCCCGTTTCGCGAAGTACGAGAGGGCCATGGAAGTGATTCGCAGGTGTCCGGAATGACCCGGGAGGCAGTGGAAGCCGCCCTCGAAGCCGGTGGCGAGCTCGCGAGGGAGCTGCTCGGGAATGTCCTGTACATGAAGGAAGAGCTGCCGAACGTGGATCTCCCTGCCGAGCTGCTTTCGCGGGTGGAAGGGCTTTGCGAGTCGCTGATCGGTCTGAAGCACGACACCTTGTCGGAGCTGACGGAGGTGGCCGAGGCATTTGAGTCGGGCGGAAATGTCACGGCGGCGCAGGAGCGCCTTGCGCGAATCGAGGCCTGGATGGGTTCCGAGCTGAGAAGGATCGGCCCGGTCGTGGGTGCCCTCGACGGCGCGAGCCTCGCGAAGCCGGACTGCCGGCTGGCCTATGTCCTCGTTGCCGAGTCGATGGCCAACGTGCTCACGAGCTTTCAGCAGTTTCGGACGGCGGTCGCCGGGATTCCTCCACGGGCCATATAATCGCACCCGGGAGCATGCTCATATGAGTCACCGCCTGCAAATCCTTGTCCCAGAACCTCTTGACGCGCGGATCGGTAAGGCGGCGAGCCGACGCCGACTGTCGAAGGGCGCCTGGGTGCGGAAGGTGCTCGAGGCGGCCCTCGACCAGGAGGGGTCGGGGGAGGACCCGCTCGCTCGGCTCTCGTCGCTCGGAGCGCCGACGGGGGACATCGACCAGATGCTCACTGAGATCGAGGCGGGCCGGAAGTGACGGTTTTCATCGACTCGAACATCCCGATGTACGTCGCCGGGCGGGACCACCCGAATCGCGAACCGTCGATGCGGTTCCTCGAGCGGGTCCGGGCCGGAGTGGTGGACGGGGTCACGAGCACCGAGGTGCTCCAGGAGATCCTGTTCCGGTACGCCGGTCTCGGGAAGCTCGAGGTCGGGCTCGAGGTCTACGACCTTTTCGTGCAGATCTGCTCGCGCGTTCTGCCCGTTACGCTGGCCGACACCGATCGCGCCCGCGCTCTCCTGCCGGGCTTGAAGGGCGTGAGCGTCCGCGACGCGATTCACGCGTCCGTGATGCTGACGAACGGCATCTCGAAGATCGCGACGTTCGACGAAGGATTCGACCGGATCCCGGGCGTTCGGCGCGCGAAACTCGACTGAGAACGACGTCGGTGGCGGCGGAAGCGCTGGAGGCGCCTGCGTGATTCTCGTCCCCGGAACTCTCGTGAAGCACCCCGGACAGCCCTCGTGGGGCCCGGGAGAGATCCTGGCGGGCGGGGTCGCAGGGAAGGTACGCGTCCGGTTTCACGCGGCAGGCGAGAAGACGCTGAGCCTTTCCCACGCGCAGCTCGAGGTGGTGACGAAGGCGGAGTTCGAGACACTGCGGCGGGAGCTCGGATCCGCTCCTCCGCCGCACGTGCCGGGCCCGGACCCGGAGAACCTCGACGCCGAGAAGGCCTTTCAGCTGCTGCAGGGGAAGGAGCCGTGCGTCTTCATCACCGGCCGTGCCGGTACGGGGAAGTCGTATCTCCTTCGCTACTTCGCGCGGAAGACGCACAAGAAGATCGTCCTCCTCGCGCCGACGGGGCTCGCGGCGCTGAACGTCGGCGGGCAGACGATCCACTCCTTCTTCATGTTTCCCTGGGGCCTCATGAACAGGGAGGACGTGAAGGAGATCTGGGACTCGAACAAGCGGCAGCTCATCCGAAAGGTCGACACGTTCGTCATCGACGAGGTCTCGATGGTGAACGCGAACCTGATGGACGCGATCGACGCCTTCCTCCGCCTGAACGGGCGCGACGAGAGGAAGCCGTTCGGCGGCGCGCAGGTGGTCCTCTTCGGCGATCCCTACCAGCTCCCGCCCGTCCTCAGCCGGGAGGACGAGGCGAAGTTCATGGAGTACCACTACCGGAGCCCCTTCTTCTGGGACGCGAAGGTCTTCGAGCAGCTGCCGATCACGGTCGTCGAGCTGCGGAAGAACTACCGCCAGAAGGAGCTGGAGTTCATGGACGTCCTGAATGGCATCCGGCTGGGCGAGCTGGCGGAGGAGCACCAGGCGCTCCTGAACTCGCGGTGCGACCCGGATTTCGAGACCGACCCGGGGGAGATCCGGCCCTGGCTGACGACCACGAACGCTCGGGCGGCGCAGATCAACGCCGCGAGGCTGGCCCGCCTCCCGGGACCGGAGCACGTCTTCGGCGCGACGTTCAGCGGAAAGGCCTTCGACGGCGAGAACCTCCCGGCGGAGGCCGAGCTGAAGCTGCGGCTGGGAGCGCAGGTCCTCTTCGTGAAGAACGACGCGCAGGAGCGTTGGGTGAACGGGACGTTCGGCCGGGTCGTCACGCTCGCGAAGGACGTGGTCGAGGTCGAGGTGACGTCGAACGGCTACTCGCACACGTATCGCGTCGAGCCCGAGACGTGGGAGAGCCGGAAGTACACGTTCGACCCGAAGACCGAGAAGATCACGAGCGAGGTCGTCGGGAAGTTCACGCAGTACCCGCTCCGGCCGGCGTGGGCGATCACGATCCACAAGAGCCAGGGGCAGACGCTCGAGCGGATCGTCGTCGACCTCGGCCGCGGCGCCTTCGAGCACGGGCAGGTCTACGTGGCGTTGAGCCGCTGCCCGACGCTCGAGGGGATCACGCTCGCGACGGAGATCTGGCCGAACGACGTCCTGAAGGTGAGCAGCCACGTGAGAGAGTTCATGAACTCCGTCGCGAAGGCGGCGCTCCTGCCCGGGAGCGAGGGGCGGATACTCGCGGGAGGACGGACCATGACGGAGGGAAAAACATGAGGCGAGTGATGCGGAACGCGAAAGGCACCAAGCGAGTGCAGGCGGCGGATCTCTCCAGAGCCTGGGCGACGCTCCGCGACCGGCTCGCCGAGGCTCTCGGCGCGCTGGATGCAGGGCAGTACCTCATCCTCTCGGGGGCGAGGAGCCCGTACTACGTGCAGTTCGCGATGGAAGCGGACTCGCTGCTCTGGGCCGAGGCGGTGAGCGACGCCTTCCTCCCGAAGGGACGAAAGCTCGGGAAGGCGCAGAAGGACACCCTGGTGGAGCTCGGCTGGCGGGCTCCGGCGGACGACAGAAGAGGGAGACGGTCGCCTCGGGGAGCGAGCGGGTCGCCGAACTTCCAGGGCCGGTTTAAGGGGGCCGACCAGTTCGCGGCCGCCGCGACGATCGCGGTGCAGACGCTCTGCGATGTCTACGGCTTCCGCAGGCCGGCGTCCCTCCGCTACCACGCGTTCGAGGGCGAGGGAGGCGAGATCCTCCTGCCGACCCTCGGTCTCGGCCGCTATGCGGCGCCGTCCGCGGAGGTCGCCGCGGACGCCCCCGCGAGCCTCGAGGAGCAGGTCCTCGAGGTCGTGTGCGACGGGCTCGGTGCGAAGGACGCCCGGTTCGACAAGAAGGGCTTCCTCGCCCTCGAGGCCGACGGCGAGGCCGTCTTCGCGCTCCTCCTCGCCGACCCGCCCTGCGTCCGCCTCTACTCACCCGTTCTCCTCGACGTCACGAACGAGGCCGAGGCGCTCGGCCTCCTGAACACCCTCAACTTCGAGGGGCGCCACGCCCGGTTCGTCCTCGACGAGGGGACGGTCCTCGTCGTGATCGACCTGCCGGGGGAGCCCTTCGTGCCGGAGCACTTCGTCGAGAGCTTCATGGCGATCGCCTCGGCCGCGAGCGAGCTGCCCGAGAGCCTCGTGAAGGCGATCGGGGGGCGAGTTCCGTCGGAGCCGAAGCCGGCTCGCGCCCACGGCAGGGGAAGGAAGAGAGCCGCTTCGCCGTCCTGAGGGAGACGCCGCGATCGCGACCTCCGCCCTTTCCTACGAGACGACGACCGGAACAACGATCCCTCCGATCGGAAGGTGGATGAACGTCCCGAGGACGGGCCTGCCCCAGGCCTCGGAAACAGTCTGCGCGTAGGCCGCGAGCTGGCCGGCGTGGGTTGCGGCTCGGGCGAGGGACTCGGCCGTGGAGCCGGGGAAGCTCTTGTGGTCGACGACGACGAGGCCGTCGGCCGTCTCGAGGACGAGGTCCGCGGTGCCGGAGAGGACGGAGCCGTCGGGCAGCCGGCGCCGGAGAGGAAGCTCGCGACACCACGTGGCCTCGGGCCAGCGGGAGGCGACGAACGCCGACAGGGCGTCGGAAGCGGCGAGGAACGACTCGGCGGGAAGGGCGCCGGAGACGCCCCAGCGCCGGATCAGCCCTTCGGCGAGCTCGAGCCTCTCGGTGCGTGAGAGGTCGGGGCGGTCGGCGCCGAAGAAGGCGTGGAGCGCGTCACCAAGCAGCTCCATGTCGGTGCCGGATCGGAGCGGGAGGCGCGGGCCGAGGGTGATCGGCTCGCCGGTGGCGCCCGTGGCTTCGACCTTCGAGGCGGAGACGAAGGCCGCGGGATGCGGCCGGGGACCAGCCGGGACGGGCGCGGAGCCGGGGGTGCGGGGCGCGAGGGCCGCGGCGGCCGAGGCCGCAGGCCGCTGGAATGTCTCGACGCGCCGGCCTTCGACAGCGACCGTCGGGCCGATGTCGTCCACGGCCGGGCCGAGGTGCCGGAGGAGCGACTCGGTCAGCTTTCCGGGGCGCGCGGCGAGGGCGACGCGGTCGCGGGCGCGGGTGAAGCCGACGTAGAGGAGCCGGAGGCCCTCGCGGTCGTCGCGCTCGGCGAGGAGGCGCTTGCGCTCGCTCGAGTCGAGGAGGCCGTGGAGGCGCGACTTCTTCGTCGAGGAGGTGTAGGGGGAGGGCCAGAAGGAAATGCGGCGGCCGGCGAGGGGGCGCTCGAGGTCGATGGCCGCCCCGGAGAGAACGTGGACGCCGAACGCCGAGGGCTCGCGGCGGACGGGCTGGAGGTCGAGGACCACGACGGGCCATTCGAGGCCCTTGGCGCCGTGGAGCGTGGAGACGACGACGGCATCGGGCGACTCGGGCCGCTTCTCGGGCGCTTCTGCCTCGTCGAGGCCGTCGAGGAAACCGAGGACGGTGGCGGGCCTCCCCTCGGAGAGCGCTCGCGCCGTGAACGCGACGGCGGCGGCGCGCAGCTCCTCGAGAGAGGCGAGGCGCGTGCCGGCGGAGCCCCAGGAGAGGCACGCCTCGCGGAGGTCGAGCGCGTCGAGGACGGCGTCGACGGCGCCTTCCGGGCCGAGGAGAGGCCGGGCCTCGCGGGCGGCGCGGACGCGCGAGACGGAGGAGAGGGCGTCGAAGGCCGCGGCGCCGGGCGTGGCGAGGACCTCGCTCAGCCAGGCGTCGGGGTCGCCGGCCCGCTCGAGGAGGCGGGCGAGCGTGGCGGCGGCGAGGGAGTCTTTCGGGTCGGCCCAGAGGCGCAGTCCCGCCACGAGGACGTGGCCTTCGAGGGACTCCGAGGCCTTCGCGCGCGGGAGGGTCGACTCGAGGCCGAGGCCGCCGAGAGCGGCGGCGATCGCCAGGCACTCCTTGTTGGTGCGTGAAAGTACGGCGATGTCGCCCGGCCGGGGCCGGCGAACCTCCCCGGTCGCACGGTCGCGGATTCGCGTCTCGGGGTCGTCGAGGAGGGCGCGGACCCGCGCCGCGATCTCCGCGGCGTCCCCGTCCTTGTTCTTCGCGTCGAGGCTCCAGCGCTCGACGACCGGGCCGAGGCCCGGCGGCTCGTCGGGCCTGCCGGGTACGAGCCGGACGCGCACCTCGGGGAGGCCCTGGCTGCCGAAGGCGCCGGCGAAGAGCTCGGAGGCGACGTGGACGAGGGCGGGGCGGCTGCGCCACGACTCGCGGAGCGTCTCGGGCTCGCGGCCGCCGAGGAGGGCGTCGATCGCGGCGTCCATCAGGGCGGGGTCGGTCCCGCGGAAACCGTAGATGGCCTGTTTCTGGTCGCCCACCCAGGCGCTCTTCGCGAGGCGGGCGAGGGAGAGGAAGAGGGCGAGCTGGAGGGGGTTCGTGTCCTGGAACTCGTCGACGAGGACGAGGTCGACCTCGGCCTCGAGCTGCTCGCGGACGGCCGGCCGCTCGAGGAGCGACAGGGCGAGGGCTTCCTGGTCGGCGAAGTCGACGACGCCGCGCTCCCGCTTGTAGGTCGCGTAGGCCGAGAGGGACCGGGCGGCGAGCGAGAAAGCGAGGCGCGTGGCCCGGGCGAGGTCGGCGCGGAAGAGAGGGTGGCGGTCGTGCTCGGTGGCGAGGCTGCGGATCGGGTCGGCGAGGGGGGAGGACTTCTTTCCGGGCTTCAGGCTCGACAGGGAGAAGAAGAGCTGCCAGGCGGGACGGCGGCCGCCGCCAAGGGCGGCCTTCGCGCTGCGAACGAGGTCGCAGGCTTTGGCGGTCACGTCCGTCGTGTCGAGCTCGAGGTCGACGCTCGCGAGGAAGGCGTCGAGCGCC
>ERZ724521.302-NODE-302-length-22171-cov-4.798879_pt1 | contig 22171 bp, 13 predicted proteins | sample MGYA00376054_ERZ724521 | MGnify/ENA primary metagenome ERZ724521 (study PRJEB28724, sample SAMN07190883) | activated sludge metagenome | isolation source: activated sludge of sewage treatment plant in Hong Hong | place: Hong Kong | collected 2016-03-17 ... | reverse complement strand
CGGCTCGGAGGCCGGCCATGGTGAATGGCTAGAGCAGTTCGGCGATCTGGACGGCGTTCAGCGCCGCGCCCTTGAGCAGCTGGTCGCCGGCCACGAACATGGCGATGGAATGGCCGGTGGGATCGCTGACATCCTTGCGGAAAGCATTCCGGTACGATTCGCGGCCGGAAGTTACGATGTCCTGATTATTGAGGAGGTTGTTGATCCCCGCGTTGATCTGGATGTAGTATTTCCGGTTGATGAGCCACGATTTGCCGCCGAAGAAGTCGAGCGTATAGGCGGAGGGGGCTTTCTGCTGTTCCACGATGGTGTTCCAGATCGGCGATGCAGGCGTAAGGCCGCTTACAAAACGAGAGGTGCGGCGGGCTCTGTCAAATTCATAGTAGAAATTGTCGGCATAGTTCAGGGTCAGCGAGGCAAACCAGAAACGGCGTGATTCGTATTTTATACCCAGGGATGCCGTTGTTTGCGGTGTACGGGGAACGTAGAAGTTTTCCTGGTATACGATACCGCCGTCGAATATCTGCGTGCCGCCGTTGTCGAGCGACAACAACAGGTTGGGTCGTGCCGTGTAGATGTATTTGCCAACGGATGTGGCTGCGGTGAATACCCAGCTCGGCACTGGCTTTGCCTCGATGGCTGCCTCGATGCCTGCATGCCGCCGTTCCACACCCTTGAGGATGGCAGAGCCGAAGAACACGGGTTGTTCGAGGAAACTGGCGTCGTCGCCGAGGTTTAGCGAGCCGAGATCGAGTTCGTCGATGATCCGGCCTACCGACCAGGCGCTGACAAAGATGTTTTCCGTTTCATTCTTGAATTCTGTCAGATAACCGGTTATCCGCGCCTTGTAGTTGGGCGAGCGAAGCAGGTATCCGCCTTCGATACTTTGCACTTTGGATACCTCAAGGTCGGGCACGACAAGATCGCGGGTGCGCGGGGCGATAAAGGTATTGCGGAACAGCGGCGCTTTGGTGCCGTAATACCCATTGGCATACAGATAGTTGCGGCCGTTCAGTTTCCATGTCGCACCGCCTTTCGCCGCATAAGTGGTAAAGGAAATCTTCTCCGAATCACCCAGGGAGCGGTTCGGGAAACGGCCGTTTTGCATGTTGCCGGTGCGCCACATCGAGCTTTGGCCAACTTCCGCACCAAAAAACAACTGCAATTGTGGCAATGAGAACTGGAGTTGAGCCCAGCCCTTGCTGCGTCTGATGTTTTCGTTGTAGTCCCAGCCGAATACATCGCCTTCGCCTACAATTCTATTGGGTGTGCGGATGTCGCTGTTGCGCGCCAGGGGATTGGTCTGGTTGTCGAAATTTCCGAAAAAGTCCCAGTCTACCCAGTAATCACCTCCGAGCAGATCGTCGAGCAATTTGAAGTTTTGGCCTTTGTACCATTGGTATTGACCGCCGCCGTTGAGGCTTACACGCGGGTTGAATGTGTGGCTCAGGTAGACATTGGCGCCAGCCTCGGTATTTTTAGAGCGCTGATTTTCAACAATATAGATAGAGTTGATGCCTGACACAGTGTTCCCGGCAACGCCATTGGCATCTGCGATGGTATTAGGATTGTTGAGGTTTGATGCATAGAGGGAGGCCCAGTCCACTTGTCGGAGCGATTCATCCGAGGCGAGCAATTCGGCCCAAAGGGCGGCCTGCGCGGGGTCTTCCAGACTGCTGGGCAGGCGCCGGTTGAAATCAGGCGCCGGGTTAAGACCGTTGATAAAGTTCAGGCGTGTGAAGTCATTGACACCTTTTTGTGCGTAAACCGCTGCCGTAATTTTGGTGCGATCCGAGGGTGCAAGATCGTATCGCAGCATGGCGGTTGGCTGGTGGTTGTACACGGTAGATGAATTGCGTTTTTCACCATTCCAGTAGCCCCACAACGGATTGTAGTAATTGGTGCCAGCTATGTCGAACATTTCCTGAAACGAATCTGCAGAACGGCCGCGCCTTGTCGGGGCTCCAAAAACGGTCAGGTTGAGGCTTTGGCGAAGGCCTAGTTTTTTGTCGATGGAAGCAAAATAGGAATAGCCGTCGTACAGGGTTCCGGGAACGAAGCCTTCCTGTGCCCAGCGTTTGCTGCCCGACAGGGTGACTGCCCAGCCACCCGGCATGAGACCGGTACTGGCTGTCAGCATGATGCGATTGCGGTAGGTTCTGTTACTTACAGCATACGAGGCGCGGATTTGTTTGCGCTGGACGGCGGCACGGGTGTCTATGGTGGTGGCGCCGCCGAGGTCGCCAAAGGAAAAATCGGCGGCATCAAGGCCCACTGTACTGGTGCGGATGCGCAAGACGTCATTCAGGCCGCCAAATTCGCCATAAGGGGTAAATCCGGTTTCCAGATCATTAAACGGCACACCGTTGATATAGGTCAGAAACAAGCCGCTGTCGTAGCCCCGTTCGCGAAACCGGAAAGGGCTCCAGGCAAACCCGGAGGTGTTTTGGAAGACATCGCGCGATGCGTGCAGCAGGTTGGCCACCTCGCCGGCGCCGTCCTCCTGCGATTCGGCTTCCGCCAGGGTAATAGTAGGAATATCAACCTGTTGAATTTCATTGTTCTGTAGTTTGTTCAACAGGATTTCCACCGGTTTTGAGCGGGCATTGCCGGTGATCGTCAAGTCTACAGGCCTGTATCCGTCGTGTGTGACACTGAGGGTGCAACTGGTGCAACTCAGTCCGGTAATCTTGAAGCGGCCCTCGTTGTCGGTGGCGGCTACCTGGCCCGACCCGGTTACAACGACTGCAGCATCGGAGAGCGGTTGTTCGCTTTCGGCGTCTTTAACTACCCCCTGCAGGGTTGTTTTCTGCGCACTGACAGTCTGTGCTACTATGGTGAGCAGACAGAGAAATAGGAGTTTTCGAATCATTCAGTAAATGTAAGTTGTGAGGTAATGTCAAAAAGAGGCGAGATAAAGGCGACTAAAAGCGCACAAAGGTAAAAATGCCTTTTATCCCGGCAGCGATTCCGGGATTAATTTATTGTAAGCAGGCGACGGAAAAGTATTATTTGCTGTTCCTTTGCCCCCGGTTAACAATTTTGCCGTATGAAGACTTACCTGACGATTATATTTTTTTTGCTCCTTACGCCGCTGGCCTTGGTGGCGCAGAAGGACCGGAATACCGAAGAGTACAAACTTGCCGCTATTGGTTTTTACAACCTTGAGAATCTGTTCGATACGATCGATTCGCCCACCACCAATGATGCCGATTTTCTACCCGGCGGCCGATTGTTGTGGAATACCGAAAAGTATGTTTCCAAGCAGGCCAATATGGCCAAGGTGATCAGCCAGTTGGCCACTGATTTGACGCCGGACGGCGTGGCACTGCTGGGTGTCGCTGAAGTGGAAAATCGCAAAGTACTGGAAGATCTCGTTGCGCAACCCGAACTGAAAGACCGGAATTATCAGATCATTCACTTCGATTCTCCCGACGAACGCGGCATCGATGTGGGCTTGCTGTATCAGCCCAAATATTTCTCCCTTTCCGGCGCCAAGGCCTTCCCCGTGTCGCTGAAAGATCCCAAAACAGGTGCGGAAGATTTTACCCGCGATATATTATATGCCACCGGCACCATCGATGGCGAGCAGATTCACGTAATGGTAGGCCACTGGCCTTCCCGCAGAGGCGGAGAGTCTGCATCGGCCTGGGCGCGCGCAGCGGCAGCAGGCGTTTGCCGCCATATCGCCGACAGCCTGCAGGCAGCAGATCCGAATGCGAAGATTCTTGTGATGGGCGACCTCAACGACGACCCGAACAACAAGAGCGTATCTACTGTGCTTCGGGCAAGGGGGAATACCGAAAAGATGAAAGACGGTGATCTGTACAACCCGATGTACGACCTGTTCAAGGAAGGCAGCGGAACGCTCGCCTACAGGGATGCCTGGAACCTGTTCGACCAGATCATCGTGTCTGAGGGCCTGGTGTCGAAAAAAGTCGGTGGATGGCAGTTATACAAGACTAAGGTCTTTCGCCAGCCCTGGCTGTTGCAAACGGAAGGCGCGTTCCGGGGATACCCGTTCAGAACCTTCGTCGGTGATATTTTTATCAACGGTTACAGCGATCACCTGCCCGTTTACCTGTTTTTCCTGAAGAAAAAATAAACGGCCTATCTGACCCGGTACACCTTTACGCGAAAGTGTCCGTCTTCTACGGGCGCCATGGGGCCTGCCCCGCTGAGCAGAAGCCCGGAGAAAGTGCCCGTAATGGTATCGTTCCGAAAACCGGTGATTTCGATATTGATATCGTTGCTCACGTCGTTCGATACGCCGGTGTAGTTCAGGGTATCGCGCGGGCTGAACTCTACCCCACCCCAGGCGAAGTTTTTCAACTGAAGCGTGGCGTAGGCAGGCGTGTAGGGAAAATCCCCGTTTTCCTCGTCAAATTCAAAGCCGAGTGCCATGCCAATGGTTGGCTGCACGGGATTGTCCTGCCGGATGATCTCTACATATTTTTTCTCCGGATCAAACCAGTTGCTGAGGGTGTCGAGTTTGGCGTTGTTGAAGTTATTCCGGGGCAGGTACCCGCCGGGACCGCGGCGCATGGGGTGCAGCAGCAACATCTCTCTTTGTTTAAACCGCAAATAGATGCCCGGGGTATCGGGGTCCTGAATGCCGGTTCCTGCCGGGCCGGCATTCAGGGGCAGCAACAAAATAAATGGGAGGAATAAACCATACAGATCAGGAACAGCCCAAACTCTTCCGGCTTTCTTCCAGCATTTGAATGCGTTCCAGGCCATCGGCAAGTTTTTTCCGTTCATTTTCTACGATTTCGGGTGGTGCGTTGTTCACAAAACGCTCATTTGAGAGTTTTCCCTCTATCGAACGCACGAATCCCCGCTGGTAGTCCAGTTCTTCCTTGATCTTGGCACATTCTGCCGCTACGTCAATTTCCTTGTTCAGTACCACATAGAACTTATCGGTACCTGAAATAAAGGATTTTGCATTGGCAGGCTCTGTGTCCACCAGGCTCAGTTCGCTGAGTACGGCGAGTTTCACTACCATCTCGCGCAGGCCCTCCTGTGCAAACAACGCCTGCGCGCTGCTGCCGTCCTGCACCTGAAGGACAAGCGGATCGCGTGGTTTGATCTGGTTCTGGTTGCGCAGATCGCGTATTCTGGCAATAATATCCTTGGCGGCCTCGACCTTCCCGATCAGCGACTGGTCTGATGTGCCGGCCTTTGGATAGCGTTGAACGATGCAATCGTCGCCTTCGGACCGGTCGCGCAGCTGATGCCACAGTTCTTCGGTGATAAACGGCATAAAAGGATGCAGTGCAACCACAATATCGGAATAAAGGTCGAGTGTAGCAGCGTAGGTGGCCCGGTCGATCGGCTGTTCGTAGCCAGGTTTGATCATTTCGAGGTACCAGGAGCAGAAATCGTCCCAGATAAAGCCATACAGGGTGAGCAGCCCCTCGCTTAGCCTGAACGTCCGGAAATCCTCTTCCACCTCGGTCAGCACCTGGTTGAATTTCTCCCGAAGCCAGCGCGCGGCAAGTGCGTTTTTCCGGGCAATTTCTTCACTTTCAGCCGTCTCGCTCTGTTGCCAGCCTTTTATAAGGCGAAGGGCATTCCAGAGTTTGTTGCAGAAGTTCCGGCCGTTTTCACAGAGTTTGTCATCAAACAGGATATCGCCGCCGGCAGCAGCGCTCGACATGAGTCCGTATCGCACCCCGTCGGCGCCGAAATCCTCCAGCAGTTTCAGGGCATCGGGTGAATTGCCGAGTGATTTTGACATCTTTCGGCGTTGTTTATCGCGCACCATGCCGGTGAAGTACACATCTTTAAAAGGTTTCTGGCCTTTAAACTCAAAGCTTGCCATGATCATACGGGCAACCCAGAAAAAGATGATATCCCAACCTGTCACGAGTACGTTCGTCGGGTAGTAATACTTGAACTCCCCGTCGGGTTTGTTGAAACCGTCGAACACGCTGATCGGCCAAAGCCAGGAAGAAGCCCAGGTGTCGAGCACGTCTTCGTCCTGCCGCAATTCATCCATGCCGAGATTGGGGTTGCCGGTTTCTTTTCTGGCGATCGCCAGCGCTTCATCGGCATTTGAGGCAACAAAAACGAATGTTTCCTTGCTGGGGCCTTCCGATTTCAGATACCACGCGGGTATACGCTGGCCCCACCACAGTTGACGGGAAATGCACCAGTCGCGGAGGTTTTCCATCCAGTTGCGGTACAGGTTCTGGAAACTGGGCGGGTAAAATTTTACCTGTTCGTCCAGTACGGCTTTTAGCGCTGGTGCTCCGAGGCTGGTCATGTCGACAAACCACTGCAACGACAACTTGGGCTCTACCACGGCATTGGTGCGTTCGGACCGGCCTATGCTGGTGGTGTATTCTTCTATTTTTACCAGATTTCCACTGGCCTCGAGCGCAGGTTGCATTTGTTTCCGCGCTTCAAAACGGTCCAGCCCTACAATGGGTTTGTAGGTGCATACGTCGTTGATCCGGCCGTCGTCGGCAATGGTATCCAGGACTTCCAGGTTGTGACGCTGCCCCACTTCATAGTCGTTCTGGTCGTGGGCAGGAGTAATTTTAAGGGCGCCTGTTCCGAATTCCACATCCACGTAGTCATCTGCAATTACCGGGATGGGGCGGTCGATAAGCGGAATGCGCACCATTTTTCCCACCATATTCCTGTATCGGTCATCCTTGGGGTTCACGGCAACTGCCACGTCGGCAAAGATCGTTTCCGGGCGTTGGGTAGCAATCGTAATCCCTTCATTATCAGAACCTTCAAGCAGATATTTGATGTAAAACAGATGGGACTGTTCTTCATTGTGCAATACTTCTTCGTTCGACAGTACTGTTTTTGCTTCGGGGTCCCAGTTGACCATGCGCAGTCCCCGGTACAGTTTTCCTTTTCGATAGAGGTCGACAAAAGTCCGGATCACGTCATCATAGTAACCCTTGTCCATCGTAAACGCCGTGCGGTCCCAATCGCAGGAAGCGCCGAGTTTTCGCAACTGTTTCAGGATGATGCCGCCGTATTTGTCTTTCCATTGGTAGGCATACTCCATGAACTGCTCCCTGCTGATATCAGACTTGCGCAGTTTTTTCTCCTTGCGCAGCCATTGCACCACCTTGGCTTCGGTGGCGATGCTGGCGTGGTCGGTGCCGGGCACCCAGCAGGCATTTTTTCCGTCGAGGCGGGCTTTCCGGATCAGAATGTCCTGGATGGTATTGTTCAGCATATGCCCCATGTGCAACACACCTGTCACATTCGGCGGAGGTATGACGATCGTGAAGGGTTCTCGATCGTCCGGAACGGATCTGAAATAGCCGCGGCTTTCCCAGTGGGCATACCAGCGCTCTTCGGTTTCGGACGGGTTGTAACGGGTGGATAGATCCATGGCAGCAGTATTGCGAATATTAAAATGAGGGCGGCAAAGGTAACGCGCCTGAGCGGGAAAGAACAAAAAGCAAACAGGGCTTTGTTCCGTAAGGTGCAAAAAAAACGTGAGCCATTCCAGGGTTGGAATGGCTCACGTTGTCTGTAAGAAGGGGTGTTTATTTCACGTAAAGTTCGAATTCAACGCGGCGGTTTTGCGCGCGACCGGCAGCGGTTTTATTGTCGGCAACGGGCTTGGTTTCGCCGTATCCGGCATGTGCCATCCGTCCGGCAGCGATGCCTTTGCTGACCAGATAGTCGTAGCAGGTCTTGGCGCGGCGCTCGGAGAGCGACATGTTCATTTTGTCGTCGCCTGTTGCATCGGTATGCCCGTTGATATTGAGGCTGTATTCCGGGTACTGATTCATCACCGACACCACTTCGTCGAGTACGGGGTAGGAAGATTTCAGCAAGGTGGCACTGCCGGTCTGGAATTGAACCAGTTTGATGGCCCGCTCCAGTTTGGCTTTGTCTTCCTGCTTGATTTCCGGACAGCCTTTATTGCTGGCGGGGCCGGCCTTATCCGGGCAGCGGTCGTCTTTATCAGCAACACCGTCGCCATCCTGGTCGGGGCAGCCGCGCATGGCTACGGTGCCTTTTTGATCGGGACAATCATCATCGCCGTCGCGGATGCCGTCGCCGTCGCGGTCAGGGCAGCCCTGCAGCGTAGCCAGGCCTTTTTGATCAGGACAGCGGTCTTCCCTGTCGACCACGCCGTCGCCGTCGCGGTCAGGACAGCCACCGGTAGCAGCGGGCCCTGCTTCTTTCGGGCATTTGTCGTCTTTGTCGGCGATGCCGTCGCCGTCCGTATCGGGGCAACCGAAGAACGTCGCGATGCCGGGTTCGTCCGGACACTGGTCGTCGCCGTCGGCTATGCCGTCGCCGTCGCGGTCAGGACAGCCCATCAGTTCGGCAACGCCGGGTACGTCGGGGCATTTATCGGTTACGTCAAGGATTCCGTCGCCATCGCGGTCTGCAGGTGGCGGTGGTGGCTCTTCTCCGCCGAAGTAGAAGGTTGCACCCAGACCGTGGTGCCAGCCCGGGCGATTTTCGAGAGAAAAACGGAATTGGGTTTGAACGTTAACATAGACATTATCGAGGAATTTAAGGCTGAGTCCCACCCCTGCCGGGATATTGAAATCAAAGAAATCGTCGTCAATATTCCAGGAGGAGCCTATGCCAAGGTTTGCAAAAGGATTAATGAGGGCATCATGTTTAAAGAAGTGGTGCTGGGCCAAAACATCGAGGTTTGCAAGCAATTCGTTTTTGCTCTCCAGGCCACTCGGAGAGAGAATACGGCGAGCGGTTCCGATTTTTACCGGCACAACAAGCCAGGTATGGTTGTCCAAACGGCGGTTATAGGCCAATTCGATACCCCTGCCGTTTGATTGAAAAACGTCACTCCAGTCCTCCCATGCGGGTTCGGGATTATCGTAATTATACCACAAAGCCCGGAAAGTCAGGCCGTGTTTAGGCTGGGCAAATGCCTCTTGCTGTACCATCAGAAGACAAATTGCCAAAAAGAAAATAGTAACGAATTGCTTCATAATTGATTGGTTTGTTTCATAAAAGTTGGAATCGTTTTCCAGTCCAAAAGTAGGAAGTGTTAATGATTTGACACAAAATTTTTAAAGATGAAGTTGTTTAAACTTTCCTGTCGGAGAGGAAGGGCAAGAATTTCCGCGTCAGTCGGGATAATAATCCGGACAATTCCGCCCGAACTGCTATTTTTGCCCACTTTTCTAAAGTTTAGAGCGTAAAATGCGGTTAAAATCCCTTGAAATAAAAGGCTTTAAGAGTTTTGCCAACGAAACCGTCCTGCACTTCAATTCTGACGTGACGGGGGTCGTAGGCCCCAACGGTTCCGGGAAAAGCAATGTTGTGGATGCCATTCGCTGGGTGCTGGGTGAGCAAAAAAGCAGCCAGTTGCGCCTCGATAAAATGGCTTCGGTCATCTTCAACGGTACTAAAAAGCGCAAGGAAGGTCAAATGGCCCAGGTGACGCTGACTTTCGACAACACCAAAAACATCCTGCCTACCGATTATAATACTGTGAGTATCAGCCGTATCCTTTACCGCAGCGGCGAGAGCGAATACAGGTTGAACGGCGTTACCTGCCGCCTTAAAGATATCACAGCCCTCTTTCTGGATACGGGTATCGGCGCCGACTCCTACGCCATAATCGCCCTGAATATGGTGGAAGACCTGCTCAGCGACCGCGAGGCAGCGCGGCGCAAAATGTTTGAACAGGCGGCCGGTGTAAGCAAGTACAAGGCCCGCAAGCACGAAACCCAACTCAAACTAGAAGCCACAACGGCCGACCTGGACCGGGTAGAAGACTTGTTGTTTGAAATTGAAGACCAACTCAAAAAACTCGAAAAGCAAGCCGAGCGCGCGCAAAAATTCTATGCGCTCAAAAGCGATTACAAAAACCTGAGCATTGAACTGGCCGTGCACAACCTGGCCCGGCACAAGAAATCATTCAAGGAACTGGAAGACCAGATCGCCAGGGAGGAGGATAATTACCGCACCACGGAGGCGCAGACACGTTTGCTCGAGGCCGATATCGAGTCCAAAAGAAAGACCCATACCGACAAGGAAACCTCGCTCAGTGAACAACAACAGGAGGTGAACCGCCTGACCGGACGGATACGGGGTAAGGAAAACGAAAAGGGGATGCAGGAGCAGAAGCGCAGTTTCGTCCTGAACGACATCCGCCGCCTCGAAGATCAACTTACCCAATACAATACCCAGCAGCAGACGCTGGAGCTGGAGGTGACCGGCTATCAAACCGACCTGAATTACGAACGCAATGTTGAGGCGGAACTTGAAGAAGCACTGAAACAGGCGCAGCAACTGCTCGAAACCGTGCGTTCCGACCATAACCTGCTCAAGGGCAACCTGGACGAGTTCGTCCGGGAGCAACAGGTACTCGAACGCGAGGTAGTGGAACTGGAAAAGCAGAAAGCCATCCAGAGCAACCAGATTGACAACCTGCGCCGCGACGTGGAGCGCACCCTGACGGATATTGCCGCCCGCAGGGAGGAGATGAAGGTGCTGGAAAAAAGTATTGCAGAACTCGTCAAAACGGAACAACTCCAGACCGGCAAGATCAACGCCCTGGAATCGGCTGAAAACAAACGCAAATCGGAAATTGCCGAGACAGAGAAACAACAGGAAATTCTGTTAAAAAAACTCGCCGACCACAACCGCCAACTCGATTCCCGCCGCAACGAGTTCAAACTCACCAAAAGCATGGTGGAGTCGCTGGAGGGTTTTCCCGAAAGCATCAAATTTCTCAGCCAGCAAAAGGAATGGGCCAAGAACTGTCCGCTGCTGTCCGACCTGATATACGTCCGGGAAGAGTACCGTGTGGTGATCGAGAATTATCTGGAGCAATACCTCAACTACTACGTGGTGCCCAATGCAGATGAAGGCGCCCGGGCTATTGCCCTGCTCGGACAAAGTCAGAAAGGGCGCGCCAACTTCTTCCTGCTCGATGCCTTCAGCGGGTACCAGGCGCCGCTCGCCCTTTTGCCCGGCGGGATCAGGGCGGTGGAACTGGTCGATGTGGAACCGCAATACCGGCCGCTGGTGGAATACCTGCTCGAAAACGTACTGGTTACCGACGAAACTACTCCGCCTACCCATATTTCCAATTCCGATGTCGTGCTGCTGTCCAAATCGGGAACATTTGTACGGCGAAAATTCAGCCTGAGCGGTGGGTCGGTAGGTCTCTTCGAGGGCAAGAAAATCGGCCGGAAAAAGAACCTTGAAATACTGGAAGCAGAAATAAAAAAACTGGAAACCACTGAAAACCAGTACAATACACAATTAACTACCCTGCGCAGTCACCTCCAGAGTCTGAAAAACGATGACCAGAGCGCATCGCTGCAACGCGAACGCGAGTCGTTGAACAACCTCAGCCGGGAAAAAGCGGGGCTACAAGCCAAACTGGATAATATTGCGGCATTCGTGGTCAATTTCGACGTGCAGGCTGGCGACTCCAACGACCGGATCAAGTCGCTCACGGCCAGCAATGCGCAGATCGAGCGTGACTTGCAGACCAAACAAAAAGCCGCAGCAGCCGTCCGTGAACGGCTCGGAAGCGCCGACGGGTCGTTCCGCGAAGTAGCGGAACAACTCAGCCAGGCATCCCACGATTTCAACCAGAAAAACATCGAGTTTATCCGGCAACAAAACAAGGTGAACGCCTTCAGACAGGAACTCACCTTCCGGGAAAAACGGCGGGAGGAATTGCGGCAATCTGTCGCGACCGCTCAGGCTTCACTGGCGCGCAATCGCGATGAAATCGCCCTGCTCGAGGCAGATATCGAGCGTATCGGACAGGAACTTACAGCCGGTTATGCAGAGAAAAAGGCCAAGGAAGCGACCCTGAGTGCCGTCGAGCAGACCTATTTCAAGGCCCGCAACGAAATACACGAGTTGGAAAACAAGCAACGGGATAATTTCCGCAAGCAACAGGACCTGCAGGTGCTTGTCAATCGACTGAAAGACAAGTTTTCCGATGTCAAGTTCGAGATCACCTCCATCGGCGAACGGTTACGGGTGGAGTTCGGCATGGGGGTAAACGACATTATCAACCAGGAGCCCGACCCTGCCTATCAGCGCGACAACCTCGAACGCGAGGTGAACAACCTGAAGCGCCGCCTGGATACCTATGGCGAGATCAATCCCATGGCCATCGAGGCATACAACGAGATCAAGGAGCGCTACGACACCATTGCAGGGCAGCGCAACGATATACTTACCGCCAAGGAAAACCTGATCCAGACCATGAAAGAGATCGAAGAAACCGCTACACAGCGATTCCTCGAATCCTTCGCCCAGGTGCGGGAAAATTTTATCACGGTTTTCCGGACGCTGTTTACGGAAGAGGATACGGCAGACCTGCTGCTCAGCAATCCCGCCAACCCGCTCGAGTCGGACATCAATATCATTGCCAAACCAAAGGGCAAACGGCCTCAAACCATCGCTCAACTTTCCGGCGGGGAAAAAACGCTCACCGCAACGGCGTTGCTGTTCGCGCTTTACCTGCTCAAGCCGGCACCGTTTTGCATTTTTGACGAGGTGGACGCCCCGCTCGACGACGCCAACATCGAGAAGTTCAACAAGATCATACGCCAGTTTTCCAAAGACTCACAGTTCATTGTAGTGACGCACAACAAGGCTACCATGGCTGCGGTGGATACGATCTATGGCGTGTATATGCCAGAGCAGGGCGTTTCTGCCGTCACACCGGTCGATTTCCGGAAACTGGGGCACGAAGCAATGGTATTCGAGGCCGGTTAAGGGCGGTCCGTTGCGCCTATTTCCGTTCGTTCTCCCAGGTATTGTTTTCCAGTTCAATATCTGCCATGTGGTGCGAAGGGTCGATCTCGATCCTGACCACGTTTTTCATCGACTCCGGGATAGAAAATTCATAGGTTGGATCCACCCAGCGGTGATCGGGCAGCACCGTCCGTTTGATATCGCCCTCGGCGGGTTTTTCGCCGCGCATGCTTTCCAGCGGGGCATAAAAAAGTTCCTGCTTTCCATCTTCGTAGGTCACGAGAATATCGAGCGGCATTGCCATGCGCCCCCGTCTGCCGATCACAACTTTGGTGTTTTTTCTCCCGTCAGCCATCACCGTATCCACCGCGTAATTGATCGTGTTGGTGGTGTTGACAAAATCTTCCTTGTACCAGTCGAGTTCGAGCCCGCTTTGTTTTTCAAATACACGGGTGACGTCGTTGGCATTAGGGTGTTTAAATTTCCAGGTGTCGAAATACCGGAGCAAACCTTTTGCAAATGCCTGTTTGCCAATGATATATTCCATCTGACTGAGGAAAACAGCGCCTTTTACATAAGCGGCCAGGCTGTAGCCAAAACTGGTATTAAAGTGGTCGGCATGGGTGGTGAGCGGTTCTTCCTGACCACTGGTAGCCAGGCGGGTATAGGCGCTGTATGTGCCGGCAAAAGGATCGTCGACGGGTGTCTTACCCGATAACATGCCTTCACGGGCCAGTTCGTTTATCGTAATATCTTCCGCGTAAGAAGTGAAGCCTTCGTCCATCCAGGCATAGAGGCTTTCATTGGAGCCCAGTACCATCTGGTACCAGGAGTGCAGTTGCTCGTGAATAGCCACGCCGGCCAGACTATTGGTTCCGCGATTACCGGTAATGAGTGTGGCAAGCGGGTATTCCATGCCGCCGTCGCCACCCTGGATAAAGTAGTATTCGCGGTAGGGATATTTTCCAAAATGCGCGTTCATGATACTGCGGGCACGGTTCATAATGGCCGGCAGTTTTTCCCACGCTTCGTCGTAGCCTTTGCCCTTTTGCCAGAAGAAGTGCATGACCGTGCCGTCGTCGGCGTTGATTTTGTTGTGGGTAAAATCAGGGTCGGCAGCCCACACAAAGTCGTGTACATTGGGGGTTTTGAAGTGCCAGGTCAGTTTGTCGCCGGATGGCCGGTTTACTTGTTGTCCGGCAGCCTCATAGCCGTAACCGATCTCCTGCGGGTTCTGCAGGTACCCGCCGGCGGCGACTACATATGACTTATCGATGGAAATTTTCACATCAAAATCGCCCCAAACGCCGTAAAATTCCCGGCCGATGTACGGGTTGGAGTGCCACCCCTGGTAGTCGTATTCGCACATTTTCGGATACCACTGTGCCATGGAGTACCGGACCCCTTCGCGGTTGTCGCGACCCGAACGGCGGATTTGCAGGGGAACCTGCGCATCCCAGTCCATTTCAAATATTGTGGTAGCGCCGGGCAGCAAGGGTTCATTCAACGCCACCTCAAGAATCGTTTCACTCACGGTGTATCGAAGATCCTTGCCGTTATTTTTCAATGAATTGACTTTAATCCAGCCCTGCTCTTCCGGTTGGAGTTTGAAAATCCGGTCGGCCACACGGCCATCGGGGTCTGCTATGGTCCGCGACCGCACATCCATCATACTGCCGGGCTGAAAAGCATTGAAATAGAGGTGGTAAAACACCTTGTCCAGCGTATCCGGGCTATTATTGGTGTAACTCAGTCGTTGTGTACCGTGGTATTGATTTCGGGCGACGTCCATGTCCACAGTAATTTCATAGTTGACATGTTGTTGCCAGCGGTCGGCTTGCGCCCTGGCGAAAAACGATAGGGCGAGAAGGGTGAGCGTGAGCGATTTTTTCAACTTAATTCGGTTTGTACAGTTATGAAATCGGTTGCAGGGTACAGGTGTTTATAATTATGGTCGGCGCAATAATACTCCAATGCCCGTTTCCCACCAAGTAAAGCCCTTAACGTTCTATCTTTGCCGGTCAACAGAACTAAAATACAGACAAAATGAAATTACGTCTCTCCATAGCACTCGTTTTTGCCGCAGCGCTGACGCGTCTGCTGCCCCACCCCGACAATTTTACGCCTATCGGCGCCATGGCGCTGTTCGGCGCTGCCTACTTCAGCCGCAATATCGTGACCCTGGCAATTCCTTTCGTTTCCCTGTTTTTGAGCGACCTGATACTCAATAACGTCATTTACAGCCAGTATTATACCGGGTTTACCCTGATTACTTCCTGGTGGATTTATAGCGGTTTTGCCCTGGTGATGCTGGCCGGATGGCTGCTGCTTCGCAACAACATCAGTCCTGGCCGGGTGATCGTCGCCAGCCTTGCGGCTTCTTTGCTCTTTTTTCTGGTGACCAATTTCAGCGTCTGGCAAAGCGGAATGATGTACCCCAGGACCGGCGCCGGCCTGATGGCTTGTTATGCCGCGGGGCTTCCCTTCCTGAAAAATACCATAATGGGCGATCTGTTCTTTTCGGCAGTGTTGTTCGGGGCGTATGAATGGGCCGGTCGCCGATGGTCAGCAGGTCAGAAAGTGGTGTCTTAATTTCAGGAGACTGCTTCTCCCCTTTCAAAACAACAAACATGGAAAAAAACAGACTGACCCCGAAAAAAGTCTCCGACAGTAAAACCGTGATGACCGAGCTCATCATGCCGAACGATACCAACCCCATGGGTAACCTCATGGGAGGCTATTTAATGCGCTGGATGGATATTGCCAGCGCCATTTGTGCCGGAAAACACTGTGAAGCGCATGTTGTGACTGTTGCAGTCGACTATATTTCGTTTCAGAATCCCATCCATCTGGGCGACGTGATCACGCTGGAGGCCTCTGTGACGAGGGCGTTCAACACTTCCGTTGAGGTGTATGTGGAAGTGTTCGCCAACGATATAAAAGGACAACAGCCACGCCGCTGCAACCACGCCTATTTCACCTTTGTGGCGATGGACGACCAGAAAAAAAATCCGATTTCGGTGCCACCAGTGTTGCCGCTCGCCCATGAAGAACAGCAACTGTTTGAAGGCGCTGCCCGTCGCCGCGAATTGCGGCTGATTCTTTCCGGCAGAATCAAACCCAAAGATGCCAAAGAGGTCCGAAAGTTTTTCGCAGACCTGGAGTAAACCAATCGTATTAACGGATGGTGTACGCGTACACGCTGCTGCCGTCGCCGACCACCAGTACCTGCCCGCCTTTTTGGCGAAAGGCATCGCTGATACTATAGGCCGTTGTGCCGGCAAGCGGGAAATCAGGATGAGGGATTCCGTCGGTTTGCAGCAATTGAATTTGCCGTCGCGACCGGTTGAGCGTTCCGATCCGGTGCCCGTCGACGGCAAAAACGGTGTCTTGTTCCAAGGGAAAAGTATGTGAATAGATGGTCCGGATGGTTGATCCGGTATAGCCGCTCACCTGTACGGTGCTGCCTTGCGCCACGGCGTATTCGTATCGCGCATCGCCGCTGATCTGGGAAAAAGCAAGATGGGCGGGTTGCCGCCCTCCGTGTCCGCCCTGGAAGGCGAATGTTTCTCCGGCGAGGTTGCAGACAAATATTTTCCCGGCATTGTTGGCGCAAACGATACGCGGTTGCGCGGAAACGGGGTCTGCTTGCGGCGCACCGAAGGATTTTCCCGAAAATTGAACGGGCGGGAAACGCATTTCACCGTTGCGTCCGAATACGAAGAGTTTTCCATCCCGATTCAGCGCTGCGAGATAGTCTTTCTCCCCGCGTTCAAAATGTAAAAGCGGGTGGACGACGCGCCCCACCCCACCCTGCGGATTCCACCCGGGCAAGGGACGCCCGAAACGGTCGTAGCCGTACAGGTTGCCGTTGGTGCAGGCGATAAAGTAATTGTATTTCCGGTTTTGATCAAAATCGACCGCCACCACCCCGTTCAGGGCCGGCGATTGCAGGTCGAAGGGGAAACCATCTATGTCCTCTCCCTTATCGTCGAGCAGCCATATGCGATCGGGGGTATTGAACAGGTAACAAGTAGTCTGGTTATCCCAGAAATCAATGCCATGAATCTCTGAAAGCACAGGGCCTTCCATCTGTCGCTTCCAGATGACCGAACCGCCAGCATCGAGGCGGTATAGCAGGTAGCCCGCATCCTGGATCAAAACGGCGGGGCCGGGTCGGTCCCCTGCCTGGTTGATGACGAAGGGGCGTGTCAGGGCCGGACTGGCCAGAGGAGTCTTCCACAGGATACTTGTGGCCATCTGCTCCTCCGATTGTTGTTGTGTGTTGATGGTCGCCTGCAGTTCGTTCAAGGCTGCCGGTTGCAGGTTAATACCCGTCAGACCGGTGTGTGAAAAGGCCTGCATATCGGTGTCGGCGTAGGGGTCCTCCTGCGTTTGGAGCAAGTTATTGACCAGCAAGGGTAAAAAGCCGGAGTTCAGAAAAAGGTATGCGCCTGTGGTGCCGGCCGGTTGCTTTTGTTGCAAGGATAAAAAGTCTGTGTTGTTCGACAGTGTTTGGTTCACGATATACCGGTCGACCCATAATTCGACTGACGGCCTGCTGTTGCCGAACACTACATACCGGCCTATCATGACGCATGCGGGATTGATCAGTTGGACGCCCTTGCCGGACAAAGGTGCAAGTATGGATTGGCCGGTAAAATCAAATATTTCGAAAGACTGGTAAGGTTCTGCCGGCACCATACCTCTTTCGCGGCCATACGAACGCAACATGTTCATGGCGCGGGCGCTGTCGCGTACGGAGAATACGACAAACTGGTCGTCGCGCATTTCCTTCGAAAAAGGCTCCGTAAGTACCCAGGCGGCCTCGTTTCCGGCCCACGACAACACAAATTGCTCAAAATCGGCGCCACGCCTGTCCGTAATGCTGTTGAAAAAGACATGAGGGTCTGAAAACGTAGATTTTGCGAGAAGGGCCGTATTGTCGGGCAAAATGGAAAATATATCCCGGCTGCCGGTTCCGCCCCAGCCGTACATGCCGCCGAGAAAACCTTTTGTTTCTGCTTGTGCAGTGGTTACCCGGCCATCCCAGGAGAGACCCAGCCAAACAAGGTTGTTTCGGATGATGTCGGGGATGGCAGCCCAGTTGGATTTCATCGATCCTTCAAACGCTGTGGCAATGGCATCGGGTCTGACCAGAATATGCAACGGCGCATTGGGGTCGAGTTTTTTGGCCAAAGGACGGTCGGCCCACCACGAACTCCGGCCGTCGAGTTGCGTGATGGCGTCTTCAACCAGGTAGGAAAACCGGGAAAACAGCAGCAGGCGATCTGCAACTGTAAACACAAGACGTTCCTTTTTGGAAATATATACGGTGTAAATAGCATGCCCGTGATAGACGGAAGGAAAAACCTTGGCCTCCGGGTTGCCTGCAGTGAGCTCGGCAGGCAGGTTTATTTCCAGACCGGTGCCTACAATAAAGAGCCCGTGCAAACTATCTGCCCGATTCAGCGTTAGTCCGGTCAACAGCCTGTTGCCGGCAATGGCCTGATACAGCGCACTTTTCTCCTCAAACAATTGCTTCGCCAGCGACAGGTCATCCCCCAATTGCCGGAAAAGTGCCGTTTGCAGGATTTTGGCCCAGGCAGGGTCTTTCGTTCCGGCTTTCAGGCGCTCAAAAACAGCGGGGTCGTTCAAGGCAACCACTACGGCAGCATTGGAAGGCAAAGCGTGGAAGGGACTTGCTTCCCGGCGGACGAGGAAAATGACGGACACTACAGCTGCACATGCCAGGACTAAAATTCCGATCAGGCGGTAGTTTCCGGAAAAAAATTGCTTCATCGGGTCTGCTTTTAGCGGCGAAATAGCCGAATTTTCGGCAAATATTTTCAGCCATTTATCCACACTTATAGATAAATGACTGACTATCAATTATATAAAACATGAATTCAACCTCGCGTTTATTGATCAGGCTGGCTGCTGCCTTTGGCTTCATTGCCGTAGCGACGGGCGCCTTTGGCGCGCATTTCCTGAAAAACAGGTTTCTGCTGCACCAACTCGATGCAGATCATTTGCTTGATATCTATGAAAAAGGTGTGCAATACCAGTTTTACCACAGCTTCGCGCTGGCGCTTGCCGGACTGCTGCTGGCGCATCGACCCGACAGCAAATGGCTGCCCCGGGCGGGCTGGTTATTTGTAGCAGGGATGGTATTTTTTTCCGGCTCGCTTTACCTGCTCGCGTGCCGCGACCTGCTTTCTTTTCCGGTAACCTGGGCAGGCCCGGTGACACCGATTGGAGGCGTGTGTTTTATGGGAGGATGGCTGGCAGTGTTTTTGGGTATGCGGGAATAACTGGCGGGAAATAAAAAGGTGAGACGCTGAAGGGTAATACTCGAGACCTCAGCGTCTCACTTCATGAACATCTACCGCGATACCATCATTTTGCGAACGGTACGGCCACTACCGCTTTCCAGCGTTATAAGATAGAGTCCTTCTGAAAGCCCTGCGACAGGAAGATCGTATACCATTTCGCCGGCCGGGAAGGTCTGACTGGCCTGGCTCCACACTACGCGACCCACGGCATCCACGATACGGATATTGGCCTCGAACCCGGTGCTTACCTGCAACAGCAGGCTCGGCTGTTCGCCTGCGTTCACCGGGTTTGGCGCCACCTTGATGGACCCGATCTCGGGGATTTCCGCAACGGCAGACACCAGCGAGGTCTTGAACTTGCGTTGGCGTGCAGTAGCACAGGTCACATATTCGTTGAAAGGACGCACCCGCCAGTAGTAGGTACGGTTCGATTGCAGGTTGGTCATCAGTTTCGAAGTGCCCTGAATGACGAAAGACTGGTAATTGGTAGTGTTATAGAATGTCGAAATATCGATTTCGAGCAGGTAATAGTTGGCGCCGGTGACCGACTGCCACTCGAGCAATACCTCATCGTAGTACGGGACGGTGAGGTTGTCCGCAGGGCCGGTCAACAGATCAGTCGGGGTGTCGATATTGGTAGCCAGGGGCGTAAAATTATTGTCCAGGTAATTGCGCGCAGGCGAAGCGAGGTCGGCCAGAACGACACTCTGCTGGATAGGTGTAAATACATAGGTGCTGCACCCGATAAAATAACCCATGAAGTTGTTCTCCATCGGGTTTACCTGGACCGCGGAAGGGTCTTTGGCGATGCCGGTATAGGGACTGCACGACACTGCGCAATAGCCGAAGTTGTAGTCGGGTGGCGTGTCGGCGATCATATCCGCTGCAGTGGTTCCGTTGGAGCCGTTCTGGTATTCCGTCAGGATATCAGCGCCATCGGGGTGATACGGCGCGATGACCGGTGCGATCGGCCATCCCGGATCGCCAGGGTCGAAGCAACGCGGTTCATTGACATTCTGACCGTCCAGTTCCCAACCGTAAAAGGTATGGCGCAGGCTGAAATAGTGCCCGATCTCGTGTGCGAGTGTACCGTTGCCGGTGCCGTTGATCTGGTTGTTGCGGCTGACTACCCAGTCGTCGGGAGTGGAGTAATAGGCCAGTACCCCGTCGTCGTTCTTGCAGGTACCCACAGCGTACACATTGAGCGCGTTGTTGTGCCGCTTGAGGTTCATCTGGAATATGCTGGACTGCGTGGACTGGGCAGTATAAATATCCTGATTATTGATCGAATAGTCGAAAAGACCATACGTCGGGTGTGGTTTCAGGTAAAAACGCATCTCCATGGGTGCGTAGGCATTATTCAGATCGCAGACCTGGTTGAGTACATCGCTGACCTTGTGTTTGCCGTTGCCACCAGCATCGCCGGTAAGGTGAAAAAAGATCGGGACGTATTGGGTGGCGCTGCGGTCGGATACGGCTGAGCCGTCGCCGGCTTTAGCGACATTTTCCTGTAGCCGGGCGGTGTAAAGCCACTGATCTTCCGCTGTTGTGCCGCAGGGGCCGGTGGAGATTTGTCCCATCACACTGTAATACACGGCTAGGGAGAGTGCCAGCATCACCGGCATTTTTTTCATTCTGAACATAATTATTGCTTTTTGAATCGACCTGCAAAAGTAGAAAACTTACCTTTAACGGCCTGTCCGTGAATGGCAATTCAACCGAATTTGTAACCTTCGGTTCAAAAAAGAGGTCTATTGAATAGATTCAGGGAAAGGAACTGGCACGGTGCAGCATTTGTTCTGTTGAAAATTTTCGACAGACTTTAATGTTAACTTTGCAATAATTCTGTTCGGGCGATGTTTTGGAACTTTTAACCAAATATAATTGTTTATATTTTTGCATTTCCGTAAATTGCATCGCAAACCCACAACTATCCGGGAAACCGATTTTTAATTTCAGAATTAAATTCTGACGCCATGGACACTAAAATATTTTCTACGACTCATATACGACTTTCCTTGCTTGTTCTTCTCTTTCCAGTGCTGGCATTTGGTCAGGACGCAGGCAAGAAACAGACGATTTATGAGGCGCTTTCACAAAAGGATGCCGCCAAGATCACGCTGGAAACAGACCTTACTACAATTATCGAGAATAAAAAGGCGGAACAATATTATCCGGGTACACTGACCACAGAGGATGGCAAATCGTACCGGATCGAGGTAAAAGCCCGCGGCAAGTACCGGCGGAAAATCGCGGAAATACCGCCTTTGAAGATCAAGTTTAAAAAGAAACTGCTCAAAGACGAAGGTTTTGATACGCTCAACGAGATAAAACTGGTGCTGCCCACGATGGATAATGCCCAGGGCGACGAACTCCTGATCAAGGAATACCTCGCTTACAAAATGTTCGAGCACCTCACGTCGGCCAGTGTGCGCGCCCGGCTGGTCCGCCTGACCATCCGCGATATGCACGTGGAAAAATCGCGCAAGATGTACGCCATCCTGCTGGAAGACGAGGAGGAAACCGTAGCGCGTTTGAACGGTCAACTGATCGAACAGTACGGTATTTCGCCCGACAGCCTCATCATGAACCAGGCTGCCCTGGTGGCCGTATTTGAGTACATGATCGGCAATACCGACTGGGAGATATCCATGATGCGCAACGTCCGGCTGATCAAGTCGCTGGAATCGGGCAAGGTCCTGGTCGTGCCCTATGATTTCGACTTTTCCGGTCTCGTATCGGCGCCTTATGCCAGTCCCTCGTCGGAAAGCGGCCTGAAAACGGTCCGCGACCGCTTCATGATGGCCAACGGTATCGGCACAGATTATCTGAAACGAGCATTACAAGGGCTCCGGTCGGCAAAAAAAGACCTCCTTGCCATCTGCCGTTCGAAATACCTGCCGAGGGAAACCTCTATGGACATGATCGCCTACCTGGAGACCTTTTTCCAGCAAATCGAGGAAAAAGACGAGGTGCCGACGTTGTTCAGGATGCCGCAGACTGACTAAAAATCTGCCCGCCTTTTTGAAATTTTGAAAAGTATGGAATTTTGAAAATTCTGGTACATTTGCGGCTTCCAGACAGGAGGGGTGCCAGAGTGGTTTAATGGAGCGGTCTTGAAAACCGTCGTACTGAAAGGTACC
>ERZ724521.300-NODE-300-length-22296-cov-4.702127_pt1 | contig 22296 bp, 16 predicted proteins | sample MGYA00376054_ERZ724521 | MGnify/ENA primary metagenome ERZ724521 (study PRJEB28724, sample SAMN07190883) | activated sludge metagenome | isolation source: activated sludge of sewage treatment plant in Hong Hong | place: Hong Kong | collected 2016-03-17 ... | reverse complement strand
CTTCTCGCGCAGCGCTTCGATCAGCGCAAGGGTGTCGTCGATGGCATCGATCACGCCGTTGCCGTTGCGGTCTTCCTGTTCGTCGAGGGTGCCGCATTGCAACCAGAAACGCTGGCGATCGTCAGGCTGCGCGGTTTTCAGCACAATATCGTGCATGATCCGGTCGGCATCGGGGTCGGCAGGGTCGACGGGCGACCAGCGCCACCACAGGGAGCCGGAAAACACCCCGGCAGCGCCAAATATCTGTGGATGCGCCCAGCAGATATCCAGTGCCGAGAGTCCGCCCAGCGAAAACCCCGCAAACGCAGTCTCCTCGCGCAGGCCCGACAACCTGAAGCGCCGGTGCAGGAAAGGCAGCAATTCCTCCAGGATAAAGTTCCGGTAGCATACAGCCTTGTCGCCCCTGCCTTTGTAGTCGGCCTGACGGGCAGTGCCGTACTCCCGCATCCGTTCGCCGGAAGCGTATACGCCGACGGCGATGCATGGCGGAATTTGTTTTCCGAAATAAAGCCGCTCGAGAATACCGGAGAAGTTCATCCGGAGCAGATCCTGCCCGTCGTTGAACAGTACAACAGGGTAATACTGCCCCTTAGACAAGTGATAATCGGGTGGCAGGTAAATATCGATATCCACCTGCCGTTCCAGTGCCTGCGATTGAAAATGCCGCACCTGCCTCAGGTGCGGCGCCTTGCGCTGGAATATCTCGTATATCGTCTCGACGGGTTTTTGCCAGAAGTTCATGTGCAGTCCTCAAAGTGATGGCCGTTCAAAACCGTCAGCCGGGCATGTGGTCCATTTTTGTTTTGGCCAGCGCCAGGGCCTTTTCCAGTTGCTGATCTTCAGAGAGCAGGGTATTGTCGATCACAACGGCGTCGTCGGCCTTTCGAAGCGGACTGTCGGCGCGCGACGAATCGATGCGGTCGCGTTCAGTAAGATTTTTTTTGATCTCGTCCCATTCGGCGTCGATGCCCTTGGCGGCGAGTTCGAGGTGGCGGCGACTGGTACGCACGTCGACATCGGCAGTGAGGAATATCTTGAGTTCGGCGTCGGGGAAAACGACGGTGCCTATGTCGCGGCCGTCGGCGACGATGCCCCGGCGCCTGCCCATAGCCTGTTGCTGTTCCACCATGGCCCGCCGAACAACACTGATCGCCGATACCGGACTGACATGATCGCTCACCCGCATCTCCCGGATATCGTGTTCGACATCGCGCCCGTTGAGAAAAGTGCGGTTCTGGCCATCAATCCGCTCAAAATGGATCTCGATATGCCGGAGCGCTTCTGCTACCGCGTCCGGATCATTGTAATCAATCTGGTTATCAAGGAAATACAACGTGACAGCGCGGTACATGGCGCCGGAGTCGAGGTATGCATAATGGAGTGATTTGGCCAGGCCCTTTGCCAGCGTACTTTTGCCGCAGGACGAATAGCCATCAATAGCGATGATAATCCGTTTCATAATGTGTGGCGCAAAAGTGGCGATTTTCGCGACATTGTTGTTGTATTGTTGCCTTGTTTCATTGCTGAAATGCCTATCGTGTAGTCGAAAATGAATAGCGGCGAATTACTCCGGATTGTTTTTTACCTGTACCTCGGCGCGACGCTGGTGCAACTGGCGGTATGGTGGGGCGTGTTTGCGCGCCTGGCATTTGCCGCTAAAAACGAGACCGGCGTGGCTGATCCGGGCGAACTCCCGGCTGCTTCCGTGGTGATCTGTGCCCGCAACGAGGCGGATAATCTGAAAAGGAACTTACCGGATATACTGGCCCAGGTATATCCCGCCCCCTGGGAACTGGTGGTGGTCGACGATGCTTCGGATGATGAGACGCACATGGTGTTGCAGGCCTTCGCCGAACAAAATACCCGCCTCCGTGTGATCCGGATCGACGAAAAAATAAGGCCCGGAAAAAAACATGCCCTGTCGCGCGGCGTCGATGCCGCCCGGTACGACCATATTTTTCTTACCGATGCGGATTGCCGGCCCGCATCCGGCAACTGGCTTGCCCATCTTGCCGCCCGTTTTTCGTTACAACCCGACATAGAGATCGTGCTGGGTTATGCTCCCATGCAGCCTGCTCCGGGCGCTTTCAACCGCTGGGTTCGTTTCGAAACCGCATATACGGCTATTCAGTACCTGTCTTTTGCCCTGGCGGGAATGCCCTACATGGGGGTAGGGCGCAATATGGCCTGGAAAAAAAGTCTGTACAAACGCGCCGGCGGCTTTGAGGCACATATGGACCTGCCGTCGGGCGACGACGATCTGCTGGTAAACGCGGCTGCCGGCAGGGGCAATGTAGCCGTTTGCCTGCACTCCGAATCGTTTGTGTATTCACCGGGCAAGCGCAACTGGCGCGACTGGTCGAGGCAAAAACACCGGCACCTGTCCGCCGGAAAGCGGTATCGCCCGGGGCACCAGGTGGCGCTGGCAATGTTAAGTTTGTCGCATACCTTACATTATTTTCTGCTTTTGGTGCTGCTGATTGCAGGGTTTGGCATGGTAACTGTTGCATTATGCTGTTTGCTGCGCAGTTTTTCATTGCTTTTCCTCTACGGAAAAATACTTACCAGACTGCGCGAATTTCATTTACTTTCCCAGGTTCCGATTTACGACGCGCTGCTTGCAGTGCACTATGGAGCATTTGTACCTATATCTTTAATCAATAATCAACACGCTCATACATGGAAGTAATCGGACACCACATCCGGGGCAACGTAATCCGCGCCCAGGATGACTACCGTCTTGTTCAAATCGCGGTTGCGGGCAATCAGCGCGCCTATTCCGCCTTACTCGGACGGTACAGAAAATCTATTTATCAATTCATGCTACAGCGGGTGAAAAATCCCGCAGAAGCAGAAGATCTCACCATGGAAGCCTTTGAAAAGGCATTCCACAAACTCTCATCGTACACACCTACGCACGCGTTCAGCACCTGGTTGTTCAGGATTGCCCTCAACAATTGTATCGACTACAGCCGTAAAAAGCAGGTTCCGATCGTGTGGACCGATACTTCAACGGCTGCGTACGGGTTCGAAAGCAACGGACTGCAGAACAAACCTTCCGACATGCTGTCGCCGGAGGATGTGCTGATCAGGCAACAGCGCATTGCGCTGATGAAAAGCCTGCTGGGGCATCTCAACAAACGCTATCGTCAACTGATCGAATTGCGCTATTATGAGGATATGAGCTATGAAGAGATCGCAGCTCAGTTGGACATTCCGTTGGGGACCGTAAAGGCACAGTTGTTTCGCGCCAAGGAAAGCCTGTACAAATTGCTACAGCAGCCCAGGGCACAGGATTACCTGGACCGCAAGCGGCGGAATTGAACGACTGCTACGGGCTTAACGGGTGAAGCTGCGTTCCAGCACAGCCTCGTTTCCCCTGTCGTCTTTTACGCTGAGCCGCAACTGGTGTGTGCCGGCGCCGATCCTGCCGTCGAAGGTATGGGTGATCCGGGCGCGTTTGCTGTCGTATTCGAACAGCACCCATTGCCCGTCTACCGTGCCCCGATACGACATGCCATCGGCGCTGCCGTTGATGGCGAAGTTGTCGCGTATGCGAAACGACATGGTGCTTTTTTTCCGCATGTCGCTGTCGAAAACAACGGGAGTGATGGTCGGCGCCTGGGTGTCGGCCATGACGCAATAGTCGCCCAGCGCCCGTACTTTGGTTACGAGGTATTCGCCGCGCCAGCTGCCTCCGCAGTTGTCCGGGCGTCCTTCGCCGCAGTAGGCGATCACCGCCTTGGTGCGCAACGCTTCGGGCAGGTTGCGGGGCTTGATGCCCACTTCAAAATAGCGCTGTACGGGAGTGCGGTCGTCGTGCAGGTGGTACATGGACGAGTACATGCCGTTGCTTTCATCGGGCGTGGTTTTGTATTGAAAATGGAGCGACTCGTACAGGGCGCCTTTGGGCATGGTCATGAAGAAGTCCTCCATGTCGATACGGTTATCGACGTCGTAGGGCATATCGAACTGATAGGGTGCTCCGGCGATCGTTTCCATTGACTCGTCGCGCTGTACCCTGAACGACAGGGTTGAGGTGTTGCCCAGCGCATCCAGCACCTTGAGGGTGATTTTCACAGGCTTGTCCTTGAACAATTCCACGGCGCCCAGCATGTCGGTGCGGGAATAGTTGTTGAGCCTGTCGCCGGGAAGCACAAAGCAGCGGTGGAACCAGGCGCCGTAGCGCATCCGTGCGCTGTAGTCGATGTGGGCATTCAGGTAGCGCGTTTCGTCAAAATCCAGTTCGTCCATGCGCCATTGGTACGACAGTTTGTCGTCGGCATAAAGCGAAATGGCATAAATGCCGTTGTCGTTGCGGTACCCGCTCTGCCGGTCGTAGGTTTTTACGCCGAAGCCCACGCGCCAGGCGCCGATGGTAGCCACATCGCCCGGAATGCCAATGGTGCCGTCTTTGCGTTTTTGAATGGGGAAAGGTTTGCTTTGCAATACTTCGCGCCTGTCGTTGAGAAAATAGACCTTCATGTCGCGGATGTCGGGCGGGGTCCGGTCTGTGATGGGGAGGCCGAACAGCAGGGGGTTCAGCGCTTTTCCCGTACCGGAATGGCGTATTTCGAAGTGCAGGTGCGGGCCGGTCGAGCCGCCGCTGTTGCCGAGTTTGCCGATTTCCTGCCCCTGTTTCACCTTGAAACTGCCGTCTGTAGGGTGCAGATCAACATCAAAGCGCTCCCGTTTGTATTGAAAATCCCGCACGTATTTCTGTATTTCCGGTGAAAAACGGTCGAGGTGGGCATATACCGTGGTATAGCCATTGGGATGTTTGAGGTACAATACGTTGCCATAGCCGCCGGCCTGCACCTTGATGCGATCGATAAAACCGTCGGCGGCAGCGAATACGGGCTGCCCCACACCGCCGGTTTTGCTGTCGATGTCGATGCCTGTATGGAAGTGGTTGGAGCGCAGTTCGCCAAAAGTGCCGGTCAGTTTGATGGTATTATCGTCGACCGGCGGGCGGAAATAGTCTTTCGGGTAGGCCGCCAGCACGACTTCAGGTTCGGGCATGGGCGCAGGGTCCTGGTTTTCAAATGACATTATCGGGAAAAGGGAAAGGCTGCAAAGCAGCATTCGTAGCCAAATATTCCGCATCGGTTCTAAGATTAAAATGGTTCACTTTTCAACTGCAAGATAATATGCATCGGGTAAAGAATCAAATGGAGCCCGGCTTTGCCGCTGCAACTATGATGCCTTTTTCAGGATCGAGGTTCCATTTCCCCATCAGGGTTTTCTCATAAATATTTCTGTCCAGGTACTCGAGAAACAACTCCCGGGTGATGCCACGCGCGCCGAGACTTTCGAGATGGGCGGTCTCCTGCTGGCAGTCGATAAGCCGGAAGCCGGCGCGTTCGAGCGCCTGTGCCAGGGTAATAAAGCCCGCTTTCGAGGCGTTCGCAACGCGGGTAAACATGCTTTCGCCATAGAATATGCGGCCCAGCGCAAGGCCATAGAGTCCGCCTACCAGCCGTTCTTCCTGCCATACCTCGACAGAATGGGCGATGCCCTGCTGATGTAGCCTGGTATAGGCATCGATAAAAGCCTCCGATATCCACGAACCGTGCTGGCCTTGCCGCGGTGTTGCGGCGCAGGCGCGCATGACCGCAGCGAACGACTGATCGATGGTAAAGCGAAATTTCTGCTTGTTGAAGATAGAGCGCATGCTTTTGTGGATTCGCAGTTCTCCGGGAAAAAGTACCCAGCGCGGGTCGGGCGAATACCAGTAGAAATGGCCGTCGTCTTCAAACCAGGGAAAAATGCCGTTCCGGTAAGCCAGTACCAGTCGCTCGGGTTCCAGGTCGCCGCCAACGGCCAGCAGACCGCCGGGTTCTGCCAGGGAAGGGTGGGGAAAGCTGAGTTCCTCGTCGCTGAGCCAAAAAACGGGCATCGTGTTCCGGGCAATTTTTGTTAATCGAGGATTCGCCGGCATAGGGCTTTGATCCGCCCGGTCGTATAGCCTCTAGTCTTCGCTGATGACCTCTGCGGAAAGGCCGCGGTCGAGCAGCGCCTCGCACAGCGGAATAAGTTCTTCCTTCACGCCGGACTTCACGGTTGCTTTTCCCTTGAAGTGTATGAGTACGGCCAACTGCTCGGCCTGTTCGTGGCTGTGCTGCAGCACGCTCATAAAGCACTCGATCACCCATTCGAAGGTGTTGAAGTCGTCGTTGTACACCACAATATAGGCCGGCAGATCGGAGCTGATATCATCCTCGACCAGCACTTCCTCCTCTTCTTCCCAGAGCGGCTTCTCATAATTCAGTATGTTGTATTCCGGCAGCATGATATTCAGTTGAGTGATTGGAGCGTTTTTTTAACAGCCTCGAAATCAGGGAGTTCACCGGCGTTTTCCAGCACCTCGGCGTAGCGGATGACGCCCTGTTTGTCTACTACAAAAGCGGAGCGTTTGGACACGCCTTTCAATCCCAGTCCGAACGTTTTGTACAGCGTATCGTATTTTTTGCTGACAGTCTTGTTAAAGTCTGACAGCATCTGAAAATTAAAGCCCTGTTCATGCTTCCATTGTGCCAGTGTATAGGGGCTGTCGACGGAAATGGCCAGGATTTGTGCATCTAGTTTTTCATAATCGGCCAGGCTGTCGCGCATGTAACACATCTCTTTGGTGCAAACCCCTGTAAAAGCAAACGGGAAAAACAACAGTAACGTGTTCTTTCCGTGTTGTTCTGACAAACGAACCAGCGATTTATCGCTGGCGCGAAGCGCGAAATCGGGGGCTTTGTCGCCTGGAGCAAGCATGGTTTGCTGTGAAGGGTTGTTTTGCCGTTGCGGCGGGTAAACAGATTAATGGATGACAAAAGTTCGAGGCAGTATTTTGCGGGGGCAAAAATAGTGAACTCTTGCGGGGTTTTTCTCCGTATTGTACGGGAAAAGGTAATTCAGGAAGGCTTATCCGCCGGTACGTCCAGGTGTTTCAGCAGCCATTCCCGTTCGGTCAATACGGGCGCCTCTTCGATTTCCTGCCGCAGTTTTTCTTTTTCCGCAGCGCTGTTGGGGTTGAGGGCCAGTAGTTTGCGCAGGTAACGGACAATGGCTGTATAGTTGTCTTTGTGATAGCCCAATACCTTTTTCCGGCGCAGGTAAATCTGTATGCTGTCGAGTTGATTTTCCAGCGCATCGGTTTCATCCAATTCGTAGTATATCTTGCAGAGCATCGTCTTGGCTACCAGGTTTTGCAAAACGTCGTCGTATTCCATGCGCAGCAGGTGCTGCATCGACCGGGGGTAATCGCCCGTATCATAAGAGAAACGAGCCATATTGAAGTGGTATGCCCCTTCGCGGTGGCTTTCCGGCAGAAACACCGCAAAGTCATTCAGAAACCGCTCTACCCATTCGAACTCCCGGAGTCGGATAGCCGTAACGGCAATGTTGTTGTAGGTCCAGCGCGAAAGTATGCCGTTCTCCAGCAGGGCGCCGTGTTGCAGTCCCGACTGGTACAACTCAAACACTTCCCGGAAATAATGCTCATCTGTCTGGTTGATGCGCCGGATGCAAAAATTAATTGCCATCAGGTACAGATCGTGTGTTTCGGCCAGCGAGAACCGCCCGGCGTGTTGCTGAATAAGCGTTTTCATTTTCATGAAATGATACTCGCTGTCGGTACCCAACTGTGCATAATAGCCGTGATAATAGGCCGCCACGATCGGTATTTCGAGGTATCGGTGACCTTGCAGGAACTGCAGCACGTTTTCCAGCAAACCGGTGTCGTATTCGCGTTTTGTAACGGCCTGATGGCTGAGCAACAGGCACCCGTTACGCAGTTTTTCACAGATAAAGGCAATGTCTTCGGCATCGGTAAGATCCTGCACATTGGCCGAACGCGCCCGGCCTTCCTGTTGGGACAGGTAGTACGATTCCAGGTGTAAAAGGTATACGCTCCGATGGTAATGGCTTCCGCGCTGAGGGTCGGCCTCCAGGCGTTTCCTCGTGTAGCGCAGCATGGATGCGGCTGCTTTATCGAGGTGCAGGCGACGCAAGTGCTCTACGGTTGCCAGATTTCGATCGTGCGGACGCTGTTCCCATATTTCGAGTGCCAGAAACTGCTCTACTGCCTCCAGCAGGTAATTGTTGAGGTGATACATTCGCCGCCCGGCCGCTTTACCGGGAGCCGAAAAAGTGCGGGCAAGCGTTGCAGTCGACATATCGTTCAGATCGTTTTCTTTAAGATGCCGGAACAGCCGGTGCACTTCCGAATGGGTCACATGGTAAGGAGATCGGACAAACTTTTCCAGGGCCCGCATGGACGATGCCGGTAGCGCACGTAATATTTGAAGCAGTGGTATCGATTTCATCAATTAAAAACTGAAAAAAGAAAACAAAAATATGTTGTAATAAATTGATAATCAATTAAAAAATAAAAAAATAATCAAAATAAAATCTGAAAAAGTATAAATTTTGTCCTTGTTGGCGCGGATTGCTCCCGCCACTTTTGTACCATGAATATTTCGTCACACTAATCTGTCTATCTAAAAAATATAAACATGAACATTTCCCGTCTCCCGATGCGTTTCCTGTGCATCGCACCGCTGCTCCTGCTGGCCGGTATTAATTTTGGGCAGGGCTTTCTCAAAACATATTCACCGGCCACAGCCGCATGCCGCGACCTCGTACAAACCGCCGACGGCGGCTATTTCATGGCCGGTGAAATCTCTGCCACAGAGCAGCTGTTTCTGCAGAAAACCGACCTGCAGGGCAATATTGTGTGGACCAACCACATGAGTCTGAACGGCGCCCGGGCTATTGCTGCCTGCCTTGCTCCCGATGGCTCCTTGCTGGTACTGGCGGAAAACTATTCCGATGGCAGTGCCTTCAAAAATGTGGTGCTGAAACTGGAGCCGACTGGCTCGGTGGTCTGGCAAACGGTTGTCGGCAATTCCTTTTTGCCGAATGGACTGAAGGATATCATCTGCACCTCCGACGGCAATATTCTGGCTGCCGGCGAAACCCGGGATGCTGCCCTTCAGCAGGATATGCGGCTGGTAAAACTCGATCAGGGCGGCAACATCCTTTGGTCGCAATCCTTTGGCGACCCCGGGTTCAACGAGCAGGTATCACAACTGGTCGAAGTGGCAAACGGCGATATTGTCATCAGCGGTTTCGGTCTGCACGGCGCCGATCGCGATATGTTCCTGGTCCGCACAAACGCTTCAGGCACAATGCTCTGGCAAAACTGGTATGCCAAACCCGCCACCCAGTATGCACACGACCTGCTTCAGATGTCTGACGGAGGGTTTATGGTGCTGGGCGAAACCTACGGCACAAACCCTACCTGGATTGCGCTGCTGAAAACGGACGCCAATGGCAATGAACAGCTGTACAAACAAATCTATCCCTGGCCCCAGTCGCCCGTTAACCAGACCATCGCAATCTACAGCTTCGCCCGGGATGCCGCCGATAACGTGTATATCCCGGGACTTTATGGCCTGGGAGGCGCCGTGGCCGACAATTGTTTTTTGCTCAAAGTGGATGCGAACGCCGATGTGGTATGGAAAAATACAATTCCCGGTACCAGCGACCTGTTGTGGAAGATCATCAACACTGCCGACAACAGATTCGCGATCGGCGGCGGCTTCGAGTCGCTCACCGGCGCCTTGTTGGTCAAGACCAATACCGAGGGAGAAATATACACCAATAAAATATCGGGCAGTATTTACTTCGATGCCGATGATAACTGTGTGAAAGACTCCGGTGAGCCTGCGCTGACCAATTTTATCGTCAAGGCGCAAAATCAATCCGGGGAGTTGTTCTTCAAAAATGTAAACGCCGACGGCAATTTCCTGATGCCTGTCTCGGAAGGCAATTTTACCCTCTCGGTGGCGCCTGTATATGGTACCCAGCAATTCTGGGTGCCCTGCGGCAACCAGGTGGTCGCTGTTTCGGGTCAATACCAGACGGTACAGGCGCAACCGCTTGGGGTGCGCTCTTTGGCCGATTGCCCGCAGATGTATGTGGAGATAGCAGCGCCTTTCCTGCGCCGCTGTGCCAGCAACAAATATGACCTTGTTTATTGCAACAATGGCAACACGACCGCTACGGCAGTCATGGTTGAACTCACCCTTTCCGGGCCGGAACTGATATACAATACCAGCTCGATACCGCTCGCCGGTCAGAATGGCAATGTCCTGACATTCAACCTGCCGGATGTTGATCCGGGCGAATGCGCCAGTTTCAGTGTCAGCCTGATCGTTGACTGCGTGGCTGATCTGGGCGACCTGTTTTGCGTGGAAGCCCATATATTCCCCGACACGATCTGCCCGGAAGCCAGTGCGTTCTGGGACGGCTCGCACCTCGAAGTGGAAGGTGATTGCAACGGCGATGTTACATTCCGGGTGTCGAATACAGGCACGGGCGACATGGAAGGCACGGTGGATTATGTCATTGTGGAAGACCAGATCATGTACATGCAGGGCTATGTCCAACTCAATGCGGGACAGGATACGATCATTACGGTACCCAATCCGACAGGCGGGCCATATTTTCTGCAAACGGAACAGCGTCCAGGCCACCCCGGACTAAACGTACCTTCCGCTATCGTATCGCCGTGCGGCGGCGCGGCGGCGGCCAGTGCGCTCCAGTTTCCCAATAACGAAGCCGATCCGTTTGTTTCCATACACTGCGACGAGGTAATCGGTTCGTACGATCCCAACGACAAACGCGGCTTTCCCCTCGGCTGGCAGGATGCGCATTATATCGAGCCCGGTCAGGAACTGGAATACATGATCCGTTTTCAGAATACAGGTACGGACACCGCATTTCAGGTGGTCGTCCGCGATACCATTTCTGCCATGCTCGATGCCGCTACCGTGCGGCCCGGCCCGGCCAGTCACCCCTATATCTTCGAGGTAAACAGCACGGGCGTTTTGACATTTCGCTTTCCTGATATCATGTTGGCAGACAGTATGGTCAATGAGCCTGCGTCGCACGGCTATGTCATGTTCAGTATTTCCCAGCAACCGAATCTTCCTATGGGTACGGTGCTCGAAAACAACGCCGCCATCTATTTTGATTACAACGACCCGGTCATAACCAATACCACCTTTCATACCGTCGGTCATCCCTTTACCACGATTATTAAAGACCCGTCGCCCGGCAGTATTGACCTGCAAGTGTATCCCAATCCCTTTGTCGGGGAAGTGAACTTTCACCTTTCCGGTGTCGCAGCCGCTGCATCCACACGGCTCACCGTGGTCAACACCCAGGGAAAAATGGAATATGATACCCGTTTTACCGGCTCCGATTATGTGTTGCGGAAAAATGACCTGACACAGGGCGTTTACTTTTTCCGCATGGAAATCGAAGGCAAAACCATCGCTTCAGGGCGACTCATCGTCGGAAAGCAATAACTCCGTTCACCCTATCCATCATTTCAACACTGATTTCCCATGAAAAATATCTTTTGCATTTTTGTTCTCTTCCTTGCTGCCAATGTCGGCGCGCATGCACAATCATTTCAGTTGAAAGTATGCGCCGAAGTAGCCTGCAATTCGGCACAACTGGCCAATGTTGACTTCCCCGATATCGAATTATCGACAGACACTGTTTTCCCCGACGTTACGGCCAATTGTGCGACCTATGATGGAATTCCTTTCGGCGGCCCTTATACCATTGCGCCGGAAAAGACGGATGATCCCTTGAACGGGGTAAATGCGCTTGATCTTACCCGCATGTCCAGGCACATTCTGGGCATTCAGCCACTTGGCTCGCCCTATGCCATGATCGCAGCAGACATCAATAGATCCAATACCATTACCACGTTCGACATTGTGGAGTCCAGAAGACTGATTCAGGGGCTTATCACCGAGTACCCGTCCAGTGATTCCTGGCGCTTTATCGATGCTGACTTTGTTTTTCCCGATCCTGACAATCCGTTCCAGTCAGTGATCCCGTTCATGACCGCGATAACCAACAATACGGACATGCTTGTCGAGGTCAATTACAAGGCTGTCAAGGTCGGCGATGTGGATTGCTCGGCGGTTCCCGATTTCAGCGCCGGGCCCGACGACCGGCGACTTGTGGCGCTTTCGCTGCCCGACGTGGTGCTGCATTCCGGCGATTATGTTGACCTCCCGCTGCAGCTCGACGATGCCGGTCAATGGGTGGCCCTGCAATTCGGGCTGTCTTACGACCCGTCGCTGCTGGAAATAGTAACTGTGGTGCCGGGCGATTTACTGAAAGAAGATGCACTTGCCATTGCCCAACCCCGGCCCGGCGCGCTGAATGTGGTATGGTTCGACGCCATACCCGGCAATACCGGTCCCTCTGACAGGCTGTTAACCCTGCGCGTCCGCGCGCTGGCGCCTGTGCGGCTGAGTGCTGCTGTTTCCCTTGATATCAGGTCCATACTGCCGGCGATATTTACGGCCAATGAAGAAGCGATGCGGCTGCAATTGCATTTTGACTCCGAGCAGGTCGCGGCAGGCCGGCAGATAGGAGCGCCGCAGCCCAATCCAACAGCCGGCGGAGTATCCATCCCTGTTCGCATATCCGACAAGGAAGCCATATCGATTGAGGTGTCGGATATATCGGGTAAAGCACTGTGGGTCAGACAAATATCACTTGACCCGGGAACGCACGAAATAGGTGTGCCGGCGCAAGTCTTCCCGGAGGCAGGGGTTTACCTCTGGCGTGTCCGGGCCGGTGAAATATCCGCAAGCGGCAAAATTGTACGGTATTGATTACGGATAGGCTACTGCAATTACCCCCGTACCGCTGAAATCGCGGCTTTCCCCGGCATCATTGAACAGTTTGCATTGAAAAGAAACACGCATTTTCCGGGTTTTACTGCCGTTCTCATTCGGGTCGTAGGGCATGGACTCCAGTACCTGAAATGCACTGCCCGGCGGCTGGAGGTTTCGGTCGGAACGCCAAATTTTACCCTGGTCATCAACCCATTGGATACTGACTGCGCCATTGGCGCCGGACAACAGAACGGGAACGGTGAAGTATGAAAAATTCGCCGTCTGCAACGGTACGCCATCGGGAGAGAGGTTCTCCAGCGCGGCGCTGGCAGTGCTCTGGAAATCGTCGGTCACCGTCACGCTGTAATCGCCGGACAAAAAATCCGTCAGGAATGCGGCGGTTGTGTCTCCCGTATTCCAGATGGTGCTGATGACCTGGGTACCGCTGGTTAGAGCCGTCAGGTTGTATATAATAGAGTCATTGGTTATGCTTATATCAACCGAAGGATAAAGTTCACCCGGATTGGTCAGGGATATTATCCGCTTCACGGTGCTGATAAAGCCCTGATCGTTTAGTGACTTGAGTTCTACCGTCAGCGGACTCAGGCCCGGGGAATCATAAACAAAGGTATCGCCCTGACCGGTCAACTGGCCGTTCACGTTCCAGTCATACAAGATGAAGCCGGTCGGGTTGACAGGGAAAAACGTGGTGCGAAAAACGGTGTCGGAAGGTACATCCATGATCCTGTAGGTCCGCAATCCGGGTGCAAAAACGCTGTCCGGGCTAAACGCGGTCCCCGCCTGCACCGTACCGAACTCAAAGCGAAGGCTGCCGGGACAATTGCCGGAAGGGCAGTTTGTTGCGGCAAAGGTACCCGAGCAGACGATAGTGTTCTGGTTATCGGTTTGAAAATCGGTAAACAGGTAAATGCTGCTGACACCTGCGGTTACAGAGGAGTTAATAGTGCCCGGAGTGGTATAATTCGCGGTAAAGACAGGCGTACCTGTTCCTCCCGGCGGCAAATCCTCCTTTTTGCAGGCTGCCCACAACATCAAAAAAAGAATCAGGCAAAGGGAATTTTTCATGGTATGCAAATCGGTTGGGTGTTAAAAATGAAATCTGAGGCCGAGGTCGACCGATAGTTGGCGCCCGGGCGCCCCGGCATCGGGCACTTTCAACACGTTGCCCGGGCGGTAAAAGCCACGTGCGGAAAACTCGAGCCTGCGGTTCATGTACCACGATGCGCCGAAAAACCCTGATGTATATATGCGGCGGTACGGCGCATCGTCGATCCAGACTCCCCGTTGGGTGATACTGGCGTCCTCCTGCAGGGAGGCGCTGTGTTCGCGTATCAGGCGACCGCGAGCGCCCAGCAAGATGCCCGGAACGATACCTCCTTCCACACCGAATGCCCGCCAGCGCCACTGCACACTCAGAGGCGCCTCGACGAAACAAAGTCCCCTGCGCTCCAGTGTCCAGGTATCTTCCTGGTATCCGAAACTATACCGGAGTACATAACTGGACAGCGAATCGCCCGGCAGGGATTTGTCGCCCGGCTGAAAACGACCCTGGAGTCCGAGCGAGACTGACCATGCCGGGTTGAACCTGAACCCGGCAAACACACCTCCCGACCATCCGAGCCGGCGCCCGTCTGCCGTGGGTTCATAAAGGGATGCGCCGGCTGTCAAGCCAAAATGAAGGCGGTGCTCGCGGTGGGGTTTGATCAGAGGGGCGGCAACCTGCACCGTAACTGTGTCGAAAGGCCGTGGCGGACAGGCGAGCGCCTTCAATGGGACGGGGAAGGCCCGGAGTGCCGGCGCTTGCGCTGCCCCGGCCTCATCGGGTGTATCGGGGGCGGTATCGGTCGAAGGCTGGTCTCCGGCGTTTTTGGCATCTTTCCCCGCCTCCCCGGTAGTGATACGGTTGCCGCCTGTTTCACTACCGGAAGTGGAGATATTGTCACCGGTGCCGGCGTTTTTACCTGATTGGCGTTGTAATTCCTGCGCCGAAAGGGTGGCCGGGCGATCCGTCTTTTTCAACGGCCTGCCTTTTGCCGAAGTGTTTTTTGTCCTGTTGCCACCTTTTACCTCAATCCTGTCTTCCATTGCTTGTTCCTTGCCGACTGCCGGCTGCCGATTGCCTCCGGCGCCCTCATTAGCCTCTGTTCCCTGCTCCCTGCCGGCTGCTGACAGCCTTCGGTCACCTGTTTCTGTTTCCTGATCCTTATCTCCGGTTTCCCGGTTTTTCCCTGTACCCTGTCTGCTCTCTGTTGTCTCCCTGCCTTCCGCTTCTGCTTCCTGTGCTCTGCCCACCATCTCCTGCCCCCTGCCTGCTGCTCCATACCAATTACCTACCGACAATTGCCAACTGCCCACAGCCACCAGCAGTCCGGCAAAAAACCACCAAATCAGCCAGCGTCTGCGCTTGCGCCGCCTCGCCTCATCGGCTTCTATCAGCGCCTGCGCCTGCTCCCAGAATTCCTCCCGGAACTCGAAGCGATCTGCCGGATCGTCGGAGTCAAATTTTTGCCGCATGAAATCATCAATATTTTCCATAATCGTCTTGCATCAGATGGTGGGGTTAAGTTCTGTTTTGATCCAGGATTGCAGGTGTTTCCGGGCATTGTTGACATGCCATTTGGACGTGCCTTCACTCATGCCGAGCATTTCGCTGATTTCCCGGTGACTAAACCCGTCGAGGGCGAACATGTTGAACACCTGCTGTGTCACCGGTGGTAAACGGCGCAGCAGGCTTTCGATATGCTGTACGGAGATGCGCTGCTCCGCTTCGTTCCAGTCCAGGGGCTCTTCCGGGTACTCCCGTTCGATCGTATCCGTAAAAACGGTCAGATCGCGCCATTTCTTTTCCCGCCTGAATTCGTCGATGGCCGTATTGATCATGATTCGCCTGATCCAGGCTTCAAAGGGGACTTCGTCGCGGCGGTACCGGTCGAGGTGTTGCAGGATTTTGAGGAAACCGCTGTTCATGGCCGACACCGCCTCCTGCTGGTCGCGCCGGTAACGAACGCATACAGCCATCAGTACAGGGAAACAAACCCGGTACAGGGCGTATTGCGCTTTTCGATCGCCCCGGTGGGCGGCTTGCAACAATTGCGGGTCAATGTTCATGTTATGGAGTGGCCGGGGCCAAAAGTCGGATAATTTGCAAACTTCAACCGGTACACGCAGCCGCCGGACTCCCGGTTGGGTCGGGATGCAGTTTTTTTTTGAAAAAAACAAAAAATCGCCCTGGGAAGCATTCCCAGAGCGATTTAAAAACTGTGTTAAATGGGCTAGAGTTATTGGGAGCCAGGTTTATGTGTCAAATTCCGCACTTGTTTTCGGTGAGATACAGAGCGTTCAATCGTATGCAGGATTGAATGGGACAAAAGAACTATCGCTATTGTCGTTGCACAAGGGCTAACTGATAACCGTGTCGGTTGGCCTAATAACCGTGTAATAAACAGGGCCTGCACAGTTATCGGCCAATTTGCACATCTGTTAGTTTGAATGGATTACTTTCGATGCAACGCGTATCTTTTCACCCGATTATGTCAACAGTCGTCCGGTTTGCGGTTCTGGTCTTTTTCCAAATGTGGGCAGGAACAGTGTTGTTTGCCCAGACCCCCGCATACCTGCACTACCGGGTTCAGGATGGCTTGCCGGGCAACCTGGTTTATTGCTGTATTCAGGACGACAAAAAACTGCTCTGGTTTGGAACGGATAAGGGGCTGGCCTGCTTCGACGGCACCCATTTTCGCTCGTTCGGTATGAAGGATGGTTTGCCGGACCCCGATGTTTTTAACCTGATGTCTGATAGCCGGGGTCGTTTGTGGATATCCAATTTTAAAAAGAAACCTTGTTACCGGCAGAACGGACGGTTTGTTACCGGCCAGCAAGACTCGTTGCTGGCCGAAATGAGCGATCCCAATGTGCTGTGGGAATTTTACGAGGATACGGATGGCAGTATCTGGCTGGGCGGGCAATCAACCACATTTTACCGCTATGAGGAGCAAAAAATCGAGAAAAAGCGGATGACCAATCCCACTGTTATGCCTTTCCGGGTCGGCAATGAATTGTTCTATGCAGGTGTCGGTACTATCATGCGTCCGGGTCCCGATACCGTTGCGCATACCGTGTTTGACCTTAATTATCCTTTAAAAATTAGTTTCAACCCTTTTGTCGGCGTCTGCTTTTCCGGTAACAGGATACTGTATGCATTTGTCGACATGCTCCTGCTACTGGAATACCGGAACGGAAAATTTGTCCGGGTAGCCAGCCGGCCCGGCCCGGTGGGCAGGGTTTTTTCGGATCGGTCCGGTCGCTTCTGGGTTTGTTCATTGGCCGGCGGCGCCTATTGTTTCGAAAATAACCGGCGCGACCTGTCCAACCCGGTGCTCTATTTGCCCGGACAGAAAGTAACCTCCGTTTTTGAGGACGCACAGGGGACACACTGGTTTTGTACAGCCGGCAACGGCATATTTGCATTGCCCAGGAACGTTGCTGTGGGCTTCGACCAGACAAATGGTCTTATATCGAATAACATCCATGCTGTGGCCCTGGACAGGGATGGACACGTGATGGCCGGCGATGACGAGGCCAACCTGTACGTTTTTAACAAGGATGGCTCTATCCGCATCGACAATTTCGGATCACTCGACGGTTATAACCGATGCCGGCAAATTATCCGCTCACCCGGCGGCGACGACATCTGGATTATCTCGGATGAGGCTATTATCCACCAGCGTGGAAACCAACAACGCCAGATCAGGATTAATGCAAGCCCTAAATACGCCACCCTGCTGCACGATACCTTGTGGTACACCTCCTCGGGAAGTATTGGTACCATCGACCCCAGAACCTTCGAACGGCACCATTGGGTAAGCCGTCGTTTTACCGCTATTGCCAGCGATTCGGATGGCAATATCTGGGCCGGTGGAATAGAAGGCGTGTATTCCCGGTCCGACAGTTTTTTATTTAATTGGGGAGAACGTTTTCCTCTTCTTAAAAGCCGGATTATTGCGATGCAGCAAGCCGGAGTCGGGCGTATGTGGATCGTTACTGCCGACTATGGTCTGTTATCCGTGCAGACCCGTAACGGCGCCATTGGAACCGTTGAAATGATCAATGACCGGCTTAAGTCGCCCATCGACAATATTCAGTCTATTTTTTATCAGCCCGGGGCATATCTGTGGCTGGCGACCAATAAAGGGGTGTTCGGTATTACTGACAACTGGAGCGTCATTCATTTTGACCGGCACGACGGCCTCGCCGACGACGATGTGAACGCCGTTATGGCATACGGCGATACCCTTTGGGCTGCCACCGTTGGCGGATTAAGCCGGGTCATCCTGAAATCACCGGACGCTACAGGCAGTTTTCCCACCCTCATTACCAATGCCAGGTATCGCCTCGGCGACCAGATCATCGAGTTTCACCTGCTCGACTCCATTCCTGCCGCCGGGAAACTGGTGTTGCCGCCGGATGCCACCCTGTTTGAACTCGGATTTTCCGGACTCGATTACCGAAGCCGGGGCAACCTGCGCTATGAGTGCCGGACAGAAACCTCGCTGCTGCCGGTGGTATGGTGGACCCTCGATAATCTTTTTGACTGGGTGGCTAACGGCTTCAAGGCAGGAGTCAATATTACACAGGTCGACAACGGCAGCCTGAGTTATGGCGTCACCCTGCCACCCGGTTGCTACCAAATCTCCATTACCGCTGTTACCACTGCCAACCTGCGCAGCCGCCAGCCCGATTACCTGTTTGTCGTCATGCGCCCGCACTGGTATAACACCCTCTGGTTTGGGCTGCTGGTGTGGGGGGGGCTGACCTATATCGTATGGCGAATTGTACGCGCCCGCATTGCCTACCGCCGGCTGGATGCCGCAGTGTCGGAACTGCAGTTGCAGGCGCTCCAGGCCCAAATGAACCCGCACTTTATCGGCAACAGCATCAACGCGATACAACAGTTTTTCTATCCGCCCGATCCGGTGCTGGCCAGCGAGTATATTTCTTTGTTTACCAGACTTCTACGGCGAACGCTGCTGTACTCGGAGCAGACCTTTATCACTTTTGAAGACGAACTGGCCTACGACAACGACTATTTGTCCATGGTAAAACTGCGTTTCGGCGACCGGTTCCGGTTTGAGGTAACCGGCACGGCATCCATACCTCCTTCAACAGGCTTCCCTTCCATGTTGCTCCAGCCCCTGCTGGAAAATGCCACCCTGCACGGGCTGGCGCCCGAAGGCGATTCCATCCTGCACCTGGATTTTGGACTGAACGGGAAATATCTGGTCTGCACGATCACCGACAATGGCGCCGGTTTGAAAGAAGTTCGCGAACGTCAAAAAGCCGGCGGCATCGACCGCGTGTCAAAAGGCCTGGAATTGCTGCTCCAAAAAGTTCAAACCCTCAACCGCCGGTATGATCTCGGGCTTCAACTGGAGTTGCACGACTTGTCCGACGACAAAATTCCGGGAAGAGGCACCCGTGTCACGGTCCGCTTTTACCCTGATAAAATTCCAAACAAGACCTGAATGAAAAAGATACACGCCCTAATTATCGACGATGAAATCAGCGCAGTAAATACCCTGCGCGGCATGATCGGTGAATTCTGCCCCTCCGTCAAGGTCATCGCCACTGCACGTACCATCGAAGAAGCTGTTGCCGCCGCCGCGCAGCACCTTCCCGACCTGGTATTTCTGGATATTGAAATGCCGCCCTTCGGCAATGGCTTCGATTTTCTCAACCGGACGCGCAAGCAGCATGGATTCGGTGTGATTTTCACTACGGCCTACCCGAAGTACGCCGTTCAGGCCATAAAAGCCACACAACCCTGGGGTTACCTGATCAAACCGTTTAGTGTGACAGAACTGTTGGAGGCAATTAAGGTCGCCACCGAAAAACTGCGCGACTCAGACAGTCAGGGCATCGTGATTCCCGACAGCCGGAAAGGCAACCAGGTGTTGCGGGTTCGGGAAATACTGTATTGCAAGGCCGACGGCGCTACCACCGATATTTTTATGCTTCGACACAACCGCCTGGAAAAAATAACTGCATCCCGAACCCTCAAAGACCTGGAAACAGAACTTCCGGAATCGTATTTTTGCCGTACGCACCACAGTTTTATGGTCAATATGCAGCACATCGAGCGCTATGAACGCACCGGAAGAAACGGCCGTATTTACCTGCCCCAAAATGCTTCTGTCGGGATTTCCGTGCTGAAAATGGATTATTTTGAAAAACGGTTTGCTGCGTTTCTGGAACGCTGAGTGCGGTTAACTTTTTTGCTATGAAAACATTTCGAATAAGCCTGCTGCTTGTTCTTGCACTGGCATCGTCGTGCGGCTCCAGGCGCATGTTCAAAAGCGCTTACCGGCATTTTGAAAACAAGGATTACGACACGGCAAGAGGCATTTTTCAAGACCTCAACAATGATCCCCGCTATGCACCGGGCGCCCGGTTTTTTCTCGCCAGGATGGACCTTTCGGACAATACCGCTTTTGATGACTTCCTGCGCATCGACCGCAACCTGGCCGACGCCGACAGTCTCTTCCGTCGCCTGCCCCGCAAGGTGGCGCAGCGCCAAAGCCGCCGGTATGCATTGGATACCGCCGCTTTTGCCGATCTGCGCGACCTCACCCAACGGCGCCTGATCGTATATGTCCGGGTGCGCAATACCGTGCAGGCGCTCGATTCCCTGGTCGACGGATTGCCCGAGCCGCTCCCGCAATTACAGGCCGGTTACGACGAAACCCGAGCCGGTATTGTCAATGCGTTCCTGAACAGCGATGATTACGATGTGATCACGCCGATCGTCCGTCGCCACCTGGCTTTCGTCCGGCCGGAAAACTATTCCCAATCGCGCAACCTGTACGACCGGCTTTGGCCTGCATTCCTGAAAAAGTACCCGGTTTGCGGGCTCGATAAGTTTGCCCGGGATCACCCGCAGTCGTTTGTTGCCCGCGACTGCTGGCGGGAGGAGGTACGCGAATTGCTGTGCCGCAGCGATGTGGCGGAACTGCTCGTTTTTCACGCCCGGAACCGCTGGACGGCCATGGAAAGTGTATTGCTCAACGCCATATCGGACCGGACGGCAGGTTTCTCGGACGGCAGTTTGCTGCCCGACAGCCTGCAACAGCACCTTGCCGACCTGAAAACGCGCAGCCTGCTGCTTGCCCATGCCCGCGCAGGGACCATGCCGGATACCACCCTGATGTTGAACCTCGCACAGGACTATATCACAGGCTATGCGCCGCGGTACTCCGCTTTCCGGCTCATGGAAGAAATGCTCCAGTTTTTCCTTGAAAAAAAACTGTACCACAGCGGCATTGCCCTGCTCGGCAACGCGCGACAGTATTTTCCCGATACCTTGCCCGAAGGGTGCGCTACCAACTTTGACTACCAGCGACGCGTACAGCCCTGGATCGACGCCAAACTGCCCATTTTGAGCAGGCCTGTGGAAAATCTTCAAAAAACACCCCTGGATGCCGTCAATACACCCGAAGGCGACGAGTTCAGTCCGGTGCTGGCTGCCAATGGCTCCATTTTGTTTTTTGGCGCATCCGGGCGACCCGACAACCTGGAAGGACAGGATGTATTCATGAGCCGTTATCTGGATGGCGCATGGACGCCGCCTGCGCCGGTGCCTGCGCTCTCCGGGAAAGGCAACCAATTCCCGTTGTCTGTCACTGCAGACGGGCGCCAGATGTTACTGTCCGTCGATGGTCGCCTGCACATTAGCCGTCGTACCGGCAACGACTGGAGTCGCCCCGACACCCTGCGGCTTTCCGGGATACCACTCATGGGAAAGGGGGTGTTTGCACCCGACGGCAATGCCATCTTCCTGGAAGGCGCCTATTCCACCGGAAATGTGCTGATGGGGCCCGACGTGGATATTTTCGTCACATTCAGGGAACCCGGCGGCGAGTGGTCGAGGCCAATAGCGCTCGGCGCAGATGTCAACACCGAAGGCCAGGAGGGCAATCCATTTCTGGCGCCCGACGGCCGTACGCTCTATTACACCAGCACGGGTTATCCCGGACTCGGCAGTTCCGATATATTCATGACACGCCATACCGGGCCGCACTGGGCCAACGACTGGACACGCGCACTCAATCTTGGAAAAGAAGTGAACGACACTTATTCGCACCGGGGCTTCGGAGCCCTGACACCGGATGCTGCCGCGGCATTCTATACCCGGTACGATGAAAACGGGGGCAAGGGCGATATCTGGATGTTGACGCTTCCGGAGGTTGGCAAGGTAAAACAATAAAACAGCAACGGCCACCCCGCAGTCGGAGCAGCCGTTTGTCGCTGTCTATGATAATCTCGCGTTAAGATTCGAAGTATGGCAGGCCGGGGTTGGTTTAAAAAAACGATCGCGCGGCAGTAACCAGCCGGACTGAGTGTGGGAAAAGCGTTTCAGTGAAGGGAAAGTAGGAAATCCCGACTGTTGTGCGCCACCACCGGCGATCGTTTATTCTTAGGTTTAACTCTCAAGCCATTTTGGTAATCAAGTAATTGACGAATGCTGAACAGATTACCAACATAAACTTTGCATCTTCAAATTTTAGATCGGAGACAT
>ERZ724521.297-NODE-297-length-22481-cov-4.813877_pt1 | contig 22481 bp, 19 predicted proteins | sample MGYA00376054_ERZ724521 | MGnify/ENA primary metagenome ERZ724521 (study PRJEB28724, sample SAMN07190883) | activated sludge metagenome | isolation source: activated sludge of sewage treatment plant in Hong Hong | place: Hong Kong | collected 2016-03-17 ... | reverse complement strand
ACATGGGTAATGTTTGCCGCTTTTCCGCGGAAAAGCGGCAAACATTACCCATGTGCCACCACTAGGATTTTGTCCCCAAAACTATATCTGGATCGACAAAGGGAAAAAACAACTTATGATACACGCTCATCTTGTCGTCCACTGCAAAAAATTTAGCAAGAACAGACAAATGCCCGGCGACATGCGTGGCCCACTTTTACGGCCGAAGTACATGCAAAATTTCCGGCTATGAACAACATGACACGACTGTCAGCGATTCTGCTGGCATTGCTCCCGGTATGGGCCACTGCACAGGCAGATGAAAATACCGCACCGTCAGAATATTTTTCCATCAACCACCCCGAACTGGAAAAGTGGGAAGCCTATTATCAGGAAAACTTTTTTGATAAAGGCGTTCCCCTGGAAGAAATGGGCGAAGGAACGGGTTACCTGCCCTATATTCGGGAAAAGCACCTGTATGAACTGCGCAAGGACTATCGCGGCGATGCCGGCGGGTTGCGCCGGTGGGACCTCTTCCGCCAGATGCGTACGCGTACCCTCCACAGGAACGGCCCTGATCCCGTCGCCGACTGGCACAGCGTCGGTCCGAATAAAATGGAAGGTCAGGGCGGGCGTATCATTTCGCACGCCTTCGAGCCGGGCAACAGCCAGGTGATCTGGGCAGGATCGGCCTCCGGCGGACTCTGGCTCAGCGAAAACGGCGGCGATTCCTGGCAGCCCATGAGCGACCAGATCCCGTCGACCGGTGTGGGCGCCGTTGTTGTCAACCCCCTGAATCCTAATACACTGCTCATCGGAACAGGCGAGGGCTATTTGCTCGGGTCCAGCTCCATTCGCCCCGGGCTGGGCGTATTCAAATCCACCGACAGGGGCATGAACTGGCAGGAAACCGGCTTCGACTACCTGCAATCGGCAGGGGTGTCGGCACTAAAACTGGTATGGAGTTATGCCGATACCAATATCGTGTGGCTGGCCGCAACCAACGGCATCTGGAAAAGCACCGACGCGGGGCTGAACTGGACGCTCCGGAAAGGCGACGGCACCAACCAGCAAACCGCCATCTGCGACGACCTGCTGCAACATCCCGATAATCCGGACATCCTTTTTGCCGCCATCGAGGCCGACGGCGTATGGAAAAGCACAAATGGCGGAGATACCTGGGTCAAATCCAGCACCGGGCTGCCCACGTCGGATATGGATTTTATCAGTATCGATCTTTGTCGCGACCAGCCCGATGTGCTGTATGCTTCGATTGCCGCAGGCCCTTCCGGCAATTACGCCTCCAAAGGGCTGTACAGAAGCGATAACGGCGGCCAGAACTGGGCCCAAATCGCCAATGCGCCCGATCCGTTTTGTCCGCCGGGTGCGGTATTCTGCCAGGGCTGGTACGATAACGTCGTGGCCGTATCGCCTGCCGACCCCGACCTCGTCTGGTTCGGCGGCTCCACGCTTTGGCGCAGTACCAACGGCGGCCAGAACTGGACCCAGCACGACCGCTATATCTGCCCGAACTGCACCGAACCGCCTGCCTGCCGTACCTATGTCGACCAGCACGATTTTGCCTTCGACCCGCAAGACCCGCAGACGCTGTATGTGTTTAACGACGGGGGCGTGGCCAAAAGCACCGACGGCGGCGACTGCTGGGAACACAAAAACGAGGGCCTGGTTACCGCGCAACTCTACGCCATTGCCGCCGGACGCAGCGACCCCGGCACCATCGTGGGCGGTACGCAGGACCACGGCCTGCAGGGGATCAAACTCTCGGAAAACACCAACCTCGCCTGGGACCGCTGGGGCTTTCTCGACGGTTCGGATGTGGAAGTGCACGGCACCAACCCCAATACCCTGTACGGCGGCTGGATCGACGGCCGCTATTTCCGAACCCTCAACGGGGTGCACTCGGGATCTACCCAGATCACCAATGGAATCGTTCTTTCTGAGAACAACGGCTTTAATTTCGCCATCCTGCGCAAGCATCCGCAAAACCAGTTTACCCTGCTCGGCGCGACAAAACAACGGCTCTACAAAAGCACCAACGGCGGTTCGCTGTGGACGCCGGTGGCGACGATGTCGGAGCCCAAAATGTTTGAATTCGATCAGAACGACCCCGCATTCGCCTATGCCGCCAGTTGGAATTTTAACGGAAACTGGGCTTTCTGGCGCAGCGCAAACGGCGGCGACTCCTGGACCCAGACAAACAGTGCGCCCGGCTGGCGGGTCACCGACATCAAGTCGAGCCCCATGCAGGCAGGCCTGATATATGCCAGCCGCAACAGCAGCCTGCCCGGCAATCCGCACATCTTCAAGTCTTCAAACTTCGGCGATACCTGGACGCCCGTTCAGGGCGATCTGCCCGATCTGCCGGTCAATGCCATTGCAGTGAACCATTTTGTGCCCGGCGTCGTCTTTGCTGCTACCGACCTTGGTGTTTTCATCACCATCGACGACGGCCAGCACTGGACGGAATACAACGATAACCTGCCCGTTTCCTTTGCCCTTGACCTGGCTTTCAACCCCGCCGATACGAGCCTGCTTGTCGGTACGCTCGGCCGGGGAGCCTGGCGCACAAAAGCCTGGATGCCGGGCAACAGTACTGCCGTCGGCGGTGTGGCTGCACCGGGCAGTTTCGGGTTTGTATCCGTTTCACCCAATCCGGCAACGGCAACAGTCAGGGTGACCTATATCCTCGAAAACGAAGCCGCTGTTCGCCTGGAAGTGCTGAACACACTTGGACAAAACGTATCGACACTTTTTTCGGGAAAGCAGCAGGCAGGGCAGTACAGTGTGCCGTGGGACGGCAGGATGGCAAATGGTCTGGGCGTACAAGCCGGTGTTTATTTTCTGCGACTGGCCGTCGGGGACCGGGTCCTGACCAAACGCCTGGTGTGGCAATAACAACTTTGAACAATGTCAAATATCTCCTGATGAAATACTGCTCCATCATTATTTTTCTGTTGAATTTCCTCCCATTAAGCGCCCAGACCGTTGACGATCAACTGGTTGCGGCAAAAATCGTGACCATCCACTCGAATGTACTGAACGAAGACCGGACGCTGTACATCTCCCTGCCGCCCGGCTACGATACCATGACCCAACGCCTGCCGGTCGTGTTTGTGCTCGACGGGGAGTACCGCTTTCTGCCTACCTACGGTATTCACGCCTACATGCGCTACTGGAACGGGGTGCCCGATGCCATCCTGGTCGGCATAACCAATATTTCCAGGCAAACCCGCGTCCGCGATTATCTGCCGGCGGCCTACCAGGGCAATGCCGATAATTTTCTGGCATTCTTCCGGCAGGAACTGATTCCCTATATGGACAGCACCTGCAAAACGAACGGGGACAGGATGCTCGTCGGCCATTCCCACGGCGGTGTTTTTACCTTGTATGCGCTGCTGAAAAATCCCGAACTGTTCAGCGGCTATGTGTCCTGCGACCCCAGCGTGGCGGGTTTGATCCCTTCCGTCAACGAACTGCTCCGGCCGCAGTATGCAGGCCAGCGACTTTATGTCTGTTCCTCCGATGTCGGAGTCGGCGTGGATGAAAATGTGAAACAGGCGCACCTGAATGGTTTTAGCCGGTTCAGGGAACTTATGGAGGAGAAAAAACCGAAAAACCTGGCGTTCAAATTCGGCCATGTTGCCGACGATCACGCCAACTCGTACGTGCAGGGTTGCAGTGAAGGGTTGCGGTATATTTTTCAGCCGTAAGACCCTACCGCTCTCCGGTGACCAGCCTGATCATGTTTTTCTTCAGGTCGTCGAAGGCGCCGTTGTCCTGATTGGAAAACACAACGAGTGTAATATCCTGCCCGGGGAAATACCGGAATTCGAGGTTGACGCCCGAGGTGATACCGCCGTGGCCGTAAGAAAACACACCGTCGTTCATTTGAGTGATGAACCCGTAACCGTACCCGAAATCGTCCTTGACACCCACCGTCTGGTGTGTGGTCAGGGTTTTCAGGGTTTCGGCCTTTACGAAGGCATTGGTTTTCAACCCTTTGGAGAACAGCAATAATTCCCGGGCTGTGGAGTAACCGCCACCCGCCGGAGAACCTCGCTTGCCGTGTCTTGCCTCTTTCCAGCCTTTTTCGCCGTTGCGGGCAAGGGGCATGGCAATCGGCCGGGCAGCGAGGTCGTAAACAAGGGAGCCGCTGGCGGTCATGCCCGCCCGCGAATAGATCAGGTCGGCGATCACATCGAAATAGTCCCTGCCGCTTGCCTTTTCAATGATCGCACCGAGCAGGATAAAATTGGAATTGCTGTACCCGGCCTCTGTACCGGGTTCAAAATCAAAACCGGAGCGGTAGATGATGTCCAGGAGTTGAATCCAGGTCGTGCAGCGGCGCATGTCGGCCTCCATTTCCGGACGCCAGTATTCCCGAATACCGGAGGTGTGCGTCAGCAGGTGGTGTATGGTGACCTTCCGCGCCATTTCCGGGTTGGGAAAATCGGGCAACCAGTCGGTCAGGTGGTCGGTGTATTTCAGTTTGCCCTGCTCCTGCAAGGCTGCAATAGCCAGTGCGGTGAACATTTTGTTGCCCGAGCCGAGGTTGAACAGCGTGCCGGCGTCAATTTTTCGCGTTTTTGCGGAATCGGCATAGCCGAAATACCTTTCAAACAGGATGTTATCACCTTTCGCGATCAGCGCGCTGCCGTAAAGGTCGTTTTGATCTGCCAGTTTCTGAATGTATTGGTCCAGCCAGTCCAGGGTCGCTTTTTGGGTGATATCGCCGTTGGGCAGGCTGACCGGCTCCGCAACCTCGGCGATAAAGGCCAGTTTGAGCAACTTGTGGGGCGGTTCGGGGTCAAGGCGCATCTGGATGTCGCGCCACATCGGCGATCCTTTTTTGCGCACGTAGATATGCAGCACCCGGCTGATGTTGTCGGGCGAAAACACCGTCGTCATCAGCTCGGCATGATGGTATTCCAGAGGGGTCATTTCGTTTTGCAGGCGCTGCACCAGACCCACCAGACGATCTTTTCCGGGATTGACCAATGCCGCCGCGGAAAAGGCCTTTTCGACCAGCGCCGCCTGTTCTGCAGTTGAATCGGACAGCAGGGCTGCAGCAAAATGATCGCCCCAGATTTCGGGTGATACCGGTTCCGTATTACTCTGGGCGCAGGCAGTGAGCGAAAAGATTAGGCAAAAAGTGGCCAAAGTGCATCTGAAACCGCCACAAAAAGGGAAAATGTTGGACATTGTCGATCAGTATTAAGTGTGAAAACAAAGATCAGGCATGGCATCCCCCCGGGTTTGTCCATTCTTGCGAAAATAGTAGCTGCGGGGCTGTAACTTCTGCCCGGGGAGGCTGTCTTCTGCCGTTTTCACAACAATGGAATCAAAAATCTGAAAACCGGTATGGGCAAAATTGTTACCTGGTCGACCCCGAAGTATTCCGAAAGCCAAACGGCACACCAAACGGACAGTTTGTTTTATGCCGAGGATGTGCTGCGCTATCTGAAGTTCACGACACCCTTTTCCATCAAATTTTGTCTTCGGGATGCCCTGCGCTATGTTGTCAGCGATCAGAAGGTGGTCGTTCCACCCGGCGGTTTCTTCCTCACCAATAGCGGTACGGAAATGGAGTGCCTGCCCAATAAACCCGGCATACAGGCGCTGATTGTGTTTTTTACCGACGAACTCATCCACGATGTGTACCGGAACGGAATCCACAGCGACCGCAGCCTGCTGAACGACCCCTCCCCAAAGGCGCAGCCACCGGGCTTCTTTGAGCACGTTTTCCGCCCCCCCAACCCACTCTCCGGCAAATTGACGGCCTTGGCCAGACAAATTTCCGGTTCCGGAACGTCCATGCATGACCTGCTACCCGACACTTTTTATGACCTGGCGGAAGTGTTGCTGGCGCAACAGCAGCGCATCTCCGGGCAGATGGACCGGGTCAACGCCCGCTCCGGCGCCACGCGGGAAGAACTGTTCCGCCGGGTGCTCCGGGCAAGGGAATACATGCTCGACAACTGGAACGGCGAACTGACGCTGGCGCAAATTGCACGCCAGGCCTGTATTTCGCCCTATCATTTTCACCGTACCTTTAGGGAAGCCTTCGGTCAGTCACCCATGAAATGGTTCCGGCAGTACAAACTGGAAAGGGCGGAGGAGTTGTTGCAGGGTGGACGCATTACAGTGACAGAGGCTGCCCTGCGCTGCGGTTTTTCCGACGTTTTTACCTTTTCCAAGGCTTTCAAGCGCGCGCGCGGGTACAGCCCGTCCGGGCTGATTGCCGAGAGGCATTTTCAGTAAAACATCAACGGGTTTTCGCCGATTAGTCAACCCGATACTTACATCAAAAAGAGTTTGGCTTATGAAAAAACTACCATTTGCTCCAACGCTCATCGCCGCATTCTTCCTCCTCGTATCATTTGGAAAGAACGGACAGTCCGGCACCACCTCCGTCGACACCCTGCTGCAGGATTCGCTGGAAGCCGACCGCGCCAAATGGGTCGGATTGATTGCCGAATCGATCAAAGGGAAAGAACAGATGCGCGCCGATTCCGTGTTCAAGGACGTTCAGTACATGAAAGTGCCTGCCGCCCGGCTGCTGAAGATCATGGAGATGGGGTACAGCAGATCGCTGGGCGTCAGTTGCGGTCATTGCCACGATACTTCCGATTTCGCGTCCGGCGAAAAACCGCAAAAGGAGATTACCCGGCAAATGAGTGCCATGGTGAACAAGATAAACGGTGAGTTGCTGAAAGGCATCGAAGGCCTTCAAAGCCAGCCTGCAATAGTGAATTGCACCACCTGTCACCGCGGTGAAATAAAACCGGCACTCAGTTTACCCCAAAAATAGGCTGCCGGAAAGAGCAGTGGTATCGACCAGTTGCATGGCAGCGTCGAAGACCGCAAAATGCGCCTCGTATCCCGGGGCGATCCTGCCCAGCCTGTGCCCTTCGCTAACGACCAGGGCGGGATAAGCAGAAGCCATCCTTAGCGCTTCCGCGAGGTCGATACCGGCATGCCGAACGACATTTTGTACAGCCTGCCACATGTCGAGCGAAGATCCCGCCAGTACACCCACATCGTCGACGTAGCGGTCGCCGGCAAAGCGGAAACGGTAGTCGCCGGCAAGGCTTTCCGTCACGGCGTCGGAGATCAAAAAAAGCCTGCCGCCCAGTATTTCCTTGCTGATTTTCAGCGCGTTGTAGTCGCAATGGATACCATCTGCAATGATACTCGTCCAGGGCTTGTGCGCGTATATGGCGCCAACCATCCCGGGCTCCCGGCCCTGAAAGGCACTCATGGCGTTGAACAGGTGCGTCGCCCGGGCGATGCCCTTTTCAAAACCGCGCGAAGCCTCGGTAAACGTCGCATTGGAATGGCCGGCAGCGAGGCAGATGCCGCTCTTCAGCAGCATATCGAGCGATATGTCGTCGACCTGTTCGGGGGCGAGGGTCATGTAACGCACGACGCCTTGGCCGCGTTCGACAATCTCCGCCACCAGCGCAGGATCGGGCTTGCGAATGTGTTCCAGCGGGTGCGCGCCGCGTTTTGCGGGGTTGAAAAACGGCCCTTCGAGGTGCAGTCCCAGCAACCCCCGCCCGCCCGCGGCCCTGTAGTCGCGGCAGGCATCGATGGCGCGCCACATGGTATCCGGAGGGGAGCAGGACAGGGTGATCTGAAAATGGGATGCGCCGCCTTCGCGGGCCTGCTGCCAGGTGCTTTCGATCGCCTCCACCGTCGGTTCGTTGTTGAACAGTTTCCCTTTGCCGCCATACACCTGAAGGTCGATGCATGCGGGGGCGATGGAAAGGCCGTTCAGGTCGACGGTCCGGGCGCCGGGCGGCAAGGGCAATCCGACGCCGGTCGCCACGACGCGTTGATCCTCTACCAGAACGGCAGCATTTTCGAGTACGGCATCGCCGGTAAAAACCCGGGCATTGATAAAAGCAGTCAGCATATTTATTTCAACAAGGCCCTCACTTTTGCAAAATCCGGGTGTTGTATTCCGGCCGCTTCGAGGTCGGCGAGGTCTTTCAGAAACAGGACATTGGCGTTTTCCTGGTCTTCCGGCGCAAATTTTTTGCCCTTCCATTTTTTGAATATTTCCTCCGCCGGGCCGAACTGATTACTGAGCAGATAGGCAAAGGCCAGGTTGGATTCTACCGCGACGTCTGAAGGTTTCATCGCCAGGGTTTTCCGGGCTGCGGCAATGGCCTTGTCGTATTCGCCGACAAACAAGGCGTAATAGCTCAGGCTGAAGTGGTTGTCCGGATTGCCCGGGTGTTCTTTTGCTTCATACAATGCCTTGGCATAATCCCGCATCACCCTGAAATAGGGCCGGGACATAGCATCCGGGACAGTTTCCCGGCCTTCGGAACGGCATTCCAGCGCCTTTTCATTTTCAGGATACTCCGCCAATACGGAACGGATCCAGTCGCTGCCCTCCTGCTGTCCGGCCTCAAGCAGCAGGCAGCCGATCTGGCAGGCGTAGTCCAGCAGTTTATAATCGGATGCAAACGTCACGTTTTCAAAGGCTCTGACATAATCCTTCCAGGCATCTTCTTTTTTGCCCAGCACCTGTTTCGACACGCCGCGACGCAGGTATGCTTCTCCCGATTCAGGGTATTTGAGCAGTAATTTGTCGTAATCGGCAATGGCCTCGCGGTATTTGCCCGTGGCCTGCAGGCAAAGACCCCGGTCGAATTGCTGCTCGAACTTGTCCGGATCGAGCGCCTCCAGCCGGTTGTAGTCGAGGAGCGCTTCATCGTACCGTTTTAGCTGTTGTTTGGCGCCCGCCCGCAGGTCCATGGCTTCCCGGAAAGTCGGATCGGCCTTCAGTGCCTGATCGAGCGCGGCAATGGCCTTCTCATTTTCGCCGATCCAGTAATGGGTATTGCCAAGCCAGTACCATGCTTCCGCAAAATCCGGTTGCAGTTGGGTGGATTTGGTCAGGTCCTTGATCGCAGCATCGAAGTCATTGTCGTTTCTCTTTACAATGGAGCGGACAAAATACGCTTCTGCATTTTTGTTATCGAGGCGTATCGCGTGGTTGCAATCGACCAGTGCGGCCGAATCGCGGCCGAGTCCGAGGTAAACCTGGGCCCGGCTGGAAAAAGCCGTCGAATTTTTGGGCCGCATGAGGATGTACGTATTGAAGTCTTCGAGAATCTCCTGAAGGTTAAAACGCGGGCGGATATCTTCCGGGCTGTAATTGTTCAATCGCCTTTTGCCGCGTTCGAGGTAAGCATCGGCGTAATCCTCCTTCATTTCGATGACCTGGTCGAGCAGTTCCATGGCCTTTTCATCGTTCTTTTCCGCTACCGCTTTATCAAACAGTTTTTTCTCGTCCGAATCCTTACTGACCTGCCCCATAGGACTCGAGGCCTGGTCGGCGAGTTCTTCAGCCTGTTTCCAGCCTACGGCCACAGCCTCCAGGCGCGCGCGTTTGGGCGGATGCGTGGACGAGGCATTTTCGAGCGAAAAAGTGTTGATGCCTGCCTGCGCTTCATCGAGGGTGGCGCCGAGCCGGTACATAATGCCGCCCGCAAACCGGTCGGCTTCCAGTTCATATCTCCGCCTGATTTTGGGGTCTGTTTCTTCGAGGTCGTGGTTGCTGAGGTGGTGACCGATCTCGTGTGCGAGCACGCAGTACGACGCCCACTTCGTGCGGGCGTCCTTTTTGAAGTTTTCCAGAAAACTCGTGCTGTACAGGATATAACGCTGCCGGCCGACGGTGGTGGCCAGCGCGTTGTTGCAGTCGGCCGATTTAATGATAAAGTTTTGCGGCAGCACGTTGGCCTGAAGGATCTTTGCCACAATATCCTGAGCCTCGCCGGAGGCCTCGTAGGTATAGATATCCATCAGCGTATCGCCGGAAGCGAAGTTGCAGCTGTGGGTAATGCTCATTTCTTCCTGGGCAAACAGGGGCAAGAAAAGAAATGCGAGCGCGGTTGTAATATTGAACCTGAGCATACGGCAGGGCATGTTTTTCATGGCAGGTTGCAAGGAGGAATGGGGAATTGGGAATGATGAATGATAAATGATGAATGGGGAAACCGGTCATAGCCGCTCCACATAACCTATTGTGGCCATCGTCAGCCGGTTCAGTTCGCGCTGAAGGGCATCGGGGGCCATGGTATTGAGATCGCGTTGCTGTTCCCAGTTGGCGTATTGGTTCTGCAGCAGGGTGATATCGGTCGAATCGTTTTTCAGTTGGCTTGCCAGCAAATTCAGCACGGCTTTTACGCCGTTGTCGGCCGCCAGCAATTGAAACGCACTGACCTGTGCGCTGTTGCCGGCACGCTGTGCAAATTCGGCTTTTTTTGCCACATATTGCTCCATAATGGCCGTTGTGGGGCGAAACAGCGGCTCCTTGCGGAAATAAAGCAATCCGAATGCAAGCAGCAGAAAGGCCTGGAACGGCGCCAGCCATTTGTACGACAGGTCGAGGTATTCCGAAATGCTCCATTGCAGGGTAGCCATGGGCATGGCAAGCAGGGTCAGTGTTACGAGCAGGAGATAGGCCAGGGTACCGAAATACAGGGCCCGGAACGTCGCGCGCAGCAGCACCTTGGAGGGATTCTTGTTGAGCAGTACTGCAACGAACAGCAACAGCAGGGCGGGCATGAGTTGGACAAATACCCAGGTCCAGGCCTGTCCTTCGATGTCTTCGTACTTGCCCGCCAGTGTCTGCACAAAAAACAGCAGGACGATACAGGCGGTGAAGCCCAGCCAGAGCCAGAGGAGTTTTTTTCGGGTGTCGGTGAGTAATATCAGCATGGCGATGGGGAAATGGTAAATGAATAATGATGAATGATGAATGATGCCCTTACCTCAAAGCCCCAGCCCGGCTGCTATGCCGGATTTCCGGAGGTGCGTTTGGGCGTCGAAAAGCGTTGAGGGGCATTTTTGTACAGGCTTCCGGTTGCTTTCCGGCACTTCAAATTCATACACCAGCACGGTGACGCTGTATTCCGGGGTGAGGGGCGTTTTCGCGAGACTTTGCGGCAGTTTATTAAACCCCTGGCTCAGCCAGGCCGATGCCTGTGCTTTTGATACGCGTTGGGCGCCGCCTCCAAAGGGCTGGTTGGTGGCGATGAATACCAGGAGCCGGAAATAGCCTTTTTGGGGCACAACGAAGGATTTGAGGTAGTCCATTACTCCCGAGAAATTATCGCGGGCGGGGTAATCGAGCCATCGGGTGCGGTCGTTGCGCGAACTGGCGTCGGCGGCGTTGTACTGTTCGAGTTGGGTTACGAGTGCAAAACCGTTCGGCACGGAAAAATAACTGCGCTGGGAATAACCTTTGGCATCGAGGGCCATGCGCAGTTTCTGTTCGACGGCGCCAAGCGTACCCAGACCGGCCAGGGCGGTTTCCGGCAGTTCATACCGCGAGTTGCAGGCCGGCGGCGGCCAGGGGAAGCCCGGCAGCGTCAGGCCTTCGAGTTTAGGATCATTGTCAAAAGGCAGGCTGTTGATCTGCAGGGCGCGCTCTGCCCGGGTAAAACCCTCCGTGACGGCCTGAAGGCGTTCTTCAAACGTCACGCCGTAAGAAGAAGGCATTATCTTCAAAAACACCCCGATATCGGCAAGGGAAAATCCTTTTTTCGACAGTACATAACCCATGAACTGATCGGCCTCCAGTTCTTCGCTGTTCCGCCGCTCGTCCGAAAATGTATGCGCGTTGGCATGGTGTCCGATCTCGTGCGCCAGGGCGCCGTACACTTCAATTTCGTTGCTTCGTTCCACAAAATCGAGACTGTAAAGCAGGTACCGGTTTTCTCCGTCGAGTACAGCCGCAACATTCTCTACATTGGTCTGTATCCACTGAAAGGTGGTATCGGCCCCGCCCAGTCCGGCAATTTCCCTGATCATGGCGTCGACCTGTTCGCTGGTGGAAAAACGGTACAACTCTTCGTCCATCTGCCCGTCGGTGTAGATGCAGCGCTGTGCGGTGTGTACCTCCAGCAGTTCCTGCCCCGCGAGCGGGAGGCCGGTTGAGAGCGGGAGGACCGCTAAAAGAAAAAGCCGGAACGGGCGTCTGATTATCATGGTTTTGTATTGGTGCAGAGGAAGGGTAAAGATACAAAAATACAAGTCCGGAGAATCTTTCCTACGTTTGCTTTGCCTTGCAGGGCGGCGGTGCGACTGCGCCGCGCCGGAGGCGGAAAAACATCTGAACCATCATGGAAAAACAACAAGGCCAACTCATCCGCAGCCTCGGGCTCGGTGCGGCCACCATCCTCGTCGTCAGCTCGGTCATCGGATCCGGCGTGTATAAAAAAGTAGCCCCGATGTCGGCGGAATTATTGTCGCCCGACCTGGTGCTGTGGGCCTGGGTACTGGCCGGCGTCATCAGTCTCTGCGGGGCCCTGAGCAACGCCGAGATCGCAGGCATGATGGCCGATTCCGGCGGGGAATATGTTTATTTCCGGCGCATTTACGGCCGGTTTATGGCCTTTCTTTGGGGCTGGAGCACCTTTGCCGTGATCAAAACAGCAGCGGTATCTTCGATCGCCTATGTTTTTTCGCAGTCGTTCAACGCCATCATTCCCTTGCCGCATTTGCCGGAATCCATTGAGAATATCCAGATTCTGGTGTTCAAACCGTTCGAGAATGCGGGCGTCAAGGGACTGACCATCGCACTGATCCTGGCGCTGACCTACCTGAACTCCCGCGGACTTCGGGGCGCTGCAGCGCTCAGCACCTGGATCACGCGGCTGGTGATCGTGGGTTTGTCGCTGATCGTATTGTCGGGACTGCTGTTTGGCGGCGGCAGCATAGCCAATTTTCAAACGCCGTCGGTAAACTTCGTGCAGCACAACTGGACCGACTTCACCTTTATCAAGGCTATGTTCGCGGCATTGCTTGCCGCTTTTTGGGCCTATGAAGGTTGGAATACCGTCGGTTTTCTCGGCGGCGAGATCAAGGAGCCGCACAAAAACCTGCCGCTGGCCCTGTTTGCCGGCATGATGATCATTATCGGCGCCTACGCGCTGGTCAACTTTACCTACCTGTATGTGCTGCCCATCGACCAGATCGTAAACGCCCACCAGGCGCAGAACGAGATCGCGGCGGTTGCGGTGGTACGGCACTTTGCCGGCGACACCGGCGCCATCCTGATCTCTGTCATCATTCTCATCACTACCCTGGGCTGCACCAACGCCACTATTCTGATGCCGCCGCGCGTCTATTACGCGATGGCCAAAGACGGACTTTTCTTTCCCCGCGCAAAAGAGATCCACCCGACCTACCACACCCCGAACCCCGCGTTGTGGATGCAGGGTGTATGGGCCTGCCTCCTGGTGCTCTCCGGCAGTTTTGACCAGTTGACCGACATGCTCATTTTCGCGGCCTTCTTTTTCTACGGCGCCACGGCTTTCGGCGTGTTTGTAATGCGGCGGCGCGAGCCGGCGGCGGAGCGCCCCTACAAGGTGTGGGGCTATCCCCTGGTGCCGGCCCTGTTCGTGCTGTTCTGTGTTGCGCTGATCATCATCACCTGCATCAACCACCCGCGCGAAGCCGTGCTTGGCATCGTATTGATGCTGACAGGCGTGCCGTTTTATTTTTGGTGGAGCAGGAAGGGCGCCTGAGCAACTGGTCCTGTTTTTTTGTAAATTTGCAAAAAATAACCGCCCATGTCCGTCATCAAAATTCCGCTCCTGTACGCCGGCTCCCAAGGGGAAGGCCGGCTCTACACCCTGTTTGACAGCGGTGCAAACCTGTCGTGCATCAACCCCGATTTTGTGGAGAACCTGGAAACTCCGGTCAAACTGGGGCGCACAAGGCTCATCTCCACTGCTGCCGAGGGTCATTACATTGAAATCACCGAAGCCATCAGGCTGGACTTTTACATCGGCGATGTGCTGCTGTCCGACGAGTTTCTCGTGGTGCCCAGCCTCAGCGAAGAAGCGATTATCGGTGCGGCGACCATGCAGAAATGGCGCATCAAACTCGACTTTGAGCATGATACGGTGCATGTCGACCCGAAAGTGGCGAAAATGCAGTTGATCTAGCGGTTCAGGGAATCGCGCACCATTTCCCAGCGGTTGAAAAATTCCGGCACACATTTGCCGCTCAAATCCGAGTTGGCGTTGAACAGCACACATATACCTATGTCGTCGCGGCGGTTGAGGGCGATCTCGCCCTTGTAGCCATTGACATAACCCGCATGGTAAATAATCGTGTCGTTGCCGTGTTCAAGCACACGCCAGCCAAGCGCATAGGAAGCCGCGTCGCGCCCAAGCCAGCCCGGGAAGATGCGCCGCTCCTTGCCCGTTTTGATTACAGGACGGAACACCCGGTCGAGCGTCGCGTCTGCAACGATATCAGGCCGGTGGCCGAGCAAAACCTTGAGCCATTCGCCCATATCGGAGATGCTCGCATTGACACCGCCCGCTGCTGCGGCATTATAGTACAATTCGGAAATGGCATCGGCGCGCCAGCCAATCCCCGTCCGGAAATGCGGAAGCGTTTTATCGACGCTTTGCATGATGGAACCGAAGTCGCAGGAGGCATGCTTCATGCCGGCCGGGCCGAATATTTTCTCCTGCAATAACTGCTGGTACGATTTGCCCGTGGCATCTTTCATCACTTCCTCGATCGCGCAAAAGGCCGCGTTCTGGTAACTGAAAAATACCCCCTCCTTGCCACTGACCGGCGCTTTCGGGAAAAAATCGGTGATGATTTTCCGAATGCTCATGCCTCGCTCGATGAGATTGGTATAGGCGTGGTAAGGCAGGCCGGTGGTGTGCGAAAGCAGATGCCACAATTTCATCCGTTCAGCCTGCTTCGGGTCGCGCAGGATAAACTGCGGGAAATGCTTTTGTACCCGTTCGTTCCAGTCCAGAATACTGTCCTGTACCAGGATTCCCGTCAGTACCCCCGCAAAGCCTTTTGACAAGGAGCCAATCCGAAAAAGGGTATTTTCATCGATGGGGTCGTTGCCCCCGGCAATTTTTTCGCCGTAACCGCGGATAAAAATGATCCGGTCGCCTTTCACCACAACCACAGCAGCGCCGGGGGTAGATGTGGCGACCATTTCAGCGGCAAAATACCCGTCGTAGCCATCCAGAAAATGTTGAAGGGCCGTGGCGCCTTTCCTGACCGGAGGCGATGATACGGGTGACTGGGCAGGCGCATTCGCGCAGGAGGGCAGGAGCAATACGCCGGTAACAAACGCAATGGCCAGACGCAGGAAGGGTAGTGCAGATGTAAAACTCATGGAACGGCGAAGGTAATCATCATAAAAAAAATACCAAAACAAGACTATATCATGCCGTTACAGACGCAATCGGGGTGATTCAAGACACATGCAGGGCAATTGGTAGAAAATTAAGGGTGCAATTTGCACTTCAACGCATATTTAGGTTCCCCGATTGGCCCGTGCATATTTTTTCACATAAGTACCTGAACGTATATTCAACCAACCATTTCTGTTATGAACAAACGAATCACACGCAAGCAATTTCTATCCCTCGCAGCACTCGGAGGCACTTCAGTAATGCTCCTGCAACCGGTCGGACTGACAAGCCAAAGTACTCCGGCAAAAAAGCCCAAGGGCGACCCGCTGTCCGCCGAACTGGTCAAGGAGTGGGTGACCAAGGCTCATTCCGATCCGGCTCGCGTAAAGGAACTTTTTGAACAGGAACCCCGCCTGCTCAATGCCTCCTGGGACTGGGGCGGCGGCGATTTTGAATCGGCGCTCGAAGCGGCCGGACATGTGGGCAACCGCGAGATTGCACAATTTCTGCTCGATAATGGCGCGCGAATGAACATGTTCTGTGCCGCCATGCTCGGCCGGCTCGACATCGTCAAGGCAACACTCGATGCCTACCCCGAACTGAAATCGTCAGGCGGCCCGCACGGCCTAAAACTCAAACACCACGCGCTGAAGGGCGGCGAACAGGCCTTGCCCGTCCTGGAATACCTCGAAAGTATCGGCGCCTCTTAAACCGGAGATCAAGTACTATGAAAACAACAACACTGCTTTTTTTGATCTGCACCTGCCTGAATGCGGGTGCCACGAATATCCGGATCACGGATGTGGCAGTTGAAACCATGTCGGATACGGCACAGGGCCTGCCCGTTAGTTTTACCATCGCGTGGGACAATGCCTGGAACAATGCCAAAAATCACGATGCCGCCTGGGTGTTTTTAAAGTACAAACCGCGCGACCTTCAGGCTGCTGCGCGGCATATGTATTTAAAACCGGCCGGCCACGCGGTTTTGAAAAAATCAACCACTACCCTGCCTGACCCCTTCATCGAAGTCAGCGAAGACAGAATTGGGGTATTCCTTTATCCCTCTTCAGACTACCGCGGAAACGTGGAATGGACCATGCGTCTTTTTTTCGATGTAAAAACCACTGCGCAACCGGCTTCCATGCCGGGTGATTGGTCCCTGTTTGCGCTCGAAATGGTCTACGTGCCGGCAGGTGGTTTCACCCTCGGCGATCCGGATACAACCGCGCTGCGTGCCGCCGCATTTTTCCGGTCCGGGCCAGGCGGGCGCTACGACGGACTTTTTCCCATAACGTCGGAAGAACAGACGCTGGAAGTGGGCGACCAGCCCGGGGCGTTGAACTACCGCAGTGAAGAACCGGAATACCAGGGCGACCGGCAGGGCCCGGTACCGCCGGAGTTTCCCAAGGGCGTGCAAGCCTTTTATGTGCAGAAATATGAGATCACCCAGGGGCAGTATGCCGCCTTTCTGAATAACCTGAGCAAACAGGCCTCTTATTTTCGGGCAAATTTTGCCGGAATGCATTACTACAAGGAACGCGGCAGCATCACCTGTGCCGACGCCGGATATACGGCCGGTAGTCCCGACCGGCCACTCAACTTTGTCGGGTGGGACGATGGCTGCGCCTTCGCCGACTGGGCGGGTCTGCGTCCCATGACCGAACTGGAGTTTGAAAAAGCGTGTCGGGGCAGTGGCAAACCCATCCCGCACGAATTCCCGTGGGGAACAGGCAGCAAAGAAAGGCTTGCCCGGTTTGTCGACCTCGACGACGAATTAAAAAATGCAGCCGGGCTCGACGAATCCATGCTCAGCGATGCCAACCGGGATATGTTCGGCGCCTCCCACTGGTGGGTGATGGACCTTGCGGGCAGTCTCTGGGAGCGTGTGGTAAGCATCGGCCATCCCAACGGACGCGCCTTCAAAGGCACCCATGGCGACGGCCGGCCGGGGTATTACGGTTACGCCACCAACGAGGACTGGCCGCACGGCGACGACGAGCGCGGTGGAGGTTACGGCTACAGGGGCGGGGGATACTACGAGCACGGCAAACCCGCCGGCGATTTTAACCCCCACAGCCCGATCGGATGGCGCAACTACGCGGCCTGGGCCGGCGGACCGCGTAGCATTGCTTACGGGTTCAGGTGTGTGCGAACAGCTAAATGAGGAGCATGCCTAAACCCGTTTTTTGTACGTCCAGACCGCCAGACCGTTAACGGCCACGGCATAGGTCACCACAGAAAAAAAGTTGGTTTGTATATCGTGAAAATCAGCGCCTTTAAGCAGGACAAGCCGCATAAACGCGACAAAATAGTGCACCGGATTGAGGTAATTTAAAACCTGCGCCCATTCAGGCATGCTCTCCACCGGTGTAAACAACCCGCACATCAGGATAAAGATGAGCAGAAAAAACCAGGCGGTGAACATGGCTTGCTGCTGTGAATCGGCAAAATTGGAGATCAGGAACCCCAGGCCGAGCATACAGGGCGTAAATGCCGCCGTGTAGCCGAAAACCAGGCCAAGGTTGCCCAGCATCGGTATATCGAAAACGATTTTTCCCACGGTCAGCCCGACCGTCATTACCAGCAGCGAAAGCAGCCAGAACGGCAACAGTTTGCCGAGAATGAACTGCCATTTTTGTACCGGAGTAACGTTCAGTTGCTCAATAGTGCCCAGTTCGCGCTCGCGCACGATGTTGAGCGCCGTAAGGAAACAGATGATCAGCGAAACGATTTCTCCCAGAATACCCGGCACCATAAAGGTTTTGTAATCGAGATGCGGGTTATACCAGTTGCTGTATACCACATCTACCGCGGCCTGCACCCGGTTGGCAGCGGCCGGATTCGTCCCGGCGGAGGCGAGCGCCACCTTGCTCCGGGCAAAGTCGGTGTTGTAGTCGCGCACGATATTCTGCGCATAACCCATGCCCAGTCCGGCTTTCGTGGCGTTGATGGCGTTGGCCGTCAGGGATACGGAGGCCTCTTTTTCCCGGACCAGGTCGCGTTCGAATTGAGCGGGTATTTCCAGGATAAGGTCGACCCGATCATTGGCCATGGCATCGTCGGCCTCTTTGGCGTCGAAAGAGGTGTTTTTCACCTTGAAATACCCCGAGGCACTGAATTTGGCTGTCAGTTGCCTGGATGCCGGCGACAGGTCGTGGTCGACCACTGCCAGCGCGAGGTTTTTTATTTCATAATTCGCCGCAAACGACAGCAGGAGGGTCTGAACGACGGGCATGATGAGCAGCATCGGCAGCATCGTGCGGTTGCGGAAAATTTGAAGAAATTCTTTTTGTACGAGGAATAGTATGGTTCTCATTGCTGGATTGTTTCATTGCTGGATTGTTTCATTGCTGGATTGCTGGATTGCTGGATTGCTGGATTGTTGCATGGCCGGATTGTTGCATGGCCGGCCTATTCTAATCTGTCTTTAAAATTGCGCATGCTGATGGCCAGGAAAAAAAGCGCCATGCCCACCATGATCAACGATTCTTTCCAAAGCACATCCAGTCCGACGCCTTTGATCATGATGCCCTTAACAATGGTGTTGAACCAGGTAGCCGGTATCGCGGTGCCAATTGCCTGAAGTATCTGCGGCATACTCTCCCGCGGAAAAATAAATCCCGACAACAGCATGGTCGGCATCATCAGGCCCAGGGCCGACATGAACATGGCCTGTTGCTGGTTCGCCGAACGGGTGGAAATGAAAATACCCAGCGAGAGCGCCACGAACATGTACAGGACACATTCGAAGGTCAGCAGCAGGATCGAGCCGCGCAACGGCATACCGAATACCGTGAGACCGAGCAACACAACCAGTGCGGCATTGATGAGGGTCAGCACGAGATAAGGCGCCGTCTTGCCCAGAATGATCTGGATCGGTTTAAGCGGCGATACCAGCAATACTTCCATGGTGCCCAGTTCCTTCTCCCGTGCGATGGTAATGGAGGTCATCATGGCCGATACCAGCATGAGGATCAGCGTCATGACGCCCGGCACAAAATTGAACACCCCTTTCTGCTCCGGATTGTAGCGCATCCGCGTTTCGATCCGGATCACAGGCACATCGCCGGATTGCCCGGCCAGCAGTTGCTGGCGGTAGTCGAGTATGATGGCATTGGCGTAATTGATCAGCGTGGTTGCCGTATTGGGATCGGATGCATCGCCGATGATCTGTAACTGCCCGTCGCCGGTTTGCAGTTTTTTGGAAAAATCCGACGGAAATATGACGGCCAGTTTGATTTTTCCACTCCGGAACGCAGGTTCCAGTTCCTCCGTACTGCTCAGGTTCTGGTCGATCCGAAAGTATCCGCTCGAGGTGAGTTTGTTTGTCAAACCTACACTTGCAGCGTCTTTGGACGGGTCGAAAACGGCAATGGAAGCGTTCTTGATCTCATTGGTCAGTACGAATCCGAACAACAATACTTGTGCGACAGGCATGCCGAACAGGATGAGCAGCGTCCGGCGGTCGCGCAGGATGTGCCGGAATTCCTTGGTAACAAAGGCCAGGAAACGGCTTGGCTTGGAATCTGTATTTGAAAAAAGCATATCAAAATGTATCTTGGTCAAAGTGTATCGGCGACGGGGCAATTTTTTACACCGATGGCCGATAGTTCATCTTTCTGGTTTTCAGCAGATTATTTTCGAAAAATCAATACTTCCGGGTTTTGGACCGGATTTGCTGGTATTTATTTCACGATGGTCCAGCATCAAAACCAACGCGGCACTTTTTTGCAGTATGCCTCGTAGGCGCTGCCAAACTGCTTTTTCAAACCGGGCTCTTCCACTTTCACCACAAACAGGCTGAAGAGCAGGAACACCAGCAGCCAGTACCCCGCCATCAGCACGGTGGCGTACCAGAATACCCACCCCGCGATCGTCGTCAGAACGCCCAGGTACATCGGGTTGCGGGAAAATTCGTACAACCGGCCCGTGACCAGGTTCCGGGGCGGGTCAAGCGGGAAAGGCGTTCCTTCTCCTTTATTTGCAAAGTCCCAGACACACAGCAGCAGCACACCAATACCTGCCGCCAGCAAGGGGTACGCCAGCCAGTTCCAAAACCCCGCATGGCGTTCTGCCTGCCTGCCGACCCATAAGGGCAGATAAATGCCCACCGTACCCGGAATAGCGACGGTGAAGAGCATATTTTTTAAAATAGTTGACAGTTTCATAGGTCGTGCGTATTTTTTTCCTGCGGAAAATGCGTGTTTATTCGCCCCTGGCCAGTTTCCGGAACACCTCATCCATATCTGTCGCCTGAAAACCCGCCTTCATGGCCCTGGGGGTATCGAGCGCTTCTATCTTGCCGTCGACCATGATGCTGACACGATCGCAGTATTCGGCTTCGTCCATATAGTGGGTGGTGACCATGAGCGTTACGCCCTCTGCGGCGGCCTCGTAAATAAGTTCCCAGAATTGCCGGCGTGTAATCGGATCGACACCGCTGGTCGGCTCGTCGAGAAACACGATTTGGGGGTCGTGCAGCAGGGCCACGGAAAAGGCCAGTTTTTGTTTCCAGCCCAGGGGCAACGAACCGACGAGTTTGTCGGCTTCCGGCTCCAACTGGAGTTTTTGCAGCAAGTCGGTGGTTTTTGACCTGATTTCGGTCATTTTCAACCCGTAAATGCCACCGAACAGGCGGATGTTTTCGCGCACGGTCAGGTCCTCGTACAAACTGAACTTCTGGCTCATGTAGCCGATGCGGCGTTTTACCTGATCCGGATTTTTGCGCACATCATAACCCGCTACTGTCGCCACGCCCGACGTAGGCATCAACAGGCCGGTAAGCATTTTCAGCGCAGTCGTTTTTCCAGCCCCGTTGGCCCCCAAAAAACCGAATATTTCCCCCTTGCGCACCTCGAAAGAGATGGCATTCACGGCGGTGAACTTGCCGAATATTTTGGTGAGGTGGTCGGTGCTGATGATGTTGTTATTCATGGTTATGGTGTTTTTGACATTCGTCATTATCGTCATTCGTCATTTGTTATTGGGCAGGCGGTTGCGGGGTCTGATTCATGCTGAAGGTCGCAACCTCTTCGGCAGTTAGTCCGTATAGCGAGGGTGTGGCGACATCAAGCATGTTGAGATAGAGATATATCTGTCCACGGTGGTGTATTTCGTGTTCTACCAGGGCCCGTAGCCATTTCCAGCAGGTGATAGGCATTCCGGCAGGGGTAGCGATCTTTTGCTGCAGCATTTCGGGTGTCATTTTTTGAAATATCGCTACTGACTGGCGGTGCATTTCGTCGAAATAGGCCAGCGTATCATCGAAGCCGTCGGCCAGTTCCGGACCGCAACCCGTGTACCTGGAAGGCCGCCCATCAGCGTTTTCAGCATAAAGCCAGCGTTCAATGGCCGCGATATGGCGCACCAGATCACCCAGTGTGAACTTGCCCTCCCGGTAGGTCCACTCCAGTTTGTCGGGAGGAATGAGCAATACCACCTTGCGCGTGCGTTGGCGGATGCGTTCATAGTAGTCGAGAAAAGATTCGATGGTGCTGATTTCCATATTAAAGACCGGGTTAGTTTCGCATGAGTTCGATAAAGCAGTCTTCCACAGTTGGCGCTGCGGGTTTTATCTCAATATTCCGGTGGTTTTTGGCTTGTAAAAAACCGATGATCCGGGTGGTGACGTCCTTTGCCGGAGTCGCCGTATCGAGCATTTTCAGGTGTGCAAACTCGCCAAAGGCGTAACAATCGGCCATGCCGTCCAGCGTGCGCAGGTCCTTGATCAACTGATACATATTATCCGAGCGTACCGCATAGAGCGGCATTTGGAATGCCTTCGTAATGCCCTTGGGCGTATCGATGGCCATAATCTCGCCCTTCTGCATCAGCGCTACACGGCTGCACAATTCTGCCTCATCCATATACGGCGTACTGACCAGCATGGTCAGTCCCTGTTTGCGCAGATTTCCCAGCATATCCCAGAACTCCTTGCGGCTGACCGGGTCGACCCCGGTACCGGGCTCGTCGAGGAACAGCACTTCCGGCTTGTGAATGAGGGCACAGCACAGGGCGAGTTTCTGTTTCATACCCCCCGACAGGGCGCCTGCCCGGCGCGCTTTAAAGGGTTCTATCTGCGAATAAATCGGCGCGATGAGGTCGTAGTTTTCCCGGATGCTCGTGCCAAAAACGGCGGCGAAAAACCCGAGGTTCTCCTCCACGGTCAGATCCTGGTACAGGGAAAACCGTCCGGGCATATAACCGATGACCTGGCGAAGCTGCTTGTAGTCTTTCACCACAACAAGCACGACAACGGAAGCAGAGTCCAAATTGGGC